>Ga0335069_10007636_pt1 | contig 15582 bp, 14 predicted proteins | sample Lox_Sample_11_FD_206714 | JGI IMG/M metagenome (GOLD analysis project Ga0335069, IMG submission 206714) | Soil microbial communities from Loxahatchee National Wildlife Refuge, Florida, United States - Lox_Sample_1.1 | ecosystem: Environmental > Terrestrial > Soil > Wetlands | place: USA... | reverse complement strand
GGCGCGCCGAAGCGCGGGCGCGCCGCAGGTGGTGGTCGACCTGCTGGCGCATCACGTCGGACTGGCGGCGCACCACGTCCGCCAAAGGTCCTGGCCGCGCCTCGGATTCGGCCGCCATCACCGAGAGCGGCGTCTTCAGCGCGTGCGCCAGGTTGCCGACGTGGGTCCGCTGGCGCTCGACGACTTCCTGGTTGTGGGCGACGAGAGCGTTCAGCTCGCTCGCCAGCGGCTCCAGCTCGGCCGGATATTCGCCCGCGACGCGGCCGGACTTGCCGGTGCGGACGTCGGCGACCTCGCTCTGCAGCTGAAACAAGGGCCTAAGGCCCACGCGCACCTGCAGTATGACGCCCGCGATCAGCATCGCCAGCAGCACCAGCAGCGCGAAGGCGACTGAGGTCTCGAAAGTGCGGATGTTGGAGTCGATCGGCGAGCGGTCCTCGGCGACGAAGTAGATGATCGGGTCCAGCACGCCGGTGATCCGCACCTCCTCGGCGGCGATGCGGACCGGCTCCTCGCGCACCGGCTGGCCAGGCTGCGGTGGCGCGCCCGTCGGGGCCGGACCGACGCCGTCGTAGAAGATCGACTTGCCGCGCGAGGCGGCGAGGGCGCCGAGCCCGCCCGGCGGCAGCGCGATGTCGGGCGCGTCCCAGAGCGAGCGCGAGCGGGCGATCGGCTTGATGCCCCCGCCCGGGTCAGGCGAGGCCAGCTCCCAGTACTTGCCGGAATAGACCTGCAGCGTGCGCTCGTCGGTCAGCGTCGGCGCGGCGACGCCGCCGGTCTCGTCGACCTGCGTGCCGCCCACGAGGTCGATCACGTCCTGCGAGAGGCGGGCGTCGAAGGCGGCGGTCGAGCGCTGGGCGAAGAAGGCCGAGAGCGCGAAGCCGCCGGCGATCAGCACCGCCGCTGAGAGCACCGCGTGCAGCACGACGAGCCGCCGGACGAGCGATGGCGGCCGCTTGGGCGGTCGGGGCCTGGCGGCCGCGGCGGGGCGCGCGACGGACCCGTCGCCGGCGGCGAGAGGGGCCGCGGGCGCGCTCTGGGCGCTCACGTCCCGGTCGCCTCGCCTTCCAGGGCCACGAGCCGATAGCCGAGCCCGCGCACGGTCTCGATCCGGTCGGCCCCCACCTTCTTGCGCAGGCGGCCGATAAAGACCTCGATCGTGTTCGAATCGCGATCGAAATCCTGGTCGTAGAGGTGCTCGACCAGCTCCGTGCGGCTGATCACCCGGCCCTGGTGCATCATCAGGTAGTGCAGCAGGCGGTACTCCAGCGACGTCAGCCGCAGGGGCTCGCCGTTGACGGCGGCCCGCGCCGCGCGCGGATCGAGACGCAGGGCGCCGCATTCCAGGCTGGGTGCGGCGTGGCCGGCCGAGCGCCGCAGAAGGGCGCGAAGGCGCGCCAGCAGCTCCTCGGTGTGGAAAGGCTTGGTCAGGTAGTCGTCGGCGCCGGCGTCGAACCCGGCGACCTTCTCGCTCCATGCGCCGCGCGCAGTCAGGATCAACACCGGCGTGGCGACGTTCGCCCGCCGCCAGCGCTCCAGGACCGAGACGCCGTCGATCTTGGGCAGCCCGAGGTCGAGCACGATCGCATCGTAGGGCTCGGTCTCGCCGAGAAAGTGCGCCTCCTCCCCGTCGGGCGCGGCGTCGACGGCGTAGCCGGCGTCGCTGAGCGCGGCCTTGAGCTGGCGGGAGAGGTCGGGATCGTCTTCGGCGACGAGGATGCGCATGGGACTTCCTCAGTTTCCGCTCAGGATGGCCCCGGTGACCGCGTCGATCAAATAGTCGATGCGGCGGCCGTCTCTGGTCATCCAGCGGACCCGATAGATCGGGCGCTCGCCCTGATATTCCAAGCCCGCATCGAGCTGGCGGCCGGGCACGCGCGCCCGCAACTGCTCGATCACGGCCGCGAGGGGCATCAGGCGGCGTTCCCGCACGCCTTGACGCGCCTCGTCCTGCTGCAGCCGCCAGTCGGCCCCGAGCGAGTTAGGATGCGGCGGCGGCTGGTTCGCGGCGGGCTCGGCGAGGCTGGCGGATCCCGCGAAGGCGAGACCCGCGGCCACGACGGCGCCGACGAGGGCGGGGAGGGTCCGCTTCATGACCGATCTCTTATGGCCCGAGCGCCTGAATAGCCGCTGAATATTGCGGCGCCTTTTCGGTCAGGACTCAGGAGCGCCGCCGCGGGGTGTATGGCCGCTCGGCCCGCCACTTCTCGGCGAAGGCCTTCAGCTCTTCGTCCGGACGGTCGGGCAGGGTGACGATCAGCCGGGCCATCAGGTCGCCGCGACCGCCGCGGGGACCGGTCATGCCGCGGCCCTTGAGGCGCAACGTCGATCCGGAGTTGGAGCCGGGCGGTATGCTGAGCGTGACCGGTCCCTCCGGGGTCGGCGCCTCGACCTTGCCGCCCAACACGGCGTCCGGCGCCGAGATCGGCAGGTCCATGACGAGGTTGTCGCCCTCGCGCTTGAAGATCGGGTGCGGCCGGATCGAGATCTCGATCAACGCGTCGCCGGGGCCGGCGCGTCCCGGTGCGCCCTGTCCCTTCAGGCGCAGCACCTGACCGTCGGTCGCGCCCTTCGGGATCGTGACGTCGAGGTTGCGGCCGTCGGAAAAACCCAGCCGCCGCTTGGCGCCGCCGATCGCGTCCTCGAGGTCGATCTCGAGCTTGGCCCGCACGTCGCCGCCGCGCTGCGAGAAGCCGCCGAACCCGCCGGTCCGACCGCCCCGCGCGGCGCCGAACATCTCGCCCAGGATGTCGCCCAGGTCGACCTCGTCGAATGTCGCGCCGCCGCGAAAGCCGCCGCCCTGGCCGAATGGATGGGCGCCGCCGCCAAAGCCGCGGAACGTCTCGCGCCCGTCGGCGTCGATCTCGCCGGCGTCGAACTTCTTGCGCTTCTCCTCGTCGCCCAGCAGGTCGAACGCCGCCGAAACGCGCTTGAACTTCTCCTCGGCCGTCTTGTCGCCGGGGTTGGCGTCGGGGTGGTGCTGCTTTGCGAGCTTGCGGAAGGCGCGGCGCAACTCGTCCGCGCTGGCCGTGCGCGGGACGCCGAGCTCGAGGTAGGGGTCCTGGGCCAAATCAGTTCCACGGGTCTTGGGGCGACCGGACCCGGTTTAAGCCGAAGCCGGCGCCGGGCTCAATCTTCGCTGGGATAGGTGGCGTCGCTACGGTCGCGCGCCAAGTCCGGCGCCTCGAAGTCGAGCGCATCGTCGGGATGCGCCAGCGCGGCCTCCGAGACGGTCTGGCGGCGGATCGAGACGCCGGCGCGGTGGGTGCTCTCCGGATCGCCGGTGACCAGCGGGTGCCAGGGCGGCAGCGTCCGGCCCTCGTGCAGCCGCCTGTAGGCGCAGCTCCTCGGCATCCAGCGCAGGTCGTCGATGTTGTGCGGCGTCAGCTTGATGCATTCGGGCACATAGCGGTGGCGGTCCTCGTAGCGGGTGCAGCGGCACGCGTCGGAGTCGAACAGCTTGCAGTGAACCCGCGTCGGAATGATCTCGCCGCTGTCCTCGTCTTCAAAACGAACCAGGCAGCAAAGTCCGCATCCGTCGCATAGGCTCTCCCACTCGGCGGGCGTCATGTCCGCGAGGGTCTTGGTCTCCCAGAATGGGCGCTCGGGCGTCATCCGTCCGCGTCCATAGGCGCATTGCGCCGATCGGGCCAGACGGACCCTGTTCCGACGGGCGCGGGAGGATTTCTGGGGACAAAGTAAACTGTTGTATTTGCACTCTTATTTGGATTCTTTGGCGGCTTGTCCACAGCTTCTGCACCGTCGGCGGGATCAGGTTCCACAAGGCGCCCGCCGAGCCTGCTTGCACGCCCGATAGGGCTGGAGCACTCTCCAAATCGTGGAAGGCGGCGACGCGGACCCGGAGAGGGAAACCTCGATGGAAACCGGCGCCGGAGAAGCCAAGTCCGCGAACCCCCCGGGGCAACCCGGGAGCTCTGGACCAGCTTCTTGGCCGAGAACAAAGCAGGCGAAGGGGCAACCCGGAGCACGGCGGTTCGAGGCGTCACCTTCGACGCAGGTCCGACCAGGACTTGGGTGAGAGGGCGAGGCCCGGGGCAACTCGGGTGTCGCCCTCTCTCTCGTTTGGGCCGGCGACGTCAGCCGAAACTGGGGTGAGACGATTCGCCGATGGCCGCTTGGTCATCACGGTGGAAGTGTCTCAGGCGCGATCGGTGCTCGCGAGACGTCGCGGCGGTCGCGGGGACGGGCGAGAGATGTCGGCCGGCGCGCCAGACCGCTTGCGTATCGCCGCGCTCACGGGGGCGCTCGTCGCCGGCTACGCCGCGAGCGTCCTCTTCAGTCTGCTGATCAGCCGCCCGGATGGCCACAGCGCCTCCATCTGGCCCGCCAATGGCTTCCTGGTCGGGGCGATGATCCTGCTCGGTGGGAGCTGGCGGGCGCTTGCGATCGGGCTGAGCCTTGGGTTCCAGGTGGCCGTGAGTCTCGTCGTCGGCGACGGACCGGCGCGGGCGTTGCTGCAGCCGCCGGTCAACCTGGTCGAGGCGGCGACGGTGGGCGCGCTGGCGGTCCGCTTCTGCGGCGCGCGCGATCGCCGGCTTACGCTTGGCAAGCTGGGCCGCCTGCTGGTGGTCGCCATCGCGCCGGGAGCGATGGTGGGCGGCGTTTTCGGCGCGGTGCTGAACCGCGCACTGCTCGACGAGGGCCTTCTGGAGGGATGGCTCGCCTGGGCGGTCGCGGGCGGCATCGGCATGACCATCGTCCTTCCCACGCTGCTGCTGCTGGCCCGGACCTCGCAGTATCCCGAGTTCCATCGCTCGATGGCCGAGACGGCGGCGCTGCTGACCGGTCTTAGCGGCGCCGCGATCGCGGTGTTCTATCAGAGCGAGCTGCCGTTGCTGTTCGTGCTGTTCCCGTCGCTGACGCTGATCGCCTTGCGCCTCGGACCGCCGGGCGCGGCCGTCGCGTGCTCGCTCGTGGCGATGATCTGTCTGCCGCTGGCCATGCTGGGCCACGGTCCGGTCATGCTGGCGTCGGGGCTCGACGCGGTCGGGCGCGTCCGGCTGGCCGAGGCGATGATCGTGGCGGTTCTGGTGACGACGCTCGCCACCGCCGGCGCGATTGCCGATCAGGCCAGGTTGCGACGCCTCATGCTCGACCGCGACCGGGCCGTGCGCGCGGCCCGCGCAAGGGCGCGGACGGCCGAGCGTCGCCTCGCAGAGCATGGGAGAGACGCGCGGCGCGGCGGCCAAGCCCGCGCGGGCTGAGCTTCGCAAATCCGATTCCCCTTTGGCGAGGCGCAACGTAGGGTCCGTCCGCGTCTGGGGAGCGTCTCAATGCGTTGGCACATCTTCGCCTTCATCGGCCTCGTCGCGCTCGGGGCCTGCTCGCAGGGCCCGTCGGCGCAGGGCGGCAAGACGGTGATCCGGTTCGCAACAGACTGGCGGGCGGAGGCCGAGCACGGCGGCTTCTACGAGGCGCTGGCGACGGGCGAGTACGCCAAGCGCGGCCTCGACGTGCGGATCCTTCAGGGCGGGCCTAGCGTGAACGTGCCCCAGCTGGTGGCTTCTGGCGCGGTCGAGCTCGGCGACGGGTCGAACAGCTTCATCGTCATGAACCTCGCCAACGCCCACGCGCCGGTCCGCGCCGTGGCGGCGTTCATGCAGAAGGACCCGCAGGTGCTGCTGGCCCACCCCGACGTCGGGATCAATTCGCTCGCCGACATGAAAGGGCATCCGATCCTGCTGTCGGACGCCTCGCGGACCGCGTTCTGGCCCTGGCTGAAGGCGAAGTACGGCTTCTCCGACGACCAGGTGCGCAGCTACACCTTCGACAACGCGCCGTTCATCGTCGACAAGCAAATCGTGCAGGAGGGCTATCTCACCAGCGAGCCCTACACCATCGCCAAGGCCGGCCACTTCGAGCCGAAGGTGTTCCTACTCGCCGACCAGGGCTATCCGAGCTACGCGGCGATGGTGCTGGCGCCCGACAGCCTGATCACCAAGAATCCCGCGGCCGTGCGCGCCTTCGTCGAGGCCAGCGCGATCGGCTGGAAGGCGTACCTGCGCGGCGACCCCAAGCCGGCCGACGCCCTGATCCTGAAGGAAAACCCGGACATGACCGAGGACGTGCTGGCCCAGGCCCGGGACAAGATGCGCCAGTACGGCCTCGTCGACGGCGGCGACGCGGCCACGCTTGGGCTTGGTGCGATGACCGACGCGCACTGGAACGCGTTCTTCAAGATCGCCTCGCCGACCGGCACGGCCAATGCGAAGGACGCCTATTCGCTGCAGTTCCTGCCCAATCCGCCGGTAAAGTAGTGGGCGAGGGAGCGGTCGCCGCGTTCGAGGCGGTCGAGGTCGACTATCCGGGGCGCGGCTGCGCGCTGGGGCCGATCGACTTCCGTCTGGAGGCCGGCGAGATCGTCGCGCTGGTGGGGCCGTCGGGCTGCGGCAAGTCAACAGCGCTGAGGCTGCTGGCCGGGCTCGAAGGGCCGACTCGGGGCGCTGTGCGCCGGGCGGCGGGGCGGGGCGAGACAGCCGTCGTGTTCCAGTCTCCGACGCTCGCGCCCTGGCTGAGCGCGCAGGACAATGTCGCCTTGCCGCTGGAGCTTGCGGGGGTTTCCGGACGCGCGGCGCGCGCGGCGGCGGTCGAGGCGCTGCGGCGGGTCGGGTTGGCGGGCGCCGAGCGCGCGCGGCCGGCGCAGCTTTCCGGCGGCATGGCGATGCGCGCTTCGCTGGCCCGCGCCCTCGTGACGACGCCGCAGGTGCTGCTGCTCGACGAGCCGTTCGCCGCACTCGACGAGATCACCCGCCGCCAGCTCGCCGACGACCTGCTGGCGCTCTGGTCAGAGCAGCGGCCGGCGATCGTCTTCGTCACCCACAACGTCGAGGAGGCGGTCTATATGGCCGGCCGCGTCGTGGTGATGACGCCCGGCCCCGGCCGTCTCGCCGGCGAGGTCGCGATCGAGGGTCCGACGCCGCGCCCGCCGGGCTTCCGGACCACGGCCGAGTTCCGGATGGCCGCCGAGCAGCTGTCCGACATCCTGCGCCGGTCGATGGCGGGCGCCGCATGAGCCGATGGTCCCTCGTCATCGCGCCCGTCGTCTTCATCGGCGGGCTGTTTGCGGTCTGGGAGGCCGCCTGCCGCCTGCTCGGCGTGCCGGTCTACTTCCTGCCGCCGCCGTCGACGATCGGCGTGGCGCTGGTCGAGAACGCGCCGACGCTGTTCGCCTCGGCCTGGCTGACCCTCAGCACCGCGGTCACCGCCTTCGTGCTCGTCAGCATCCTCGCCAACACCGCCGCGCTGGCGGCGGCGGCGAGCCCGCTGGTCGAAGCGAGCCTGCGACCGATCGCGATCACGCTGCAGGTGACGCCGATCTTCGCGCTCGCCCCGATGGTGGCCGTCTGGGCCGGCGTCGAGCACCCCGACCGCGCAGTGATCGCGCTCGCGTGCGTCGCCGCCTTCTTCCCGATCTATTCCGGCGCGATCGCGGGACTGCGCTCGGCGGATCCGGCGCTCGAGCGCCTGTTCGACCTCTACGGCGCGAGCGTCTGGCAGCGACTGGCGCGGCTGCGCGCGCCCTCCGCGGTGCCGCAGGTGCTGGAGGGCCACAAGGTGGGGCTCGGCCTGGCGCTGATCGGCGCCGTGGTCGCCGAGCTCGCGGCGGGGTCGGGCGCGACCCCAGGGCTCGCCTACCGGATCGTCGAGGCCAGCCATCGGATGGAAATGGAAAGGAGCTTCGCCGCGCTCGCCGCGCTGGGCCTGCTCGCGGCGGGCCTGCAACTCGCATTCCTCGCCGTGGAGCGACGCGCGCTCAGGTGGTGGCGCGGGGGGTGATGGCGAGGCGCCGTTAGCTACGAATTAAGTCCCCACTGGTAAGCGCGTTGGGATGGACTTCCTCCGGCCAGCGTCCGCGCGGTTCGTCGCCGTGGCCACCGTCTCCGTGACGGCGGTCGTCGGGCTCGCCGGCGTCTGCGCGGCGCAGGACGGTCGCGACGGAACGACGCAATCGGGCTACCACGGTCCGTTCCTCTCGTGGGCGGGAAAAACCGAGCCGACCCCCGCGCCCGCGCCCCAGCCTGCCGTGACGCCGCCTGCCGTGACGCCGCTCACGCCGACGCCGACCCCCGCGCCGCAGTATCTGGCCGCACCTCACCCGGCCGCTTTGGCGCCGCCGTCGGCCCCGCCGCCGCTGATCGCTCCGAGCCGCCAGGCGGTTTCAGCGCCGACATATGCGCCCTGGTCGCCGCCGCCGCAGAACAACGCGGGTCCGCATGTGGCGGCCTACAGCGCAGCCGCACCGTCGCCCCCGCCACGGAGCAGCGCAAGTCGGCATGTGGCGGCGCACAGCGCCTCCACGCCACCGCCGGCGGTCGCCGCGCCGCCACAGGCGCAGGCTGCGGCCGCCCCGGCCACCGACGCCGCGTCGACCGCTCCGACGGGCGTGCACTTCTACTCGCTGCACCGCGCGTACGGCATGACGCCCGATCGGATCGCAGCGCCCGCCGATCATCCGATGGTGCTGATCGGCCCGCCAGACAACCCGCCGCAACCCAGCCAGGACGACGCCCAGGACGGCCAGAAGGCCGGCCAGAAGGGCGGCAGCCAAGGCGCAGACGACTAGGTCCGCTGCTCCCGTGTCGAAACTCCAAGACCTGATCTCGCTCGCCAAAGAGCCGTCCAGCGAGAAGCGCCGCGTTCTGCTGCGCGAGGTGACCGACCTCTTCTTCGCCAACCCGGACCACCGCGGCGGCGGCGAGCTCGCTCTGTTCGACGACGTGCTGAGCCAACTGGCCGGCGACATGGAAGAGGCCGTTCGCGCCGAGCTGGCTCGCCGCATCACGCCGGAGCCCTATCCGCCGTCGGGTCTGGTGCGGAAGCTGGCCAACGACGAGTCGATCGAGGTCGCCCGGCCGCTGCTGGAAGGCTCGAGCGCGCTGACCGACGACATGCTGCTGAGCGTGGCCGGCGCCCGCGGGCAGGATCACCTGAAGGCCATCTCGCGGCGCAAGATCGTCTCCGAGGCGGTCTCCGAGGTCATCGTCGAGCGCGGCGACGACGAGACGCTGGGCGTGCTGCTCGGCAACGAGGGCGCCGCGCTGTCGCGCCACGCCCATGAAGTCGCGGTCGACCGCGCCGAGGCCAATCCGGCGCTGCACGAGGTTGTGGTCAACCGCCGCCACCTGCCGGTCGACCTCTTGAACGACATGTACTTCGTGGTCGAGGCCAAGCTGCGCACCAAGATCCTCGAACGCAACGCCGAGGTCGATCCGGAGACGCTCGAGGCTGCGCTGTCGGCCGGCCGCAACCGCGTCGCGACCCAGGACGGCGCGCTGCCGCCCGACTACGAAGCCGCCGAGCGCGATGTGCGCAACATGGTCGCGCGCAAGGCGCTGACGCCGAAGGCGCTGGCCAGCATGCTGCGCAACCGCGAGAGCACCCGCTTCATGGTGGCGCTGGCCGAGCTGGCGGGGATCGACTTCCATACCGCCCGCGTGATTCTCGAGAAGCGCGAGCTCGACGCGCTGGCGATCGTCTGCAAAGCGGCCGAGTTCGAGCGCTCGCTGTTCCTCACGTTCGCGGTGCTGGTGCTCGACCGCGACGCCGACCCGATGGGTCGCGCGAAGACCTACGGCGACCTCTACGCCGAGCTCCCGAAGGAGTCGGCCCAGCGCACGCTGCGCTTCTGGCGTATGCGTCGCCAGTCGCCGGACATGGCGGCGTAACGTCCGCACGGCCGGCGCGCGCCGCAGGCGGTTTCTTGAACGCAGAGACGCAGACGGGACGCGGATTCTCCGCGGCTCTCCCGGCTTAGCCGGAATGGTCTCGGGGCGTCAGCCCACTTTCGCGGCCGCCAGGCGCTCGAGGCCTTCGGCGGCAATGGCGGAGAGGGAGCGCAGGCCTTCCTCGCCGAACACGTCCAGGGCGGCCTGGAACGCCAGCGCAGCGGCGGCGCGCTCGCCGCGGTCGCGGCCGGCGAGGTTGAGGCGGGTGACGTAGACCTGCCCCAGCTGCACCTGCAGCATCGCCCAGGTGACCGGATCGGTTCGATGCGGTCCGCCGGCGAGCTCGGCCTTGAACGCCGCCTCCGCCGCGTCGAGCACCTTGACGTCGCCGGTAAGTTCGGCGAGGCGCGCCAGCGCCAGGCCGCGCCCATTGGCGACCTCGGCGCGGACCACCAGCCCCGGCGCCTCGCGCAGCACGAGGTTCGCGCGATCGTAGCAGGCCAGCGCCTTGGCGAAGGCGGTCTCGTTCTCGGTCGCCTCGCCCAACTGGGCAAGCGCGCGGGCGAGCGCGTTCTGGCCGCAGGCCCAGTCGAGCTGACTCTGTTCGCGGCCGAGGCCGTCGAGCGCGCCGGCCAGTTCGTTGACGGCGCGCGCGAGGCGGGTGAGATCGCCGGTCATCTCGCCGAGCGCGGCCTTGGCGGCCGCCTTGGCGATGGCGACGCGGGCGAGGGTCAGGGGTTCGTAGGCCGCGTCCAGCCGCTCTTCGGCGGCCGTCAGATCGCCGATCCCGGCGCGGATCAGGTCTTCGTCCTTGAGCCGCAGCCCCGCACCCATCAGCAGCTCGCAGCGCGCGAGCCTGGCCTCGGCCCCCGCGAGCTTGAGGTGGGCGTCGCGGCGCCCGGCGCTCTCCAGCATCGCGATCGGATCGTTGAAGAGGCGAGCGGCGGCCCGCGCCTCGGCGGCGCCGCCGGCGTTGATCGTGCGCCGCGCGCGAATCTGCGCCAGCAGCGAGAGCGCCAGCATCCCGGCGGCGCCGCCCGCGCGCTGGGCCTCGGCCGCGGCCTTCTCGGCGGCGGCTTCGAGGCCGGCGTCGCCGAAGAGCTCGGCCCCCAGCAGCGCGCAACTCGCCTGCTCGAGACGGGCGCGGGCCCAGGGTTGGTTACGGTGCGCGGCGGCGAAGCCGTCGGCGGCGCGCTCGGCGTTGGCGGCGGCCTTGCGCAGCGCCGCCGCATCCCCTGTGCGTCTGGCGAGCTCGCGCCAGACCACGGCGGCCTCCAGCAGCCGCCGCGGTCGGTCGCGGGCGCCGATCCGGCCGGCCGCCACGTCGGCGCCCTTGGCCTCGGCTTTGAGCATCTTCAGGTCGAGCAGCTCGAGCAGCGCCCCGTCGCCGCCGGTGAGCCCATCCTTGCTGGGAAACGGCCCCTTCGACCCTCCGAAGAGGCGGCGCAGCTCGCGGCCGAACTCGAACATCGGACGTCTCCCATCGACGAGGCCCGGATTGGAACAACGGCCCGGACCTTCGATGGCTCACCAGCAAACCCGGAGCCGAATGGTTTGCAAGAGGTTAATGCGATCTGGAGACCAAACTGGCTATTGAGCCGCCTCCGACTCACACCCGTTGCCGACTTCCAAAGTCGGACGTCCGCTCCACACAGGACGTTGGATCGTTACCGGGAAGCAGACGTTCCGTGGGCTAGCGAACGCGCCAGCGAGCTTGGAACCCGCGGACCAGCGCAAGCGACCTCACGCCACTGCAAACCCCGCGTAGCCACTCTTCGCGACCTCGTCACAGCGATCGCGGTAGACGTTCAGCCCACCGGCGTAGGGCATGTAGACGCGCACCTTCCCCGGAACGTTGGCCCCGAGATACCAGGACGTGCAGCTCTCGTGCACGCGCACGCCCCCTTCGGCGAGGGAGGCGACATGCCTCACCCAGTCCTCCTGCGCGTCGGGCCTGGCCTCGATCGTGCGCAGGCCCTGCTCACGCAAGGAGGCCAGGCACTCGACGATCCACTGGCTGTGCTGCTCGATCGACGAGATCATGTTGGTGAGCACCGACGGGCTGCCGGGACCGGTGATCGTGAAGAGGTTGGGAAAGCCCGCCACCATCAGACCCAGATAGCTGCGCGGGCCTTCGGCCACCCAGGCGTCGCGCATCAGCCGGCCGCCTCGGCCCCGGACGTCGATCCGGTTGAGCGCCCCGGTCATGGCGTCGAACCCCGTGGCGTAGAGGATGACGTCGAGTGGGAAGAAGCCTTGTTCCGTCTCGATGCCCTCTGGCGTGACGCGCTTGATCGCGCCTTTTCGCAGGTCGACGAGCGTCACGTTCTCGCGGTTGAACGTCTCGAAGTAGCCGATGTCGATGATCGGGCGCTTGCACCCCATCGGATAGTGCGGAACGAGCGCCGCCGCCGTCTCGGGATCCTTCACCTCACGACGGATCATCTCGGCATAGAGTTCCTGCGCGGCGCGGTTGGCCTCGATGTCGGTGGCGACGTCGGCCCAGGCGAACGGCGTCGCCGCGAGCCAGCCTTCGCGATCGAGCCGCGCCAGGCGCTCCTCCACCGGCGTCTCGAGGATCTTCGGCGGCGGCCACGCGGCGGCGCCGATCGCGACCGCGCCGAAGCGCGCGGCGCCGAGCGGCGAGGCGAACTGCGCCGCCCGGACCGCATCGTAGTCGGCCCGCAGCGCCTCGAACTCGCCAGGCGCCCAGGGCCGGTTTCCGGCGGGCATGGTGTAGGCCGCCGAGCGCTGGAATACGTAGAGGTGCTCTGCCTGCCGCGCGACCACCGGCGTCGCCTGGACGCCCGACGAGCCGGTGCCGACGATCGCCACGCGCTTGCCGCTGAAGTCGTAGCCCTCCTTCGGAAACCGGTTGGTGTAGAGCGTGGCCCCGGCGAAGCTTCGGATGCCCTCGATCGCCGGCTCCAGCGGCGCCGAAAGGCAGCCCACCGCCGTCACCACGAAGCGCGCGCGCCAGCGATCTCCCCGGTCGGTCTCGACCAGCCAGGTCGCGCTCTCATCGTCCCAGGTCATCGCCGTGACCCGCGTGTTGAACTTGATGTGGCGCCGCAGATCCAGCCGATCGGCGACGAAGTTGACGTAGCGCTCCAGCTCCTGCTGCGGCGCCATCAACTCGGTCCAGGTCCACTCGTCCTGGACTTCTTTGGAGATGCTCAGCGAGTATTCGACGCTCTGCACGTCCACCCGCGCGCCGGGGTAGCGGTTCCAGTACCAGGTGCCGCCGACGCCATCGCCCATCTCGACGCCTTGCATCGAGAATCCCGCCTCCCGCGCCCGGTAGAGCATGGCGAGACCGCCGAACCCGGCGCCCACCACCATGACGTCCACATCCGCACCCCCCGCCGCCATGCTGTGACCCTCCGTGCTCTGGTGGACTCCTGCGCCGCCCACCTATCGATCAGTTGCCGTTCCGACAGGCTAGCGCTGAACGTCACAGGCGCGCCGGCTCAGCGGCCCGGACGGCGGGCCGCCGGAGACTAGATTGAAATGTCGCAGTCGGACCTCAGCCTCGCAGCTAGGCCCGTTCCTTGGTCCGCTCGAACGTCACCCTCGGGAAGCGCTCGGTGACGTAGCCGACTTCCCAGGACGACTTGGCGAGGAACACCGCCGCCTCGTCGATGTCCTCGGCCATGGCGGTGCGGTGCTTGCCGGAAAAGTCGTCGAGGTCGGCTCTGGCGCCGGCGATCCAGCGCGCCTCGGCGTAGGGCGAAGGCTCGAAGACGACGTCGAGGCCGTACTCGGTCTCGAGCCGGTCGGCCATCACCTCGAACTGCAGCTGGCCGACCGCGCCGACAATGAAGTCGGCGCCGATGATCGGCCGGAACAGCTGCGTCACGCCTTCCTCGGCCAGGCTCTCGAGCGCGCGCTTCAGATGCTTGGCCTTCAGCGGGTCCTTCACCCGCACCCGCTGCAGGATCTCGGGCGCGAAATTCGGCAGGCCGGCGAATCGCAGGCTGCCGCTTTCGGACAGGCTATCGCCGACACGCAGGATCCCGTGGTTCGGAATGCCGATCACGTCGCCGGCGAAGGCTTCCTCGGCCAGCTCGCGCTCGGAGGCGAAGAACAGCACCGGCGCGTTGATGCTGATCTGGCGGTGCGTGTTCTCGACCTTCAGCTTCATGCCACGCGTGAAGCGGCCCGAGGTCAGGCGCAGGAAGGCGATGCGGTCGCGGTGGCCGGGGTCGATGTTGGCCTGCACCTTGAAGACGAAGCCCGAGACCTCGGTGTCGCCGGGCGCGACGTGGGTCTCGACCCCGTTGCGCCGCGCGGCGACCGGCTTCGGGGCAGGCGCGTAGGCGCCGAGCCCCGCCAGCAGTTCGGCGACGCCGAAATGGCGCAGAGCCGAGCCGAAGAAGATCGGCGTCATGTGCCCTTCGAGGAAGCTCTCGGGATCGAACGGCTTGGCCGCCTCCTGCACCAGCATCGCGCCTTCCTCGAGCTCGGCCTGCTCGTCGGGGTCGAGGCGCCGCACGATGGCGTTGGAGTGGAACGGCACCGGCTCGGGCTGGGTTTCGGCGCCCCGTTCGTACGGCAGAAAACGCTCGGTCCTGAGGTCGAGCACGCCCTTGAACCGGTTCCCCGACCCCGCCGGCCAGTAGAGCGGCGCGGGATCGAGCGCGAGCTTGGCGGCGATCTCGTCGAGCAGCGTGAACGGGTCCAGCGCCTCGCGGTCCATCTTGTTGATGAAGGTGACGATCGGGATGTCGCGCAGACGGCAGACCTCGAACAGCTTCAGCGTCTGCGGCTCGATCCCCTTGGCGGCGTCGAGCACCATCACCGCCGCGTCGGCCGCGGTCAGCGTGCGGTAGGTGTCCTCCGAGAAGTCCTCGTGGCCGGGCGTGTCCAGGAGGTTGAACATCAGCCCGGCGTGGTCGAACGTCATCGCGCTCGCCGAGACCGAGATGCCGCGTTCGCGCTCGATCTTCATCCAGTCCGAGCGCGTCCGCCGCTGCTCGCCGCGCGCCCTGACCGCGCCGGCCGCCCGGATCGCGCCGGCGGCCAGCAGCAGGTGCTCGGTCAGCGTGGTCTTGCCGGCGTCCGGATGGCTGATGATCGCGAAGGTGCGCCGGCGCGCAGCCTCGGCGGCGGGAGAGGAGGGCATGGCCGTCCGGTTAGGCGGTTTTCACGGCCGGTGGAAGCACCCGGCCCTGGGAGCTGTCAGCGCGCGCCGTGCCGGCTCAGCGCCAGCAGGGCTTCCAGGCGGGATGTCGGCAGACGTTCGAGCAGGCGGACGAACTGAGCGGGCGATGACGAGTGCGGGCAGGCGGCGCCGAACCTGACTGCGCAGGCGGCCGCGGACACCGCGCTGCAGGCGGGAAGGGCCGCGCCGTTCGCCCGCCGTTGCAGCGCGCAGGCGAGCCACTCGCACATCTCCCGGCGGCTGTCGAAGACCCCGTCGGCCCGCGCCGCCAGGTCGGCCGCATCTTCGCCGATGTCGGCTTGGACGAAGCGCGGTGCGCACATCACAGAAAGCCTCCGGCGCGAGCTGATTCGCGCGACATCCAGGATGACTCAGTCGGATCGTCCTGAATTGAGGCAGATCAAACGCCGGCCTAGAGCCTGATGGGTTCGTATCGAACCCTGAATCAGGCTCTACATTTTTGATTCTAGAGCACGATCCAGCGGTCAGAAGATTCCACCTGACCCCATCGTGCTCTAGCGCGGCGCGGCCTCGTCGTAGAACTTCGCGAGGTCGGCCTTCATCTGCCGGAGCGCCTCGGGGTTGAGGTAGACCATGTGGCCGGACGGGTAGTAGGCGAAGCGCACGTTGCCGCGCACCGCCTGGTCGAGCTGCATGTGGCCGAGGTCGTATTCGGTGCCGAAGAACGGCGTGGCGAGATCGTAGATCCCGTTCAGCGAATAGAGCAGCAGG
>Ga0335069_10007634_pt1 | contig 15584 bp, 12 predicted proteins | sample Lox_Sample_11_FD_206714 | JGI IMG/M metagenome (GOLD analysis project Ga0335069, IMG submission 206714) | Soil microbial communities from Loxahatchee National Wildlife Refuge, Florida, United States - Lox_Sample_1.1 | ecosystem: Environmental > Terrestrial > Soil > Wetlands | place: USA... | reverse complement strand
CCGAGCTGCTCGGCAACCTCCTGGACAATGCGTGCAAGTGGTGCCGCACGCGCGTGCGCTTGAGCGCGAGCAGCGACGCGGGTGCGGACCCGCGCCAGCGACTCGCGCTGGTGGTGGAGGATGACGGACCGGGCATCTCCGCCGCCGACCGGAACCGTGTACTGCAGCGCGGGGTGCGCGCAGATGAGAAGGTGCCCGGCCATGGCCTCGGGCTCGCCATGGTGCACGACACCGTCGACCTCTACGGCGGCGCGCTCGCCATCGATGCCTCGCCGCTCGGAGGCGCCCGCTTAACCGTGCGGCTGCCGGGCCGTTAGCCGCGGCCCGACTACTCGACCTTGAACTCGATGCCCTGTGCGAGTGGCAGGTCGCGGCTCCAGTTGACGGTGTTGGTCTGCCGGCGCATGTAGGTTTTCCAGGCATCGGAGCCGGACTCGCGGCCACCCCCGGTGTCCTTCTCGCCGCCGAAGGCGCCCCCGATCTCGGCCCCCGAGGTGCCGAGGTTGATGTTGGCGATGCCGCAATCGCTGCCAGCGGCCGACAGGAAAGCCTCGGCACTCTGCAGGCGGTCGGTGAACAGCGCCGAGGACAGGCCATGGGCCGAGGCGTTCTGCTGCTCGATCGCCGCGGAGAGCGAGTCGACCGGAATCAGGTACAGGATCGGGGCGAAGGTCTCGGTCTGCACGATGGGCCACTCGTTGCGCGCGCGCACGATCGTCGGCTCGACGAAGTTGCCGGGCCGTTTCAGCACGTTGCCACCGTGCAGGATCTCTCCGCCGGCGCTGCGCACTGCGCTCACCGCCGACTGATAGCTCTCTACCGCCTTGGTATCGATGAGCGGACCCATGAGCGTGCCGCTCTCGAGCGGGTCGCCGATGCGCACCTGGCGGTAAGCGTGCACCAGGCGTCGCTCGAGCTCAGCGGCGATCGCGCGGTGCGCGAACACGCGGCGCGTCGAGGTGCAGCGCTGGCCGGCGGTGCCCACGGCGCCAAACACGATCGCCGGCACGGCGAGATCGAGGTTCGCGGTCTCGTCCACGATCACGGCGTTGTTGCCACCGAGCTCGAGCAGGCTCTTGCCGAGACGTGCAGCCACGCGCTCGCCGACCTTGCGGCCGACCTCGGTCGAGCCGGTGAAGGAGACGAGTGCGATGCGCCGGTCCTCGACCAGGCGCGTCGCGAGTCCGGTGCCGCCATCGACGAACACCTGGAAGACCGCCGGCAGCTGCGCGGACTCGATCACCTTGTTGCAGAGGTGCTGCACGGCAAGCGCGGTGAGCGGCGTCTTGTGCGAAGGTTTCCAGACGCAGGCATTGCCGCAGACCGCGCCCAGGAATGCATTCCACGACCAGACTGCGACCGGAAAGTTGAACGCCGAGATGATGCCGACCACTCCGAGCGGGTGCCACTGCTCGAACATGCGATGCTGGGGACGCTCCGAGTGCATGCTGAGCCCGTAGAGCATGCGGGACTGGCCGACCGCGAAGTCGGCGATGTCGATCATCTCCTGCACCTCCCCGAGGCCCTCGGCGAGGATCTTGCCGTTCTCGAGCGAGACCAGCGTGCCGAGGTCCTGCTTGTGGCGCCGCAGCTCTTCCCCGATCAACCGCACGGCCTCGCCGCGCTTTGGCGCCGGGACTTCGCGCCAGCGCGCGGCGGCCTGGACCGCGGAGCTCACCACGTGCTCATAGTCCTCGACACTCGCCGGACGCACCTGCGCGATGAGCGTCCCGTTGGCGGGGTTGCGCACGTTGAGGAGCGTCTGGTCGGTGGTGCTCGACCAGCCGTGCGATCCCGACCAGGTGCCCGGATTCACCGACCCGAGCCCCAGCCGGCGCAGCACTGCGCTCGTATCCGTAGTCATGCGTTCAGCACTCATGCGTTCACCGCCTTTGCGCGCCGTTGATGCCCTACCTTGCCGGCGACGACGAGCTCGCCGGAGAGGTGCTTGGTTCCGCCGGGCGCGTAATGACGACCGAAGCGATTGGCGAGGATGTCCGTGAGACGGAACTGCTCCTGCGCGACGAAACCGTGGTAGCCCCCGCCACTCTCGAGCACGAGGTCGACTACCGCGGTGATGCCGGCGGCGGTCGTCACCTGGATCGCCGACCAGAGCCGTCCGGCGATCACCTGCGGATAGATCTTGTTGACGTAGTTCTCCTCGCGCAGCTGGCCGTCCTGTGTACCGGTGACCGCCACGTAGACGATAACGACATCCTGCAGCGTCTGTGGAACCGCATTCTCGAGGATGCGCTTCAACGTGGCGCGATCGTGATTGAGCTTCAGATCGTTCATGAGCAGACGCATCTGCTCGCAGTGGCCGGGGTAACGGATGGTCTTGTAGTTCATGGTTTCGACGCGCGCGCCCTGCGTCTCGGCGAGCGAGCCGAGGCCACCGGAAGTGTTGAAGGCTTCGTAGCGCATGCCATCGATCTCGATCTCCTCGAGACCCTCGAGCGGCGCGACATCGACCAGCCGTCCCTCGCTCACCGCCTGGCACGGATTGCCGTACTCGTTGATGAGTCCCTCGGTCGACCAGGTGAGGGAGTACTTGAGCACGTTGTTAGGGTGCTGCGGCAGCGCGCCGACCCGCAGCTTGACCGCGCGCAGCGCATCAAAGTGCGTGATGAGCTCGGCGGCGGCGATGCTGATGAAGCCGGGGGCGAGTCCACACTGCGGGACGAACGCCTGGGTCGCGCCCGCCGCGATGGCGCGCACGGCGCGCGTCACCTCGACATCCTCGGTGAGATCGAAGTAGTGCAGCCGCGCCCGCCGTGCCGCTTCCGCAACCCGCACGTTGCAGTGAAAGGGAAGACTCGAGATGACCGCGTCCACGGGGTGCGCGCTCAGCTGCTGTGCGAGAGCTGCGCTGTCGGTGGCATCGAGGGCGACGGCGCTGAGGTGCGTGCTGCCATGCGCGCGCACCACGCTCTCGGCGGCCGCGCCGTCGACGTCGGCGAGCTCGACCCTGTAAGCGCCCGATTCAGCTAGCAATCCGGAGATGAGCGCGCCGATCTTCCCGGCGCCTAGGATCAGAACACGGTGCATAGGGCTCCTCACAAAACCAGCGAGATCGAGCTTTGCCCGACCGAGGACATTGCCGTGCTCAGCAAGACGCTTGGTCTCGCGGCGCCCGGTTGAAAAGGGGCGCATTCTGCCCTCGAAGCGCCCGTGGCGCCAGCCATTCGCACCGAGCGTGCAGTGCGCCGCGGCGCATCCTGACGAGCCATAAAAAAGTGGTAGGATCAATGACATGCGAGCGCCCGAAATCACCTCCTGGCACAGCGCCAGCTGGCAAACCCGCCCCGCCCAGCAGCAGCCGGCCTATGCCGACGCCAAAGCCCTCGAGCGGGTCGTCGCCCAGCTCTCGCGTCTGCCCCCGATCGTGGTGTCCTGGGAGGTCGAGGCATTGCGCGAGCGGCTCGCCGCCGCACAGCGTGGCGAGGCGTTCCTGCTCCAGGGAGGGGATTGCGCGGAGACCTTCGCCGATTGCGAGTCGGACATCATCGCGAAGAAGCTCAAGATCCTGCTGCAGATGAGCCTCGTGCTGCTGCACGGGCTGAAAAAACCCATCATCCGCATCGGACGCATGGCAGGTCAGTACGCCAAGCCGCGCTCGGCCGATACCGAGACGCGCGGCGGGGTGACGCTGCCGAGCTATCGCGGCGATCTGGTGAATCAGCCGGAGTTCACGGCGCAGGCGCGTGCCGCGGATCCGGAGCTCCTGCTGCGAGGATACGAGCGGGCGGCACTGACGCTGAACTTCGTGCGTGCGCTCGTGGAGGGCGGCTTTGCCGACCTGCACCACCCGGAGTACTGGGACCTCGGGTTCGTCCACCAGGCACCCCTCAAGGACGCCTACCAGCGCATCGTGCGCTCGATCGGCGATGCGCTCGATTTCTTCGAGGGCATGAGCGGGCACCCGGTGCATGAGGCGACCCTGGTCGACTTCTACGCGAGTCACGAGGGGCTGCACCTGCTGTACGAGCAGGCGCAGACCCGCTTCATCCCGCGGCAGAACCGCTGGTACAACCTCTCGACGCACATGCCCTGGATCGGCATGCGTACGGCAGCGCTCGATGGCGCGCACGTCGAGTATTTCCGCGGCATCTCGAACCCGATCGGCGTGAAGATCGGCTCGGCGATGGACGCCGCGTGGCTGCAGGGGCTCGTCAATACGCTCAACCCACACAATCAGCCGGGCCGGCTCACGTTCATCCATCGCTTCGGAGCGAAGGAGCTGGCGGCGGCGTTGCCAAAAGCGATCGAGGCCGTGCGTCAGACCGGGCAGACGGTGTTGTGGGTGTGCGATCCGATGCACGGCAACACCGAGACCACCACCGGGGGACTGAAGACGCGGCGCTTCGAGAACATTCTGCGCGAGCTCGATCTCGCCTTCCGCATCCATGCCGACCTGGGCTCGCATCTCGGCGGCGTGCACATCGAGCTCACCGGCGATGATGTCACCGAATGCACCGGTGGGGCACGCGGGCTCACCGATGCCGATCTCGCCCGCGCTTACCGCTCGAGCGTCGATCCGCGGCTCAACCACGAGCAGGCGCTCGAGCTTGCGATGCTGGTCGCCGAGCGCAGCCAGAGCCGCCGCAGCGAGCGGCGCAGCGGGCCCTCCGCCTCATGAGCTGAGGCGCTCATGGAGTTCGAGCACCTCCGCGTGCCGCCAGCGGGCGGCCGCATCCGGCTGAGGTCCGACTTCTCGCTCGAGGTTCCCGATGAGCCGATCATCCCCTTCATCGAGGGCGATGGCATCGGCGTCGACGTCACACCCGCCATGCGCCGTGTGACCGACGCGGCGGTGGCAAAGGCCTATGGGGGCCGACGGCGCCTGCTCTGGATGGAGGTGTATGCCGGGGAGAAGGCGAACGCCCTTTACGGGCAGTGGCTGCCGCCGGAGACGCTGCGGGCGCTGCGCGAGTTCGTGGTATCGATCAAGGGGCCGCTCGCGACGCCGGTCGGCGGCGGGCTGCGCTCACTGAATGTCGCGATACGCCAGGAGCTCGATCTCTACGCCAACGTCCGTCCCATCCGTTACTTCCCGGGAATCTCGAGCCCGATGCTCGATGCGAGCCTCACCGACATGGTCGTGTTCCGCGAGAACACCGAGGACATCTATGCGGGCATCGAATGGCCGGCGGGCTCCCCCGAGGTGCGCAAGCTGATCACGTTCCTCCAGGGCGAGCTCGGCGTCACCGCGATCCGCTTCCCGGAGAGCTCCGGCATCGGCATCAAGCCGGTCTCGAAGCAGGGCAGCCAGCGCCTGGTGCGCAAAGCACTCCAGTACGCCATCGACAGCGATCGCGTCTCGGTGACGCTGGTGCACAAGGGCAACATCATGAAGTTCACCGAAGGAGCCTTCCGCAACTGGGGTTACGAGGTGGCGCGCGAGGAGTTCGGTGCGCGGCCGATCGGCTCGGGACCGTGGCTTTCCTTCAGCAACCCGCGCAACGGCCACGATATCGTGGTGAAGGACGTGATCGCCGACAACTTCCTGCAGCAGGTGCTGCTGCGCCCCGAGGAGTACGACGTGATCGCCACGCTCAATCTCAACGGCGACTACGTGTCGGATGCGCTCGCCGCACAGGTCGGCGGCATCGGCATCTCTCCGGGTGGCAACATCGGCGACGGCACCGCGGTGTTCGAAGCGACTCACGGCACGGCCCCGGGGTTTGCCGGCAAGGACCGCGTCAATCCGGGCTCGCTCATTCTGTCGGCGGAGATGATGCTGCGGCACCTGAGGTGGACCGAGGCGGCCGAGCTCATCATCAGGGGCGTTGCCGGCACCATCGCTGCCAAGGAGCTGACCTACGACCTGGCGCGGCTGCGCGAAGCGATCAAGGCGCCCAAGCGCGAGCTCGCCGCGCGGCGCAACGTGGAAGAGGACCTGCAGCGGCTCATTCCCGGCGCGAAGCTCATGAGCACCTCGGGTTTCGCCAGCGCCGTCATTCGCCACATGGGTGAGTGAGCTGCGCGCCGCGACGCCCTTAGCCCCGGCGGCCTACGACCCGGACTGCACGCGCTGCCCGCGGCTCGCGCGGTTTCTCGGCGACATCCGCGCGAGTCACCCCGATTACTGGGCGCGCCCCGTGCCGTCCTTCGGTGCGGCGCGCCCGCGCATCGTCATCGTGGGGCTCGCACCGGGTCTGCACGGCGCCAACCGCACCGGTCGTCCCTTCACCGGCGATCACGCGGGCCTGCTGCTGTATGAGACGCTGTACCAGGCGGGGCTCGCGAGCCGGCCGCACTCGCACTCCGCAGACGATCCGCTGCGGCTCATCGACGCGCGCATCGTGAACACGGTCAAGTGCGTGCCGCCGCAGAACCGGCCGCTGCCGCAGGAAGTGCGCCGCTGCAACGGCTACCTGGCGGCCGAGCTGCAGCAGCTGCGCACGGTACGCGTGTATCTGGCCCTCGGGCGGGTGGCGCACGACGGACTCTTGATGGCGCTCGGTCTGCGCCGCTCCGCCTATCCCTTCGCCCACGGCCGCGAGCACGTGCTCGATGCGACACGCTCGCTCATCGATTCGTATCATTGCAGCCGCTACAACACCGCCACGCGTCGCCTGACGGCGGCGATGTTCCGTGAGGTGGTGGCGCGCGCCTGCGAGCTTGCGGCGGTGGGGCACGTACGGCGCGCGGCGCCTGACTGAGGATCGGTTACCGGGCGAAGGCATGTTCGATCACAAGGAGTACATCGCATCGCTGCCGCGGCGTCCCGGCGTGTACCGCATGTATGGCACGGGCGAGGAGCTGCTGTACGTCGGCAAGGCGCGCAGTCTCAAGGACCGCGTCGCGAGCTACTTTGCGCCGCGTAACGTCGATCCGAAGGTGCAGGCGCTGGTAGCGCAGATCGCCGCAATCGAGGTCACGGTCACCAATTCGGAGACCGAGGCGCTGCTGCTCGAGTACAACCTCATCAAGGCGCACAAGCCGCGCTTCAACGTGGTGCTGCGGGATGACAAGAGCTTTCCTTATATTCACCTGTACATCGGGCACGAGTTTCCGCGGCTGGAGTTCTACCGCGGCTCACGCGCGGCTCCGGGGCGCTATTTCGGCCCATTCCCGAACGCCGGAGCGGTGCGCGACACCCTCAATGGGCTGCAGAAGCTGTTCCGCATCCGCAACTGCCGCGACACCTTCTTCGCCAATCGCAGCCGTCCGTGCCTGCAGCATCAGATCGGTCGCTGCTCGGCGCCCTGCGTCGGGCTGATCTCGCGCGAAGCCTATGCGCAGGACATCGCTGCGGCGGTGAAGGTGCTCGAGGGCCGCAGCGATGAGGTCAATGCGGAGCTGCAGAGGCGCATGGAGGAGGCGGGTGCGCAGCTCGAGTTCGAGCGCGCCGCGGCGCTGCGCGATCAGCTTGCCGCGCTCAAGCGCATCCAGGCCCAGCAGGTGGTGATGGCCGAAGGCGCGCGGGATGCCGATGTCTTCGCCATCGCGGGCGTCGGCGGCGAATATGCAGTGAGCGTGATGCTGGTGCGCGGCGGGCGTAACCTCGGCACCAACAGCTACTTCCCGCGCGCGGTGCTCGCCGAGCCGCACGAGGCGCTCACCTCCTTCGTCATGCAGTATTACGCGAGTGCCGCTGCGCCGGAGGAGGTGCTGCTCGGGGGGGCCGCGGAGGACGTCCCCGCGCTCACTGAGGCGCTGCGCCAGCAGCTCGATCGCGCCGTCGAGGTCCGCTGTCCCGTGCGGGGCATCGCTGCCCGCTGGGTCGAGCTCGCGCGCGAGAATGCCGCGCAGGCGCTGCGCATGCGCTTCGCACGGCGCGCCGGCATGGACGAGATGCTGAGCGATCTGAGCCGCGAGCTCGATCTGCCCGAGCCGCCGCAGCGCATCGAGTGTTTCGATATCAGCCACACGGGCGGCGAGGGGACGGTGGCCTCGTGCGTCGTGTTCGGGCCCGAGGGGCCGCTCAAGAAGGAGTATCGCCGTTTCAACATCCGCGGCGTCACCCCGGGCGATGACTATGCGGCGCTGCGCCAGGCGCTCGAGCGTCGCTACCGGCGCGTGGGCGAGGGCGAGGTGCCGGCGCCGGATGTGCTGCTGATCGACGGTGGCCTCGGGCAGATCACCCAGGTGCACGAGGTGCTCGCCCCGCTCGGCTTCGCGGAGCTCGCGCTCGTCGGCGTCGCCAAGGGCCCGGATCGCCGCGCCGGCCAGGAGCGGCTCTTCATTTACGGAGCCCAGTCACCGGTCACGCCCGTGCCCCACGGGCCGGCGTCGCGCCTGATCCAACGCATCCGTGACGAGGCCCATCGCTTTGCGATCAGCGGTCACCGCAAGAAGCGCGCCCGGCGCTACCACGAGTCGGTGCTCGAGGTCGTGCCCGGGCTGGGACCTGCCAAGCGCCGGGCGCTGCTCAAACACTTCGGTGGCCTGCAAGGGGTGATGCGCGCCGGGGTTGCCGACCTCACCGAGGTGAGCGGAATCGGGGCGGCGCTGGCGCGAACTCTTTATGATCACCTGCACCCCGGCTCCTGAGGCAGCACGCAAACGCTCGCTCAGCGTCCCCATGAACGCACCTGCGGCAGCACGATACGAGATCTCGCGAGGACTCCGGTGAGCACCGCGCGCATGGAGTGGAATCTTCCCAACACGCTCACGTGGACGCGTATCGCAGCGATCCCGCTGATCATCCTGCTCTTCTACATGCCCTATCCATGGGCGGATCCCGCCGCGGGGCTGCTGTTCGCGGCGGCGGGCGTCACCGACTCGCTCGATGGCTATTTTGCGCGGCGCTTCGGGCAGAGCTCGCGGCTCGGCGCGTTTCTCGATCCGGTCGCGGACAAGCTCATCGTCGCGGTGGCACTCGTGCTGCTCGTCAGCAAGGATCCGCGGGCGCTCATCGTGCTCACGGCGATCGTGATCATCGGCCGGGAGATCACCATCTCGGCCCTGCGCGAATGGATGGCCGAGATCGGCGCGCGGCGCAAGGTGGCCGTCTCGCAGCTCGGTAAGTACAAGACGATACTGCAGATCACCGGGCTCTCGATGATGCTGTACCGGTGGCCGCTTCTGGGGATGCCGACGTATCGCGTCGGTGTCGCGCTCACGGTGGTCGCCGCCGCCGCGACGCTCGTCTCGATGGTGGCGTATCTGCGCGCGGCGTGGCCTGAGCTCAGGCGTTGATTTTTAGGCTATAAATATATCGATATAATAATCATTTACGTGTTATTTTTGTCTTTGTTTCTAGTGGGTGCTCCGAAGGGACTCGCCTTGACTTCCCGAGGGGTGTACATAGAATTTCGCGCTCTCGAAGAAGCGGGCTTAGCTCAGTTGGTAGAGCGGTACCTTGCCAAGGTACAGGTCGACGGTTCGAACCCGTTAGCCCGCTCCAATCTTTCAGCAACACACATCAGGGCCCCCGGGGATCCCGATGTGGCGGATCCCCCTTCGCGCGCCTTCTGTGTCGGTACAGTCGAACGACATTGCGCAGCGCGGCGGGGGTGAATGCCTGAACCATCGCGTGTGCGGCACCGATCCACCATTGTCGATATGTCGCGGAGTAGTGCACGCTCGCTGCGAGCGTACTCAAGGCGCTTACCCGCATTCCGCGAGCCGCCTGGCTTCCTGCTAGTCCCGCAGCCATCTCCGCCCGCAGCCGTCGCAGGATGGACCTTACACCGGGGTCGGTGATCTGCCCCAAGGCTTTCGTGAACACGCGCCCGCGATCCCGCCACGCTGTTACATCGTCTCCGCCATGCTGCCCATGACGGCGAATCAGGGTGAGCGGTTCCTCTATACCATCGATCTCACTGTGTACGGCCAGGCGCACCCACAGGTCGTCGTCCTCGCACATGATCAGCGTCTCATCGAACGGCCCAACTTGCTCCAGCGACTGCCGTGCCACGACAACACTCGGCAACACGATGACGAGCTCGTCGTTCAGCATCTTCTCCATGATCCAGCCAGAGGGGGTGGGGCACCTGGAATCACCGAGTGGATCTTTTGGCCGACCGGCACCGTCCACCAGGGAAAACGCCGTGTAACTCCACTTACGCTGCGGGTGACGCATCAGCGAAGCCATCTGTATTTCCAGTTTGCGCGGCAGCCAGAGATCGTCGGAGTCGAGAAATGCGATGTATTCCCCGCGCGCCTCGCGTAACGCCGCATTGCGCACCACTGAAGGTCTGCCGCTGTGAGACAGCCGCATGACTTTGATTCGCGGCGGCGCATGGACGCTCTGCAGATACGACCGCGTATCCGTGTCCGAGCCGTCGTCCGCGATGATCAGCTCCCAGTGAGAGAAACTCTGATTGCGCAATGACTCAATGGCCGGCTGCAGGAATTGCCGACGATTGAAGGTTGGCATGATGACTGAAACGAGCGGCTCCATAGCAGCACCCGCGAGGCAGGCAGATCGGGACGCGGAGCGGTTATTTCACGGCGTGGCCGGGAATGGTACACGTTGAGTTAAAGGGGGCGAGGGCGCTCCTCCTCGAGTGGATTCGATCCGGCCCGTACTCGGCCCCGTCGCGGTAGGCAGCCAGCGGCAACTATTTGTAATCACTGGCATCCTCTGCCGCGGCCGGCACATACTACTAAGGTGCCATTGCACCCGGAACGGTAAGCGCAGAGTATGAGAACGCTTATCGGCGCAAGAAACGGTACCTATAGTCCGACGTCAGTTCAGGTGATTGTCAAAATCTCTCACTGCTGACAGCGGCGAACTCCGGAGTGAGCAATGAAGACTTCATGGATGGTGGTCGCGATCCTGGCGGCGGGTCTAAGTACGACCTCGTTCGCGGACCAAGGCGTAAATGATCCGTGCGCCAGCAACGCTGCCAAGCAGTTACAGTCCTGTCTCGAGAAGGCGCAGGGCCCAACGGGGAAACAGGCGTGCAAGGAAGCCGCCAGGCGCGAGCAAGAAAAGTGTGGCGGGGCCTCCAAAGGCGCGACAGGGACGACCCCAAAGTAGCCGGCGAGATTTGCAGGTCCGCGACGGCGCAACACGGCGCTTCGTCCGACCTGAATGCTTGCTCTTCCGACCGACCGGTTCGGTCCTGGTTTCGTGTTGTCTCATCCGTGCCTAAGCCCGCGATAACCCAGCAAGGGGAATGTATGAAACCCACATCGCTCGCACTGCTCGCTTCGTTCGCAATGGCCGGGTACTTGCATGCTCAAACACCGGCACCGTCAGCGGCAGCGCCGGCCCCCGCTGCGTCGTCCGGTGGCTCGCTCACTCGGGCCTGCAAAGAGCAGGTCAAGAGTCTGTGCGGGCGTGCTCATGGCGACGAGATGAAGAACTGCATCAAAAGCAACCTGGAAATGAATAAATTCTCGGCGGACTGCAAAGCTGAACTCGCAAAGCCGGCGCCGAAGCCTGCCTCCTGACACGGCAGAGGTTGTTGCCGCTGTTGGACCTCCCAGTCCTCGGCACGCCACGGGCGGCGCTACGAGGTGACCTCAGTATTGGCGTGCTTTGCTTGCGCAAATGACGGGAGCGAAATCATGGCGGCCAAGAAACCCAACATTGTCATGATCATGTCCGACGATGTGGGCATCTGGAACGTTAGTGCCTATCACCGCGGGATGATGGGAGGCAGCACACCCAACATCGACCGCATTGCCAGGGAAGGTGCGCTGTTCACCGATTACTACGGGCAGCAATCGTGCACGGCTGGACGGGCGGCGTTCATCACCGGCCAGACGCCTTTCCGCACCGGTTTGCTGAAGGTCGGCCTGCCCGCTGCCAAGCAGGGTTTACAGGACAAGGACCCAACGATTGCCGAATTGCTGAAGCCGCTCGGCTACACCTCGGCGCAAATCGGCAAGAACCATCTGGGTGACCGCAACGAATACCTGCCCACGGTACACGGGTTCGATGAGTTCTACGGCATCCTCTACCATCTGAACGCGATGGAAGAGCCCTACGATGAGGTCTATCCGAAGACTCCAGGCTTCCACGCCCAGTTCGGCCCGCGCAATATCATCGAAACGAAGGCGACGACCACCGACGATCCCACCACGGATCCACGCTGGGGCAAGGTCGGCAAGCAGACGATCGTGGACGCAGGGCCGCTGCCGCCGCACCCGAATATGGACCCGGCAGCCAAGTTCAACATGGAAAACGTCGATGAAGAGCTGGTTCGCCGCTCGCTCGACTTCATCGGGCGTTCAGTGGAGGCAGACAAGCCGTTCTTCCTCTGGCACAACTCCACGCGCTGTCACGTGTGGACCCATCTGTCTCCCAAGTGGGCGGGCAAGAGCGGCTTTGGACTCTTTGCCGACGCGATGATGGAGCTCGACTGGGAGGTCGGAGAGATCCTCAAAAAGCTGGACGATCTGGGCGTCGCCGACAACACCATCGTGATGTTCACCAGCGATAACGGCGCCGAGGTGATGAGCTGGCCCGATGGCGGTAATCACCCGTTTCGCGGCGAGAAGGGCACGGTCTTCGAAGGCGGCTTCCGCGTACCGATGGTGGCCCGGTGGCCGGGCGTGATCAAGCCCGGCACCATCGTAAACGAGCTCATGGCGGCCGAGGACTGGCTGCCGACGGTCCTAGCCGCCGCAGGAGAGCCACAGATCAAAGAGAAGCTCCTGAAGGGCCACAAAGCGGGCGATAAGACCTTCAAGACGCACCTCGACGGCTACAACTTCATGCCACTGTTCAAGGGCGAGGTGAAGGAAGGACCGCGTCACGAGTTCTTCTACTTCAGCGACAACGCCGACCTGATGGCCGTGCGCTACAACGCGTGGAAAGTCACGTTCAAGACCATCGTGGGCAACCTCTTCACGGGCAAGGAGGACACCACCAACGTTCCACTCGTGACTAACCTGCGGGCGGATCCGTGGGAGCGTTACCAGACAGAGTCGCAGATGTATATGCGCTGGTGGGGAGAGAAACTCTGGACCCTCATGCCTGCCGCGGGCATGGTGGGACAGTTTCTCGCGACGTTTAAGGAGTACCCGCCGAGTCAGTCGTCGGGCTCGTTCAGTGTGGAAAGAGCGCTGCAGATGTTGCAGGAGGGCGGGCGGAAGAACTGATGCACGGACGATCACGTTCCGCCTTTGCGCCTTGCCACCGATGACACGCGCTCGACGGTTCGAACCCGTTAGCCCGCTCCGCCCGCCCGCTTCGCCGCACCTTCGCAAATTCTCGGCACAGGCTAGCGCTGCGCCTCACCCCCGCGGACGGCCGGATTGCTCTCAGAGCTCGCCAAGTCGGACTGCGAGATCGCACTGGGTTGCCGCGGGTGAGTTCGTTACCATCGCCAAGGCGAATCGGCGCTAACATCGTGTCCGCGCGGTCTCCAAGCAGGACCTGAGGCGTAACCGTCGAGAACGTTAAGCTCAGGCACATGATCACATCGTGCTGCGTCCGCGCGCCGCTTTTTCGGGAGCAAACAAACGGATCTGGGAGGTGTGTCATGAGGATCTCTTTTGCACTGATGAGCGTCGTCGCCATCTGCGTGTTGTTCGGTGCTTGCCAGTCGCAGCAACAGATGGTCGATGAGATGCAGGCGGACGCCACGCAGGTCGCGAAACAGCGAGGCAAGTTCGAGCTCAACTGTCCCACCGCGACTGCCACGGTCCTCAGTAAGGAAATGATCCAGTCGGAGATCGTGAATCCGCGGTGGGCGCCGCCGCAGCGCGCCGAGTACACCGTCGGGGTCGCGGGCTGTGACAAGCGCGCGACCTACCTGGTCGTCTGCGCTGAGGGAGGCACCGGTTGCGTAGCCGCAGGTGCGCAGAACCAGATTCAAGAAGCGTCATCCAAATGAAGCACGCATCGCGTCGCTCACGCTCGGGCTGATCGCGACGCTACCGCTGCCTTGGGGTTCGCCCGGGGGTTGCATGTGTACGCCTCAGGCGCCCCGGACGAGCGCACCGGCTGCGCGCATTTTTCTTATACTGCCCGTCCGCGCGGAGAGGGTTCTCCGCGCTTCGGCACTCTCTTCGCCGGACCTGAAAGGAACCACGCCATGGCCGCTAAAAAGCCGAACATCCTCATTCTGTGGGGCGATGACATCGGTATCTGGAACTGCTCTTACTTCAGCCGCGGGATGATGGGTTACCGCACACCCAACATCGATCGCGTTGCGAACGAGGGCGCCGCGTTCACGGACTATTACTCGCAGCAAAGCTGCACCGCTGGTCGCGCGTGCTTCATCTGCGGGCAGAATCCCATTCGCACAGGTCTCACCAAGGTCGGCATGCCGGGCGCGACCGTCGGACTGCAGAAAGAGGACCCGACCATCGCGGAGCTCCTCAAACCCCTCGGCTATGCCACCGGTCAGTTCGGCAAGAACCACCTCGGCGACCGTAACGAGTATCTGCCGACGGTGCACGGCTTCGATGTCTTCTTCGGCAATCTCTACCACCTGAACGCGGAAGAGGAGCCCGAGCTTCCGGACTATCCGAAGGATCCGAGGTTCAAGGCCGCGTTCGGGCCGCGCGGCGTGCTCGACTGCGTGGCGACCAATGAAGACAACCCCAACGAGGAGCCGCGCTGGGGCCGTATCGGCAAGCAGAAGATCAAGGACACGGGTCCGCTCACCAAGAAGCGCATGGAAACCATCGATGAGGAGATTACCGAGCGCGCGATTCAGTGGATGGAGCAACAGGCCAAGGCCGATAAGCCGTTCTTCCTCTGGTACAACTCGACCGCCATGCACTTCCGCACGCACGTGGCGGAAAAGAATCTCGGCAAGAGCGGCCAGGATCCGTACAGCGACCGCATGGTGGTCCATGACGAGCAGATCGGCATGATCCTGGATAAGCTCGATGAGCTCGGCATCGCCGACAACACCATCGTCATGTACTCGACCGACAATGGCCCCGAGAACGACACCTGGCCGGATGGGGCCACCACCCCATTTCGCAGCCAGAAGGACACCAACTGGGAAGGCGGCTGGCGGGTGCCGGCCTTCATCCGCTGGCCGGGCAAGATCAAAGCGGGCACGGTGCTGAACGGCATCGTCAGCCACATCGATATGTTTCCCACCCTGCTGGCGGCGGCGGGCGATACGGACGTGACGCAGAGACTCCTCGCGGGAACCAAGGTCGGCGATAAGACCTTCAACGTCCATCTCGATGGCTACAACATGCTGCCGTACTTCATGGGGGAGGTGAAGGAGAGTCCGCGGCAGTCGCTCGCCTACTTCAGCGACGATGGTGAGCTGATGGCGGTGCGCATCGGTGACTGGAAGCTGCAGTTCGCGGTGCAACGCGCCTTCCAGATGAACGTCTGGGCCGAGCCGCTGGTGAAGCTGCGGGTACCACACGTGTTCAGCCTGCGTCGCGATCCGTTCGAGCGCGCCGATTTCAATTCCAACACGTATTGGGATTGGCTCGTCGACCACGCACCGATGCTGTATCTCTGCCAGGCCGTGGTGGCCGAGGAGATCGCGGGCTTCGCCAAGTTCCCGCCGCGGCAGAAGCCGGCGTCCTTCAACCTGGACGAAATACTGGCGAAGGTGTCGAAACCCAAGGCTGCCTGATTAAGGGTACTCACGCGGCTCGGGACACGGCGGCACCGCGTAGTCTCGGCGCAGCCCCCGCAGGGCATCTGCCCTGCGGGGCTCTGCACGGGCGTGGGAATGGCAGTGGACCTGCAGGCC
>Ga0335069_10007633_pt1 | contig 15587 bp, 14 predicted proteins | sample Lox_Sample_11_FD_206714 | JGI IMG/M metagenome (GOLD analysis project Ga0335069, IMG submission 206714) | Soil microbial communities from Loxahatchee National Wildlife Refuge, Florida, United States - Lox_Sample_1.1 | ecosystem: Environmental > Terrestrial > Soil > Wetlands | place: USA... | reverse complement strand
AGTCGGGGCACCGCCGCGACCGCCCGCTCGACCGCGCGACGGAGCCGGGGCCACGGCGGCAGGTGATCCAGCTCGAGCAGCATGGCCATGGTGGTGGGCTGCATCGGCGAATCGGCCCACCAGAAGGTCAGGTCCTCGCCGGAGAGCCTCGTCGCCCGATCGGCCGGTGGTTCCGACATGGGCGTCGCATACGCGAAACGCGAGGCGCGGAGCAACGGGCGCCAGACGGGCGAGCCGTACGGGCCGTGGGCGCCGTCGACGGTTCACTCGCTTGCGGCTCCGGCCGACACCGCGATACACACTGCCGAACCGAGCATCGAGGAAGACGAGGCGCGCACCGCAAGAGGAGCGACTCCATGACCAACACCCCGACCCTCACCGTGTACAGCGACGGTTGCCGTCTGTGTCAGGATGCGGTGGCGCGGCTCCGCAAGGCGGCCGAGGGCAGCGGCCAGCAGGTGCACGAGCAGGCCATGGCGCAGGTCGACGCGAAGACGGTCGAAGCGCTCGGCATCCGCGCCACGCCGGCCGTCGCCTTCGAGCACGGGGTGCTCTCGGTCGGATGCCCGAGCGAGGAGGACGCCCGGTTGCTGGTGCGACGGGCCGAGATCGATCGCGCGATCCTGTCCCATGCCATCCCCGGCAGCGACGCCGTGCAGCGCTTCGCCAGCGGCAGGACCAACGGCGACGCCACGGCCCGCGCGCTCGCGAGCGAGTTCTACGCCTTCTGCAACGAGTTCCCGCTCTTCCTCGCCGCCGCCATCAGCCACGTACGCGACGAGAAGGCCCGCATCCTGCTGGTGAGCAACCTCTACGAGGAGCACGGCGACCTCCAGCTGGAGCGCATGCACCCGGCGCTCTTCCGCAAGTTCGTGCGCGGCCTCGGCATCGAGGCCGCGAACCTGCAGACGTACCACGAGGGTGACCCGGGCGTCGAAGCCGCGCGCCTCGTGACCCAACTCTGCCGCGAGGGGCCGGCGCACCGCGCGCTCGCGACGCTGTACGCGATCGAGCTCCTGTTCGCGCCCTGCTGCGACATGATCATCAAGGGGCTGAAGCACCTCCACCTCGCGCCGGAGACCATCTACTTCTGGGAGCTGCACTCGGGCGCCGACGTCGAGCACGCCGAGCAGTTGCGCACCGCGCTGTTCACCGCCTGCACCACGCCCGAGCAGTGGCGCGACGCGGTCGCGCTGGCGAGCGACGTGAGCCTCATGTTCTACGAGCTCTTCGACTTCATCACCCGCGCCGCCTTCAGCACCACGCGGGGCGAGCTGGAGGTCTACGAGGCGGTCAAGCGCCTGTGCGCCGACTCGCCCTCGGTCGGCAAGTACCCGGTCGGGTACAAGGACGCCGCCTACTACTTCGGCATCAACGCCGGTGCGCCCGACCGCTGGTTCCTGCGCGCCTTCTGCGACACGGACCGGCACTCGCTTGTGACCCGCTTCCCCGTCGGCCGCGCCAGGATGCTCGCCCCCGGCTTCGAGGTGACCGCGGCCCCCGACGTCTTCGGCAGGAGCCGTGTCTACTTCGGGTCGACCAAGGACCTGGAGCGGCTGCGGACGCTGGTCGTCGACGCCTACGAGCTGGAGGTGAAGCGCGTGGAGACCGGCACGCTCGACGAGGTCGAAGCGCACTGGTAGCGGCGCGCGCCCCTCGCCCGTAGACTCAGCACACCTCCTTCCCGCGCATGAGCTCGACGCACAGGTGCATGCCCTGGTGCGCGCTCGTGAGGTCCAGATGCGACGTGGGAAGGTTGCGGAGAACCTTGTACGCCGCGAGGTGCGCCGCGGCGCCGGCGTAGGTCGCGTCGCTGGCGGTGAAGACGGACATCACGAGGGCCTTCTTCGACGGCCCCTCCTTCACGGCGGCGTTGGCGAGCGCGATCGGGTCCTCACCCTCGGCGTAGTAGCGCAGCCCGATGGCGGGATACGGCACCTCCGTGCAGAGCAGCGGCGAGCGGTCGCCCACGCGCGCGATCACGAGGTCCTTCTGGTAGACGATCTCGCCGTCCGCGGCCGCCGACTCGGCGCGCGCGCGCGCCCCGGGGTCGAGCGTGCCCAGCTCGGTCGCGTCGTCGAGCGGGCTCCCGCGCCGCAGGCGGTCGGCCTCGGCGACGAGGAGCGCCTCCAGCCGCGTGGCCAGCGCGCGCGGCGCGAAGATCTTCTTGGTGGAGATGCACCGGTTGCCGCGGTCCTCGGTGGCGCCGAACACGATGTGGCGCGCCGCCAGCTCGAGGTCGGCGTCGGCATGGACGACGACGCCCGAACGTCCGCTCCAGTAGGGGATCGCCTTGTGGTTGGCGAGAAACGGCATCGGCCCGTAGATCTTGCCGACGGTCGCGTCTTCGCCGAGGACGACCGACTGCTCGGTGCTCTCGATGGCCTTGGCGATGACCGCACGATCGCCCTCGGCAGCGCTGTCGAGATGGACGAGATGGAGGGTGCGGATGCCCGCGGCGGCGACGGCCTGCACGAAGCGGAAGGCGGAGAGCGGCTCGACGCTGCTCGGCTTCACCAGGCAGGTAGCGTCCCCGAGTACCGCCTGCCCGAGCATCCAGGGGGCGACGGTGATGTCGTCGCCGGCCAGGATGAACGTGGTCGGCAGCCCGCCCGTCCAGCGGGCGCCCCCGCGCTCGAGGGCCCCGAAGGCGTCGACGGTGCCGAGCCGGGCGACGTAGTCGCCGACGTTCGCCAGCCACGCGTTCACGCGCGCCATCGCGAAGCGCATGTACTTGACGGGGCTGCCGCTCGAGGCAGCGATCTGCTTCAGATCCGCGTCGCTGATCCAGCTCGCGGCGCGCCCGATGGCGGAGAGCGCCGCGATCGCCCGGCGGAGGTCGGGCGTGGCGGGCTTCCGCACGCACTTGAGCGCGAACGCCGCCTCGTGCTGGGGCGTGACCGGCAGCTTCCAGTCGCCGGCGTCGCGCTCGCTCTCGACGGGCCGAGGCTCGCCGTTGATGATGTTCTGCAGCACGGCGCTCAGCCGGCGGCGCAGCCCTGGCGCAGCCGCTCCTTGTCCATAACCCGCGTGATGTCCTTGAGCCGCGGGCTCGTCCGGCCGCAGCGGCACGGGTCGGCGACGAAGGTGGCCTCGTCGCCGATCATGTAGCGCAGGTAGCGGCTCGCGTGCTTGAAGCCCGTGAAGACGACGAGGCCCCGTTCGCCCGGCGCGACGCGCTTGCCGGTCTCCGCGTTCACGACCTCGGTGTAGGTGTGCCCCTGCATCAGGTGCAGGCCGTCGTTGTGCTGGCAGTCGGCGCAGGCGAGCGCCACCTCGGCGCAGCCGTAGAGGTCGACGAACACGGTGCGCTCCGCCCCGGCCAGCTCGTTCGCCTCCCACACGCGCTCCTTGAGGCGGAACTCCGGCAGGTCGCGCGGCGCGCCCGCGGTGAGGATGACGCGGATCTTGGCGCCGATGTAGTTGTCGACGTCGGCGTTGAGGAGCTCGTCGAGCGTGCCGCCCTTGCCGACCTTCAACCCCGGCGGCAGGCACGGGGGCAGGCACAGGCCGTTGAAGCCGCCCAGCTCGGGGATGCCGTTGTAGAGCTGGCGGATCACGTCCTCCGGCTTCTGCAGCGTGAAGTGCTTGTTCTCGACCGTGCAGCCGGCGCGGTTGAAGGTGTCCTCGAACACCTTGCCGCCCACGTGCCCGGGGTTGAAGCAGTTGAAGATGCGCGAGTAGTTCGCCGGCGGGATGTGCTGGAACATGCGCACGACCTGCGCCGAGCCCGCCTCCCAGTCGGCCACCGTGTAGTAGGAGACCTTCGGCCGCCCGGTCGAACCCGTGGTGGTGAACTTCTTCGCGATGCGCTCCTCGGGCCGGAAGTCGAACAGGCCGCCGTCGTGGAGCGCGGCCACCATGCGGTCGGGCAACAGGCTGAACTCGGCAGTGGAGCTGACGTCGCTCGGCCCGAGGAGCGGAATGCGCTCGAAGTCCTCGAACGAGCGCACCTGGTCCGGCTTGACGCCCGCACGGTCGAGACGCTGACGGTGGTACGTGCAGCCCTCGTAGGTGTCCGCGACGAAGGCGCGCGCCATGGCGAGGAAGTTTGCCCCGAGGGGCTGCCGGTCGAGCTGCACGTCGCCCACGTCGAGAGTCGCGTCTCCAAACCGCATCGTGAAGCCCGACATGCTCGCCTCCCAAGTCGTCGCGCCCTGTCTACGGCCCGTCGGGCGGCCGCGTCAAGGCGAACGCCGCCTGTCGCCCCGGGCGGCGCAGTGGCGCGCGCGACGCGGAGGCTCGCACGGGGCGTGTTCCCGACCGGACCTCCCGCCGAAGATGTTTCCTTTCGACCATGGACTCGCTATCTGTCGCGCCACCACGAGCCGGGCGCGCGCAGCAAGGGGGGACTCCATGCGGTTCGATCGAACGGTTTGGCTGACGGCGGCGATGCTGCTGCGTGTGAGCGCGGGATGGGCGGGCCCCGATCCGGCGAAGGTGGTCGGCCCCGACAAGTGCGCCGAGTGCCACAAGGCCGAGGTCGAGGCGTGGAAGGACACGCATCACTTCGACACGGTCAACACGATGCACCGGAGCGATCGCGCGCAGAGCATCGCCGAGAAGCTCGGGTTGAAGACCATCAAGCGCGACAGCGTGTGCCTCAACTGCCACTACACGCAGCAACCGAAGGGCGGTCAGAACGAGGTCATCGCGGGGGTATCGTGCGAGTCGTGCCACGGCGCCGCCCGCGACTGGCTCGACGTGCACAACGACCTCGGCGGCAAGAACGTCACGGTGGAGTCGGAGTCGCCCGAGCACCGCAAGCACCGCATCGAGCAGAGCATCGCGAAGGGCATGCATCGACCGGACCAGCCCGACGCGCTCGTCACCATGTGCTTCTCCTGCCACAACGTCCCCCAGGAGAAGCTCGTGAACGTCGGCGGCCATCAGCCGGGAAGCGTGTTCGAGACGGTCTCGTGGATCGAGGGCGAGGTCCGCCACAACTATGCCAGCGGCGGGGGGAACCGTGCGGACTCGGCCGAGCGCAAGCGCGTGCTCTACGTGCTCGGACAGATGGTCGCGCTCGAGACGAACCTCCGCGATCTCGCCCTGGCGACCGAGAAGGACACGTTCGCCGTCCAGATGGCGAAGCGCGCGAACGGCGCGCGGGAGGCGCTGAAGAAGATCGCGGAATCCGCGAAGGTCCCCGAGGCCGATCAGATCCTCGCGGGCGCCGGCGGCAAGGTCGAGCTCAAGCTGAACAACCAGGCCGCGCTCGCGAAGGCCGCGGACGAGGTCGGCGTCGCCGCGAAACGGTTCGGCGACAGCGCGGACGGCAAGGCGCTCGCGGGCGTCGACCCGTTGATCCCTCCGCCGAGCCAGTACAAGGGGACGCCGCACCCGTGAGCGCCCGCCACGGCACCGTCGATTCGGGAAAGCGGGCTGCCCGCTCCTTGACACGACGACAGTCCGACGCGTACTGCTCCCCACGCGATCATGTGTCGCTTCGTGATGTACCTGGGCGAGCCGATCGCCCTCGAGAACCTCATCACCAAGCCCGTCAATTCGCTCGTCAACCAGAGCTTCGACGCCGAGCTGCGCGACACGTTGAACGGAGACGGTTTCGGCGTCGCCTGGTACGTGCCCGGGCTCGACGACGCCCCGGCGGTGTACAAGGCCGCCACGCCGGCCTGGCACGACCGCAACCTCCGCGACCTGAGCCGGGTGACGCGCGCCGACTGCGTGCTCGCGCACGTCCGCGCGGCCACTCCCGGGATTCCCGCTCACGAGTTCAATTGCCACCCCTTCGTCGTCGACCGCATGGCGTTCATGCACAACGGCTCCGTGGGCGAGTTCGCGAGCATCCGCCGGGACCTGCTCGCGCTCCTGTCGGACCAGGCCTTCAACGGCATCGAGGGCACGACCGACTCCGAGCATCTGTTCGCGCTGTATCTCGACTGCTGGCGCCGGCGCGCATCCGCAGGGGACGCGCCGCTCGACGCCATGACCGGCGCCCTGGAGGAGACGATCGCGACCGTGGTCCGTCTCCAGCACGCCAAGGGGAGCACGAGCGGCGCCCGGCTCAACATCGCCGTGTCCGACGGACGGCGCGCCGTCGCCTCGCACTACGCCGACCCGGCGCCGCGCGCGGCGCCGACGCTCTACTGGCACGAAGGGCGTCGCTACGTGTGCGAGGGGGGCGTGGTAGCCATGGTCGACCCCGACGTCCGCAGCGACACCGTCATCGTCGCCTCCGAGCCGCTGAGCGCGGACCCCGGCTGGGAGCCCGTGCCGGAGAACTCGATGATCTTCGTCGACGACGATCACCGGGTCTCCATCCGCCCGATCGGCGCGAACGGCGCGAGCTCGCCGCCGGACCGCGGCTCCCGCACCCCCTGAGCCGCGCGGCGGACGCCGCCGTCAGAACTTGATCATGAACTCGCCGCGGCCGCCGTACGCGGGCGGGGCGTCCTGCTGACCGGCGACGAAGCTGTCGATCTCGATGAGGAAGTGCCTGCCGAGCGCCTGCTGGAACTTCCCGCCCACCGCGATGGCGGTGGGCCCGCCGCTGCCACTGGTGGCGTCGCGACCGCCGACCTCGAGCACGACCTGCCGCCGGAACGCGGAGAAGAAGCGCTGGTAGCCGATGACCGCGCCGACCGAGTCCGTCGCTTCGCTGCCGAGGGGCGCACCGTAACGACCCAGCTCGAACGCCTCGAACAGCACGCCCATGCGGCCGAGCGGCCCGCCCTTCTCGGGACCGCGCGCCGCCGAGGTGAAGCGGCCCGCAGCGACGAACGTGTTGAGGTAGACGTAGTCGAGCGTTCCCGCCGGCGTGTGCCCCATCTCCGAGAAGATGAGCGCGCCGCTGCCGTTGGCGGGGGTCTCGTGGTCGATCGCCTGCGATCCGACGACGCGCACGGTCCAGTTGACCGTCTCGCCGAACACCGCGCCGCGCGTGACCACGCCCATCCCGCCGTAGAAGCCGTCGCCCGTCTTGCGCCGTGCGGTCACGTAGACGGCGTCCAGGTCCACCGAGCCCCAGAAGAAGTCGGCGAACGCTTCGCCCCCGTAGAGGCGGGCCGAGTGGTCCATCTCGTTGTTGCCACGGTTGATCTCGTCCCACCCGTAGAAGAGGTCGAGTCGCAGGCCGGACGTCCAGGGCGTGTGCAAACTGTTCCGCACGAGGCCGGCCGAGTCGATGATGTCGTTCAACAGGAGGCCGTCCTGCATGACGAGCGGCTGGCGTCCGACGCTGAAGCCGTAGTCGAGATGGTGCCGGTCGTGGGGATCAAGCTTCGGGAACATCTGCCCGACGTCGCCCTCGAAGAAGAGCATCTCGAGGTTCCCGTCGACGTTGCTCCGCCAACGCGCATGAGGCTCCCACTCGCGCCCGAGGTAGTGGTTGTCCTTGTCGAGCGGTCGCAGCCCGACGACGAGGCGCTCGGTGCCGCTCAGCTGGAGGTTGCCGAACACGTCGAGCCGGTTTGCCCACTCCGTGTTGCGTGGGGGGTCCCCGCGCTCGAACGTCTGCATCGCGGTCCGATAGCTGCCGAAGAGCAGGAACTGCGGTTGGACCACCCAGCCCGTCGGGAGCTCGAACCCCTCCGAGAGCGGCCCCGTGTCGAGAAACGGACCGCCGACCTCGAGGACCGAGCGCGGGCGCTCGATCGTCTTGTCGAGCGGGATCACCTCGTCGGATAGGCGGCTGGCGGCGCGGGCGTCGGTGATGGCGCAGGAGGTCGCCACCAGCAGGACGGCCGCAGCGGCGCGCGACGCGCAGGCCGCCCGACGATCCCGCACCGCCACCCCCCGTGCACCCACCGTCAGCGACTCGTCACGGGGAGCGCGGCCTCGCGCTCCCAGAGCACCTGATAGCCCGCGCTGAGCGCGTCCCCGACCGCGCGTGGGCTCATCTCGAAGTCGAAGCCGACCACCTGGATGACCGTGAGCAGGTTCACGGGAATCATGCCCGCCATGAGCTTGACGTTCGCCCGGAAGGGCGGCGTTCCCTGCGCGAGCTGGGCCTGCGTGACGTCGTACTCCGCCCAGCGCTCGCCGAGCGGCGGCAGGCCGCGCTTGTGCTTGCGCGACCGCGACGGTCGGCCGGTGAGGATCGCGGGGCGCGTCTCGGGCCGCACGAACGGCAACGCGTCGACCGAGATGTTGATCGGCGCCACCTGCTCGCGGTCCCCGCCGTGCGCCATGTTGACGATGAACTTCGAGCGCAGGCTGAAGAGATACGGGTCGAGAGGCAGCTCGCCCGCGTGGACGTAGGTCGAGTGCTGGTCGCGGACGTCGCCGTTCGGGTCGAGATCGCCCGACTCGAAGACGACCTTGCCCTGGCTGTCCGTCACCGTGACGTGCAGATACACGAGACGCTCGTTGTCGAGACCCGTCGGCGTGTTGTGCCCCTCGATGCCGTTGCGGACCGGCACGCGGAAGTGCACGCCGCCGGCGGTCGCGGCCGACACCTCGATGTCGCCGAGCTGGTATCCGATCCTGAGGATCTTCCGCCGCTCTTCCTCCATCTCGGCGCGCGATTTCAGGTTCTCCTCGATGATGGCGCGCGCGTCGAAGCGGTCGTCGGCGGAGCGCCAGCGCGGAGGGAACTTGGTGCCCTCGGGCACGTGCGCTTCGAACTCCTTCGTCCCCCAGCCCGCCTTGTAGTCGAACGTGATCCACTCGGCGATGGTCGCGAGCGCCTGCGCCTTGTCGTTGAAAGGGAAGATGCCGGGGTGGACGACCGAGTAGTCGGGGCCGGCGAAACGATGGTCGGTGCGCTGGCGCGGGTGCGTCGGCACCCCGCCGACGATCGCGGCGGGACCGAACGCGTAGCCGGACGGCTTCCCCGGCTCGGTGCTCATGTGGCAGTCCTGGCAGGTGATGCCTTTGGCGGCGGCGGGCGAGTTCTTCCACTCGCTGAACGCCTCCTCGAGGCGGAGGTTGTCGGCGAGCGTCACGTCGTGACAGGTCCCGCAGAACGCCGACGTCGTGATCCGTTCGAACTTCACGACGTCGCCGTGGATGCCGCGGCCGGGCTTGTCGGGGTCGGTGTTGACGCTGTAGTCGGGGCTGCCGATGACGCGCTTGAGCTCGTCGTGGCCGGTCGGGCCGTAGACCGGTGAGAAGATCGGCCCCTGGTTGACGTAGAGCCGGCCGCTCACCTTGCCGTACGGCTCGGGCATGCGGTGGCACACGACGCAGGTGACGCCCTCGCGAGACGCGGGGTGGCGCTCCATCGTGCTGGTGAAGAGCGGCTCGCCGAGGTTCATGCCGATCGGGTTGTGACAGCGAATGCAGAAGTCGCCGTTCGTGCCGTTGGTGAGCTTGAGCACGAGACCCTGCATCGCCTGGAGGACGGGGCTGATCTGCGTGTAGGCGTGCTGCGACTCGGCCCACTGCCGGAACTGCTCGGGATGGCAGGTCCGACAGACGGTCGCCGACGGGAAGCGGTTCTCCGTGAAGAGCTTCGTGTGCGCCTTGGACGCGTCTTCCTCGGCCTTCTGGTCGCTCTTCTCGTCCGCCTTCGCCGCGGCGGGCGGTGATGACGGCGGCGCCTTCGCCGCGGGCGCGTCCTCGAGCAGCAGGTCGTCACCGGCGCGCGCCGGCGACAGCGGTCCGGCGCCCAACGTCGCGAGCAGGAGGAATACGAGGGCCACTCCGCGTGACTGGCCGGATCGCATCGACGCCAGCGCCTTCTGCCTCTTCGCCGGGCAGGAAGTCAAGGCGACGCCGCTCAGGATCGTCGCGGCGCGCGCCGCCACCAGATCCGACGCCCCCACAGCATGCGCTCGATGCTGCGGTGGAAGTCGGGCAGGTTCGCGTACAGCGTCTCGAAGTCCTCGCGTCCGATGACGGCGACGCGCAGGGGGCCCACGGCGCGCGCCGACGCCACGCGGGGCGCGGGGTTGAGGAGCGCCATCTCGCCGAAGTACTGCCCGTGCGTCAGCGTCGCGATGACGAGGACCGTCCCGTCGGGATCCTCGTGGAAGACTTCCACTTCGCCGTCGATGACGGCGTACATCCGGTCGCCGGGCTCGCCCTCGCGGAAGATGACGTCGCCCGGCTCGTAGCGCTCCTCGGAGACGCCGCGCCCGGCCAGGAACTCCGTCACGGCGACGGGGAGATACAGCGCCACGGCAATCAGCATCGCGGGCTGCGCGACGAGGAGGAAGAGCATCAGGAGGACCGGCCCCGGAGTCACGACGGCCAGCAGCGTCACGCCCGCGCCGACCAGGCTCGCGGTGGCGGACGCCACGAGCAGCTGCCGCCGCCGGCGGCGGTTGCGAAGAAAGCGCGTGGCGCGGTCCGCGAGGCTCATTCGTCGATGACCGGGGCGCTCGCGCCGCGGAGCTTCCACTGCTCGAGCGAGACGTGGGCCGGGCCGTGGCATTGCATGCAGGCGCGCACCGGCTTGCCGGTCGCCGGATCGTCGGTCGCGAGCTCCTGCGCGATGTCGCGGTGCACGCCGTTCTTCGCCTCGAGGAAACGCTTCGACCCGGCGTGACACGTGAGGCAGAGGCCGTTCTGGTACGGCCCGTAGTGACGGATCTGCTCGGCGCCGAGCGCCGTCCGGGCTCCCGAGATCCAGTAGTACAGATGACGGAGCCCGCGCACTTTGGCCTTGGCCTCGCCGAAGAGCCCGTAGTCGGCATGGCAGGCGAAGCACTGGTTGTCCTGGATGTAGCGGTTCGCGAAGTGTCTGGCCGCCAGGGTGCGGCTGTCCCGGCTCCGCATGTCGTTCACGTAGGGGTCCATCGCGCTGTGGCACGTCGCGCAGAACTCCACGCGCTTCGACGTCTCGAACGTGGCGAAGTTGGAGACCGGGAACAGGAAGAGGGGACAGGCGAAGAGCCCGAGCAGCCGGGCCGCACCGAGAATCTGCGAGCGTGACGTGCGGCGCTCGAGTCCCAGGCTCGCGAGCGCGCCGACGATCATGGCGATCGCGATCACGATCGTCGTCGTGACCGCCCAGTCGACGGCGCTCCCCGTCCCGTGGAAGGGTTGTTCGATCCCGACGACTGCCGCCGTGGACGCCGGCGCGCTCTGTTGGAGGAGGTCGTCTCCGCCCCCCAGGAGATCGTCCGAGGCGTCCGTCGCCATCCGGGAGCCTTTACGGAGCCGGACGGCCGGTCGTCAAACCGATCGCGGCGGAGCGCCGCAGCGCTACCGCGGGGGTGCGCCGTCAGGGCGTCAGCACGCGACCGACGCGACCCGACTCGGGCGCCGTGAACCAGATGTTGCCGTCGGGTCCGACCGTGATGCCGTAGGGCGGCGACGCCACCGGCACCTCCGTGAACCCCCCGCCTGCGGCGAAGCAGCCGAGCTTCCCGCCGTGGTGCTCGGCGAACCAGATGTAGGGCCCGGGCACCGCCGACCCGGAGCAGTTGGGCCCGAAGACGATCCCGACGGGCTCGCTCGCGGCGGTGGGGATGTCGTGCTCGGTGAACTGGAAGCTCACGGGATCGATGGAGGCGATCCTGCTCGCGGCGTTCTCAGTGAACCACGGCGTGCCGTCCCCGTCGACCGTGATCCCGACCGGCTCGCTCTCGTACTCCGGAAGCGCGAACTCGTCCAGCGCCGTGTCCGGCACGAGGCGACCGATCCTGCCGATGGACGGGGACGTCTCGGCGAACCACAGCGTCCCGTCGGGAGCCGCCGCGATGCCGGCGAGCGAGTCGCCACCGGTTTCCAGGAGCTGCTCGGCGAACTCGCCGGTGACCACGTCGATGCTGCCGACCTTGTCGAAGTAGGGGAAGTGGCTCCTGCTCTCGGTGAACCAGAGGCGTGTGTCGAAGGGCCTGGTGGTGATGCCGGCAGGGCCGCTGTTGGCGGTGGGGAGCGGGAACTCCCGCACCGTGTTCCCGGGCGGGAGGATGATGCCGATCTGGTTGGCGCGGAGCTCCGTGAACCACAAGGCCTGTGCCTGCGCAGGAGGTACGACGATCACCCCCGCCGCCCCGACCGTGATGCCCCAGGGGCAGCTGTCGGCGGTGGGAACCGGGAACTCCGTGAACTCGCCGCTCGTGGTGATGCGGCCGATCTTGTTGGGCGTGCATTCGGTGAACCACAGGGCGCCGTCCGGTCCCGCGACGATGTTGCGCGGGTCGACGCCGACCTTGAACTCGAGGAGCGTGCACGCGCACGAGGCCGCACACGTCCCGCCCGACGTGCAGCCCGCCACGTCGGCGCCGTCGCACGTCTCGCCGCGGCCCGGATCGGTGACGCCGTCGCCGCAGCGGGACACCGGGGCGGTGAAGCGTCGCTTCTTCTGCCGCTTCGCCGTGAACGTCCCCGTCACGGGGCCACACCCCGCGGCGATCTTCGCCACCAGCCGGACATGACTGAGCACGCCGCACGTCTGCCAGCCGACGTGCACCAGGGTCGACTTTCCCTGCCGCTTCACCTTTGCCGTGGCGGCAGCGCACCCGCTGCGCACGTCGACCGCTCCGCCGGCGAGCGCCACCACGTCGTGCCCTTGCGCCGTTCCCCCTGCGACGAGCGGTGCGCCCGCGACCACCCAGCGCCCCGCCGAACAGAGCGGCGGCTTCGTCGGACGCGCCGTGGCGGGGGCCGCGACGATCGCCACGGCCAGCAGCGCGACGAAACTCACCGCACGCACGACAGGCCGCTGCGTAGACATGAGGGATCTTCCGCTCGGCCCCCCCAGGCTCGCCACCCGGTTGACCCATCCCCCGCTGGGAGGCCTCCACTAGCCAACGGCGTGCCACCCCGGCCAGCCAGCAAGGCAGCTCGCGAGTAGGCACGCGCGGGAACGACGCGGGGCGGGATTCCCAGAAGTGTCAGACGGATCACGGCCGGCGGCGCGAGTCAGTCGTTCGTCACCGACAGGGCGAGTCGCAAGAGGGCAGGACCCCCTGGCTTCCATCGACCTTCAATGCGTTCCTCCGGCGGAGCGTGCGGGCGTGGCAACGAGCGTGAGCAGGCTCCGCTCGGGGCTTGCCCACTGGTCGCCTTCCATGCGCGCGAGCTCCTTGCCGTCCCGGCGGACGATCGCCGTCGGCAGGCCGGTGACGTGCAGATCGTCCGTCACGGGATCACGCGTCCCGTCGTGCGGGACGCCGTGGAACGTGACGGTGATCGGCGCGTCGCGGACGTCCTGCAGCACGCGCACCAGTCGGGGAACGGCCTCCGCGCAGTGCGGGCACCAGCTCCCGAAGACGACGAGCAGCTCCGTCGGCTGCACGTGGCGCAGCTTCGCGAGGCTGGCTGGATCCGGCGTGTACCGGGCCGCCCCGCGGCGGTAGTCGGGCAGCGCCCGGATCAGCTCCTCCAACGTTCGATCGCCGAGCAGCGGCGGACTGGCCTTGAGCGTCATCGTCAGCCCGTTGCGGTCGACGATCAGATTCTCGCCGTCTGGTCGTACGGAGAGGAAGTCCTCCTGGGGGCCGCTCGTGTCGACCCGGACGATCTCGGGGTCGGCTTCGTCGCGACTGAGGCGTGCGGGGACGAGCAGCCGGGCGGTGAGCGGCCCGGTCGTGATGAATACGGGACGGCCGAACGGGGAGGGCGAGACGAGGAACGCTGCGGGCAGTTGCAGAGAGCGATGCACCTCGGAGCCCTGGACTTCGAACTGGCCGGTGGGGACGAGCTCTACGATGGCGCCGTGCGCGAAGCTCCAGCAGCTCGCGAGCAGCGTGACGAGCACCGTGCCGGGGACGAAGCGGCTCATGGCAGCTGTCCCCGGCCCAGCGCGTCCAGCGTAGCGTCGGAAGGAAATCCGCTCCACGTCGCGACCACGTGACCTCCGTCGACGAGCGCGCTGCGCGGCAGCGCTCGGTAGAGTCTGCGTAGCATTCGTGGCGGCGCGCCGCGAACCTCGAAGGCCGGCCCGGCCGACCAGAGGAACGCATTGGCGAGCGCGGGATCGTCGTCGGCGACGCCCCACACCGGCGTGGGGCCGCCCGGCAACTTCAGACGCTCGTTCAGCTGCGCGATGCGCACGCCGGTCTCCGGGTCGCCTCGGTCGAGCAGCAGGACGAGATGACGGCCGGTTCGCAGCTCCGGAACGATCTCGTCGAGGTGCGTCGCCTCGACGGTCACGCCCGGGGCGAGGGCCGTGGCATGGTCGTCGAGCGGCAGCCACGGTGCGCACAGGGCCAGGGCGATGCCTGCGCCGGCGCCGAACACGCTCGGCCCGGTGCGGAGGACGGCCGGCCGCGCCGTGCCGCCGACCCAGGCGAGGCTGGACAGCACTACGAAGCAAAGGTCCTCGTACAGTGCTTGCCAGGGCGTGCGTTCGAGCAGCTGTCCGAAGCATCCGCACGCCGCCGCTTCACCCGGCCGGACGAGCTGCCACGTCACGATCCCGACGAAGACCAGAAACGTCGCGCTGGCGAGGAGGAGCACGCGCCGGTGGCGCGAGCCGCCGAGCAGCGCGGCGCCGAGCCCCGCCTCGAAGGCGACGACCGCGAGGCCGCACACGTAGGCAGCCGCGGCGGACACCGGCAGCATGTCGTGCAGACGCACGGCGAAGCCCCGTGGGTCGATGGCCTTTGCGTAGGCCGCGAACAGCAGCACCGCTCCGAGGAGGCGAGCGGACGTCGGGCCGAGCACTCCTCCGAGCTTCGACATCGTGCGGTGTCCTCACGAATTCCAGTCTGCGCCGGCAACCAAGCTCAGTGCCGGGTCCGGCCGACCAGCGCAAGTCGGGGAGCCGCGCCTTCACCGCAAGCATCGCGGACCACGGCGGGCGTGGCTGCCCACGGATCTCGCCGCGTCGGGCTCTTCCCCGGCGTGCCGACCGACGACGCGGCTCCCGGCCGCTCGTCCATCCTTCAGCGCGTTCCGATGCAGCTCCAGCCGACCTCGCTCGGGGTCGCACTGTCCATGAACGAGCAGACCGCATGGAACCGTTGCACGTCGGCGACTGCCGTCCGCGTCACGGCGAGCACGTCGAACCAAGTTGTGCCTGCGGCGGCGACCTCCACCAGCACCTGGGCGGTCGGAGCGATGTCGAAGTCGAGGAACTGCGTGTTCGTGTCGTTGTACATCGCCACGCCTCGGACGTGGATGGGGAGGGTGGCACTGTGGTTCACGAACTCGAGCGCGATGAGGTTCGGACCGGTGGTCACCTCCAGCCCTGTCCCCGCGTCGAAGATGATGCGCTGGTCACTCGTGGACGTCGCGACGCTCGTGGACATCGAGAGCGCCACCTCTTTCTTCTTGCACGCGCCGTCGCGGGCGAGAATGCGCGTACCCCGACGACAGAGCGTGACCGCCTGCGACCACGACGCCGTGACTCCGAGCGCCATCGCAACAAGGGCCATCAGGACGACCATTCGGGATGACATGCGAACGCACGCTATCACTCTCCGGGCAGCCGTCGAAGAAGGTGCGCCCGAACCAAACTCAGGGCTGGCGGTCGTGGAGATTCGAGCGCGGCGGATTTGGGCTCCATGTTCCGTTGTAGGTGCAAGCCCCGGAGTGCGCCGTCAGGACGCCGCGCGGGGCTCGAATCGCGCGTGGCCACGGTTGGCAACGGAGAGCGAGAAGCCAAGCAGGTGCAAGGGTTTTTGGGCAACTATGTCGTTCATGGTCGTGTCGAGCGCCACGTTGCGCCTGGGTTCGAGACGCCCTGCCTCTGGGGCCTAAGCCTGTGTGCTATCAACCTATCAGTT
>Ga0335069_10007632_pt1 | contig 15589 bp, 13 predicted proteins | sample Lox_Sample_11_FD_206714 | JGI IMG/M metagenome (GOLD analysis project Ga0335069, IMG submission 206714) | Soil microbial communities from Loxahatchee National Wildlife Refuge, Florida, United States - Lox_Sample_1.1 | ecosystem: Environmental > Terrestrial > Soil > Wetlands | place: USA... | reverse complement strand
TTCAGACTGAGACTGGCGGAGCCTTCGGGGGCAAAGAGGATTATCCGTCGACACTCGCCTCGCATGCGGCCCTGCTGGCAATGAAGAGCGGCCACCCGGTGAAGATGGTGTACGACCGCATGGAAGATCTGGCCGCGACCACCAAGCGGCATCCGTCGCGCATACGTCATCGCACGGCGCTGGATGCAAACGGCAGGCTGCTGGCGATGGACATCGATATCGCCACGGATGGCGGTGCCTACTCCACGCTTTCATCCACGGTCTTGTCGCGGGCTACGCTGCACTCGCCGGGCCCATATGCCTGCCCCAACATCCGCGTACGCAGTCGTGCCTGGGCAACAAACAACGTACCCTACGGCGCATTTCGTGGGTTCGGCGCGCCGCAGGCGATCTTTGCCATCGAGCGTCACATGGATGAAATCGCCGCAGCCATCGGCATGGACCCGATCGAGCTGCGCAGGCGCAATTTTCTCCACGACGGCGATACCACAGCAACCGAACAGGTGATGCGCGAGCCGGTGATTCTCGACAAGCTGCTTGATCGAGCCCTCGCGGAAAGTGGATACCACGCCAAGCGAGCACTCTTCGCGAAACAGAACGCGACCAGCCGGGTCAAGCGCGGCTTGGGAATTGCTGCCTTCTATCATGGGTCGGGATTCACCGGCTCGGGCGAGCGTTATCTCAACTCGCTGGCCGGCATCGACGTCACCAGCGGCAAAGTCCGCGTACTGGTTTCGAGTACCGAGTTCGGCCAGGGCACCAACACAATCCTCACCCAGATCGCGGCTGAAGCGATCGGCCTCGACTACGAAGACGTGGTGATGGCGCCACCGGACACTGGCATCGTCCCCAATAGCGGCCCCACCGTCGCCTCGCGCACATCGATGGTCGTGGGACGGCTGATCGAGCGCGCGAGCCTGCAACTGGTGGCGCTGTTGCAGGATCAGGTGGGGCTCGCAAACTCATTTACCCCCGACGAATTTTTCGGGGCGTGCGAACGCTATCGCGCTGCCAGAGGCGAGGTCGTCTCCCTCTGCCGCTACGAAGCACCGCCGAACATCTTCTGGGATGATCAGAAGTATCGCGGCGAGGCCTATCCTGCCTACGCGTGGTCGGTCCATGTGGCACAGGTCGCCGTAGACACCGTAACTTACTCCGCCGAAGTCGAGGAGTTTTGGGCCGTGCAGGAAGTAGGCAAGGTGTTGAATCCCGTGCTGGCTGGTGGACAGATCGAGGGCGGCGTTGCGCAGGGCATCGGCTATGCGCTCTATGAAAAGGTCCTGCTGCAAAACGGCCACATGGTCAACAACCAGATGACCAACTACATCATGCCCACGGCCGAAGACGTTCCGTCCATTCACGTGTATTTCGAAGAAATTCCATTCAGCTACGGCGCCTATGGCGCCAAGGGCATTGGCGAACTGCCCCACGACGGGCCCGCGCCGGCCGTCCTCAACGCGGTCCGCGATGCGGTCGGCGTTTCGTTCAACACGATCCCGCTGATGCCGGAAGATCTGCTCGCTAAGCTCAATGCGCCTTTGCTGGTCGAGGAGGCGGCCACCGCATGAGCCGCAACTGGCCGGCAATCGAACTCGTCGTCAATGGCGACAAACGCTCAGTGCAGGCGCCACCAATGAAGCGGCTGCTCGACGTGCTGCGCGAAGATCTGCATCTGACTGGCACAAAGGAAGGCTGCGGCGAAGGCGAATGCGGATCGTGCTCGGTCCGCATGAACGGGGAACTCGTGAACAGCTGCCTCGTTCCCCTGCTCCAGGCACAGGGCGCAACGATCCAGACAGTCGAGGGGCTTGCGATCGACGGCGATCTGCATCCGCTGCAGCAAGCCTTCCTCAATTGCGGCGGCGCACAGTGCGGCATCTGTACACCCGGTATGTTGATCGCCGCGACCCATCTGCTGGCCAACAATCCTCATCCCTCCATGGCAGAGATTCGCGAGGGATTGGCCGGAAACCTTTGCCGTTGTACGGGGTTCAAACGCATCTTCGACTCCGTACTCGCCGCAGGCCAAATCAAAGGCCCTACCCCCAGCGAGTCGCATGCGCGGTAACGCTGAAGCCCATGAGTTGGTCGCACCCGGCAGTCTCGACGCCGTACTGCATTTGCTTTTAGAAGCGCCCGGAGCGTGGACGCCGATCGCCGGCGGCACTGAAGTGATGGTGGCTCATGCGGCGGGGCGCCTCGCTGCAAAAAAGCTCCTGAGCCTCTGGGGCATCCCCGATCTTCGCTTCATACAGGCCGCCGCGGGCTCTATCGCCATCGGCGCGTGCACAACGTTTCGCGAACTCCGCGCGAGCCGCGTCATCGCCACGGAGTTGCCGCTGCTTGCCAAGGCCTCCGCCTGGATCGGATCGATTGCCAACCAGAGCCGCGCAACCATCGGCGGCAATCTTGTCAACGGCTCGCCGGCAGCCGACTCCTCGCCCGCACTGCTCGTCTACGACGCCGAGATCGAGCTGATCTCGGTGCACGGACGACGGCGGCTGCCGTATGCGCATTTCCACACCGGCTACAAGAAGAACGTACTCGCCCCTGACGAGTTGCTCTACGCGATTCATTTCCCGACGCGTTTTGCCCGCCATCGCCAGTACCTGCGCAAAGTGGGAACACGACGTGCCATGGCCATCTCCAAAGTCGCGCTGGCCGCAGCGGCGCTCGTCGACGAAGGCGTGGTACGCGAAGTTCGCTTCGCCGCGGCGAGTCTAGCGGCTTTTCCCGCGCGGCTACCTCAGGCAGAGGCCGTTGTGTGCGGACGCCCCATTACGACAGAGACAATTCAAGCAGCGCGACGCGCTTTGCTGGACGAAGTCGCTCCAATCGATGACATCCGATCCACCGCTGAATATCGCAAGCAGGTCGCAGCGAACCTCCTTGAAGAGTTCCTTGCCGAACTTCAGGGCGCAGGGGTGCCGCAATGAACAACATCACCTCGTCGAATCGCGTGCTGGACGAGTGGAATCGCGCCGACGCCGCCACCGCACGCTCCGCCATGCTCGCCTGTTGCGGCGCAACGCGCTGGGCCGATGCCGTGGCAGCCTCGCGTCCCCTCCACGATCCTGCGGCGCTGATTGAGACAGCTGATCGTGTCTGGGCAACGATGCGCGAACCCGACTGGCTCGAAGCATTCGCCTGCCACCCCCGCATAGGCGAGCGCAAGTCCGTCGCGCGCGGGCAATCGGCCGCATGGTCCACAGAGGAACAGGCAGCGACAACAACAGCCTCACACAGAATGCTCGCCGAACTCGCTGAGAAGAACCTGCTCTATGAGCAGCGTTTCGGATTTACCTACATCGTGTGCGCGACGGGAAAGAGCACGGAAGAGATGCTGGCAATTCTCACCAGGCGCCTGAACCGCGATCGCCAGGCAGAACTCCTGGAAGCCGCCGAGCAGCAGCGACAAATCTTACAAATTCGCCTGGGAAAGTGGTTGACGCAATGAGCAGGATTACAACGCACGTTCTGGATGCCGTGTATGGAAGGCCGGCGGAAGGGATTCCGATTCGTCTGGAAGCCGCACGCGGCGATGCATGGGTTCTGGTGCATGACAGCGTCACCGACGAGGACGGACGGTGTCGGGATCTGGCGAATAATGCCGAACAGGGCCGGTACCGGTTGACCTTCCTCACTGGAACCTACCTCGAGCGTTTGAGACGCAAAACAATCTATCCGGAGATCGCAGTCACCTTTCAGTGCGATGGCATCGGGCACTATCATCTGCCCTTGCTCTTGAGCGACAACAGCTACACCACCTATCGAGGAAGCTAAACATGGCACGACTGGGAGAGAATCGCTACGGAAAATCGCGGGTGCGCCTGTCGCGCATCACACGTCACGGCAACAGCCACGGCTTCAACGAGTGGACCGTGCAGGTGCTGTTACATGGCGATTTCGAGTCCAGCTTCACCGCGGCGGACAACAGCAGGATTCTGCCCACCGACACGATGAAGAACACTGTCTATTACGTCGCCCGCGGATCGAAGGCCGGAACCATCGAAGAATTCGCCAAAGAGTTGGGCGACTACCTCCTCGCCAGCAATCCCCAGGTATCGAAGGCGAGTGTCCAGGTCTCGGAGAAGTCGTGGGAGTGCATGCGCGTAGGTGGCTCAGCCGAACCTACGACCTTCAAGCTGGGTGGTCCCGAAAAACAGACCGTTATGGCTGTGCGCAGCCAGGATGGTCCCTGGTCGATCACCTCCGGCATCGATGGCTTGACGATCCTGAAGACCACCAGGTCTGCATTTACCGGATACATCAAAGACAAGCTGACGACACTCAAGCCGGCCACAGATCGCATCTTCGGAACCTGCGCCACGGCGAAGTGGGACTACTCACTCGATGCTCCTGACTACGCTGGCGTCCGAGCGCGCATTCTCAATTCGCTCTTGAAAGAATTCGCCGACCACAACAGCATGAGCGTGCAACATACGCTCTTCGACATGGGGAAGGCAGCCCTCGATGCCGCTCCGGAAATCGCACGGATCACTTTGATGATGCCGAATCTACATCACCTGCTCGCTGATTTGAGCCCATTCGGCCAGGACAATCCCAACCACATTTTCGTACCCATCGACGAACCGCACGGCTCGATCGAGGCAACCATCGAACGTTAGCTCTATTTCAGGTGGGCAAGATCTTCCGGCAGGTCGATGTCGATTTCACAGCCTGAGCACGAGACCGCCACAATCCGGCAGGGCGGCTTGGCAAGCAGTGACCGCGCGCCCTTGTCCCCATGCAACGCGTGGAGCTTCGGATAAGCACTGCGCGGGAAAACGGCAGGAATCCCGTACGTGCCCGAGTAGTTGGACGCGACAATCGTGGGCTCCGTCTGTGCCGCTGCGAACGCCTGCAGCAACGACTTCAGATGACTGGCTGAAAGGTGCGGCTGATCGCAGGCCATCACCAGCGCGCCAACGGCTTCTGGGGCGCGCACATCCGCCTCATTCAGCCCGGCATGGATCGAGGTCGACATTCCGTGCTCCCACTTCTCGTTGAACACGGGAATCGCTTCGTTGAACGGGATCGACGCGCAGATGGGCGCGAAATTGGCCCCCAGCACGGCCAACACGGGTGACGCGCCCGCTTCTTTGGCGAGTCGGAGGGCACGCTCCAAGAGCGCTTCGCCGCCAAAACCGACCAGCTGTTTGGGCTGGCCCAGGCGGCGGCTCGCACCTGCGGCAAGAATGATGGCGGCGACTGACATCTGCTTCAAGTGTACCGTGTGCTTCTTGACGCGGAGGTTACATCCATCCGAGACTAGGGCCAACCAGGGAACAATTCAGCCGCGAAAGGCAGAACGTGACGGACCAGACGAGTACGGCGGCCGCAGTGTACACAGAAGACGTTGCACCGGAGAGCTACGGGCTGCACACGGGCGTGCTCAGCCCGGTAGAAACGCTGGCGCAGTCCGTATCTGCCGTTGCACCGTCCACTTCGCCATCCCTGACCATTCCGCTCGTCTTCGCTTTGGCCGGCAATGCGACCTGGTTCGTTTACCTCACCGCCACGGCGGCCATGCTCTTGGTCGGGTTCTGTATCAGCCGCTTCGCCAAGCTCTCGGCATCGCCAGGATCTTTGTACAGCTACACAGCCGATACCCTCCCGCCGTTCTTCGGGGTCGTCGCCGCATGGGGTTTGCTGCTTGCCTACATCGCTACAGGGGCTTCGGTGGCCGGAGGCGCCCTCTACTACACAAACCTGATCGCACAGCAGTTCGTTCACGTGGAGCCGCCCGCTCTTCTCACCCTGCTGCTCGTGTGCGGGGCCGCCGGATATGTCGCCTACCGCGATGTCAAGCTGTCCGCCGAACTGATGTTGTGGATCGAAGTCGGATCGGTCAGCCTCATCGTGCTGGTCCTGACTATCATGCCGATCCGCTTCGGCCTGCATCTCGACATGGACCAGTTGCACTTGCGCGGCTCCTCATTTGCCTCCCTCGGACCGGCACTGGTGCTGTCGATGTTCAGCTTCGTGGGGTTCGAGAGCGCAACTACACTAGGCGGCGAAGCACGGAACCCGCTGCAAACAATTCCCCGTGCGGTACTGCAATGCGCCATCCTGGCCGGCATCTTTTTCATGCTCTGCTCGTATTCTGAGGTCCTCGGTTTCCGCGGCGAATCGGGCGCCCTGAGCGAGTCCACTAGCCCCCTGCATCATCTCGCGGAGAAGGCCGGCGTCGCGCCGCTCGGCGTAGCCATCGACTTTGGCGCGCTCGTTAGCATGTTCGCCTGCACTCTCGCCTGCACCACAGCCGCCGCCCGCGTGCTGCTGCGTATGGCGCACGGTGGGCTGCTTCCCAAGCTGCTGGAGCGCACCAGCAAAAAGCATGGCACTCCCGAACCGGCTGTAGTTCTCGCTGCTGGCCTGATGTTCGTCGCAACCGCCGGTATGGAGCTACGGTCGTTTAACGGATCGGAGATGTATGACCTTCTCGGCTCGCTGTCTGTCTTCGGATTCTTAACCGCCTACGCTCTCGTCGCCCTGGCTCTTCCCTTTGCGCGCCGTGCCGTCGGCCAACACTCACACCTGCTTGCGGCCGTCAGCATCTTCACCGTTCTGGTGCTCCTGATGATCGCAGTCTTCGATCTACGTTCGACCGCCGACGTCCTCCACGCACGCATTCCCTGGATCTACCTCGCGTATATCGCGTCTGGGATTGCCTGGTACCTGATCCGCCGCAAAAGGCTCAGGGCTGCCCTTCGGTCTCCGGCTGAATCAGGATCAAAAATACGATCCCCACAACCGTGAACATGCGGAATGCTGCATCCTGCCCGTTCCAGGTGTGCGACTGCCACATCAGGAACCATTCCGCGCCGACCGATAGGAACGCAACAAGCCACATCGACAGAGACAATGTGAGCGCCACAATCGGGATTCGCTTGGCGGCATTGAACGCTGCTGCCGGTACACGGAGAGAGCGCGCTAGACCCACCACGCTCACCCACAACAGAACCATCGTCGCAAACTCCCACGCGATGATTGACAGGTAGAACGCGAGGTGGATCGACGGCGAAGGTATTGCACGCCACAGGCCGTGGTTTCCCGGAAACGTCGCGTCCATCGACAGGACATGGTGCACGAACTGGTAGTTCGAATCGAAATCGGTCAGGTTGTTGAACACCACCAGCGTGTAAAACAGGGCAACGCCCGCGATGAGAAGAATCTTTGCCGCTCGCGTAATCAAGGATTCGCTTTCTCCTGCGCTTCATTCGGTCGGGATGCGCTCATGCTAGCGTGGGCTTGCGTCAAACCCCAAGAACATTCCGCAGTCGCATGCTACAGTCGAAGCAAATGGCATCCGATCCAGAACAAAAGCTCGCGGCGCTCGGTCTTGCGCTGCCGCAGCCGCCGTCTCCGGGCGGGAATTACGTATCGGCCAAGCGCGTCGGAAACATCGTCTATCTCGCAGGCGCCATCTCCACTGGACCGGACGGCGTCATCACCGGCATCGCGGGCGCAGATCGAACCATCGAGGATGGCTATTCTGCCTCGCGCGCCTGCGCATTGACGCAGCTCGCTGTGTTGAAGCGCGAACTCGGTTCGCTTGAAGCAATCGCAGAAATCGTAACCGTGAACGGCTACGTGAATGCTGTTGCCGGCTTTCCCGATTCGCCCGCTGTCATCAACGGCGCGTCGGATCTCCTCGTCGCGGTCCTCGGCGACTCTGGCCGCCACGTGCGCGCCGCGGTCGGCGTCAGCGCCTTGCCGCGTAATGCTCTGGTTGAACTGCAGATGTCTGTCCGCGTGAGAGAGTCATGAGCGAGCACACACTCTCCGCCAATCCGACCCACTCGGTCTGGGACCGATCCCTTCACCCGCGCCTGCACATCCATCCTGGCGACGAGGTGCAGATCGAGTGCGTCGATGCCAGCGGCGCCCAGGTCGCGCCCGGCATGACCGTAGACGAATACCTCAAGATCGACCGCACCCGCATTCATGCACTCACCGGGCCCATCTGGATCGAGAGCGCCGAGGCCGGCGATGTCCTGCAGGTCGAAGTCCTGGCGACGCGCCACTCCGGATGGGGCTGGTCAAGCATCGTCGAAAGCCTTGGGTTTTTGAAAGAGCAATTCCACCAGCCGTACCTCTTCCACTGGACGCTCCAAGGTGAAGTGACTCGCTCGCTCGCGCCGGCCATCGTGCCGGTGCGGCCGTTTCTCGGCGTCATGGGCGTAGCCCGCGCCGACGACGGCAGCTTTCGAACCAGGCCTCCCGGCCCCTTTGGCGGCAACCTCGACGTGCGTGAACTGTGCGCCGGCTCGACGCTCTACCTCCCCGTCTACAACAAGGGCGCCCTGTTCAGTTGCGGCGACGGCCACGCCGCTCAGGGCGACGGAGAAGTGTGCATCAACGGGATCGAATGCCCGCTCGACGTCACTCTGCGTTTCAAACTCCACAAGCGCCAGCCGCTCTCCGGACCCATCGTCGAAGCCAGCGAACGCACCGCGCCCGACTCAACCGCCGACGCATGGATCGTTGTGGAGTCAGGCGATGACATGGCGGCCACTGCCCGTGCGACCACTCTTCGGATGATCGACCTCCTCGTCAGCCGCTGGGGCTTCAGCGACGTGCACGCCTACCTGCTGTGCAGCGTCGCTCTCAAACTGCGCTTGAGCCAGGTGGTCAACGAACCCATGTTCACCGTCAGTGGCGCCATCAGCAAGCAAATCCTTCCTGAACGGGCGCTGTTCCCGCTGACATGATCATCAATGACCCCGACGTCATCGCCGAGCTCGTAGCGCTCTACCCCGAGTACGAACGCGCGCTCGTCACAAACGATGTGGAAAAACTGGTCGCGATGTTCTGGGATGGACAGCAAGTGATGCGCTTCGGCGCAACGGAGAATCTGTACGGCCCGGAAGAACTCGAAGCCTTTCGCAAAACCCGACCCGCTGCCAATCTCGCCCGCACCGTGAAACGTGTCGAGATCGTCAGTTTTGGCCGTGATTTCGCGAGTATCACGCTGGAGTTCGAACGTACTACCGGTAACAAGACGGTGCAAGGGCGCCAGAGCCAGGTGTGGGTCCGGTTCCCCCAGGGCTGGCGCATCGTCCAGGCGCATGTCTCTCTCCTGCCCTGAATCCCCCGCGTTCTGCGCCAAGAACGGTGCAAATGCGCCGTCCGCGGCAAAGAAATCTTTAGATGAACTTTATTCCCAAGCTATTATCCTTTTTACATACCGCAGGTCTCACTGAACCACGATTGGAGCACCTCAACCGAAAGAGGCTTGCTTCCCCTTTTTCCTTCGTGCGGGACCCACAATTCAGAGCAGCGACCCAGCCAGGTGCCTTTTGAGATTTCAGAAGGCCTTTGCGGGAACTTCTATTTCCGAGGCCCTTTTCCTTTGAGGTATTCCATGAGACTGTTTTCCTCTCTGTTTCCCAGACTGCTGGCTCTCGTCGCAGTCGTTGCGCTGTGCGGCACAATCCTCTTCGCACAGCAGACACTCGGCGGCATCACCGGCGACGTGACCGACCCATCCGGCAGCGTAATCGCCAACGCAACCGTGACCGTGCTCGACGAGCAGACGTCCCTGACCCGCACAGTTGTGACCAACGGCGCCGGAACTTACTCATTCGTCAACCTGCCCATCGGCTCCTACACGCTTACCTTCACAGCGAATGGGTTCGAGACACAGAAGACGCCCCACATCACAGTCCAGGGAAACCGCACCGCAACGCTGAATGCCCAGCTCAAGATCGCCTCCACCGGCCAAACCGTTGAAGTCGACGCCACGCCTCTGATGAATGCCGTCGATACAACCAACGGCTACGTCATGGATAAAACCCAGATCGACACAGTGCCTCTGGCCACGGGCAGCTTCACTGGCCTCGCTGTTCAATCCGCGGGTGTCAACGCCGAACTCTCTGGTGGCACCGGCGCCAACTCCGGCCTCGGCAACGCTCCAATCTGGGCCAACGGCCAGCGCGATACCTCAAACAGCTTCCTCCTCAACGGCGTCGATGCCAGCAACCTCTTCAACGGCAAAAGCACCAGCCAGGTGCCCTCGGCGCGTGTCATCAACAGCACCGGCGTTTCGTCGAGCACCGGCGCGGGTGGCGTGATTCAGACGCTCGCCTCCATCTACCTCTCCATCGGCAACGCCATTCCCACGCCCGCTCCCGAAACCCTCTCTGAGGTGCGTGTCAACGCATCAATGTACGACGCCACGCAGGGATCGACTTCCGGTGCGCACATCGACATGAGCACCGCTTCTGGCACCAACACACTGCACGGATCGGCCTATTGGCACCGCGGCACTGACTGGCTGAATGCTGCTCCCTTCTTCTTCAACCAGGACAACAATATCCCCGCCGCGAGCAAGGTTCCCCAACTACATCGCTATACCCTGGGCGGTTCGTTGGGCGGACCGATCATCAAAGACAAGCTCTTCGGCTTCGTCTCCTACCAGCACATCCACGTTTCGGATCAGGAGATCGGCGACTCGGTCATCGACGTGCCCGTAGGCCTCAGCGACGATCGCTCCGCCGGCGCACTGGCCGACATCACCAACAACTCGTTTGGCACAACTTTAACCTCGGCCAATATCGATCCTGTCGCCCTGGCGCTCTTCAATTCGCCCGCGCTTCCGGGTGAGCCCGGAAAGTGGCTCATCCCTAACGACAACCTCAACGGTGCGGCCCCAACTGTCGCCCACGTCGACAACGCATTCCTTCCCGGAACCGGCCGCTTTACTGCGGACATGGCCGTCGCCGACATCGATTACAACGCCACTTCCAAGGACACCCTTGCGCTGAAGTACTTCTATCAGCACGATCCGGCTCTCGCGCCTTACTCGTATTCGAGTGTGCCAGGCTTCACCGAGCATCTCGACTCCGGCGCGCAGGTTGCCTCCATCACCAACAGCTACATCGTTAAGACGAACCTCAGCACCAGCGAAACCTTCGGCTTCATCCGCGAGAAGATCTGGGGCACCAACGAGCAGCCCTTCGGACCCAGCTCCATCCCGGGCGGCTCGGCCGGAACCGCGTCCATCAACATGTTCGGATCGAATTATTTTCCCGGCGTCTCCGTGTATAACGTGCTCGGCGGCAGCCAACCGGCGGGCACCTCCACCGCTATTCTCAACATCGGTCCCAACGCCGAAGGCCAGGCAGCTAATACCGGCGTCTTTCAGAACCGGTGGTCGCCCTCCGGCAACGCCATCTGGATGCTCGGCAAACACACTCTCAGCTTCGGCGCCAGCTACGGCTACACCCAGCTCAACACCATCGACAAGCGCACCGGCAAAGGCACCATCGCAACCGACGACTTCAGCCAGATGGTTCAAGGCCAGGTCACGCCGGGCAGCTCGGCGACTGGATTCTACGTCAGCTCCTTCCTGCAGGGCGACGCCAGCCGCTACTATCGCGCCAACCAGCTCGGCTCCTATTTCCAGGACAAGTGGCAGATCAAGCCCAGCCTTTCGCTTACCGCCGGTGTTCGCTACGACTGGGATGGCGGCTTCACCGAAAAATACGGCCGCCTGTTTAACTTCGATCCCAAGGCCTACAGCTACGACATCGGTTCCGACACCATCACCAACACCGGCTTGATCATCGCCGGCAACAACACCAACGGAACGAAAGGCGTGAGCCCCACAACGCTCACCGGACGCCAATGGGGCATCGCTCCGCGCATCGGCGCGGCCTGGCAGCCAGGCTTCCTGCACAACAAGGTCGTGGTTCGTGCCGGCGGCGGCATGTACTACGATCGCGGCGAACTCTTCAGTTACTTCTCGCCCGGCTACGCCATCGGAACCGTTACCGGCGGTCCCTTCGGCGTCAATCAGCAGCTGCCGTTTGTCAACGTCTCATCATGCCCCGTAACGTCGCTCTACTTCTACGAGGGCTATATCCCCACCTGCGGCGGATCGGACGCAGAAGGCAATCTCGAGAATCCCTACGGAACCGCGCTTCTGGCTCCTCCGAATAATCCCAAGGCCTCGGACCTCAACAACTATCTCCCCAACGCCAATTCGATCGTGAATGAATTTGGCCAACCCATTTCGCTCGGCGTGTACGACCGTGCCAACAAGCTGCCCTACACCTTTAACTACACGCTCGACATCCAGTGGCAGCCGCGCAACGACATCGCGATCGAAGCCGGTTACGTCGGAAACCGCGGCCGCCATCAGGTGATCCCAGTCCCGTTTAACCAGCCCACCATTGCCTCGCCCACGAACCCAACTCTTGCCGGCGGTCCCTTCGAGCAGAAATATACCTACGGCTACAACGTAGGCGGGGCCGTGCTGGACGATGGAACACCCTACCTTGCCAACTACGAAGGCGGCAACGTAGACCTGCGCGTGCCGTACATGGGCTATGCGGCCGAATCCATCGCCTACCGCGCCGCCGGCGTCGATGCCTACGATGCGCTTCAGGTGCACGTGGATAAACGCATGAGCCACGGCCTGCAGGTCGGTGTCTCCTACACCTACTCGCACACGCTGGACGAACAGAGTGGACTCGGCCTGTTCTACAACGGCAACAATCCCGTGAATCTACGCGAGTCCTACGGTTCGGCCGACTTCGACCGCACCCATGTCCTCAATCTGAACTACGTCTTCCGCCTGCATGACTTCGCCCGCCAGGGCTCGCTCGCCGCGGTCGCTGCGAATGGATGGTCCCTCATGGGCCTCGCGGTGATGCAGTCCGGCCAACCCTACAGCGTCATCGACTTCTCCGGCGCCGTCGGCAGCATCTACTACTCCACGGCCGACGGTATCACCAACCCCATCGTCCCGCTGGCGCCCGGATGCACGCCGAGCAAGGCAAAGACCGGAGCGTCCGGTGCATGGTTCCCAGTCACGGGCAAAACGGCGCTCGATCCCGCCTGCTTCACGCTGCCCATTCTTCCGGCAGGTGGCCTCGGCGGTGCAATTCCCTCCTCTGATCCCTACGAAACAGGCTTCACGACCGGTCAGCGCAACATCTTCCGTCAGGATGCCCAGCACCGCGCCGACGCCTCTCTCGTGAAGGTCTTCAGCTTCAAAGAGAAATACAACATCAAGTACACGCTGGACGTCTATAACCTGACCAACACCACCAGCCTCGACGTTCCCGGCAACGAGGTATCGCAGAACCAGTACTACGATGCCTTCCCCGTGGCCGGAACCACGCCGATGCCGACCGGTTGCGCAGCCGACGGTTCGCAGACCAACTCCAGCTTCTACAACTGCCCGGGTGGCCTTGGCATTGTGACCCACACCATCGGCAGCCCGCGCCAGGTGCAGATGTCGCTCCGGTTCGACTTCTAACTCCACCTGGATTTACCAGAAACGGGCGGCTCCCCAGGGAGCCGCCCTTCCTTTTCGCCGGCGTTGACGATCGGCTTTAGCGATTGCGAAGAATCTCGGCCCAATCAGGCATACTGGAATCGTACGGGAAAAACCGGCATCGATGCTTAGAAGGACAAATCAGAGCCGGCCCCAGATCCGATCAGCCTGATGTGCCCCCGGCCCCGGGGTCCAATTCGCTTTTTGTTCGCTCTTCGCCGAAGAGCCTATTGAGCGAACTGCAGGGAGTACGTGCCTGTCAGATTCACAGGCCCCTTCAGAATGCCCAGCGTTTTGAGCTGGTCATAGCTCGCTTGCCAACGCGCCACGTCCATCCGTCCAATCCGCGCTCCACTTGGATCGCTGCCCGTCACAAAACTTCCGTCGCGCAGTGCCTGCGACGTGTAAGCCTCCTGGGCGGGATTCAGGGCGGGATTGAGCTTCAGCAGGTAGGCGTCGGTCGGGGCAGGGTTCTTGAGGTAATCCTGCCAGCCGTGGATGCTGGCACGGACGAACTTGGCCACAATGTCAGGATGCTGGGTGGCGAAATCGCGGGTTGTGAACTGCACGCGATAGGGGTCGTAACCCGACGAACTGATCAGGAATGTCCGCACCGGAGCACCCGCCTGCTTCGCGAAAAACGGCTCGCTGGTGATGAAGATCTGCTGCACGTAATCGGGATCGGAAAGAAAGGTTGCGATGGACAACGTCGAGGGCACTTCGCGGATGTTGTGCAGCTTGTAGCGCGACACGACGTACTTGAGCCATGTAGCGCCCGGAAGCGCTGCGACGGTGTGGCCTTCGAGATCCTTGAAGTCGTGTACCGGCGAAGCTTGGTGCACCATGATGGCCTGCGGATCGTGCTGCATGGTGGCGGCAACAGCCACCAACGGCAATCCATTGGAATCCCATTCCAGAATCTGATCGCTCGATCCCAGACCGAAGTTGGCCTTGCCCGTCGCGACCATCTGCGCCACACTGCCGTACTGCGGCACCGGGAGCAGCGTCACGTCGAGACCCTCGGCCTTGTAGTAGCCCTGCAGCGCAGCAGCAAAAAAGCCGCCATGTTCCGGCTGCGGATACCAGTCCAGTTGCAGAGTGACTGGCGTCAGGCCTCCATTTGCAGCCGGCTGCTGCGTTCGGCATCCAGCCACAAAGAGAGCCAAGGCGAAAGCAAAGACGCCTACAGCGGAGCGAGAGAAGGAGAAGAATTTCACGGCGACCTCTGAAGAAATAGGAATTCTGAATCAAGCTTGTTGCGACTGTGGTACGCGGCCCAGGGCCCTTCGCTGCGCACCGAGGCGTGCCGCCAGTTCGAGCAGAGCCTCGTCGGATTCCCGCTGCGCAGCGAGCTGCACTCCGCCCGGCATGCACGGAGCCGTTACGACCGGCACACCGGCAAGACTGAACGGCGTGGTGTAGCACAGAATCCGGGCACGGGCCTGGCTGTTGTCTGCGCCGGCGATGAGTTGTGCCACCGGAGTGGCGGGCATCACCAATATTTGGTGTTCGGCAAAGAGAGTGTCCATCCGCGCATTGAATGCGGCATGTCGTTCGCGCAGCACAGCAAGCTCTGCATCGGTGATCCTTGCGCCCCACTCAAGCCGCTCGCGAATGGCGGGCTGAAACTGTGCATGATGCCCCGCGTGAATCCGCGCTGCCTCCCATGCCTGAATCGGCGCAAAGATCTCGAACGCTCCGGCCCACCCTGCCGGATCGAACGAGCTGCGCTTGAGTCCCAGCGTCTCCAATTCGCTGGCGGTAGAACGGAGAGCAGCGACGATTGCCGGTTCGCAATCGTGCAGGAAGCTTTCGTCGATCACCGCAAAGCGCGTGAAAGGCGCGCGCGGCTCCACTGTTTCTGGACCGAACGTGCCTGCCAGCAGCGGCGCATCTTCCAGATCGCGAAACAACCAGCCCATCGTGTCGAACGACTCCGCCAGATGCCCGGCTCCATTCCAGTGGCCACGGCCAAGCGATGCCCGATAGCCAACGAGACCGCAGAGTGCGGCCGGCGCTCGCACCGAGCCGCCTGTGTCCGTACCGATGGCCGCGACGGCCGAACCCTCGAGCACGCTGGCAGCAGCACCCGACGACGACCCGCCCGTGAGCACACCGGGATTCCCCGGTTGTACGCAGTCGCCGAACTCGGGGTTCTCGCCAGTAATGCCGTAGGCCAGCGGATGCAGATGGGTTTTGCCGGTGATGACAGCTCCCTGGGCGCGCAGTCGCTCGACGAGCCCCGAATCGCGCGTCGCAAGCCCATGCAGCTTCCGGTAGAACTCGACGCCACACGTC
>Ga0335069_10007631_pt1 | contig 15590 bp, 10 predicted proteins | sample Lox_Sample_11_FD_206714 | JGI IMG/M metagenome (GOLD analysis project Ga0335069, IMG submission 206714) | Soil microbial communities from Loxahatchee National Wildlife Refuge, Florida, United States - Lox_Sample_1.1 | ecosystem: Environmental > Terrestrial > Soil > Wetlands | place: USA... | reverse complement strand
ACCGGACCGAATCGCTCCGTCGTGTTGCGGCGGACAAAGCGGTCGATCTGGATGAGCTCTTCGTCGGTGAAGCCGAAATAGGCCTTGCCGACCGGGACAAGCTCGTCGCCGCCTTCCCCATTAGTCCAGACGCCGAACGTATAGTCGGAATAATAGGAGGAACGCTTGCCGTGGCCGCGCTGCGCATACATCAGCACCGCGTCGATGATGAAGGGATCGCGCTTCCACTTCCACCACGGGCCTTTCGGCCGGCCGGGCAAATAGCGGGCGTCGCGCCGTTTCAGCATCACGCCCTCGACCGCCGCGGCATCGGGGCCCGCACCCGCGGCGGCCGGATCGAGGCGGGCGGCGGTCAGCTCGTCCCAGGTCGCGAACGTGATCAGCGGCGAGAGGTCGACGCGCTCCTCGCGAAGCCGCGCAACAAAATCTGCCAGCCGGCTGCGGCGCTCGGCAAAGGGACGCTCGCGCAAATCCTCGGCGCCGTCGGCGAGAAGATCATAGGCGCGCAGATGGAGCGCGTCGAGCAGATCGGGAAAGCTTTTGGAAATGTCCTCGCCGGTGCGCGAATAGAGCCGCGCGGTCATGCTCCCATTGTCGAGCTTCGCGGCGACCGCCTGTACGCGGATGCCGTCCCATTTCCATTCCGCCATGAAATCTTGCGCGCTGAGTCCGGCGAGATCGGCATCGTCGAGCGCATGCGCCAGCATCGGCGGCCGGAACGGCGCCGGATCCACGCTGACCGGCATGGCACCTTTGCCTTCGAGCCAGGCGAACAAATCGCGATAGGGCGGGGTGAGGCCGGGCCACAGCAATTCGACATTGTGGGCGTCCTTGTCGCCGAGCGCGGCAACGGCGGCCTTAGCGAGCCGCGCCGAGACGCCGACGCGTAAGCCGCCCGTGACCAGTTTGATCAGCGCCCAGCGCCCGGTCTCGTCGAGCGCATCGAGCCAGCGCGCGAGCTGCGCCGGCAATTGCGCTTTGCCGAGCGTGGACAGCGTTTCGACGACCGCGGTGAGAGAGATTTCCCCTCCCCCTTGTGGAGAGGGGCCGGGGGCGGGGGTCGTGAGGAGATCCGCGAGCGAGGACGCGTTCTCTGCAGGCGTCTTCGTCGTGATTTCGCCTCTCGACCCGCCACCCCAACCCTCCCACGCAAGGGGGGAGGGAGCGCGCTGCGCAAGCGAGGCGGGCCACATCAGCGCGACCGTTTCAGAGAGATCGCCGACATAGTCGTAAGACAGCGCGAACAGCTCCGGATCGGTGCGCTCGGTGATGAGGTTGCGGATGAGGCCGGCTTTGGCATGCGGAAAACTCAAAGCGCCGGTGATCGCCGCCAGCGCCCAGCCGCGCTCAGGATCGGGCGTCGAGCGAAAGTAGTCCGTGATCAGTCGCAGCTTGGCGTTGCGCGCGGGCTCATAGGCCAGACGGTCGAGAAGTTCGGCGAAGCGGTTCATGACGCCTCGTTGTCGGTGCTTGCAGCACCATCCGCCTCGTCTTCATCGCCATAGCCGACGATATCGAGCGCCGCGCTTTGAGGCCGCGCATCGTGCACCAGTGCACCAGCGCTTGTTCCTGGCCGTGCGTGACCCAGATCTCGCCGGCGCCGGTCGCGGCGATGGTCGCAGTGAGGCCGTTCCAATCGGCGTGATCGGAAATGACCAGAGGCAGCGTCACGCCTTGCTGGCGGGCGCGCGCCCGTACCCGCATCCAGCCGGAGGCGAAGGCGGCGAGCGGCTCGGGGAAGCGTCGCGTCCACAGATCGTTCAGGGCCGAAGGCGGGCAGATCGTGATGGTGCCGGCAAGATCGGCTTTGCCGGCGCCGCGCACTAGCCGCAATTCGCCGAGATCGATGCCGCGATCGACATAATAGTTGGTGATCTTCTCCATCGCGCCGTGCAGATAGATCGGCGCCGCGCAGCCCGCCTCGCGCAGCAGCGCGATGACGCGCTGCGCCTTGCCGAGCGAATAGGCGCCGACCAGATGTGCCCGTTCGGGAAACAGCGCGACCGAACGCAAGAGCTTTGCGATCTCGCCGTCGGGATCGCCATGGCGGAATACCGGCAGCGCAAAGGTCGCCTCGGTGATGAAGACGTCGCAGGGCACCAGCTCGAACGGCGCGCAGGTCGGATCGGGTACGTCCTTGTAGTCGCCGGAGGCGACAATGCGCAGCCCGTTACCTTTAAGGTCCTGCGCCTCGACCGCGATCTGCGCCGAGCCGAGCACATGCCCGGCGGGATGGAACGTGACCGAGGCGCCGTCGATGGCGACGGTTTCGCCGTAACGGATCGCCTGCGTCGCGCCAGCGAAATTATCGCCGTAGCGCAGCCGCATCAGGTCGAGCGTTTCTTGTGTCGCCAGCACCGCGCCATGCCCGGCACGCGCATGGTCGGAATGGGCGTGCGTGATCAGCGCACGCTCGACAATCCGCGTCGGATCGATATGAAAGCCGCCGCGCTTGCAGCACAGGCCGGCCGGGGTTGGCACCAGGATGTCTTCAGGACGCATCTACGTTAGATAAACCTCGTATGTCATTCCGGAAGCCGCGGAGCGGCTATCCGGAATCCATAATCACGATCGCAGCAGGGACGGTCAGCGAATATGGATTCCGGGTTCTGGCCGTTGGCCAGCCCCGGAACGACCGTGAGAGCAGCTATGACCGAGACCGGGCCGTTATTCATCTCTTCCGGCGATCTGATCGCCGACCGGCGCTATCAGTGGGCGCTCGATCTCCTTGCACGCGGCGATCTTGCCGGCGCCGCCGATCTTCTGGCGCAGGCCGCCGAGCTTGCGCCGGGCTTCGCCGCGGCCTGGTTCACGCTCGGCGAGGTGCGCGAGAAGCTCGGCGACCGCGACGGCGCGGTGGCGGCCTTCGCGCAGGCGCGGGCGGGCGATCCGCAGGACCGGCAGGGCGCGGGGCTGCAACTCGCGCGGCTCGGTGCGGGCAACGCGACTCTGGCGATGTCGGAAGCTTATGTCCGCAACCTGTTCGACCAATATGCCGGCCGCTACGACACCGCGCTCCCCGAGCGTCTGGGCTATCGCGGCCCGGCGATCCTGCTCGAGGCGGTCCAGCAAGTGATGCGGAGCCTCGGCCATCCGCCGCAATTCGGCGATGTCCTTGATCTCGGCTGCGGCACCGGACTTGCGGGCGAAGCGTTCCGTCCTCTTGCCGGCCGGCTCATCGGCGTCGATCTCTCCGCGGCCATGATTGCCAAGGCCGACGAGAAAGGCATCTACGACGAAACCCATGTTGCCAAGATCGAAGATTTCTTGAACGCAGCAGAGCCCGCGGATCACGATCTCGTTCTCGCCGCCGATGTCTTCGTCTATGTCGGCGACCTGGCTCCGATTTTTGCCGATATTGCAAAGAGTCTCGCGCCCGGCGGCCTTCTCGCTTTCACGGTCGAGACGCATTCCGGCGACGGTACGAAGCTGTTGCCGACGCTGCGCTTTGCGCACGGCGAAAATCACCTGCGCCGGCTGCTGAATGCGGCCGGGCTCGCGGTCCAACATCTCGCCGCGACTTCGGTGCGCAGTGAAAAGGGCGTGCCGGTCGACGGCCTGGTCGTCGTGGCATCATCGGCGTGACGGCCAGTTCATGGCTCGCGATTGCATCAGGCGTAATTCATGACGGTGTCGGCGACCGAGTCGGCGACGTGCTCCTTGGTGATAATGCCTCGCACGTCGGCATCGGTCGGCACGCCTTTGCCGGCGACGACGACCGCCATGGCGCCGCCCTTGCGCCACATCCTCTCGATGACATCGAATGCGACGTCATCCTCGCGCGCGAGTGTGAAATCGCGCTGTGCCACATCGCCAAGCGTCACGCCCGTATAGGCGTCTTCCAGCCCCCGGCGAAGCGCAGTGTTGACGCGCAACACGCCGAAGATGCGGTTGTGGCGCACCACGACGACGTGTTTCATCGCGCCCTGATGTTCCTGTCGCAGGAAGGCATCAAAGTCGGTCTCGGCCGGCAGCACCACGACATTCTTGTCCATGATCTCGTTGGCATGGCGGACCAGGAACATGTTGGCGTGGAGCGCCTTCGGGATCAGATGGCGCCGGGCTACGAGCTTGATCGTGTAGATGTTCTCGCGCGACAACACGCGGCGAATGCCGATGCTCATGGCGACAGCGAGGATCATCGGCATGACCAAGCCGTAATCGCGCGTCATTTCGAAGATCATGGTCACAGCCGTCATCGCCGCACCAGTTCCGCCTGCGACCATCGCCGCCATGCCGACGATGGCGAAGGTCGCCACATTGGCGTCAGGCAGCGGATGGATCGCGCTGACGAGGAGCCCGAAGGCGCCGCCCAGCGTCGCGCCCATATAGAGCGACGGTGAGAAGATGCCGCCCGAGGCGCCGGAGCCGAGACTGATCGATGTCGCGAAGAGCTTGGCGACGTAGAGCAGCGGCAGAATCGCGATCGGCGTTAGCTGATCGGTGAGCACGGCCTGAATTGTCGAATAGCCGACGCCTTCCACGAAATAATGTCCATAGACATGAAACAGCGCAAAGATCAGAAGCCCGATCATCAGCATGCCGATCGCGTGCCGCAGATAGGGATTGTGAATGCGCTCAAACAGGTCTTCCGCCGTCGACAGGCCGCGTACGAAGGCGGCTGCCGCAACGCCCATGACGGCGCCCAGCACGGCATAAAGGCCAAGCGCGACCATGGCTGACGGGTGATGGCCGAGAGCGGGAAGTTGTGGCACCGCAAAGGCCGGCTGCTGGCCGAGAAACCAATTGCCAATGAAGGTCGCGGTGCCGGTGGCGAGAGCCACCGGGAGAAAAGTGCGCACGCTCACTTCAGGCATCATCAGCTCGATGGCGAACATCACGCCGCCGATCGGCGTATTGAACGTCGCCGCTATTCCCGCTCCAGCGCCCGCGCCAACCAGCGTGATGCGCTGCCAAGCCGGCATGGCGATGAGCTGGCCGATGCTCGAGCCGAGCGAGGCGCCGATCTGGATGATCGGCCCTTCGCGGCCGACCGCGGCGCCAGAACCGATCGAGAAGGCCGAAGCGAGCGATTTCACCGCGGCCACGACCGGGCGGATCACGCCTTCACGATAATAGATGGCGTCCATGACTTCCGGTACGCCATGGCCGCGCGCCTCGGGAGCGAAATTCGTCACCAGCGCGGTCACCACCATACCGCCGAGCATCGGGGCCAGAATAATGAAAGCTCCCCAGGGCCCCGCCGACGTGAACACGTTGGCATCGTATTGAACGGAGAACGTGCCAAGAAAGAACAGATTGTGGATCAGGGCGATCAGGCCGCGAAAGAAGATGGCGCCGAAACCGGTGATCAATCCGGTGGCGAGCGCGAGGCATGAGAGGAAGACAAGACCGCGCGGCTGAGAGTCCACGGCGTCAGTTGATATGCTGGACATGTTGCGGCTCTTTAGACCGTGCCTGCCGGTCCGTCCACCACGACATCGTGCAAGGCGTGCTTCGACGCCCCACATAAGGGACACTTGCTCGACGCTATATGCCTTCGACGGCTAACCTCACAACGTGACCGTGTTCCAGACGATTTCGCCCCTCCCGGAGAATTTCGCCCGCTGGTTCGCCGGCCGCGGCTGGACGCCGCGTCCGCATCAGTTGGAGCTTCTGGCCAGAGCGCAGTCCGGACGCTCGGTGCTGCTGATCGCGCCGACCGGCGGCGGCAAGACGCTGGCCGGATTTTTGCCGAGCCTCGTGGACTTGAGTGGCTCGGTATCGCCGCAAGCCGCGGTGGCCGAACGGCGGCGGCTGCTCTCGACCGGCCGCGACGTCCGCCGCGAGGGCGGCCTGCACACACTTTATATCTCTCCGCTCAAGGCGCTGGCCGTCGACATCGCGCGCAATCTCGAGGCGCCGATCGCGGAAATGAATCTGCCGATCCGCATCGAGACTCGCACCGGCGATACGCCGGCCTCGAAACGCCAGCGTCAGCGCCGTAATCCGCCGGAAATCCTTCTGACGACGCCCGAGCAATTGGCGCTGCTGCTCGCCTCCGCCGATGCGCCTTATCTGTTCGGATCGCTGCGCCGGATCGTGCTCGATGAATTGCATGCGCTGGTGACGTCGAAGCGTGGCGATCTGCTGTCGCTTGATCTGGCGCGGCTGTTTCGCCTGGCGCCGCATGTCGCGAGCATCGGCTTGTCGGCGACCGTCGCCGAGCCCGACGACCTGTGCCGTTTCATGGTGCCGCAGCGCGAGGCCGGCGGCGCGCCGGCGCGCGCCGATCTCATCGTCGCGCAAGGCGGCGCCGAGCCGCACGTGGTCATGCTCGATTCCGCCGAGCGCGTGCCCTGGGCCGGACATTCGGCGCGTTATGCGCTCGGCGAGCTTTATTCACTGATCAAGGCGCATCGCACCACGCTGGTCTTCGTCAATACGCGCAGCCAGGCCGAAGGCATCTTCCAGGATCTCTGGCATCTCAACGAAGACAACCTGCCGATCGCGCTGCATCACGGCTCGCTCGATGTGGCGCAGCGGCGCAAGGTCGAGAGCGCCATGGCGGCCGGGATCTTGCGCGCAGTGGTGTGCACGTCGTCGCTCGATCTCGGCGTCGACTGGGGCGACGTCGATCTTGTCGTCAATGTCGGCGCGCCCAAGGGCTCGTCGCGGCTGTTGCAGCGCATTGGCCGCGCCAATCATCGCATGGACGAGCCGTCGGAGGGCGTGCTGATCCCGGCCAACCGCTTCGAAGTGCTGGAATGCCGCGCCGCGATCGATGCGATCGCGGTCAATGCGCAGGACACCCCGGCGCAGCGCACCGGCGGGCTCGACGTGCTGGCGCAGCACGTGCTCGGCTGCGCCTGCGGCGAGCCGTTTCGCAGCGACGATCTCTATGCCGAAGTCACGACGGCCGCACCTTATGCCGCGCTGACGCGCGAGGATTTCGACGCCGTGGTCGATTTCGTCGCTACCGGCGGCTATGCGCTCAAAGCCTATGACCGCTTCGCCCGCATCCGCGAAGGCAAAGACGGCCGCTGGCGCATCGCGCATCCCAAAGTGGCGCAGCGTTACCGCATGAATGTCGGCACCATTGTCGAAGCCGACATGCTCAAAGTGCGGCTGGTGCGGTCCCGCGCCTCGAAAATGATTTCGCGCGGCGGGCGGCTGCTCGGCGAGGTCGAGGAATATTTCGTCGAGACCATGGTGCCTGGCGACACATTTGTCTTTGCCGGTGAGATCCTCAAATACGAGGCGATCGTCGAGGACGCGGTCTATGTCTCGCGCACGACTTCGGAGGATCCCAAAGTTCCGGCCTACGAGGGCGGCAAGTTTCCGCTCTCGACCTATCTCGCCGAACGCGTGCGCATCATCATTTCCGATCCGAGCGCCTGGCGGCAATTGCCGGAGCAGGTGCGCGAATGGCTCGAGATTCAAAAATGGCGCTCGCTTGTGCCGGGCCGGCGCGAATTGCTGGTCGAGACGTTTCCGCGCGGCAACAAGAATTATCTGGTCTGCTATCCGTTCGAAGGCCGGCTGGCGCATCAGACGCTCGGCATGCTGCTGACGCGCCGGCTCGAGCGGGCGCGGTTGCGGCCGCTCGGCTTTGTCGCCAATGAATATGCGCTTGCGGTCTGGGGGCTGGGCGATGTGACGCAGCGGCTCAATCGCGGCGAGCTCTCGCTCGCCGAGCTGTTCGACGAGGATATGCTCGGCGACGATCTCGAAGCGTGGCTTGCCGAATCGGCGCTGATGAAGCGCACCTTCCGCAATTGCGCGATCATCGCCGGCCTGATCGAGCGGCGCTTTCCCGGCGAGGAGAAATCGCGCCGGCAGGTCACGATCTCCACCGATCTGGTCTATGACGTGCTGCGCAGCCATCAGCCCGACCACGTGCTGCTGCGCGCGGCGCGCGCCGACGCCGCCACCGGCCTTCTCGACGTGCGCCGGCTCGGCGAAATGCTCTCGCGCATCAAGGGCCGAATCGTCCATAAAGCCCTCGATCACGTTTCGCCGCTGGCGGTTCCGGTGATGCTGGAGATCGGGCGCGAGGCGGTTTATGGCGAAGCGGCGGAAACGCTGCTCGCCGAAGCCGAGGACGAATTGGTGAAAGAGGCGATGCAGTGAGAGGGCGGCTTGCACCTTCTGCTCCCTCCCCCCTTGTGGAGGAGGGTTGGGGAGGGGGGTCGCGAGGCGACGCGCATGCGTCGACGTTTGCACATCACCTCCCGACTCCCACCCCTATCCCCTCCCCACAAGGGGGAGGGGAACCGCGAGTAGCAGTGCGCGAGATCACTGTCGCCGGCGTCATGCTGATCGCCGATGCGGCCGGTGCGCTGTACTGGCCGGAGGAAAAGCTCCTCGTCGCCGCCGATCTGCATCTGGAAAAAGGTTCCGCTTATGCGGCGCGCGGCGTGCTGCTGCCGCCTTACGATACGGCGGCGACGCTGGCGCGGCTCGCGCATCTGATCGGGCGTTATGCGCCCGGCCTTGTCGTCGCGCTCGGCGACAGTTTTCACGACGGCGGCGGTCCGGCCCGCATGGCCGAGTCCTGCCGCGCCGCGCTCGGCGCGCTGCAGCGGGGCCGCGACTGGGTCTGGCTCGCCGGCAATCACGATCCCGATCCGGCCGGCAATATCGGCGGACGCTTCGCCGACATGTTGGCGCTCGGTGCGCTCACCTTCCGCCACGAGCCTTCCGCCGAGCCGAGCGAAGGCGAGATCGCCGGCCATCTGCATCCGCTGGCCTGCATCGTGCAGCGCGGCCGCGCATTGCGGCGGCGCTGTTTCGCCGGTGACGGCCATCGCCTGGTGATGCCCGCCTTCGGCGCCTATGCCGGCGGACTGAACGTGCGCCATCGCGCGATCGCGTCTTTGTTCGGACCGCGCGCCTTCACCGCGCACATGCTGGGCGAACGGCGGCTCTATGCCGTGCCCGCGGCGCGCTGTCTTTCGGATTGAAGGCGGTTTGTTGGCTCGGCTGATCTAACGGGTGCAGCAGATGCGGCCCTCTCATCGATTTAAAATAATTTTTTAACGCACATATTTTTCAATCAGCGGTCCTTTCATCGAGGAGAGGGCCAGTACAATGAGTACCGCACAACACGCCAGCCAAATCTACGCCAGAAGTGCGATCGAAACCGCCGATCGCCGCGAGTTGGAAGCAAGCCTTTTGCTGCGGGCGGCCGCCCAGCTTCAGAGCGTGAAGGATAATTGGAGCGAAAAGCCGCCGGGCCTTGCGGAAGCGCTGCTCTACAACCGACGTCTTTGGGTGATATTCATCGACGCGGTGATCAACGATCAGAACAAGCTCCCGACTTCTGTCCGGCAGAACATCCTCAATATCGGAGGGTTCGTCTTGGCCGAGATTTTCTCGCTGATGACCAAGCCCAACCTCGCGCATCTTGAAAATCTGATCCGGATCAACCGCAAGTTAGCCGCCGGCCTAAATGCTCGCGGGGGCCGAGAAGCGCCGGAGGCGGCCTAACCCGGGCTACGGCTTCGCGGACCGTGAAAGGAGCCGTGAGCTCACCATCGCTTTGCTTGCGCAATCCGCTGGCGCCGGGAAACCGCGGCGCCGGCGGATTGGGTTCGCGGCTGAAGTCCACCACGACAATGTTTCCATTTCGACCGATGACGCGGCCTCTGATCACGCTCAACATGGCAGCCTCGTGTTTGGCCTGGGTCACTGCAGCGGCGGGCCGGCGTCGCTGTCGCCGGCGCGGGGCGCGCGCCGAAAAATGCGGTGGCGACGCAGCTCTCGGCGGTATTTGTCGCCATTGACCTGCTTATCGAGCGTCCGCAAAGCGTCCATGATGTCGTCAAAACGCACCGGCGAGCCCTTCGGTCCGGCGCGCAGACCGGGAGCGGCTTCCAAGGCGCAGGCGTCAGATGCCCACGATGCCAGGATGGCGCGCTTCTCGTTAATTGTTAGGTCAGGATCGTTAACGACGGCGGCCGGATTTTGGAACGCCTGCGCGGGATGAAGCAGGTCGTCGAGGTCCCATCCGTCGTCAATATTCCGAGCCGGGTCTCGGTTTTTTGGTTCGGCCTCGCGCTTCATGGTTATCCTCCTCTCTAGAGAGGAGGCCTGGGCGAGATGGGGGCCCAGGCCACCTCGTGCGAGCGTTTGGCGGAAAATGATTTAGGCGGCGCTCCAGACCCGTCAAGAGTGATGCTCTGCCGGACGCAAAAAATTTTTATGGCCGGCGATCTGCTCCCCTTGAAATCCGGCGCCGCTTTTCTAATTCGTGTGTCGCCGCGCGATGACGCGGCTTCGGGCGCCCCCCGGGGCCCGGACAGTGGGTGCCCGGCAATGGTGCCTGGCGCCTCTCGTATCCCTTTGCTCTATGGAGGATCGGCTATGAGAACCTATGATCTGACCCCGCTCTGGCGCTCAACCGTCGGCTTTGATCGCCTCTTTGATCTGCTCGAAGACACCAGCCGCTGGGCCGGCGAAGAGCACAATTATCCACCCTACAATATCGAACGCACCGGCGATGACCGCTATCAGATCGCGCTGGCGGTGGCCGGGTTCTCCCCGGAGGATATCGCCATCACCGCCGAGCAGAACGTTCTGACGGTCGAGGGCCGCAAGGCCGAGAAAGCCGAGCATCAGTACCTCTACCAAGGCATTTCGGCGCGGCCGTTCCGCCGGGTGTTCAATCTCGCCGACCACGTGCAGGTCACCTCAGCAAGCTTCCAGAACGGACTGCTGAAGATCGATCTGGTGCGCGAGGTACCGGAAGCGATGAAGCCGCGGCGGGTCGAAATCAGCACGACCAACGATAACCAGCGCATTGAACAGAAGAAGGTGGCCTAGCTCGACAGGCTGCCACGTTCAGGCCGGCTCGTCGCGCCATGGCGGCGAGCCGGCTCCGCCGACCTTCCTCACAGTTGGCCCGGCGAGAGGGATCACCGCGTCTCAATCAGAGCTTCGCTTCGGGCTTGCCCGGCAGCTTCGCCTTGGGCGCGGCGGGCTTGGCAGCTTGCATGTCCCAGCCGCCCGGCGGGGTCTTGACGTTGATCGCTTCGTCGGGCTGCACCGCGGCCGTCCACTTCTGCACTGCGGCTTGCGCCGTTGCCAGCGATGGCGCGTCGAGATGGCCGGCGATCTCATCGCGCTTCTTGCCGGCGTCGCCGTCGCCGTGATTGGCGGCAAGCGCGAACCACTTGTAGGATTCCGCGTAGTTCTGCTCGACGCCGATGCCGCGGGCATAAAGGATCGCGAGATTGTATTGGCTGTCGGTGATACCGTGCTCGGCGGCTTTGCGGAACCATTGCGCCGCGGTCTTGTAGTCGGCCGGACCGCTGATGCCTTCGGCATAGAGCACGGCGAGATTGTGCATGGCCTTGCCGTTGCCCTTGTCGGCGGCCGCCGCGTAGAAGTCGCGCGCCTTGGTGAGATCTTTCTTCACCCCGACGCCTTTTTCGTAGAGGCCGCCGAGGCGGAACAGCGCCGGCGCCAAGCCTTGATCCGCGGCGCGCTGCAGCCAATGCACGGCCTGTTCGTTATTCACGGCAACGCCACGACCCTCGGAGAAGCGCGCGGCGATTTCATATTCGGCCGCCGCGTCGCCGGCCGCTGCCGCCGCGCGCAGGGTCGGGCCGCCGATCGTCGCCGGCAATTTGTCGGCGTCGACAGCCGGCGGCGACACCGGAGCGGGGATTGGAACGCCTTGGAGCGGCGCGCCCGGCAGCGCTTGCGGCGGCAGCCGCGACGGCAGTGAGCCGGTGAAGTCATTCGGCGCCGACGACTGCCGCTGCGGTGCCATGTTCGGAAGCTGATCCGGCTGCGGGCTTGATTGCGGTGCCGGCGTGATGCTGAGCGGCTGCCCAGGCGCAACATTCGGCATCATGTTCGCGGGCGCGGTGGTGGCGGGGGCCGGAGCCGGCATAGCCAGCGGTCCGCCGGCGGTGCCCGGCAGCGTGGCCGCGGAGTCCTTTTCCGGCCCAGCTTCGAAAGAATGTTCCGGCAGCGGCGGCGGCGAAATGGCCGAGCCGGAGGAATTATTGTCCTGGAACATGTGCAGGACGACATGCACAAGCAGCGCCGCGACGACGACGGCGCCGCCGGCCACGAAAAGCTTGCGCAGCCGCTGCGACAAGCCTTTCGCCGGCGACGAAGATTTCTTAGCGCGCCATTTGCTGCGATCGGGCGGAGCCGCGGCTGCGGCCTGCGCGGCTTTGCGCGCTGCCGCGAGATAATCCTGCTTCTCGCCTGCGGCGTCGGCCGGCACCGCCATGTTCGCAGCGGCTTCCGACGCCGCGATCCGATCGGCGGCGGAAGGTGCGGAGCGTGTGCCAAGCGGCGCAGCGAGCGGTGACGCAAGCGTCGATCCAGGTGCTGAACCCGGCTCGAGCGGATGGTCGGGCGGCAGGTTCGGATCGAGCGGCGTGCGCGACGCGGCGACCATGCGCCGCGGCGCGGCCTCAAACGCGGCGGAGGCGGCGGCAGGCGGATGGCGCGGTGTCTCGGGCGCCGGCATCGTCATCGGCGCCGCAATCGCCGTCGAGGCGGCCGCCGGTGGCGAGGCAGGTGCGGACTTGAGCAAGTCCGGCTCGCGGTCGAAACGCTCGGCGCTCGTCGCCGCATGCGCGCTCGGTTCAAGCTTTGCCGCTTCGACTTTCGGCGCCCCGGTCTTCGCCGGCGCAGGGGCCGTCCGCTCGGAATCGTGGAGGCCGCTTTCGATCATCGCCAGCCGGTCGACGACCTGTTCGACGGCGCCGTGAACGGCTTCAAGCGAATCCTGAACCCGGCGATCGCTGCGCTTGATGTCGGCGACTTCGCGCTTGATGTCGGCGACCGTCGACGGTGGGGCGACCGGCGATGCGGTCGATGCCAACGCCGCGGCGCCACCTTGCGCGCGGGCCTCGTTGATATGGACCAACAGATCGGCGAGGCCGCGCTCGACGGCTTCGAGATTGCCAAGCCGCGCGTCCGACGCGTCAAGCCGCCGGATCAATTGCGCGATGCGGTCCTCGAGATGGCCAAGCGCGGCATGATCGGTGTGGGTGAGCTGAACCCATTCGAGCTTCTCGATCAGGCCGGAAAGGAGCTTCTCCAGCTCGCGCGGCACCGCATGGCCCGCTTCGGTCGAGGCATTCAGCGCATCGGCCAGCGTATCGATGCGGCTTTCCAGCGCCGCGACCGCCTGTCCGCTCGCGGCTTGATTGGCGAAATCGTCGATCTTGGCCGCGAGCGCGCGCACATTCTCGGCGACCTTGGTCAGCGTGTCGTCGGAGGCGACATGCGAGACGATGCCGCGCAAGGCCGAGATTGCGGTCTCGAGCTGCTGCAGCGTCGCCGGATCTTCCTTGCCGATGATCAGATCGACCTTCTGCGCCAGCGTGCGGACCGCGTCCTCGAAGCCGACCAGGTTCTCGGCCGGCGTCAGCCGTTGCAGCGCATTGTGCACATCGGCGAGACCGCGTTCGAGCCCGGCCAGCGCCGTCGAATCGACGCTTCCGGTCGCGCGCGAATGATCGATCCGCTGCGCCAGCGCCTGGATTTCGATCTGCAGCGATTCAACCGCGTGCCGCGGCAGCGCTTCGGTGATCTGGCGGCCGATATCGGCGAGTTCCTTGCGGAATCCCGAGATGACTTCTTCAAGATCATTTGCCGGCCGCAGCGTCTCGATCCGCGCCGTGATATTGCGCAATTGCTCTTCGAGCCTGGAAATGTCGAGTAGCACAGGCGGCGCGCTCGGCATGACCGGCGGGGAAACGGCCGCGGGCAGCGGCTGCGGAACTTTGGCGCTGAACGACGGCGGCTCGGGAGCCGGTTCCGGCGGCGCGGCGAACGAGGTTGTGGCGCGGGGCGGTTCCGCGGGTCGCACCGGAGCCGGCGCTTCGCCATAAAGGGCGCGCTGCCGTTCGGCGATTTCGGCGATCGCATCGTCAACGGTTAGCGCGCCAAGCGCGGCTGCTCCTGATGCGGGATGCGCCTGCGGGCGGACGTTCGGCATGGGCTGTTCGCGGTGCGGCGACGGCGGCGCGCCGGTCATGCGCGCCGGTTCGGGCCGCGCCAGCCTCTCGAGTTGATGCGAGAGCCGGTCCAGGCGCGCATGGACTTCGCCCATTTCGCTACGCGCCCGCGCCGCTTGGCGGGCCTCTTCGCTGCGGGCGGCGTCACGGGCCTGTTCGCGCAGCGCATGGCGGCGGGCGCGCTCGGTCTCGCGAGCGCGGGTCTCCTGATAGGCGCGATTCGCCCGCCGCTCTTCATCGCGGGCTCGCGCCGCAGCGCGGGCCGCCTCGCGCAGCCGCGGCGGCGCGCGCAGCAGATCGGGTTCGATCTCGCCTTCGACATCGCGGTGGCGGCCGCGGCCTCTGTCGCGTTGGCGTTGCGGATAGGGCTCCGCTTCGTCATCGCGGGTGTCGCGCGGGCGACGGTCCTGACGGCGGCCTAGGCGGCGCGGCGGATCGTCTGATTCGCGGTCGCGGCGCCAATAGCGGTCATCGTCGCGTTCGAAATGGTCATCGTCGGTGTGGCGGTCGCGCGCGTCATAGTCGTCGTCTTCGGGCTGGATGACGTCGTTGAGCCACTCGCCGACCGACATGCCGGAGTCACGCGCGGCGCTGCGAGCGGCTTCGCGCGCTTCTGGACGGAGGCCTCTTAAGTTCCACGGACCGCCAGATTTCATTGCGCGCCCAAATCACATTGGGAGGAGCGGGTATGGCCCAATCCTTGGCCCTGTCTCTGAGCTTTTGCTCGGCAACAGACGAAGCAGAGGGCGCGGCGTCCTCGGATGCCGACTTTTCAGGAATAGGGTCAACAAGCGGTTAAGGACCGGCTGGAACCGTTAAAGAACGGCCCCTGGCCGGCGCGTTTTTGGCAAGCCGGCGGTGGCCGAAACCGCACCGGTTCCCGGTCCTTTGAGCCGTCGTCGCTCTGCTGTGAATCGGCTAGCCTATAGCCAGGCCCAAGGGGCCTGAGGGCGCAATTGGGGGAGGATCATGCCGAGCTACAAGGCTCCGGTCGACGAGGTCATGTTCCTGTTGACCGACGTCTTCCATATCGAACGCTACAACAATCTGCCCGGTTTCGCCGATGCGACGCCGGATCTGATCGCTGCCGTGCTCGGCGAGGCGGCGAAATTCTGCGAGGACGTGCTGACGCCGCTCAATCGGGTCGGCGACAAGGAGGGCTGCCGCCGGAATGCCGACGGCAGCGTGACGACGCCGACCGGATTCAAGGCGGCCCACAAGCAATTCACCGAGGGCGGCTGGCTCGGGCTATCGGCGCCGGCCGAATTCGGCGGGCAGGGACTGCCGACCGCGATCGCGCAGGCGGTCAGCGAATTCGTCTGTTCGGCCAACATGGCGTTCTCGATGTATTCGAGCCTGACCCAGGGCGCAGTCGCGGCTTTGTTCACGCATGCCACGGCGGAGCTCAAGGCGGTCTATCTGCCCAAGCTCATCAGCGGCGAATGGGCCGGCACGATGAATCTGACCGAGCCGCAATGCGGCACCGATCTCGGCCTGTTGCGCACGCGCGCGGCGCCGCAGCCGGACGGCAGCTACAGGATCACCGGCACCAAGATTTTCATTTCCGCCGGCGAGCATGATCTGGCGCCGAACATCGTGCATCTGGTTCTGGCGCGGATCGAAGGCGCGCCGGAAGGCACCAGAGGCATCTCGCTGTTT
>Ga0335069_10007630_pt1 | contig 15590 bp, 14 predicted proteins | sample Lox_Sample_11_FD_206714 | JGI IMG/M metagenome (GOLD analysis project Ga0335069, IMG submission 206714) | Soil microbial communities from Loxahatchee National Wildlife Refuge, Florida, United States - Lox_Sample_1.1 | ecosystem: Environmental > Terrestrial > Soil > Wetlands | place: USA... | reverse complement strand
CTCGATGCCGACAACGAATTGTTCCTGGCCCGCGACAGCCTGATCACAGCGAAGTATGCCGAGATCTTCGCTAACTATCGTCTGCTCGCCACGATGGGCGACCTGCAGAAGACGCTGGGTATCACGCCGCCGGACGCCGCAACGCAGTATCCGGACTGAGGGCCGATCTAACCGAAGCGACCCCCGCAGCCTGCTGCGGGGGTCGTTGTATTCGGGCGCAGTGGCGAATCGGCCTGGTCCCAAGTTGCGCAGTTGTGACGCGCATCAACAGCGCGGCGTGCGTTTTATCACTGCCAATCCCTGATTTTCGCGCCATCTAGGCGTCCATGGTTCAACCAATGGGCCTGGAGGCGGAAATGGTGCTTCGGACTTTCACCCGCGTGATGGCGTCGGCCATGGTCATCGCCATCGCTCTGCTCTTGGCCGCGCCGTTTTTTCTCGCGCTGTCGTCCCCGTTCCTGAGTCGCTAGCGCGAGCGCCGAATAGGCGTATGGCGAAATCTGGCCGTTGAGGGTTTGGAGGCCCGGGCCGGAATCGAACCGACGTACGAGGATTTGCAGTCCTCTGCATGGCCACTCTGCCACCGGGCCGGCGGCCAGCGACCTCGGGGCCGCCAGGAAAGACGTGGAGGGCGAGTTATAGGCAGCCGATCCGATGGGGGTCAAGCGCAGGGCCCTCCGCGCCAATTGTCATGGCGGATGCCTCACAGTATAAACCGCACGAACTCGCATATCCCGCAGCCCCAGGATGGATCCGCATGGATTACGCCGCGGCCAGGCGCAACATGGTCGAGAGCCAACTGCGCCCCAACAGGGTGACCGACCCGGGTGTGCTCGACGCACTCGCCGCGACACCGCGCGAGCTGTTCGTGCCGGCCCCGGTGCGTGACATGGCCTATACCGATGATGACATTCCCCTGGGATCGGCCCGCTTCATGATGGAACCCATGTTCATCGGCCGGCTGCTGCAGCTCGCTTCCATCGGCCCGACCGACGTGGCGCTGGTCGTCGGCGCCGGCAGCGGCTTCGCCGCGGCGATCGTGGCGCGCCTTGCCAGCCGGGTCGTCGCCATCGAGAGCGATCCGACGCTGGCCGCGGGCGCCAAGCAGACCCTGGCGGCGCTGGGCACCAGTAACGTGGCAATCGTCGAGGGGCGCATGTCCGACGGCGCACCGCACCTGGCGCCCTTCGATGTCATATTCTTCGATGGTTCCGTCGCCGAGATTCCCGCGGGGATCATCGACCAGCTCGGCGAGGGCGGCCGCTTGGTGGCCGTCGAGAACCAGGACCGTGTCGGGCATGCGGTCTTGCTGACTCGCGACCGCGGCGTCGTCGCCCGCCTGACGGCCTTCGACGCCTCGGTGCCGCCGTTGCCCGGGTTCGAACGAGCGCCGGTCTTCTCGTTCTAGGGCGGAGCAGGCCCGCCCCGGCATTCGTTCGTGCCGTCTCTGGTTGACGGGAATGGCGAGCGGCTCTACTGCTAGCTTTCCGGCATGTGCGAGATCGCAGCAGCGGCCGGCGCTGCAGGGGCGCGAGTCCTGAAGCCATGAGCCAGTCACGAGGCGATACCGGCCAATCGATGGAGGAGATTCTCGCCTCCATCCGCCGCATCATTGCGGAGGGCGAGCGGGATGCGCGTGATGCCGGACGCGGTCGCGCGGAATCGGGAGCTTCGGCGCCATCGTCGATAGCCGATACCGAAGTTCTTATCCTCACGGAGATGGTGCGCGACGATGGCAGCATCGTCAGCTTGCACGCCTCCGATCCCGAGGGCGACGAAGAACGGGCAAGCGCCGAAGCATCCAAGCCCCCGGAGGTGCCGCCGGTCCCGGCCTGGCTGGCCCCTGAAGGCGGTGCCGCCTCGACGTCCGCGGTGGCTGCGCCCGAGAGCGTCGCCGAACCTGCCGCCGCCGCTGCTCCATCTGAAAGCAGCCCGCCAGATAGCCCGGTATCGCCAACGCCCGCGGAGGAGCCGGCGGTCGCATCCGCCTCTGCTTCGGCGGAGTCCGTCGGCGCCGGACCCGAACCGAGCGAACTCATCTCCAAGAGCGCGGCGGAGACGCCGTCACCCACTCAGCCGTCGGAAGAAAAAGAGAGGATTTCCGTGCCAGCCGAAGGATACAAGAAACCGGATGTGGTCTCCGAGGAGACCCTCGCTGCCTCGACCGCGGCGCTCGCGCAATTGGCGCAAAGCGTCACCCGCACGCGCGACACGCCTCCTGGTTCATCCAAGACCGTGGATGAAGTGGTGCGCGAGGCGGTGGAGCCGATGCTCAAGCAATGGCTTGACGCGAATCTGTCGCGGATCGTGGAGCGCATGGTCCGCGAGGCCATTGACCGCGTCGTTCGACGGGTCGAATAGGCCAGGCGTCCCGGGGCGGATCTCCCGGTGGCGCCCGCGGCGCCACCGAGCGTAAGGGCCATGCAATGATGGAAAAGACGTTTCGACCCGCCGAGGTCGAAGCCAAGCACTATGCGCGTTGGGAGCAGTCGGGCGCGTTCGCGGCCCATGCCGATTCGCGCGCGCAGCCCTACACGATCATGATGCCGCCGCCGAACGTGACCGGCAGCCTTCATATGGGCCATGCGCTCACCTTCACGCTGCAGGACATCCTCGTGCGCTATCACCGGATGCGCGGCTTCGACACTTTGTGGCAGCCCGGCACGGATCACGCGGGCATCGCGACACAGGCCGTCGTTGAGCGCCAGCTGGCTGAGAAGGGTGTCGTGCTCGATCGTCCCGGTGCCGCCAAACGCGGCGCCAACATGACGACGATCGGCCGTGAAGCCTTCATCGAGAAGGTCTGGGAGTGGAAGGCCCAATCCGGCGGCGCGATCACGCGGCAGCTGCGCCGGCTGGGCGCCTCGCCCGACTGGCCGCGCGAACGCTTCACCATGGACGAGGGCTTGTCTCATGCCGTCCGCAAGGTCTTCGTCGACCTTCACAAGAAGGGGCTGATCTATCGCGATCAGCGGCTTGTGAACTGGGACCCGAAGCTGCAGACGGCGATCTCCGACCTCGAGGTCCAGAACCCCGAGGTGAAGGGCCACCTCTGGCACATCCGCTATCCGATCAAGGGTGAGTCGGGCCGATACATCGTCATTGCGACGACGCGGCCGGAGACGCTGCTGGCCGACACCGCGGTCGCGGTACACCCCCAGGATGAGCGCTATAAGGATCTCGTCGGCAAGATCGTACTGCTGCCTCTCGTCGGGCGCGAGATTCCCATCATCGCCGACGACTATGCCGATCCCGAAACCGGAAGTGGCGCGCTCAAGATCACGCCTGCCCACGACTTCAATGATTTCGAGGTTGGCCGTCGTCACGACCTGCCGCGCATCAACATCTTCGACCGCTTCGCCTCGATCAACGAGAACGCACCGGCCGCCTATCGGGGACTCGACCGCTTCGAGGCGCGCAAGCGCGTGGTGGCTGATCTCGAGGCTCAGGGACTCATCGAGAAGGTCGAGGATCACCTGCACAAGGTGCCGCATGGCGACCGCGGCGGCGTGCCGCTCGAGCCGTGGCTGACCGACCAGTGGTATGTGGACGCCAAAACCCTGGCCGCGCCCGCCATCAAAGCGGTCGAGGAGGATCGCACCCGCTTCGTGCCGGAGCAATGGACCAAGACATATTTCGAATGGATGCGCAACATCCAGCCCTGGTGCATCTCGCGCCAGCTCTGGTGGGGCCATCAGATACCAGCCTGGTACGGCCCGGACGGCACTATCTTCGTCGACATGAGCGAGGAGCTGGCGGCTGCGGCCGCCCGCAAGCATTACGGCAAGGACGTCGCACTCCGCCGCGACGAGGATGTGCTGGACACCTGGTTCTCTTCGGCATTGTGGCCCTTCTCGACGCTCGGCTGGCCGGAGGACAACGCATTCCTCCGGCGCTACTACCCCGGCGATGTCCTGGTCACCGGCTTCGACATCATCTTTTTCTGGGTCGCCCGCATGATGATGATGGGGATCGAGTTCATGGGCGATGTGCCCTTCCGCACCGTCTACATCCACGCTCTCGTGCGGGATGAGCGCGGCCAGAAGATGTCGAAGTTCAAGGGCAACGTGCTCGATCCGCTCGACCTGATCGACGAGTACGGCAGCGATGCCCTGCGCTTCACGCTGGCGTCGCAGGCCGCACAAGGACGCGACATCAAGTTCTCCGAGGCGCGCGTCGAAGGGAGCCGCAACTTCGCTACCAAGCTGTGGAACGCAACCCGCTTCTGCCTGATGAACGGCTGCAAGATCGATCCGGAGTTCGATCCCAACGCTTGCACGCAACTGGTCAACCGCTGGATCGTCGGGCGTGTCGTCAACGCGACAAAGCAAATGGACGCCGCGATCGGCGGCTATCGCTTCAACGATGCCGCGAACGCCCTCTACCACTTCACCTGGGGCGAGTTCTGCGACTGGTACATCGAATTCACCAAGCCGATCCTGGAAGGCGGCGACGAAGGCGCCAAGGCCGAGACGCGCGCGACGACGGCCTGGGCCCTGGACCAGCTCCTCCATCTGCTGCATCCCATCATGCCGTTCGTCACGGAGGAACTGTCCGAGCAGGCCTTCGGCGGTGGCTCCTTGATCACCGCAGCCTGGCCGAACCAGGATCGCCTCACGATCGATGACGCCGCCGCCGTGGAGATGGATTGGGTGATACGTCTGATTTCAGGGATCCGAGGCGTGCGTTCCGAGATGAACGTGCCGCCGGCGGCCCCGCTGACCATGCTGGTGCGCGACGCCGCGGCGCCGACGCGCGCAAGGCTGGCCAGGCACCAGGAGATCATTCGGCGATTGGCACGTCTGGACCGCATCGACGTTGACTCAACCGGCTTGCCGGAGGGGGCCGTGCAGGTCGTCGTTGACGAGGCCACCGTCATGTTGCCGCTCGCCGGCATCATCGATATCGCGAAGGAGCGGGCCCGGTTGGCGAAGGATGTGGATCGCATCGCTGGCGAGATCGGCAAGATCGAGGCCAAGCTGTCGAACCAGCAGTTCGTGGCCAAGGCCCCGCCCGAGGTCATCGAGGAGCAGCGCGAGCGCTTAGCCGACGCACGCGAGACCCGCGATCGTCTGGCGAGTGCGCGCGACCGGCTGCCGTCGGCCTAGTTGCTCCGGCTTTACCGCCTCGCCGATATCGACGAATAATCACGGCGTCATGCGCCTGCGATTCCGGCTGTTGCACATCCTCATCGCTGGTCTTGTTCTCGATTGCAGTGCCGCCGCGGCTGCGCCGCTGTCGTCGGCGGGCATCACCTTCAGCGACGAGCTCGGGGGCTTCACGGTCACAAGCGTTTCCGGATCGGGCACGCTGAACGATCCCTTCGTCGTCGCCGAAGACATCGCGGGACCGCAAGAGGCGATCCTAGTGATCAAAGGGTTCTCCCCCGCCTTCGGCAATCGCGTCGGCAGCCACCACCTGACAGGCTTCGCCATCGAGAAGGTCGTGACCAACCGCAGCGGCGACGACTGGAACCTCTTCGAGATGGAACTTCGCGAGGTCCTCGATCAGCAGAGCCCCTACGGCGACGGCCTGTCGTTCGGACAGGCGTCGGTGGTGGGCCGTCCCTTCATCTCCAGCGTGTTCCCGCAGGTGGACGAGATCGATGAGCCCTACGATTCCCTGTCGTTTCACGGTGGCATCGTGCGACCCGGAGAGACCGTCACCTTCAAGTTCATCGTGACGGATACGTCGCCGGTCTCGCCGTTCATGCTCTTGCAGCAGCCCAGCAAGATCGTGGCCGACCTGCCGCGGCACGGGATCGCCACCCTGACGGCCGCTCGGCCGCCGGCGCTGGTGCGATCGCCATAGGGGGCGCTCAACAAAGGGCTGGAGGTGACGCGACAGCGCCGCTATTCTCCGATGCCAAGAGACTGATTTGACGAGGGAATTTGTCCATGGCCGCGAAAGCGAAATTCGACAAGTCGAAACTGCCCAGCCGTTACGTGTCGGTCGGCCCGGCCAGTGCGCCGCATCGGTCCTATTACTACGCCATGGGTATGACCCCCGAGGAGATCGCCCAGCCGTTCGTCGGGGTCGCCACGACCTGGAACGAAGCCGCTCCCTGCAACATCTCGCTGGCGCGCCAGGCGCAAGCGGTGAAGAGGGGCGTCAAGGCCGCGCATGGGACGCCCCGCGAGTTCACCACAATCACCGTGACCGACGGCATCGCCATGGGCCATGCCGGGATGAAGTCCTCGCTCATCAGCCGCGAGATCATCGCCGATTCCGTCGAGCTCACGATGCGCGGGCACTGCTACGACGCGCTGGTGGGACTCGCGGGCTGTGACAAGTCGCTGCCCGGCCTGATGATGGCGATGGTCCGTCTCAACGTACCCAGCGTCTTCATCTATGGCGGGTCCATCTTGCCTGGACGCTACCGCGGCCGCGACATCACGGTGCAGGACGTGTTCGAGGCGGTCGGCTCGCATTCGGCGGGGAAGATGTCGGAGGCCGAACTTCACGAGATCGAGAGCGTCGCCTGTCCCTCCGCCGGCTCGTGCGGCGGCCAGTTCACGGCCAACACGATGGCCTGCGTCTCCGAGGCTCTCGGCCTGGCGTTGCCCGGCTCCGCCGGCGCCCCGGCGCCCTATGAGTCGCGCGATGCCTTCTGCGAGCAGTCCGGCGAGGCGGTGATGAACCTGCTGAAGCACAACATCCGGCCGCGCGATATCGTCACCCGCAAGGCGCTCGAGAATGCCGCGATGGTCGTGGCCGCCTCCGGCGGCTCGACGAATGCCGGCCTGCATCTTCCGGCCATCGCGCATGAGGCCGGCATCGACTTCGACCTGCACGATGTCTGCAAGATCTTCAAGCAGACGCCGTACATCGCCGACCTGAAGCCGGGCGGCAAGTATGTCGCCAAGGATCTCTACGAAATCGGCGGCGTGCCCGTGCTGATCAAGGCACTGCTCGATGGCGGATATCTGCATGGCGACTGCCTGACCGTCACCGGCAAGACCATCGCCGAGAATCTGCGCAAGATCCGCCTTCCGAAGGACCAGGATGTCGTCCGCCCGACGAAGGATCCGATATCGCCCACGGGCGGTGTCGTCGGCCTCAAGGGCAATCTCGCGCCGCAGGGCGCCATCGTAAAGGTCGCCGGGATGAAGAATCTCGTCTTCACCGGCCGCGCCCGATGCTTCGATTGCGAGGAGGACGCCTATCAGGCGGTTCGCAAGCGCAAATACGGCGAGGGCGACGTCATCGTCATTCGCTATGAAGGCCCGCGAGGTGGACCCGGCATGCGTGAGATGCTGGCGACGACCGCTGCCATCTACGGGCAGGGCATGGGTGACAAGGTGGCCCTCATCACGGATGGCCGCTTCTCCGGCGCCACGCGCGGTTTCTGCGTCGGCCATGTCGGCCCCGAAGCCGCCGTCGGCGGGCCGATCGCGCTGCTCCGCGACGGTGACGTGATCAGCATCGATGCCACCAAGGGCGTCCTCAGCGTCGATCTGCCCAAGGCCGAACTGGAGAAGCGCCGCAAGGCCTGGAAGCCGCGCCAGACCGACTACCAGTCTGGCGCCCTCTGGCGCTACGCGCAGACCGTGAGCGACGCCGAGAAAGGCGCCGTCTGCCATCCCGGCGGCAAGGCCGAGGTCCAGGTCTACGCCGACATCTGAGAGGTCCCGCCCACGTCGCAACGACGTGTCGGTGGCCTACGCGTCGAGTTCGCACCAGACAGGGGTGTGGTCAGAAGGCTTGTCCTTGCCCCTCGGCTCGCGGTCGATGCCGGACGCTATCAGCAGGTCCGTCGCCTGAGGCGACAGCAGCAGGTGATCGATGCGTAGCCCCTCGTCTCGCTGCCAGCACCCGGCCTGGTAGTCCCAGAAGGTGTACAGGCGCGGCTCCGCGTGGAGAGCCCGGATGGCGTCGACATAGCCGAGATAGAGCAGGGCACGCAGTCGCTGCCGCGACTCCGGCCGGCACAGGGCATCGCCACGCCAACCCTCGGGGTCATAGACGTCGGCATCGGTCGGGGCGACGTTGTAGTCACCCCCGAGAACCGTCACTTCCTCGAGCCGGAGCAAGCCGGCCGCATGGGCATGCAGCCGATCCATCCAGGCGAGCTTGTAGGGAAACTTGTCGCTGTTGGCCGGATTCCCGTTCGGAAGATAGATCGAGGCGACGCGGAGGACCCGGTGCGCCGATGTCCCACCGGAGGGTACCTCGATGATCCCTTCGATGTAGCGCGCGTGGCTGTCCGTCTCGTCGCCGGGAAGCGCGACCCGTTCCGTGGTCAGGGGATGCTTCGAGAGAATGGCGACGCCGTTATATGTCTTCTGCCCGGCGATGGCGATGTTGTAGCCGAGATCCTCGACCTCCAGGCGGGGAAAGCCGTCCTCGGTCGTCTTGATCTCCTGCATCAGCACCACGTCCGGCTTTGCCGAGCGCAGCCAACCCAGGACGTTGCCGATATGCGCCTTGATCGAGTTGACGTTCCAGCTGGCAATACGGATCACGCAGCAAGCCTCCCCCGGCAGGGCGGCCGGCCGGGCCGCGGCGCCATTACATCAGCGTCGGAACGTCAGATCGAGAAGGAATTGCCGCAGCCGCAGGACGACGTCGCGTTGGGATTGCGCACCTGGAAGGACGACCCCACCAGTTCCTCGACGAAATCGATCTCCGAACCCTGGATAAGGTCAAGCGATGTGCTGTCGACGACGACGGTGATGCCGTCGCGCTGAAAGAAGACATCGTCTTCGAGCCGGGCGGCGTCCAGCGAGAAGCCGTATTGGAACCCGGAACAGCCGCCACCCGATACCGACAGGCGAAGCATCAGGTCGTGGTTCGCTTCCTCCGCAATCAACGCCGCAATGCGGCGCGCGGCGCTGGCGGAGATCGTGACCGGACGCGGGGCAGCCAGTGATTCGCTCATTTGAGGCATCTCCGACGGCATCTGTCTCAAAACCTGCCGCCCCTTGGGTACGATTTATGTATGCACCCGAAAGGCTTTGTCAAACCACGCCGTGGCGGCGTTGCCTGCCAAAGCCGCTACGCGTAGTGTCCGCGCATGCCCGATGCTGCCGATCGGTTCGAGTCCTGCGCCAGCCGACCTGACGACAGCCGCGGCCGCCTGATCCCGGAGCCCGAGAGCCCGACGCGATCCGTCTACCAGCGCGACCGCGACCGCATCATCCACTCCGGCGCCTTCCGCCGGCTCAAGCACAAGACCCAGGTCTTCGTTTACCATGAAGGCGATTACTACCGCACCCGGCTGACCCACAGCATCGAGGTGGCGCAGATCGCCCGCTCCATCAGCCGGGTCCTTGGCCTCGATGAGGACCTGGCGGAGGCGCTGGCGCTGGCCCACGATCTCGGTCATCCGCCCTTCGGCCACGCCGGCGAAGACGCCCTGAATGCCGCCATGCAGCCCTACGGTGGTTTCGACCACAACGAGCAGACATTCCGCGTCTTGACCTTGCTCGAGCGCCGCTATGCGGCCTTCGACGGCTTGAATCTCACCTGGGAATGTCTGGAGGGGATCGTCAAGCACAATGGCCCTCTGACCGGGCCGGCGGCATCCCCGCGCTACCGCAATCGCCGCGTTCCCGCCACAATCGCCGACTATTGCGCCGCTCAGATGGGCCTTGAGCTCGACACATGGCCTGGACCGGAGGCGCAGGTAGCGGCCTTGGCCGACGACATCGCCTACAACAACCACGACATCGACGACGGCCTGCGCGCCGGCCTGTTCCAGGTCGGCGACGTGGCCGACGTCCCGCTCGTCGGGCCCGTCTTCGCCGAGGTCGTCGACCGATATCCGGGGTTGGAAGAAAGCCGTTTGATCCACGAGGCCATCCGCCGGTTGATCGATCACATGGTGAGCGATCTGCTTCGCGAGACCCGGCAACGGCTGCGCGAGCACAAGCCGGCCAACGCCGCCGCCGTGCGTCGGCTGGGCCGGCCGGTCGTCGCGTTCTCGGCGTCGATGGTCGACAACGACCGCGCCCTCAAGCGATTCCTGTTCGAGCGGATGTACCGCCACTATCGGGTCAACCGCATGACGGCCAAGGCCCGCCGGGTTGTGCGCGAGCTGTTCGACCTGTACATCGACCAGCCCGACTGCCTGCCGACCGACTGGCGCGAGCAGTGCGACCCGCAGGACAAGACGCGGACGGCGCGGGTCGTCGCCGACTACATCGCGGGGATGACCGACCGCTACGCGCTCGACGAGCACCAACGCCTGTTTGATCTCTATACAAGGACCTGATGAATCTGTTCCGCCACTTTCGCGACGAAATCGTCCGCGCCATCGAGCATCTGGCGTCCCAAGGCCGCGTGCCGGCCGGGCTCGACCTCGATCGGGTGACGGTCGAGCCGCCGCGCGAGGAAGGTCACGGCGACCTTTCGACCAACGCTGCCATGGTGCTGAGCAAATCGGCCGGGCTCAAGCCGCGCGCGCTGGCCGACATGCTCGCCGAGCGGTTGCGGACAGTGGCGGCTGTCACCGAAGTCACGGTGGCCGGCCCCGGATTCGTGAACTTCCGTGTCGCCAATTCCTTCTGGCAACGGCGAATCGCCGATATCCTGGGGGCGGGGACAGCTTATGGATCGTCGTCGATCGGGGGCGGCGGGAAGGTCAACGTCGAATACGTCTCAGCCAATCCAACCGGGCCGCTTCATATCGCGCACGCGCGCGGCGCTGTCTTTGGCGACGCGCTGGCCTCGCTGCTCGAGCGAGCCGGATACGCCGTGACGCGCGAATACTACATCAACGACGCGGGCGCCCAGGTCGACGTCGTCGCGCGTTCGACCTATCTGCGCTACCGCGAGGCGCTCGGCGAGAGCATCGATGCGATCCCCGAGGGCCTCTATCCCGGCGAGTATCTGAAGGATGTTGGGCAGGCGCTGGCGGCACGCGATGGCCGCAAGTGGCTCGGCGCTCCCGAGAGCGAGTGGCTCGTCCCGGTGCGAGAATTTGCGATCGGCTCGCTGATGGGTCTCATCCGCGACGATCTCGAGGCCCTCGGCATTCGGCAGGACGTCTTTACGTCGGAACGGGCGCTCGTCGCGGCGGGCGGCGTGGAGCGGGCGCTCCAGGAGCTGCGCGATCGCAATCTCCTCTATACCGGCACGCTCGATCCGCCCAAGGGCAAGACGCCGGACGATTGGGAACCGCGACCGCAGACGCTTTTCCGGGCAACGGAGTTTGGCGACGACACCGATCGGCCGCTGCTGAAATCCGATGGCAGCTGGACCTACTTCGCCAACGACATCGCCAACCACCTCGACAAGTTCAAGCGCGGTTTCCCCATGATGATCGATGTCTGGGGCGCCGATCACAGCGGCTATGTGCGCCGCATGCAGGCGGCCGTGAAGGCGATCACCGACGGCAAGGGAGAGCTCGACGTCAAGATCTGCCAGCTCGTGAAGCTGCTGCGTGACGGCGAGCCGGTGAAGATGTCGAAGCGAGCCGGCACGTTCGTCACGCTGCGCGAGGTCGTCGACGAAGTCGGCAAGGATGTCGTGCGCTTCATCATGCTGACGCGCAAGAACGATGCGGCGCTCGATTTCGACCTCGCCAAGGTCATCGAACAGTCGCGCGACAACCCGGTCTTCTACGTCCAATACGCCCATGCCCGGTGCCGCTCGGTGATCCGCCACGCCGAGGCAGAGATGCCGACGGTGGCGCGAGCGCCATCGGCTCTGGCGCAGGCACCGCTCGATCGTCTCGACGATCCCGCCGAGCTCGGCTTGATCAAGCTGCTGGCGAGCTGGCCCCGCCTGATCGAGGCCGCGGCGGAGGCACACGAGCCCCACCGCGTCGCCTTCTATCTGTATGACGTCGCCGCCGCGTTCCATGGCCTTTGGAACAAGGGCAAGGATGAAACCAGCCTGCGGTTCCTCGTCGCCGGGGACGCCGATCTGACGGCGGCGCGCCTGGCGCTCGTGCAGGCGACCGCGACGGTGATCGCATCGGGTCTGGAGATCATGGGCGTCACGCCCGTAGAGGAGATGCGCTGATGTTGCCAAAGCAACCGAGATTCGAACCGGATCAACAAGCGGGCCCGGTGTTGTCGCGCCGACGCCAGCAGTTGATCGGTGTGGAGCGAGATCTCGCGCCCACGACCGATCCGTCGGCACGCCCCACTGTCGGAATGCAGCCGAGCCTTTTGCCGGACCTCGATGCTGCGTCGGACAGCGAACCGGCTCCTGACATTCCGCCGTCGCCGCGGGCGGCGTCGCCGTTGACGGCGGACCCATCGATCCCCGTGCGAAGCAAAGGCCGCGGTCGGGTTTGGGTGCTGGTCACGGCGGTCGCCGGCCTGGCGGTCGTTGGCGCCGGGTCGTTCCTGCTCCTCCATACCCTCAGGGGAGAAGCCAACAGCAGCGGCGAGATTCCGTACGTCACGGCCGATGCCGGCCCGGAAAAGGTCCGCCCGCAGCAAGAGGGCGGACTCCAGGTACCGAACCAGGACATGGGCGTCTACAACGAGCTCAACGGCAACAAGCAAGCGTCCCAACCGGACGTGCTGCTGCCGCAGCCCGAGACACCCGTGACACCGCCCGTCGCCGCCGCGGCGCCGCCAGCGAATACCAACGCTCCGCCGGCCGCCGGCTCCACGGACATCCCGACCGTGCCGGCCCCGGACCCCAATATCGCCAACATTGCTCCCGCCGCTGGCACGCCCACGCAGCCACCACAGACCGCGGAGGCGCCCGCTTCGAGTCAGTCCGCGGACCAGGCCGCGCCGGCGGCACCGGTTCAGACGGCGAGCACGACGGGCGCCTTTCGCATCCAGCTGGCGGCGGTCAAATCCCAAGACGCTGCCCAAGCCGCCTGGAAGAAGCTGACCAAAAGCTTTCCCGACGTCCTCGGGGGCATGAAGCTCAACGTCGCCAAAGTCGATCGCGGCTCCGATGGTGTGCTTTACCGTGTCCAGGCCGGATCGTTCGCAGACCGCTCTGCCGCGGAGACCGCCTGCGTGCGACTGAAGACACAGAACCAGGCCTGCCTCGTCGTCGCGCCTTAGGATCAGGCGGATGCCGGTTGCCGCCATTCTCGGATGTTCGGGGCCGACGCTGACGGCGGACGAACGACGGTTCTTTCACCAAGCCGATCCGCTGGGCTTCATCCTGTTCCAGCGCAATTGCCAGACGCCCGATCAGGTGCGCCAGCTTGTCCGCGATCTCCGCGACGCTATCGATCGCCCCGATGCGCCGGTCCTCATCGATCAGGAAGGGGGACGTGTCGCGCGGCTGCGTCCGCCTGCCTGGCGTGCCACGCCCGCGGCGGGCCGCTTCGGCATGCTGGCGGGACAGGATGCCGACGGCGCCGCTGAAGCCGCGCGGCTGAATGCCGAATTGACCGGACGCGATCTCGCCGACCTCGGCATCACCGTGGACTGCGCGCCGGTGCTCGACCTGCAGTTCCCTGACGCCCACAGCGTCGTCGGCGATCGCGGGTTCGGCGCCGATCCCGAGCTTGTCGCGCGCCTGGGCCGCGCCGTCTGCGACGGGCTGCGCTCAGCCGGTGTGACGCCCGCCATCAAGCACATCCCCGGTCACGGTCGTGCCCTCGTCGACAGTCATCACGAGCTGCCTCGGGTAGACGCCACGATCGAGGAGCTGCGCCGCTTGGATTTCGTGCCCTTCAAGCGGCTGGTGGACATGCCCTGGGGCTTGACCGCCCATGTCGTCTATACGGCCATCGATCCGGCGCGACCGGCGACGACCTCGCCGACGCTGATCGCCGACATCATCCGCGGCGAGATCGGCTTTGATGGCGTCCTCGTCAGCGACGACCTCTCGATGGAGGCCTTGAAGGGCAGCATCGGTGACCGTGCCGCGCGGGCGCGCGCCGCCGGCTGCGACATCGCTCTCCACTGCAACGGCAAGATCGAGGAGATGCGCGAGGTCGTCGCGGCTGCCGGCCCGATTGCAGCAGACACAGCTCGGCGCCTGGCCCGCGGAAGCCGACACTCACCTCCACCCTCGACCAGCGACACGGCCAAGCTTCGATCGCGTCTCGATGCGTTGCTGGCGACGGCATGATCCCAAATCTCGACCTCTACACGATTTCGCTCTGGGTGTTGCCGGTCCTGCTGGCCATCACATTGCACGAGGCCGCTCATGGCTACGCCGCATGGCGCCTCGGCGACGATACGGCCTATAAGCTCGGCCGCGTCTCCGCCAATCCATTTCGCCATGTAGACCCTTTTGGCACCGTGCTCCTGCCGGGCATGCTCCTTCTGTCGGGCTCGTCGTTCATGTTCGGCTATGCCAAGCCCGTTCCCGTCAAGAGAAACAAACTTCATCAGCCGCGCCGAGATTCGGTGCTCGTCGCCGCGGCAGGACCGGCTGCCAATCTGCTGATAGCGGTCGCCTCCGCGGTGCTGATCCATGTTGTCCAATTCTTGCCTGAGGAAGCGGCGTCCTGGTCAAAGAAGACGCTGTATCTCTCGCTCGGCTTCAATGTCTTCTTGGCTGTCTTGAACATGCTGCCTGTCCCGCCCCTGGACGGGAGCCGCGTTGTCTTGGGTCTGCTTCCGCCTCGCCTGGCGCTGCCTTACTCGCGACTCTTCCGGTTCGGCCTGTGGCTGGTGCTTGGCCTGTTCATCCTCCCCCCGCTGATCGGCAGGAATCTGGGGATAAATCTCGACATTATTGGCTGGATCGTCGGTCCTCCCGTACAGTATCTGTCGCGCTTGATCCGAGTGCTGGCCGGCCATGCCTGAGGCGAGATGAAGCCCCAAATCCCCATCGACGAGGCCTTCGAAGACACCGGTAAGACCAGCGTCAGCGATTCGCAGTTCGTCCTCGATCTCGATGGCTATGAGGGGCCGATCGATGTTCTGCTGACGCTGGCGCGCGACCAGAAGGTCGACCTCACCAAGATCTCCATTCTCGATCTTGCCGACCAATACCTCTCGTTCGTCGCCCGCGCACGCCGGCTCAGGCTGGAGCTGGCCGCCGACTACCTGGTGATGGCCGCTTGGCTGGCCTATCTCAAATCGCGCTTGCTGCTGCCGGAGCCAGAAGCGGTCGAAGGCGAGCCGACCGGCGCCCAGATGGCTGCCGCCCTGGCGTTCCAGTTGCAGCGGCTGGAAGCCATGCGCAACGTCGCCGCTCGCCTGATGGCGCGCCCGCAACTGGGCCATGACTTCTTTGCCCGGGGCGCGCCGGAGGCCCTCCCGGTCGTGCGCACGCCGGTCTACGCCGTCAAGCTCTACGATCTCTTGCGCGCCTATGGATCCATCGCGACCCGCCGCCAAGCCGGGACGCTGCGCATCCTGCCGACCGAGATCTACTCGATGGATGACGCGCTGCAGCGCCTCGGCGATATGCTCGGACAATCCGTCGACTGGCGCACTCTGGCTAGTTTCCTGCCGGCGGAATGGCTCGAGGGAATTCGCGGCCGCTCCGCGGTTGCCGCGACCTTCGCGGCGACTCTCGAAATGGTCCGTTCGGGGCGTGCCGAGTTGCGCCAGGACGCTATCTTCGGCCCAATCTATCTGCGGCCGGCTCAGGTGAAGCATGACTGACGATCGTTTTCAGCAGATCCGCGTTCTCGAGGCCATGATCTTTGCCGCTCCCGAGCCGGTGCCGGAGACCGGCCTTGCCGGCCGCTTGCCGGAAGGCAC
>Ga0335069_10007629_pt1 | contig 15590 bp, 26 predicted proteins | sample Lox_Sample_11_FD_206714 | JGI IMG/M metagenome (GOLD analysis project Ga0335069, IMG submission 206714) | Soil microbial communities from Loxahatchee National Wildlife Refuge, Florida, United States - Lox_Sample_1.1 | ecosystem: Environmental > Terrestrial > Soil > Wetlands | place: USA... | reverse complement strand
GTTAGAGTGCGCGGCATCGCCAAGAGCGCGGTCAGCGAACGGTTCGTGGTCGGAACGACGCGCCGGTTGACGGCGCTGATGCAGCGCAAGTTGAATGGGCTTCAGTTGATTGCGGTGATGATCGACGTGGTGCACTTCGCCGATCAGGTCGTGTTGGCCGCGATCGGCATCGACAGTGGCGGCAAGAAGCACGTGCTGGGACTGCGCGAAGGGGCGACCGAGAACGTCGCTTCCTGTAAGGCCGTGCTGGCCGATCTCATCGAACGCGGGCTTCCCACCGACCGGACGCTGTTATTCGTAATCGACGGCGCCAAGGCGCTACATCGCGCGGTAAGCGACATCTTCGGCGAGCGCGCGCTGATCCAGCGCTGCCGCGAGCGCAAGAAGCGCAACGTGACCGACGCCCTGCCCGAGCGCATGGGCGCTTCGGTGCGCAGCGCGATGACCCAGGCCTACGCCACGCGCGATGCTCAACGAGCCACCAAGCTGCTCGAGAACCTCGCTCGCCGGCTCGAAGCGGATCATCCCGGCGCGGCGGCTTCGCTGCGTGAGGGGCTGGAGGAAACCCTCACGCTGGCGCGGCTGGATCTGCCGGAAACCCTTGAGCGCGTGCTCTCGTCGACCAACTTGATCGAGAACTTGTTCAGTCGAGTACGCGATCTCGCCCGCCGCGTGAAGCGCTGGCAGGGCGGCACGATGATCCTGAGATGGACCGCGGCCGGGGCGCTCGAAGCCGAACGAACGCAGCTTCCGCAGAATCGCCGGCTATCGCGGACTGCCGAAGCTGATCGCAGCCTTACGCGCTCACGACATCCACATCGATCGCCGACTTGATAATGGAAGAAGAGCTGCCTAAATGACTATCGAGCCGCTACTCAAAATCAACAGCGAAGTGGGCAACGCCTCGTGTTGGATCGATGGGCCTCAGTTTCTTCAGGACTGTTTCCGCGACCCTCCGATCAAAAATCCCCCCTACCCATCCGCACCGGCTCGAGGCCGGGCGGGCGTCGAGATGTCCGCGGCCAGGGCCACGAAATAACCGAGCTGCGGCGAGGCGGGGCGGGCGGATGGGTAACGGGTCCGAGTCCAGTTGCGCGACGCCGTTCGGGGGGCGGTGAGCGCTCATGAGATTTTCATCAAAGAGTCCGGCACGAGAAAGCACTCGCCCACCATCTTTTCGGCGCATGTTGCAAATCCTCTGGCCACAGCTCGCGCCGGATCTCGAAGCAGCTACGCGCGTCGAAGTCGCCGAAAAACCAGCACTCTCCGTCAGGAGCCGTCTGACTCAGCTTTTCGGCCAGCCAACCATCGCTCTCCTCGGCGATGATCGCGGCGCTGAAGACCTGCCGCGCAGACAAGCTAATCCACGCGCTTCGCGAGCCGTGGTAGATGAAGCCCGCTCGGAACAGCAGCGTTGGGTCCGCCATAACTTACCCATCGAAGAGCCGAGCAGTCTTCGTGCCGACCAAAACAGGGGCTTTTCTATCGCGTCTGTCTCTGCGAGCGGCAGCGCCTTCAGCCCTGTGGCGCTCAAAAGGACCAGAACAAGGCGCACACAAGTAGCGCCTTGCCCGATAAAAAGGCCCTCCAGTATGGTAAGGACACACCGGCGAGCCTTGGGGAACAGGCACGCCCTGCGGGGTCAGAGGCGGCCGGCAATTTCTAGAGCTACGCGTGTGCCTCGGTTAGGTCCAATCGCCTGATAGGCGGCGCTAGAATTTCACCGCGGCGTATTCCCGCGACTTCGAAACCGGCTTCAAGCCGAACGCCCATGTTCGACGTCAACTATTTTTGCCGGCAAATTTAATTGTCGTTGATCACGCCCACGATAATAAACCGCCGCTCACGGGAACTTCCTCGCAATGCACCCGGTTTGGATTTGGGGAAACCCCGGTCACTTTTAGGGAGTTCAACCAAGATGAGCACGACTTGGCCTTATCCAGGCTCGATCACAGTTGTATGCACCATAGGTGGCCATGAACGCTGCAGAGGCAACTGTTCCTGTGACTGCCACTTGCAGGGTCACGCCATCCCCGCCGCGATGCGGCTTACGGCACCCCAAGATATTTGTTTCGATCGGCGACGGAGCGACCCCGCGACTGAGCGGCAATGGCAAGCTCCGCACCCTATTGCCAAGTTAGGTAGCTGAGCGACTGCTTGACCCCTCGACTGAGCGCTGGCCGCCGGTCCCGCCAGACGCCAAGCGAAACCGGATTGAGAAATCGCTGAATCGAAGAGCGGCCGCCTCTCAAATTCGGAAGTCGAAAAGTCCGGAGCCACCGAGCGCGCATACACACTCTGGTTCGGGGGAGCCCCCAGTTGCGACCCGTCATTGGCCAAGAATGGGCAACTGGCAAAACCGACCGCGCCGGGCCGCCGCGTTCTCGCCGAGTAACTCGAGGGCCCAACGACCCAGCGTCGAGCAGCCGCTGAGCCCACCGCCCCGGAATCTCTATGGGGTGTCCTGCCCCGTCGTGTGGAAAGACCTTGGCCAGCGTCTGATTAACCGCACCAGGATGCCGCACCATATAGCTGGGACAAAACAGGCTGATCAGCAAGCCGACGACAATGCCCCACGTTTTCATGACTGTCGACCTCTGGGTTAATTGACCAGCGTGAATTGACTTTCTCTCCATGATCCAGACTTAGGCAAGCCCGGTTGCTTGTGGCCTTGAATGGCCCAGAGCGGTATGGTCCGCGCCTGCAGTCGACTGGTAGGGCGACTATGGCTTGCCGCACATCTAACGCAGCTGCGAATGATCATCGGTGGGAGGAACGGGCGGAACCGCACCTGAAGCTCGAGTCAGGCGAAGTCGTGGCGCAGCACTACTGCAGCCGGTGTGATCGCGACATTGTGACGATTCTTTCCTGGGGTAAACGTCACGCCGCCTTCGCCTCGATACTCTGCTTTTATCGCCTCGATGACGAGGTGACGGCCAGGTGGTTGAACGAGCCCTGCCCTGGTAGGCGCACACTCAATGATGACGCGGATCGAAAGACGGCTGAATCCAGGCAGGCTGCGCCACAAGCCAAACGCCGCCTGATTTCGAAAGCGGATTAGCTCTGCCCGGTTATGCGCGGCCGCGCGAATGGCGCAGCGGCCCAGAGCCCATTACCTTTTCATTATGCTTGCAGAACGACTTGCACTCGTTCCCGCCGCGCTGTTCGCCGGAGCAGCAATCTACGTCAACGCCGCTGAACAACCCGGCCGGCTAGATCTCGGTGACGGGGCCCTGCTGACCGAGTGGAAATCCGCCTACAGACGTGGCTTTGCCACGCAAGCCCCATTAGCCCTCGTCGGTTGTATCCTAAGTTTATTGGCGTGATGGCAGACGAAAGACTGGCGCTGGCTTATGGGCGCGGTAGTCCTTGTTGCGAACTGGCCTTACAGCTCTTCGCCATCATGCCGATAAGCAACCAACTCAAGGCCGTCAACTCGGCGAGCCCGGGCCCGAAGAGCCGCATGCTGATTGAACGATGGGGCAAGTTGCACGCCGCACGCAGTGCGCTTGGCTTCGCCGCGGTGCTCATTTTTCTATGGTATCCATGCGCTGAATCTAACGGGAGACTCTGGGCCCAGTCGCGCCGCTCGGCGCAACCTCGGCCGCTCGCGCGTCACGCGTGCCTTGTCATCTAGAGCCCGAAGACACACGGCCTTATCGAGCGGCTGCGCGGTCCGCGCAGTGGCGTGTTGGCCGGGTGGCCGGTCGCCTAGTCGCTCGGCTCCTTTTGCTCCAAGCGCCAGCGGTCAATGTCTTCGATGTTAAAGCGCCAGTCGCTGCCTATGTGAAACGCGGGAATCTTCTTCTTCTTCAAGAGGCGGTAGATCGTGGTTGGATGTACGTGCAAGTAGGCTGACACGTCCCGCACGGTCATAACCTTGGTCGGCTGGCCGCGGCGGGGTGTCCCTGTAGTGCCTTTTCTTTCCACCTGCGACTCCCCCTCGCCTCCGAATTGGCTTTCGAAGGACACCTGGCAGCGTGTGATTATAACGCGTTGTTTGTGAAACATCAGTTGAGCGCATCGAACCTTCTCAACACCTTCTCAACACCTTCTCAACAATCGTCCAGCAATCAGCGCACTCCGCGGTACTGGCACTGGGGTGCGTTGTTAAGGACATTGCAGTGAAAGACCGTTCCACCGGGGCGCAGCGTAAAGAAGATGCGCTCGTGTTGCATCGTCGGATGCTTGAATTTTCCCTGATGCGCTACTCTTGTCGCTACCGAAAACCTCGTTTCGTGATGACGAGATCCTTTAGCCGTGGTAGTGGGAGGCGCGATGTTCGCGTACCTGCTCGAACTCCTGCTCATCGCACGATCCCCTGTGCCTACTGAAAACGCCAAATCCGTGCGATAGTCGAGGCTTGGAGAAGCTGGAGGGTTTTTTTCAATTGGTCTGCTGGCGGAGCAGGCGACTCAACCGCCACGCCCTTGCATCCAAACCGTCTGGAACGTGCTGACTATCTGCTGTAACTCGCAAACTGCTGAAGCGCTGACTGGGACGTCCGCCTCGCCAGCAGGCGCTCGCCTTCAGATACCGGGACGATCTTGAGTACTCCAACCAAGACTGGCAGAGCCGCCCGGACTGCTCGTATCGTGGCAATCTTAACGCCCTCTGCTCGGCAGATTGGTAGATACCGGCAGCCGCTGGCTGTGCCAGCCACGAGGCATCGCTGCTCCCCCGAAGCTGTGCGCACGAAGTGCTAGCCTGCGCACCTTCCGTTACGGCACCGCGCCCGGGCCTCATCAACTGCAGGTGCGAATCCGGCTTCGGTCTCAGTGCGGATGCGAGGGTCCGCCTCGTCACACCACGAGATTCCTCAAAGCCAGAGGCTCGCCACTCTGCGGGCCAAGTTTTGAGAAGGGACAGCCACCACGCTCGCTCGTTACGCTGGTGGTCAGAGGCGACCGCTCCGCCAGCGCGAGATGTGCGAACGACACGGTGCCAGGTGAAATGCAATAGATCAACGATGATGAGCGATCGAGTTATCTGCCGCTCGCTGAGTAGTCGAGTCGATGCTTCTTGACCAGTTCGAGGAAGGCGCGTGACGCCTCTTCAGCGTAACCGTGTATCTGCCTCATGACTGAAACGAGAATCTTGCTGTAATTGATCCTTGGTGTCTTCAATATCAGCATCTTGTGCGCCGATGCCTTCGAGATCCGTAGCAAGATTCAACAAATATATCGCGTTATAGATTTCGGACAGCGACCTTTGGACGGCCTCCTTGCGATCTTGTCCAAGGAGCGGAATAACTTTGCGGAGGCCTCTTTCGTCGGACATATTACATTCTCTCCCATTTCCCCGAACGTATGGCTCACTGATGCCGCCTATAGCGATGTTTTGGTGCTCAGGCGATATTTTAGGCGCGAAAAGATCCAATTCCTAGTTTTCAGCGTAAGAGTGTTTTAGCATCTCTTGACACCTATATTCTTCAGATATTGGGCGTTGAATGAGTTGGCCAGAAGGAGGAAGGGGAATGAGGTTCCAAGACCGAGACTATGAGACGCAGCTTGCAAAGGTGGCGTGGTGGCTGCGGCTAGCCGATTATTGGAATGAGCGAGATCGCCAATTTGCCGAGATGCTGAGCACGAGCGCGCGAGAGATACAACGAGCGAAAGACCAGAGCGCTAACATGCCCTGTCGGCGTCTGCCCGCCCAAGCGACGCGGCTATCGGTCCCGACGACGGCCCGAGATTCGCGACGGCTACCCCGCCCGCCGGTCGTGGTGCAGAGCTTCTTATAATAATCAGTTTTACACCTACTGAGCAGAACCCAATCCGAAAAGCCCGAGCCGCGATGTGTCACATCAGGCGCGCTCGGGACTCGCTTTCGAAGCATTCGAAATCAGAGCGAGGCTCAGGGAGATCTCAGAAGAGGATATTTTTGTATGTCGGCGTGAGCTGGACGCAGCTTACCTCTGGATCATCAGAATCGGAGTCGGGAGGTGTAACGAATGCGAACGCCACCGGGCCCGACGCCAGCGCCGAAAAATCTCCTGCACCGTGCAGAGACAAAGAGCCGGGGTTCCTTAGCAGGATGCTGCCTTTGCCGAAAGCTTGGCTTGCTCCGCTATCCGGGACCACCTCCTGTACTTTCGCGATATGGGTAACAGCATTCAAACTGAACGCTCTTCTCGGAATGCTAATCTCAAATGCGGGTGAGCCCGCTATAATGTCAGCGCAAGTGCCCCCGAACGCAATCGATAACTCGCCGCCGCGTCGATGTCCACCTTTCCGTCTCCCGTCGGATTCCTCGTGATTGTCGGTATGCTCAGCACGTAGGTGTCGCAAGGTTCGCTCAGGCCTCTGAGACAGTTACCCGGAGCCGGTGAGGCAGTGTTCTCCTCGTGAAGGATCGTGAGCTTGGCCCCAAACTGACGCAGCTTTAAAATCCGATGCTCCGCAGGGCGCGGAGGCTAACCGTAGCCGACAGCACACCTTGGAGCCAGCGCTCTCGCCAATTTCATGACTTCTCCTGGAAGAATTTGGTGGGATTTGGAGGTCAAAAGAGCATAAAATAATGCAAGGGCGGTCGAAGCTCTCGAGCTCCCCGAAGGATCGCAAAACGCCGAGCGCAAGAAGGAAGCTCTGCGACGTAGACGCGATTTGCTGCGCGAGACGAAGTACGAATGAAAATCGCTAGACCTGTTATTCTATATCGTTCAGCGAGAATTTCGGCGGCGCGCTCTGCTGTGCGCTCCGTTGTCCTTGCGAGGTTGGTGCGCTGACGTAGACGTACTCGTACCCGGCAACGTCGACCGTCCCAACAACTGAACCGACCAGAACTGCGGCGCATCCCGCCATCCCGAGCGTCAGCGTCACGAGCCCGCCTACCGCAAGCGACCTCCTTATGGCTTGGTTGTCCAGGGGCAGCTCTCTTCGAGGGCAGAATGTCAAACTGCGCAGGTAGTCGTTCTCCGAGGGTCCGGTTGTCAAACGCTGCCGCCGCGCTCGCGCTTGTAGGCTGGTATTTACTCGTACCGCCGTCGACGCTGCCGCCCAGCGTCGCTTACAAAGAACCGTTACGAAAATGGCAAATGGTCCGAGGATTCGATACCGCCGATGATTGCGAGGAGTTTCTAAGCACCTTCTATGAGCAGTCGCGAGAGAAGCAATCGTTGGACATGCTGGAACCGGCTTATCGGGATTACATGTTCGCAAAGTGCGTCGCGAGCGATGACCCGCGTCTCAAGGAAAAATAGCTCTGTTGGGCCCGCGCCGGGCAAGGACTCATTGGAGGCCCGCCGCAGGATGCGGTTAATGCTGCGCTCGCCTAAGATAATGTCGATCAATTTCGCGGACGCGTTCGCGCATTCGCTGCTCGGCGTAACCGACAGGATCAAGAATGTTCTCATGTCCTGGTCGAAACACTCGCAACTCAAGGTTCTACTCCCACGGTTAGACGCGCGGATTTGCCGCATTGGCAAGTTACGCCGATGCCACGCTTCGCCTCCTTCAGGCTATCGAGCCTACTCATTGCCTTAGACTCGTCGATAAACCGATCAATACAAGGAACAAGGTCGCGGCCGCCTCACGCGGTGGCGCGCCTGCCCATAACCGCATGATAAAGGACCAGGATAAGTATCGCCCCGATCGCGGCCACCCTATGCTCGCCAGGTTCACCCCGGTAACACCAACGTAACCAAGTTGCGTGAAGATCGCGTCACCGACAACAGCTCCAAGAATGCCAAGGATGATATCGCGCACCAGCCCTTCCCCTGTGCGATTCACGACTTTGCTGCCGATGAAGCCGGCTACGAGGCCGACGACCAACCATGAAAGGACACCCATGATGAGCCCTCCCTAGCTTTGCGAAGGACGGACCGCATTGACTAACATCCGATGTGTGCACCGCGTCGCGTTTACGTCAAGCTCTTCATCGACGAGAGGGTCGGCTGTCGCGCGCTACCGGATTCCTCTCAAAACCGGCCGATAAATACGGCAGCGGGACCCGTTCTTGCCCTAAGGAGCATCGTTTACAGCCGCCAACGATTTTCAGGCTGAGGTCGTCAGCGAGGTGGAAGCTCTGGGTGAGTTAAGGGTGACAAGTTTTGGTGATGTGCGAAAATCCCAGGCCCCTGCGCCAGTCATTTGCCACGTTGATCGGCGGCGCTGTAAAGAAATGGCAATGATGGACGCGGCTTGGCGTTCCTTAGATCAGCGGTGTCGAAACCCTCCGTGAACCAACCGTAGATCCCGGCGAGCATCACGCGCGCTTCTCACGGTGGTCTTGTTTCGCGAGCAGTCGGGCTAGGCCGACGGTCCTGAGCAGCTCTTCAGTTTGTTCATGTCTTTCGCACCAGTGCGCTCGATATGCGCCAGGACGTACCAACCGCTTGAAGTTTCGGGCACTCGCCCAACCAGCGAGCAACGGTATCCTAGTCGCTAGATCGGATTCGGGCGCGACCCGCTAGGTCTGACTCGTCGCCTATAGAGTGGCGGCAGGAGCAACGTAATCGCATCTTTGACCAGCTCGACCGAGCCGGGGAGATGGCCCGCATATTCGCCATCCACCTGCATGTAGACGCGAGTGTCTCGGACCGGCGACAGGTGAAGCTTACGGGCGCGCAAGATGACCACCCCTTCCATGCCTTGCAGGCGGTTCAGGAGAACGCCGAGAAAGTACTGCACGTAGCGAACCGAATTTTGGCCTTGGAATAGAACGACCTCGAACTGATCATCAAACAGCGAGGTGTTGCGCGCGATCTCCAGATCGCCGCCGTAGTTCCGCACCTTGCTCACGAGTGCGAAGGAGCAGCGACAGCTGCGGTCATCAATTGTCACCGAGAACTCTTCCAACCGGCGACCCATTAGGCTGAAAGCCGCTATCCAATAGGCGACCTTGCCGAGATTGGCCTTCAGCGGCGCGCTGAGGTTGTAGATGATGCGTGCGTCGAGGCCGATGCCCGCCATCAGAAGGAAGTGCCGGCTGCCTGGGCTGCCATTGTTGAAATCCAGGCGGCCGACCGAAATTCGTTCCGGCGTGTAAGTGAGGAGCTCGCGCGCCGCGGTGTCCAAGTTGCAACTCATGCCGGTTTCGCTGGCAAGCACGTTAGCTGTGCCAGCAGGCAGGATTCCGACAGGCACCGCAGAGCGCACTACTCCTTCGACGACTTCGTTGATAGTCCCGTCACCGCCCGCGGCCACGATCAAGTCAGCAGCATGGGCGACCCACTCGCGCGCCAAGGCAACAGCGGCACCTGGACCGCAAGTAGGGGCCAGGATGGTTTCGTAGCCTGCCTCTGTGAGGATACGTCTGGCGCGTTCGAGCCGGTCAGAGCCTCTGGCCTTCAGCTTCCCCGCTTCCGGATTGTAGATGATGACGCATTTCTTTGGGCGATGACTACTCATCTAGTCCCTCATGAATCGCCTGGAAAACGCCTCCATTTCCGGCAAAGCGATGGGGGGCGGCCAACTCGTGAGGAAAGTTCCGGAGTGTTAGAGCGGCGAACCTGTCGTGGGTGAGCGGTTTAGCTTGCTGGTGGGGCGCATAGCGAGGATAATTATAAATAGCACGACATTACATAGAAGCGACACCACGACCATGAAGCGGAAGTACATCAGGCCAGGGTCGGTGCGGATCTATGGGCTCCCCGGTACGGATAACAGATTCGGTCTGCGAGATAACGGTTCCGGGCAGATGTGGTCCGGAGACAAGAGAGTTGGCTCGATCAACTACTGGACCGGCGACATTGTTCTCGTCAAAGAACTCGTCCCGAGGGTTCGTTTATGGGACGAGTTGCTGACCGTGTTCAGACTGAGAAGAGCGACGCATCCGAACGTCAGGTTCGAGTTCGAAGTCTCGGACTTGGAGCTAGGGTCCCAACCTGAGCCGCCCTTAACCGAGCTGAAATATCCCTTGGTCACCGGAAGAGAGGGGCCATTGAGGATCAAAAAGCACTCCGGGTAGCACGCCAAACCGGCTCGCTGCTCTTTGTGTGCGAGCGATGGTCGCGTGCGTGCGTCAACGACGTCAATTTTGCTTCATGAGGCCCGTGGCTTCGCCGACACGAAGCAATAGCAGTCGTGCGGCGGCCTCGGCTTTCTTATCTTTCTTCCGCCTTCGTCGCTAAATCTCCTTAAAAGCAGCTTATCTAACGTTCTGACGTATGACAATGTTCCATCTGACCTAACGATATAAAATTTAATTCTTAATAGCAAATTTATGCTTGCGATAAGTCAATGCGCGTGCAACCTTGTCAAGGCTAACGGTGAGAGAGGGGGCTCAGCATAATGGCGATTTTTTCACAGAAAAGAGCCTCCGCACACGAAGCTAAACTGCTGCGCGCGCGCCGTTTTGAGCGCCTGCTCATCGAAGCCATCAGCCGTGAATTCCCGCATCGCCCGCGCCCGAGCGACGAAGATGTGATCGCGATCGCTTATGCGCTGTCGAGCGCGCTCGCCGAGCGCATCGGCGCGCTTGCGGTGCTGGCTTGCGCTGGGCAAGAGCTCGGGAACTAGTGCCAGGCCAAGCCGCCGCTGAGCACACGAAACAGACTGGACTCATCCAAGACGCTCGATAGTAAACCCCTGACTGATCAGATATTTTAGAAGACCGAATCCATACGGCATTGCACGTGGGTCACCGCTCTCGACTTTTCTGAACCAAATGCTCGTTTTCTCACCGGATGCCCACAAAGTCGCGCGGGTCAGGCATCGTGCGGGGCTAGATCAAGTGCTGGATCCACAGGATGAGTCTGCCGCGGAGATAATGAGAGCGACACAGGCATCAGATCGGGTTTATTTTTCCCTCGCCATTTCAGTGCCTATCCCCTCTTCCGACCAGGAGGTGAGCGCTGCCGCTTTATTACTAGTGACCGAGGACTCGTGCCGTCGCGGCACGCACAGATGTCGCTAGGCTCGTAACTCTTCAAGCAGCGCCCTGGCGTCTTTGAAATCGCCGGTGTCGAAGCCCTCGGTGAACCAGTTGAGACGTTGGCGAGCATCGTCGCGGCGGTCCTGATTCGGAGCGCTTACCACAAGGCATCCCCCGGCCGGGAGCTCCTGTCGGCTTCGCGGCGAGCGGTTTGCCCGCAAACGGATTTCGGCCTAGCGATCGGCCGCCGGAAGCTCCGGGCGAACCGGATCGACCCGTAGCATTTCCTTGCAGTGCGGCGGCGGTTATGGAAATACGGCGAAAAGCGAAAGTGACCGGCGCTCGGAGTAAACAGGGGCTCGAAGAGAGTGTGGACGCCTGGGGGTAAATTTCGTTCGGGCCTGGTCGCAGAGACTCACCGAAGGATTTGCCGGGCAAATCAGTCGGTCAATTTCTCGGCGTTGCGCAAAGGTGCGTTAAACTGCGCGTGTCCCGCTGATCACTGCGTAGATGTCGTGCAGCCAGGTCGCGCTGGACAGCTCGTCCTCGGCCAGCAGTCGTAATGCCTGTTTGGTCTCGATATCGCTGTTTTAGTGCCGCGGCGAAGGTCAGAAGCGGTGCAATCGCCTGCTTTGGTTCCTGGATGAGGGAAGTCAGGGCCGAAAGCTTTTCGACCTCGGGAATCTCGCCATTCGCGAGTATCTCGACCAGCTTAGCGGTCTCTTTGCTGGTGGTCGCGCGAAGTTCACCGCCGAGTTCGTGTACCCGCCGCTCGATCACCCGTGCATGATAGGCCTTGCGCTCGGCAACTATCATTAGCCCGGTCCGCAGGCCCTTCGTGCGGCAGACCGACGCCCATTTCGCGAACCCTACTGCCGAATCCATCTGGGTCGGGTGCAATTCATCGAGGAAGCTGATCACCGCCGACCGCTCCGAGCTGTACATGCGCCCAAAAGCTTCGAAGCCGGGACCCGTGGGCTCTCCAGGTTCCGCGCCGTGTTGGAGCCGGGCCAACTCCTCTTCGAAGGCGGCCTCACTCAGGATTCCACTTCGGTAAGCTCGCAGAAGTTGCCTTATCACAAAATCGCGATTCACAGCTCTTTTCTCCTGGCTGGTCATAGTACCAACCACGGATGCTTCGCGTCGAAACTGCCCTCCGATCTCAGCGTAAAAACCAGGCTGGTAGAAATCATTTGAGTTTTCCGATGCAACTAATTTACCTTCACCTCGATCTGCCGAGGTTTGGCCTTCTCTTTCTTCGGGAGATATAACGTCAGAACCCCGTTTTTAAGCTCAGCACTGACCTTCTGCTGGTCGATTTCTTCGTTCAGCTGAAACTCTCTGAAGAACCCACTCAAATCGTATTCCCGATAAATCAGGTCACCCGGGGCAGCATGACCGGCCTTTGCCTGGATGGTGAGTACTGCGTCTTCCACGCGCACCTCCAAGCTCTCTTTAATGACGCCAGGTAAGTCAGCCATCAAGATCAGCGCGTGCGCACTCTCATAGATGTCGACAGCTGGACGCGCGTAGCGCTCTCTGCCGCGAGTTGCTTCCGGTCCGGCCTGTCCCTGCTGCGCATCCGGTCCGGGCACCGTTCTTTCTGCCATGGTCCTGTTCCTCCAGACTTCGAAACTTTGCTTTTCAGGCTACATTCACGCTGATTTTCTTCGGTTTCGCCTCTTCCGCTTTGGGCAGAGTGATCAGCAACAAACCGTCTTTGTATTCAGCTGTGACCTTATTCTCGTCAATTTCGACCGGCAGCGTAATTGTCCGCACGAACTTGCCTCCCGCCCGTTCTTCACGGTGGAAAGCTTCCGGCTTGATGTCGCCCGGTGCACGCTTTTTCTCACCCGAGACGGTCAGAGTGTTGCGGACCACTGCGAGGTTCAGCGATTCCGGGTCAACCCCCGGGGCCATCGCCTCCACATAGAAGTTGTCAGCGTCCTCGTGGAGATTCATCAACGGATAGCCGCGAGCTAGGTGCCCCGGCAGAAAGGCCACTCGAAGTGACGGCCCAGTTTCAAGGCCGAATTGCTCAAATGCTCGATCGATCTCACGGCGCAGCGCGTCAATCTCTTGAAATGGATTCCCAGGTACCATAATGTCCTCCTTCGGTAACGGTCAGAGCAGTAAGCCGTTCGACATCATCGGGCTGTAGATAGCTGACCTGAGCATTCATGCGCGCGGAGCCAGAGTTTTTTCAGATCTTTAGGTAGCTGGCTCATCACGTCCCATGCCTCGCCCTCGATGCCGCTGGGGCTTCCCAGCAACTCCTGCAAGCTGGCGAAAACAGCGACCACAGCACGCTCAGCCTCGACCTCGTCAGGCAGAGAAGCAATGAGTCTTACCTCGCCCAAGAATTCAGGCTCGTGTAATTTGCGCACACGTCGGCCAGGTCGGTCGAGGAATTCCCATAGCGGTTTTAGAGCACGCGGCAGCTGCGCATCCACATCGGCGGCTTCGCCAGCTGTTAGCCGGTCTCGGAGTTCCTGGAAAACAGCAAACGTGAGCCCCTCGGCTCGACGCGCGTCGCATCCGACACGCTCTGCTACTTTGCCGAGAAAAGTGTTCCTGTCCATAAACCCACCCTTGAAAGGATCTGATTCCTAATCCTGCAGCATCGAATGTGCCACAGCGATTGCGCTCCAAAAGCTAACGACTCCCAGACCATGGATACGTCGAGCCTCCTCCATGTCCCTTTTGGATACACCGATTGTGGTCGCCGGAGCCATCAGGATAGTGAACTGCGTTGCGCGAAATCGATGTAATGCTCGGCCTGCCGAGGTCTACGTGTCGAATGACGAGCGGACATCAGCGACTCAGAGGCCCCCGCTGCGACAGTTTTAGTCTCGTACAGCGGCGCTCTGCGCGTAACAGAGAGGCATTCCGCAGCCTCGCCTTCGTGCTGGCCTTCCATTTACCAAAGCGATGGAGACCGCGGATGATGACGAAGAGTGATGAATCCCGTACAGGACGGGGGGCCGCTAAACGCTTGGTCTTCTGGTGTCACCCTGGGCGGTTCGCGCGGCGCTGTACTTGCCGGAATTCGACTTCGCAGCGCTAGCGGTGTTGAACACCAAGAACGCCTACCGCCGGTACCACGATGCCCCGACAACCACGCTTTCCACGGTGTTCAGCGCGAGGTTACGATTGCTGCCATTGAGACCAGCGTCGAGTCGGGCGGCCCGTGGGACATGCGATCATCCAAATCATCCAGCAGAACGAGCAAGTGCGGTCGTAATCGCGTCGAACAGCGCTTGTTCGTCGACCGGTTTGAACAGTACTGCAACTGGATGTGCCTTCTGGATGAGACGTCGCGTTGCGGAATCGTTTCGGTCTGTGAATCAGTATAGCAGGTAGGCCGCGCCCTGACGTGGCCAGGGCGCCGCACAACTCGGCGCCGTTCAGCTCGGGGAGACTTATATCGACCACGAGGCACGCGTTGGCTTTTGGGATCGCGCTCTCAAGCAACGCGCCTGACCGATAGGCTGCTCTATTCCGGTTGATTTCCACGGCGATAGCGTTTGATTCGTCAATCTGTGACACACCTCAGTCAGAAATTCGGTCAATACGACCAGGGCTAATCGAGTTGACTGATAGAAGGCAGGTTTATAAAAATTCTGCGATGATCTAAATCTAGCGAAGGTGGCCAATGAGCATAAGCTTTTCAGGCAGATGCGCGATGCAAGGCATGACAGAGCCTCTACGGAACGTAGTAGTGTGCGAGAGGTTCCATATGAGTTTTCTAGAGAACGTCAAAGACGAGAACAGGAAACCTATCGAATACCTGCTTGGTGGCAGGCTGCAAGGCAACTCTACATATTCATACGACAGCGTCTGCGTCGAGCGGAGACGGCATCGAGTCTGACGGTGAAAGCGGACTTGATCCGACTCGACAGGATTTTCTTTGACCGCATCACGATGTTCTTCAATGGTGAAACCGTCACCGTAACACCCTTATCCATGACGGATCCGAGAGCCCCCGAGCAGGGGGGTTGTATGGTGATGCAGTCGACGATGGCGTTACCTACAATCTACTGTGGGACGGCAAATCAGCCACCCCCCAAACAGATCACTGGACGCTAGTTCGCGTCGATGAGCATGCTCAGCTGAATATGTTGCAGATTAATTCTCTTACAGTCTTAGTTGGGAGCGACGGCACAGACTCAAAAGCTCTGTCCGAAACGAGTCTTGATGAAGCGCTAAATGTAGTATTCGGATTGGGAGAGCATGGCGCCTCAGCAAATCGCAAAGCCATCCTATCACCGCAAATCGCCATTCCAGGATGACATAGCATTTCAAGCGCTCAGCGCGCTGTCGCGTTTGACTGATGCCTGAAACGGGAGTACCGGTGGAGTGAGCACTGTGTGCCGAGTGGTCTTCTGCTCCCCCGTAGCCACCCTTTCGAGAGCTGCACTTTTCGAGTGATCCACCGGATCGACAACACTACCCTATGTTACAGCGATAACCAAGGGCGCTCGTTCCGTCACGGCGGACTATGCGATGGGAGTACGTCAGCTCAGGGGCACGCACACTTCAGTTTCGCGCGCGGATACTCGGGACGGTGCAGTGTCCCCGGCCGCCGCGCTCGATACACTGCAACTCCCCTTTTATCGACAGCCAAGGCCCCGGGGGGCTCTGGAGCCGCGACGCCGCTCTGGCTCAAACTGAGCCGCCCAAACGTCGATGATTTTTCAGCCATTTCTGACGCGCGGGACGGGATAACAGTTACTGAAGCGCAGACATCATTTTAGATTCAGTTGAAGATACAA
>Ga0335069_10007628_pt1 | contig 15593 bp, 12 predicted proteins | sample Lox_Sample_11_FD_206714 | JGI IMG/M metagenome (GOLD analysis project Ga0335069, IMG submission 206714) | Soil microbial communities from Loxahatchee National Wildlife Refuge, Florida, United States - Lox_Sample_1.1 | ecosystem: Environmental > Terrestrial > Soil > Wetlands | place: USA... | reverse complement strand
TCTTCCCGAATTTTTCCTGATCGCAACTTGTCGAAGAATTTCGCAGGATTGGCGAGGCGCGAGACATCGACCGCTTGATAGCAGGATAAAGCGACCAAGGTGCGCGGCGGTCGATCGTCAGATAGTGCAGAAGCTTATCGCAATTTTTCTGGCATCTCCGCACATTGCAAGAGTCCGGGTTCTCCTTTGCGCTCAAGAAGTCAGTGCAATGTGCGGCCGAGACCGACCTGACTTGGCGGTGCTGAGCGATCGGTGCTTGGAATGGCGCTGCCGGACCAGCCGATGCCCGTCAAGGCTCGCGCCTGGCGCGCCCGGCTCCGCCGGCTGACGGCCTTGACGGGCCTCGTCTGCCCCGGCGTTTGACCGCCACGCGCTGATGGCTCAGCGCGAGCGAGATGCCGCTCCTCATCGCGAAAAGACTCGGCGGACAAATTTGCGCCGTTCTCTCGATGGAGTCTGCCCGCCGCAGGGGCGCCATGGCTCACCATCAAAAATCTCGGCCGAGACGAATGCGGTCATTGGGTCCGTTGCCCGACGACCTCTACGACCATTTGCGGCCAGCACCTCGACGAAGGGGCCGCCCGGCCAAGAAGAAACGATCTGAGTGGACCGTGACCGACGACTGGCCCGAGGAAGTGCCGATCACCGAGGCCGAGATCGACGTGTTCGAAGCCTGGTTCGGCGACCTGTTCGACGAATTGTTTTCGACCCGCCATTGACCCCTTTTGCTTTGGAGATCGCCATGACGACGCCGCTTCGCGCTGCCCTCTACCTGCGAGTCTCGACCGGCCGGCAAGCCGACAGCGATCTTTCGATCCCGGACCAGCGCCGACAGGCGAAGGCCTATTGTGCATCACGCGGCTGGGAGATCGTCGCTGACTTTGTCGAGCCCGGGCAATCCGCAACCGACGATCGACGACCGGAATTCCAGCGCATGATCGACGCGGCGACCACCAAGCCGCCGGCGTTCGATGTGATCCTGGTCCACAGCTTTAGCCGCTTCTTCCGCGACCAGTTCCAGCTCGAGTTCTATGTCCGTCGCCTCGCCAAATCGGGCGTCCGGCTGATCTCGATCACCCAGGAGCTCGGCGACGATCCCATGAGCAACATGATCCGCCAGATCATGGCGCTCTTCGACGAGTATCAATCCAAGGAGAACGCCAAGCACACCTTACGGGCCATGAAGGAGAACGCGCGCCAGGGTTTCTGGAATGGAGCCCTTCCGCCGATCGGTTACCGCATCGTGGAGGCATCCGAGCAACGCGGACACCGGACCAAGAAGACCCTAGAGATCGATCCCGTCCAGGCCGAGACGGTGCGCCTGATCTTCCGACTGGCCCGGGAGGGGAACGGAAGCTCGGGGCCGATGGGCGTCAAGTCCATCGCCACGCACCTGAACGTTATCGGTATCCGCACCCGCGACGGCGGGCGCTGGGGTGTCGATGCCGTCCATAAGGTGCTGACCAGGACGACCTACATCGGCCGGCACCGTTTCAATACCAAGTTCTGGAAGACCCGCGAACGCAAGGCAGAGACCGAAATCGTGGAAATGGCGGTGCCAGCAATCGTCGACGAGGCTGAATTTGAGGCCGTCCAACTGCTGCTCAAGAGCCGGAGTCCAGCGATGGTCGCACCAAGGATCGTCAGCGGCCCCACGCTCCTTACCGGCATCTGCTTCTGCGCCGCGTGCGGTGGAGCGATGACGCTGCGCACCGGCAAGAGCGGCCGCTACCGCTACTACACTTGCTGCACCAAAGCCCGGCAGGGAGAGACTGGCTGTCCGGGACGCACTGTCCCGATGGAGAAACTCGATAACCTGGTCGCGGAGTACATCGAGCAGCGTCTGTTGCAGCCCAAGCGCCTTGAGCAACTCTTGTCACACGTGCTCGATCGTCGCACCGAGCGGGCCGAACGCCGAAGGTCGCACATTGCCGATCTACGTAAGCGGGCGGCCGAGGCAGACGCTAAACTCAAGCGGCTGTACGATGCCATCGAGAACGGTGTCGCCGATCTATCCGACCCCATGCTGAAGGACAGGATCGCCGAGCTGAAGGCCACTCGCGATCAGGCCCGCCTCGACGCTGAGAGGGCCGAGGACGCGATTGATCGTGCCGGACCGACGATCACAGCGCAGGCTCTCAAGACGTTTGCCAGGACCGCCCGCAAGCGCATGCGGACCGAGAATGGAGGCTACCGCCGCGATCACCTTCGCGCGTTCGCCCAACGCGTCGAAGTCGATCAGAAAGAATTGCGCATCATGGGATCGAAAAGCGCGCTCCTGCGCACGCTCGTCGCCGCTTCAAGCGCAAAAACAGCGGGTTTTGGCGTGCCCAGTTCTGTACCGAAGTGGCGCGCCCGGTACGATTCGAACGTCCGCCCCTCAAATTCGTAGTATGAATTCGAGGCTTTTCGACCGCACCCGCCGACACGCCGCCCGACCGCTTTGCGCCAGTAAGCGACGTTGCGCGGGAGGTGAGCGCCAGCCACAGAAATATCTGTTGAGAGGTGAACCATGACAAACGCGGGCGTCTTCCAGTGCCAGCTCGTTCTGCGACCTATCGAAATGCTGGCTGAACTCCGACCACCCCAATGTAGATCGATCCGTTGTTGGCGCCAAAAAGCGGATGGACATATGTTTAATCACGCGCCTTTTAATCATGCGCCCGCGGATTGGGTGTTGAGGATATTGCCAATGGCGCTCATGGGGGCCGCTCCTCGCGCTTCGCAGCGGCGCGGTGTTCGGTCGAAATCGGATGGATGCGCTGTATCGGCGCCATGCCGACCGCATCCCGCGCGCGCTTCGTGATCTCGTGCATAAGCGCCCGGCCGTCCCATTCGACTGGCCAGCCGCGCCATAGCCGCAACCGGCCTGCGACAAAAACTGCGACGATCTGGTCGCGATTACCGAGCCGCACCAACTCCCAGGTCAGGTCCCAGGATGGGCTGAACTCCGGCACGTCAATATCAACGAGCAGGCAATCCGCTGCCAATCCAGTGGCGATCTCGCCGGTGACGCCACCGAGGCCCGAGACCTCGGCGCCCGCTGAGGTTGCGTGCTCTAGCCAGGTCCAGCCGCCGCCACAGGAGAAATCGCCGGTGGCAAGGCCGAACGCAATCCGTTGGGTCGCCTCGGCGGCATCAACCAGTCGGAAGCCGTCGCTGCGCGTGCCGTCCGTGCCAATGCCGAACCGTATGCCGAGCGTCGCCATCAAGGTGGCGGGCGCGACCGCATTGCCCTTCCATTGCGAGGCGACCGGATTGTATGCGATGGCGGTGTTGGTCTCCTTCAGCATCGCCAACTCGGTGGGAGTCACCAGCGTGCTGTGTGCGATCAGCACGTGCGGACCAAGTGCACCGAGATCGTAGAGGTGCTCAAGCGGGCGACGGTGCAACTGCATTAGAGAGCGTTCGACGGCGGCGAGATGCTCGTTGACGTGGCTCTGGAACACCGCGCCCGATCGCGCCGCCAGCGCCGACACCTCGCGCAACATCCCAGCGGTCGCGGCCTCCGGTATCGAAATCGCCAGCGAAGGGTGGATAAGGCCATCGTGGCACCAGCGCCTGAGATGATCCTCGGCACGCTTGAGGATCGCATCGCGGTCTGCGACGGTGCCGCCGGCGCCGAGGTCGTTGCAGATTAAGCCGAGCACGCAGCGCATGCCGGCTTCTTGCGCAGCGCGGGCGATCGCCGCCACGTTGCCTTCCGCCCGTGTACCGGCATCGACCACGGTGGTGAACCCGCCGCGCAAAGATTCGAGCGCAGCAGCCTTGGCGGTCAGATAGACGAGTTCGTCGTCGAGCACACCTTCGAGCGGCACCCAGATGCGGCGGAAGATCTCCGAGGGTTCGCCGAAGGCGAGCGCCTTGCCGAATGTCTGGGTCAGATGATGGTGGGCATCGACGAAGCCGGGCATCAACAGCTTGCCTGGCAGCGCCAGCGGTGCGACGCTGGGATGGCGCGACTGGACCGCCGCGAGAGCCCCGACGTCGGTGAACTTACCGCCGCTGATCATCACGGCGTAGTCGGCGACCGGTCCGGTCCGGAGCATCAATAGCTCCGGCGCCAGCAGAAGCACGGCGGCAGTCAAGTGATCCGGACTGAGCTCGCTTGACATGGCGCGACCCTTGATAGTGACGGCGAGCGGCCAACGCTATTCCGCCGGCGTCGCCTTGTCGATCTCTTCAGGACCGTCGAGTTCGCCGGCTGGCGCGGCGTGCCCGAAGGAAAATTTTGGTCGGACGTGATGGAACAGGATGTTGAGCAACACCGCAGCGACGGTGCCCGCCGCGAGCCCGTTGCCCAGGATCATTTGCACCCCTACCGGAAATTTGCTGTAGATTCCCGGTACCAGGATTGGCAGAAGGCCGAAGGCCAGCGCTGCCGCAAGCGTGAACAGGTTGCCGTGCTCACGCAGATCGACTTTGCGCAGCATGTCGACACCCATCACGGCGATAATGCAAAATACGATGATGGCGGTTCCGCCCACCACTGCGCCGGGGATTGCGTTGACGAGCCGGCCGAGCGGCGCCAGCAGCGCCAGTACGATCAGGATGAGGCCGCTTGTCGCGGTGACATAACGCGATCGGACGCCGGTCGCACGCACGATGCCGATATTCTCTCCGCTCGTGATGATGAGAGAGGTGCCGAAACAGGCACCAAGGAGCGAGATGAGCGCGTCACCGCGAATCGTTTTCGGCACGTCGTCGCGAGGCACAATCTCCTTGCCTACCACATCGGCGATAGCGACGGTTTGGCCGGTCGCTTCCGCCATGGAGATGATGCTGAATACGATGAGCGGCACTGCGGCAACGACATCGAAGCGCGGCACGCCAAACGGAAATAGCTGCGGCATGCTCACGATCGCACCCGGTACGATGCCGTTCAGGCTCATGCTCCCGGTGACAGCGGCCACAAACGTGCCGACCAGCAGCCCAAACAGTACCGAGAGTTGACCGGCGATGCCGGTAAACAGACGAGCAAATAGGAGGGTGAACCCTACCGTGCACAACGCGAGCAAGATGTTGAGTGGCGCGGCAAAGTTTGGCGTGCCGGTCGCGCCGGTAATGATGCCACCATAGACCTTGATCAGGTTTATGGCGACCAGCAGCAGCATGCTTCCGATCACGAGTTTGGGGAAATAGATAACGCAGCGTGCGAACACGGGCAGAAACGCAAAGTAGAACAAAGCAGTGATGATGACAGCGCCACACGCGGTCTGAATATCGGTCTGCTGCGCGATGGAAAGGAAGATCACAATCGGAGCGCCGCCCGGAACCATGATGAAGGGCAGCCGAGCACCGAACTTGAATGGGCCAAAGCTTTGCAACAGCGTGCCAAGCCCGCACACCAGGAAGGTGGCGCTGATCAGACTAATAGTAAGATCAGGCGGCAGATTAAGCGCCTTGGCTACCAGGAATACCGCCGTGATCGGCGAGGCTGCCATCACCAGCACGTGTTGCAGCCCGAGCACGACGAGCCGTTGCGGTGCAAGCACTTCATCGACCGGATGCACGCGATGGACCGGTTCAACTTGCGTGTCCATTGTCGGCCTCGCGATGCGCGCTAAGTAGAACCGCAACCGCTTGGGTGCAGCCCCACCATATTGTGGGAGGTTAGATCACGCGATGTCAAGCAATCGCGGTGCGCGAATTTGCACAGCGCCTGCTAAAGAAATAGGCGACACGCAGCAACGGGATCATGGCGCGATCTTGCAATCTTCAATCTAGCAATCGACAGCAAGCTGCGCGCTTGCGATCTGGCCAAATTGCTCTGGGTTAGGAGTGCGGCAACGAGCAACGATCGTACAAAAGAGGACTAGTCGACCAGTCCAATTCGAGATCACAGAGCAGTCGAGGAATTCCGTCGAAGCCTGGCTACCATCGCTCCGCGCCACCGGCTCTCGATACCTCTTCCCAAGTCGGCTTCATGCGAGCCCTCACATATCAATTGGGCGATATGCCCGGCTGGTGCGCCGTTGGGTCGAAAGCATCGGCTTGGAGCGAGCTTCTTATGGCACACAATCGATGAGGCGGACGAAGGCCGCCCAGATTCACCGCAAAACCGGAAACCTCCGCACCGTGCAACATCTCCTCGGCCATACAAAGTTGGAAAGCACCGTCCGATATCTCGGGATTGAGGTAGACGACGCTCTAAGTAGCGCCGAGCAGATCGAGCTCTAACAGCCACCGGCGGGTGTCGGATTCGTAGAGCGTCATCGCTGATACCGCGTAGCCCGCGGCGGAACGTCCGCGCTACTCATAATCGTAAGACTGCAACGCTCAAGGACGCGCGTTAATCTAACGTGGTATAATTTTTGCCAGTTTCGTGTTAGCTTGATGGCGCGCGCTGGTTCGCAGCGTCCGCACATTCGTCAAGCCAACCAACCCCACGAGGAAGACATGGCAAAAAAAGCGAAGAAAGCAAAGAAGACTGCCAAGGCGACTAAGAAAGTCGCCAAGAAGACCAAGAAGATGAAGAAGTAAGCGGTTTTCCGCAAGCCAAAGCCGCCGCAGTATTCGCGACCGCCATCGCTAGTGAGCTTGACGCATCGCAAGATGTTGCTGGCCGAAAACGCGGCGACGATCAGACCGGCCCCATGTGCACACGGCTCAAGAAGCCTACGACTGATGCACATGGGTCCGGTTTTTTGTGTCCGGTCGTTGGTCAGGTGGCCCGTCGCACCGGTGTCAGTCGATTCCTCGGATTGCGACGTAGCGCCCTTCGCCCATCCCTTCGTTGAAGGGGCGGCGTCGGGGCGCCTCAAGCGCTTATGTATTGAAGATAGCGAGCGGCTGCTTTGCGCCAAAACCGGCCGGTCGTCCAGACGCCTCCAAAAGCGCAAAGGCAGCACGGGCCTTGAGCTTACAACGCAAGTTGCTCCGACATCGAAAGTGCACCATCAATCTCGATCCCGAGGTAACGAACCGTGCTCTCAAGTTTGGTGCGGCCCACTACTAACTGAAGTGTCTTAGCTTATCTGTCTTTTGACATATTGTTCGCCCGAGCGAGTGTGCGCCATAGCTGACCATATCTAGCTCTCCTGCTCAATCCAAGAGCTCACCAGCCGGGCATACCGCCTGATAGACGCTCTCTTCCGGCGAGAGGGCTAGCGGGGTCGGCGTACAACGGACCACGACGAGGTCTACGAAGTCTGTGCCGCACAAAAGTTCAGGGCACCGAACGATGGCTTCGTTCCACTCGCTCGGAGCAGACAAAGAGTCTGTGCCCCTCGAAGGACATCTTGTATGGCGCCGCGTTTCGCTATTAGCCTCGCTCGACAGATAGCGGGACATTCAGGATTATGCTCAAGAGAACTTCACAATCCGAAGGCACGCGAGAACGCATTCTTAGAACCGCGATCGCGGAGTTCTCGGCAAAGGGCTATAGTGGCGCTAGGGTCCTCACAATTTGCCGAAAATCTCGCGCCAATCCGCGGATGATTTACCACTACTTCGGCGGCAAGGATCGGCTCTATGTCGCTGTGCTCGAGCATGTGCTTGGCGAACTGCGGGCCGAGGAGCTGAAGCTCGATTTCGAGCATGTCGGCCCGGTCGAAGGGATGATGCAGCTCTTTGATTTCACTTACGATCACTTCGGCAGGCATCCGGAGCTGATCCACATTCTGAGCGGTGAGAACTTGCTGCGGGCACGATTCCTGAAGAAGAGCTCGAAAACGCCGGTCGTCGCTTCGCCGTTGATCGCCATGATGGGCGAACTTTTAAAACGCGGCGAGAAGGCCGGCATCTTCCGCCCCGGTCTCGACCCTCTCCAACTTTACGTCACAATGGTGGGATTTGCCTACTTCCATCGCTCTAACGCTCATACCCTTTCGGTCATCTTCAAGTCGGACATCCTAGAGTCCGGCTGGCAAGCCGAGCACAAGCGCTACGCCAAGGAGATGATGCTGGGTTTCTTGCAGACTTGAGCCTGCTCCCCCGGTCCGGAACGGGTCGCACAAGCTTTGGGGCGTCTGCCTAGCATTTTGGCAAAGCAGCGCCGCTTCCGAGATCGTTTACGGCCTCCGCGGCGCGCCCGCAGCTTCTCGATTCTTGCCCGCCCGTGAAACACTTAGCCGCGTCGTGCCTGCGACGGCGACGGGCTTGCGCGGTGCTGGCATGCGGATTGCTTTTGTAAATAAACGTTTACTTACAGGCTACGCCAGCCCACCGATGGAGCTCACGATGAGAAAGGCCAACCTGCTCTCCACCCTCGCCCTGATCGCCGCGCTCGCGTCCCCTGCGCTTGCCGAGGACAAGATCGGCTTCATCTATGTCGGCCCAGCGGCGGATGCCGGCTACAACACCTCGATGGATGACGGCCGGAAATTTGTCGAGAAGGCTATGCCGGGCGTCACCACGACCGCCTTCGAACTGATCCCGGAGACGGCGGAGGTGGAGCGGGTCATGGAGCGACTGATTGCCAGCGGACACAAGATCATCTTCGCCACCTCCTATGGCTATCTCGATTACGCCATCAAAGTTGGCGAAAAGCACCCAGACGTGACCATCCTGCACGCTGGCGGGCTCAAGACGTCCCAGAATGTCGGCACCTACTGGGCCGATAGCGACGCGGGCATGTATCTTGCGGGCGTTGCCGCGGGCCATCTCAGCAAGACCGGCAGGCTGGGCTTCCAGGGCGGCTTCCAGATCCCGCAATTGATAAGGTCGGTGAACGCCTTCACGCTGGGCGCGCAGTCGGTGAATCCCAGCGCGACGACGACGGTGGTCTGGAACGGCGGCTGGTGGGAGCCGCAGAAGGAGACGGAGGCCACCAACGCCTTTGCCGATTCCGGCATCGACGTGATCGCCGAACAGGTCGATAGTCCGATCACCATCGCCCAGGTCGCCGAGAAGCGCGGCATCCTGATGATCGGCAAGGACGTTGACATCCATGACCGAGCGCCGAAGGCCTGGCTTACCGGCGTGTCCTGGAACTGGGGTCCGATGATGGTCGAGCAGATCAAGCAGATCAAGGCCGGCACCTGGAAAGCTTCGCATGTGCGCGGCGACCTTGCCTCCGGCAACGTCGTGCTCGATCCGTTCGGACCGATGGTGCCCGCCACCGTCCAGGAAGGCATCTTGAAGCTCAAGGACGACATCAACGCGGGCAAGAAGTCGATCTGGGAAGGCCCGATCGCAAAGCAGGATGGTACCGTTGTTGTAGCCGCTGGCCAGAAGCTCTCGATGGAGCAGGTCGAGACCATGGATTATCTGGTCAAGGGCATCACAGGCGTCACGAAGTAACGCCCGCCGCGTCAGGAGGCCGTCATGAACGTCACCGCAAAGCCCAGCGCTCCCGTGATGATGGGGACCAGTCCCAGCCAAGCGTGGAAGGTCACTCCTGACGCGGTCGACATGACACGCCCTGCCCTGCCGGTCCGGTCGCTTGCGATCGCCGCCGAACCGCAGAACATCACCGTCGATGCCGCCAAATCGGCGCTCCTGATCGTCGACATGCAGAACGATTTCTGCAGCAAAGGCGGCTGGCTGGATTCGCGTGGCATCGACGTCTCGCCCAACCGCAAACCGATCAAGCCGCTGGCGACGCTGATCGATGCCTTTCGCGGCCAAGAGATCCCGGTGGTCTGGGTGAATTGGGGCGTACGCAAGGACCTGCTCAACATCTCGCCGTCGCTGCGCCATGCGCACAATCCGCGTGGCGACGAACCTGGTATCGCGCAGCCCGTGCCCGGCACACGTTCCGAAGTGATTGCGGCCGGAAGCTGGGGCGCCGAGGTTGTCGACGAAATCAAACCAGGGGACAAGGACATCCAGATCATCAAGCACCGATTCAGCGCGTTCTGGGACACCGAGACGGACGCCGTGCTGCGCAACATGGGCATCAAAACCCTGTTCATCGGCGGGGTGAACATGGACCAGTGCGTCATGACCACGCTCGAGGATGCGAGCTTCCTTGGCTACGACACCATTTTGATCGAGGACGGTACCGCGACGACGTCGCCCGACTATTGCGTGCAGGCGGTGTTGTATAACGTAAAACTGCTATTCGGATTCGTGACGCAGTCGGCCGCCATTCTCAAGGCCCTCGCAGGCCCAGCGCGATAGGGACGAGATGATCGATCGTGCCTTCCAGTCGACCGACCAGCGCCTCGTTGCGCTCGGCATCGAACTGCCTCAGGTGCCGACGCCGGTCGCCAATTTCGTGCCGTTCCGCCGTCACGGCGACCTCGTCTATCTCGCCGGCCAGGTCTGTGAGTGGAACGGCGATGTCTGCTTTGTTGGCAAGGTCGGCGATGTCTTCGACCTGGCGCAGGCCCAGGCCGCCGCGCGGGTCTGCGGCCTCAATCTGATTGCGGCGCTGAAGCTCGCCTGCGGCGGCTCTCTCAATAGCGTCGCCTACTGCCTGCGGCTTGGCGGGTTCGTCAACTGCACGCCGAACTATCCGAGCATTCCGCAGGTGATCAACGGCGCCTCCGACCTGATCCACGAACTGTTCGGCGCGTGCGGCGACCACGCCCGCACCGCGATCGGCGTCGCAAACCTCCCCCGTGGCGCCGCGGTCGAGGTCGATGCGATCTTCGCGGTCAGGTGATGGGGGCCGGGCGAGAATGGCCGAGCCCCTGGTCACGCTCTCCGCGATCCGAAAGCAGTTCGGATCGGTGCTCGCCAATGACGATGTCAGCTTGACGATCAATGGCGGCGAGGTTCTGGCGCTGCTCGGCGAGAACGGCGCCGGCAAGAGCACGCTGATGAAAATCCTTTACGCCTTGTATGCAGCCGACGGCGGCACGATCCTGATCGACGGCAGGCCGACGAGCTTCGCTTCGCCCCGAGAGGCGATGGCCGCAGGCATCGGCATGGTGTTCCAGCAATTCTCACTAGTCCCGGCGCTCTCGGTGCTGGAAAACCTCTTGGCGGCACTGCCGGGCGCGCCCTGGCTCCAGCCGCGCCGCAGCGCGCGCGTGCAGGCTGCCTTGCGCTGGCTCACCCGCCTGGCCCCGAACATCAATCCAGGCACGGCCGTGCGTGCGCTGAGCGTCGGCGAGCGGCAATTGGTCGAACTTGCAAAGGTGCTCAATCTCAATGCCCGCGTGGTGATCCTGGACGAACCGACGTCGGTGCTGACGCCGGCCGAGGCCGAGCGCCTCTACGGCTTCATCCGGACGCTCGCCGCGGAGGGCAAGGCCGTGGTGCTGATCACGCACAAGCTCGCCGACATTGCCGCCTGCGCCAACCGCATCATCGTGATGCGCGGCGGCCGGATCGTCGACGCCGCCCCTGCCCGCGAGCGCTCACCAGAGGCGCTCGTGGATGCCATGGTCGGGCGCGGCGTAGTGGGATCGCTGCCGGTGCCGGCCGCACCGACCAGCCACGTTCCCGTGCTCCAGGTGCGCGGGCTCACCGCGCAGGTTCAAGGCCCCTTCGTGCGCCACGTCTCGTTCGAGCTCGCGGCGGGCGAAATCCTCGGCATCGCCGGGGTGTCCGGCAATGGGCAGTTCACGCTGGCCGAGACCCTGGCCGGGCTCGTTCCCGCAAGCACAGGCGATGTCGTCCTAGACGGGGTCAGCATCGCGAGCCGCGCGCACGACGGTGCCATAGCCGGCAGCGTCGCCTACATTCCCGAACGCCCTCTCGACAACGCCGTGGTGGCCGAGCTCGACCTGGCGCTCAATCTATCTTTGCGCGAGGCGCGGCGCTTGCCGCTCTTTCCCCGGCGCGAAACCATCGTGCGGCGTGCCGAGGCGCTGATGGCACGTTATGACGTGCGGCCACCGCGGCCGGCGCTGGGCGCTTCGGCGCTTTCGGGCGGCAATCTGCAAAAGCTCGTCATTGCGCGCGAGCTGTCGCGCAAGGCCAAGCTCGTGATCGCGTGCTATCCAGCCATGGGTCTCGACGTGCTGGCGGCGCAGGCCGTCTACCGCGAGATGTTCCGCCAAGCAGCCGATGGCGCCTGCGTGGTCTGGATCTCCGAGGAACTCGACGATCTCCTGAGCTATGCCCACCGGATCGCTGTCATGCATGATGGCGCGATCATGGGCATCGTGCGTCGCGAGGACGCCGACCGCCAGGTCCTTGGCCGTTGGATGGCCGGTCACGGACGAAACGCCGCATGAACCCGTCCACCAGCACCAAGATCATCGCCGTGCTCGGCGGCGTCGCGGCGTTTCTCGGCACGGCCGCGATCTTCCTCGCCGCGATCGGCCGCCCGCCGTTTGCGACACTCATGCAGATGGCGCTCTACGCCTTCGGCGACAGCTATTCTCTGTCCGAAAGCCTGGTGAAGGCCACGCCCATCCTGCTCTGCGCGCTCTCCGTGATCCTGCCGGCGCGGCTTGGGCTGATCACCGTAGGCGCCGAGGGACAACTCTATTTCGGCGCGCTCACCGGCACCGCGGTCGTGGTCTCTTATCCGGCAGCTCCGATGATCGTGCTCATGCCCGCAATGCTGGTCGCAGGCGCAGCTGGCGGCGCGTTCTGGAGCGGAGTAGCAGGGCTGCTGCGGGCGCGCTCCAACGTCAATGAAACCATCTCGACGCTGTTGATGAACTACGTCGCCGTGCTGCTGGTCAGCTACGTCATCTACGGCGCCTGGAAGGATCCGACCAGCCTCGGCTGGCCGGCGACGATTCCCTTCCCCAAGGCGGCAACAGTACCGAGCGTCTTCGGCACACGCGCCCATGCCGGGCTCGTCGTCGGCATCATCGCTGCGGTGATCCTGCACATCGCGGTCACCTATGCGCGCTGGGGGCTCGCGCTACGCGTACTCGCGGGCAACCGCAAAGTCGCTTCCATGGCCGGCTTCGATTTCAACAGGCAGACGCTGCTGGTGATGGCGATCGGCGGCGCGCTCGCGGGCTTCGCCGGGATCTGCGAGACCTCGGCAATTCAGGGGCGGCTCCAGGCCGGCATTTCCGTCGGCTACGGCCTGACCGGATTCCTTGTCGCGTGGCTGTCAGGCCAGCATTTTCTGCGCGCGATCCCAATTGCAGTCCTGGTTGGCGGATTGATTGCGGCAGGGGATGCCTTGCAGCTCTATGCCAAGGTCCCGAGCGCAAGTGCGACGATCATGCAAGGCCTGTTATTTGCCGTAGCACTTGGGGCCAGCGGACTCGCCGGCAAGAGGACCACACGTCATGGCTGAAACCGAGGTTCTTGCGGTCGCCGGCTCCTGGGTCGCGGCGATGCTGCGCTCCTCGACACCATTGATGTTGGTGACCACAGGTGAAACTCTGACGCAGCGGGTCGGGATCGTCAATCTCGGCATTGAAGGCCAGATGCTGTGCGGCGCCTGCGTCGGATTTGCAGTGGCCGCGCAGACCGGCAGCCCGGTGCTTGGCTTCGCCGCCGGCGCTGCCGCAGGCCTGCTGCTGTCCCTTGTGCACGTCGCGCTGTGCCTGGGCTGCGATGCGAACCAGATCGGCAGCGGCATCGCAGTGTTCACGCTCGGGCTCGGGTTCAGCTCCTATTTCGGGCGCGGCGTCGTGGGCGGCAAGGTTGCAGGCCTAGCGCCGCTCGCCGCCAGTGATGCTGCGGGCATCCCGTTCGCCGGACCGATCCTGACCCAGCTCACGCCGATGGCGCCATTTGCCATTGTCACTGTTCTGATCGCCGGCCTCTGGCTCTACCGCACCCGCACCGGCTTGAATTGGCGGATTGTCGGCGAATCCTTTCAGACTGCCCGCGCGTTGGGCATTCGGCCGCTGGTGGTCCAGGCGCAAGGCATTTTGGTCGGCGGGCTGATGTCCGGCTTTGCCGGCGCGATCCTCTCGGTCGACTATACCAAACTTGGGCCAATGAGCTGACGAAGGGACGAGGCTTCGTCGCGGTCGGTCTCGTGATCGTCGCGCGCTGGAATCCGTTCCTTGTCCTGCCTGTCGTGCTGCTGTTCGGGGTCAGCGAAGCGGCCACGCTACGCCTTCAGGCAACCGGGGTGAGCTTGTCACCCTACCTGATTTCCTGCCTGCCCTACCTCGTGTGCCTCGTCTGCGTGACCATTGTGTCTCTGCGGGAAGGCCGCATCGGGGGAATGCCGGCCGAATTGGCTTCCGTGTTCGGGCGTCGGAAGTAGCGATGGAAACGGATGCGCCGCAGCCGTTGCCGCAAATTGAACCGAGCCGCCCGGCACCGGAAACGCTGAAAAAATGGGCACGTCATGGGGCGCAAATCTTGGTCTGTTCAAGAGCATCGTTCGAGGAGGGTTGGAGATGAATGGACTTGGCGGCCTCAATAAATCGCCCAACGGCGTGGTGATCGGCCTCGTTCAATTGCAGTTGCCGGTCGTCGCGACCCGGGCCGATCTCGCCAAGCAGACCGATCGCATCGTCTGGATGGTCGGCAAGGCGCGGCGCAATCTTTCCACCATGGACCTCGTTGTCTTCCCGGAATATTCGCTGCATGGCCTATCGATGGATACAAACCCCGAGATCATGTGCCGGCTCGACGGCCCCGAGGTCGCCGCGTTTAAGAAGGCCTGCATCGATAACAAGATCTGGGGCTGCTTCTCCATCATGGAGTTCAATCCCCACGGCAATCCCTACAATTCCGGCCTGATCATCGACGATCATGGCGACATCAAACTCTATTATCGCAAACTCCACCCCTGGGTCCCCGTCGAGCCCTGGGAGCCCGGCAATCTCGGCATTCCCGTCATTGAAGGACCGAGGGGCGCCAAGATCGCGCTCATCATCTGCCACGACGGCATGTTCCCCGAGATGGCCCGCGAATGCGCCTATAAGGGCGCGGAAGTCGTGATCCGCACCGCCGGCTACACGGCGCCCATTCGTGAAAGCTGGCGCTTCACCAACCAGGCCAATGCGTTTCAAAACCTGATGGTCACTGCCAATGTCTGCATGTGCGGATCGGACGGCTCGTTCGATTCCATGGGCGAAGGCATGTTCGTCAATTTCGACGGGTCGATCCTCGCTCATGGCACCACCGGGCGGGCCGACGAAATCATCACGGCCGAGGTTCGGCCCGACCTGGTCCGCGAGGCCAGAATCCACTGGGGTGTCGAGAACAATGTCTATCAGCTCTGGCATCGCGGCTACGTCGCGGTGAAGGGCGGCTCAATGGACTGCCCCTATACGTTCATGCAAGACATGGTCGCCGGCACCTTCCGCTTGCCCTGGGAGGATCAAGTCAAGATCACCGATGGCACGTCTTGCGGATTCCCCGAGCCGACGCGGATGTTCGGCACGACCGCGAAGGCGGCCGAATGAACCACGCCGGGTTGCGTTCTCGGCTGGATCGCCCAACTCAGCCCGGCCATCGGACCTGCACAGCGGACATCCGCTTCGCGCCAAAACCGGCCGGCCGTCGCGACGCCTTCACAGCCTAAAGCGAGCCCAGGCTTTGAGCTTACAACTCAAGTTGCTCCGAGATCGAATGTGCATCATCAACCTCGATCCCGAGGTAACGAACTGTGCTCTCAAGCCCAAGCAATAGCTGAACGCCTCTGAGACTATTTCGAATTAGCCCAACTTGCGCAGTTGGAGGTCAGTTTTGGTGATTTCACAAGAATCGGCGTGAGTCGGGTCAATGGGTTAGCCGTTGGGGAAGGCCGATTTGAGCGTGTAGTGGCGACCTCGGGCATTTTCTTTCTCGGCGGTTCTGGTTGTGATGGCGCATGTATC
>Ga0335069_10007627_pt1 | contig 15593 bp, 14 predicted proteins | sample Lox_Sample_11_FD_206714 | JGI IMG/M metagenome (GOLD analysis project Ga0335069, IMG submission 206714) | Soil microbial communities from Loxahatchee National Wildlife Refuge, Florida, United States - Lox_Sample_1.1 | ecosystem: Environmental > Terrestrial > Soil > Wetlands | place: USA... | reverse complement strand
GCCCCCCCACCCCCTCTCCCCCCCGCCGGGGCGCCGCGGGCTCCGCCCCCGTCCCCCCTACTCCCCCCCCCGCCCGCCCCCGGCCCGCCCGCGACTCGTCGGCCGCGTGCGCGAGCGCGGCTTCGCGCTCCGCGACCCCGGCCGCCTGCAAGCGCAGCTTCTTCACCATCGCGCGGCCGGTATGCGGCATGAACGCGACCTTGCGCGGATGCACACCCTGCAAGTCCTCGGCCGTGATGCGAATGCGTTCGAGCGCCAGATAGCGGCGCACGAAATCGGCGTTGCGGTCGCCGATGTTGATCGTCGTCATGCCGGCCAGCACCGCCGCACCGCCGAACACCTTCGCTTCGAAGCGCTCGCGGCGGCCGCCGGCCTTGATCAGTTCGTTGATCAGCACTTCCATCGCGTATGCGCCGTAGCGCATCGACTCGGACGCGGCGGCGGACGGGTCCGCGCCGTCGTCGGGCAGCATGAAGTGATTCATTCCGCCCATGCCCGCGTACGGATCGTGCAAGCACGCCGCGACGCACGATCCGAGCACGGTCATCAGCACGATGTCGTCGCCCGTCGTGTAGAACTCGTTCGGCAGCAGCTTCACGCCGGGGCGGCCAAAGTGGCTGTCGAAATAGTGATTGGTGGCGATCGGCAACGCGCTCATCGGCCACTCTCCCGCCCGGGCTCGGGGACGCGCGCGCGCGCACGTCCCGACGCGACCTGCCCGGCGTCGCGCGTGAGTTCGTAGACCGTCTGGCCACGCAGCCGGAACGCCTGCGTGACGTACGAGAAATTCTCCGAATGGCCGGCGAACAGCAAACCGCCCGGCTTGACGAGCGGCTCGAAGCGCGACAGCACCTGCCCCTGCGTCGGCTTGTCGAAGTAGATCATCACGTTGCGGCAGAAAATCGCGTCGAACGGCTTCGCGATCCCGTAATCGGCGTCCGTCAGGTTGAGCTGCTGGAAGCGGATCATCGCGCGCAGCTCCGGGCGCACCTTCACGCGCCCGGCCTGCGCGCCCGTGCCTTTCAGGAAGAAGCGCTTAAGGCGCTCGGGCGACAGGTGCTTGACCTGGTCGTAGGTGTAAATGCCGGCTTCGGCCTTCGCGAGCACCTGCGTGTCCAGATCGGTCGCGAGGATCGACGCGTGGCGCGCGGCCGATTCGCCGAGCGCCTCGATCAGGGTGATGGCGATCGAGTAGGGCTCCTCACCAGTCGATGCAGCCGAACACCAGACGGAGACCGGCGGCTCGCGGCGTTTCACGAACTCCGCGAGGATCGGAAAATGGTGCGCCTCGCGAAAGAACGCGGTGAGGTTGGTCGTCAGCGCATTGGTAAACGCTTCCCATTCGAACGGATCATCTTCCCGCTCGAGCAGGTCGAGATAATCGCGGAACGTGTCGAGCCCGCGCGCACGCAGACGCCGCGCGAGACGGCTGTATGCCATGTCGCGCTTGTGTTCGGACAGCGAGATCCCCGCACGCTGGTGGATCAGCGTGCGGATGCGCGCGAAGTCGGCGGCCGTGAACGCGAAGTCGCGACCGGGCTCGCCCGCTCGTGGCGGGGCGTCCTGTTGATCGACGTGAAGCGAAGCGCGCGCGGACATCATGGCTTAAAAGGTCTCCCAGTCGTCGTCGGACGCGGCCGCAACGGTCGCCTTCTCGCCTGCGGGCGCGGGCCGCACGAGCGCGGGCTTCGCCGTTGCCGGCGCGGCAGGCGCCGACGCCTTCGGCTTCGCCTTTGCCGTGTCCGGCGCGACCGCCGGTTTCGCGAGGCGCGGCGCATAGCCCGACGGCGCGGCGGATGCCTGCGCCTTCGACTCGTCCGCGGCCTTCGACTCGTCCGCGGCCTGCGCGGCGTGCTTCACTGTCCGCAGCGCCGGCGCGGCGCGTTCGGCAGCAGGCGCAGCCTTCACGGGTACCGTCGCGCGCGCTGCACCGGCCACGACGCGCCAGCCCGCCATGACCGCCTTCAGTTGCCGGGTCTGCTCCTCGAGCGACGCGGCGGCGGCGGCGGCCTGCTCGACGAGCGCCGCGTTCTGTTGCGTGACCGTGTCCATCTGGCCGACCGCGCGATTGACCTGCTCGATACCGGTCGACTGCTCTTCCGATGCGGCGCTGATCTCGCCCATGATGTCGGTCACGCGGCGCACTGCCTGCACGATCTCGTCCATCGTCGTGCCCGCGCGCTCGACGAGCGCCGAGCCGCTTTGCACCTTCTCGACCGAATCGCCGATCAGCTGCTTGATTTCCTTCGCGGCCGTCGCGCTGCGCTGCGCGAGCGAGCGCACCTCGCCCGCGACCACCGCGAAGCCGCGACCCTGCTCGCCTGCGCGCGCCGCCTCGACGGCTGCGTTCAGCGCAAGGATGTTGGTCTGGAACGCGATGCCCTCGATCGTGCCGATGATGTCGACGACCTTGCCCGAGCTGGTCGCGATGTCCTGCATCGTCGTCACGACCTGGCCGACCACCTGGCCGCCCTGCACCGCGATTTCCGATGCGTTGACGGCAAGCTGGCTGGCCTGCCGCGCGTTTTCCGCGTTCTGGCGCACGGTGCCCGTCAGCTCTTCCATGCTGGACGCCGTTTCCTCCAGCGACGCGGCCTGCTGCTCGGTGCGTTGCGACAGGTCGGCGTTGCCGGCTGCGATCTCGCGCGCGCCGACCTCGATCGATTCCGAGCTGTGATGCAGGACCTGCACCATCGCGGTGACTGCGTCCTGCATCTGCTTGATGCCCTGGAACAGCCGACCGACCTCGTTCGTGCCCTCGAACCGCACCGGCTCGGTGAGGTCGCCCGCCGCGATGCGCTCGAAATGCTCGGCGGCCTGTGTGAGCGGCCTGGAAACCAGCCCGCGCAGCGTGAACCGGACCAGCACGACCATCACGAGCGTGGCGCCGATGCCTGCGATGATCAACGAAACCATCAGCGTGATGCGCGACTGCGTCTCGTCATGACGCGACTCGACATGCTGGCGGAACGCATCGACGACAGCCGCCGCCGCGTCATCGTAGGCAACGAACAGCGGGCTGATCTTCGTGTCGGCGATCGCCCGGTAGGCCGCCATGTCGCCTGAGCGCGCTGCCGCGAACTCCGGCTCGACGCCGTCCTTGACGATCGACGCATAGCGCGCACCCAGATCGTCGACGAGCGCCGGGGCGACGCCGCCCTTCGACATCGACTGGAACGCCTGCCAGCTTTGCGCCGACTTCGCATATAGCTCCTGCGCGCGCGCGAGCACCTTCTGCGCCTCGTCGGCGTTGCCGGCGTCGACCAGCGAGCGGAAACGGTCGAGCGACACGCGGGCGCGCAACAGACAGGATGACGTATCGTCGAGAGCGCGAATCGCCGGTAGATCCACGTTTGCGATCGCGTCGAGCGAGCGGCCTGCGTGGTTGAGCGCGAAAAGGCCAAGCCCGCCGACCGTAGCGGCCAGGCCCACGAAAACAAGCAGGACCGCCGTGAGCACCGTGCGGATCGACCGGTTGTGCAGCATCGCAGTTTCCCTCGAATATCTGTGTCCAGGCGCCCGGCGCGCTTACATGCCGAGCGTTTCGATCAGCGCCATTTCACGGCTGGTCATCAGCTTCTCGATGTCCATCAGGATCAGCATCCGGCCGTCGACCGTGCCGAGGCCGGTCAGGTACTCGGTCGTCAGCGTCGCGCCGAATTCCGGCGCGGGCATGATCTGATCGGCCGTCAGCGTCAGCACGTCCGACACGCCGTCCACCACCATCCCGACGACGCGATGCGCGACGTTCAGGATGATCACGACGGTCTGGTGGTCGTACTCGACGCGGCCGAGATGGAACTTGATCCGCATGTCGACGATCGGCACGATGATGCCGCGCAAGTTGATCACGCCCTTGATGAAATCAGGCGCGTTCGCGATGCGCGTCACGCTGTCGTAGCCGCGAATCTCCTGCACCTTCAGGATGTCGATCCCGTATTCCTCGTCGCCGAGCGTGAAGACGAGAAACTCCTGGCCCGTCGCATCGCCCTGCTCCGCATCGCGGCGGCTCGTTGCCGCGTTCGCCGCGGCCGGATTGATCAGTTGGACTTCAGCAGACACGTTTGCCCCCAAATCGGATGAATGGCAAGAGTTAGAAAATTGCGAGCTCGGCGCCGGAAGTGACGCCGTGGGACGCGCGGGTTTCTCGGTTCAGCGCCGCGACGTCGACGATCAGCGCGACGCTGCCGTCGCCGAGAATCGTCGCCGCCGAGATGCCGTGGACCTTGCGGTAATTCGTCTCCAGGTTCTTCACGACCACTTGCTGCTGGCCGACCAGCTCGTCGATCAGCATCGCGAATCGGCGGCCTTCGGTCTCCATGATCGTGACGATGCCCTGCGTCGGGTCGGTGCGCGCGTCGTCGACCGAGAACACCTCGTGCAGCGCGACCAGCGGCAGGTATTCGCCGCGCACGCGCACGACGCGCTCGCCGTTGCCGACCGTGTAGATGTCTTCGGCGGCCGGCTGCAGCGACTCCATCACGAAGTTCAGCGGCAGGATGAAGATCTCGCCGCCGATCTTCACCGACATCCCGTCGAGGATCGCGAGCGTGAGCGGCAGCACGATGCGCGTCGTGGTGCCCTTGCCTGCGTACGACGTAATCTCGACGTGACCGCCCATCGACTGGATGTTGCGCTTGACAACGTCCATGCCGACGCCGCGGCCGGACACGTCCGTTACCTTCTCCGCGGTCGAGAAGCCCGGCGCGAAGATCAGGTTCCAGACCTCCTCGTCGCTGACGTTCTCGGAAATCTGCATCCCCTGCTTCGCGGCCTTCGCGAGAATCTTCTCGCGGTTCAGGCCCGCGCCGTCGTCGCTGACCTCGATCACGATGTTGCCGCCGTGGTGCGCGGCCGACAGCACCAGCTGGCCGACCGCGTCCTTGCCTGCCGCGACCCGCTTGTCGACGGTCTCGATGCCGTGGTCCAGGCTGTTGCGCACGAGGTGCGTGAGCGGATCAATGATCCGTTCGATGAGGCTCTTGTCCAGCTCGGTCGCCTGGCCATGCGTCACCAGCTCGACCTGCTTGCCGAGCTTGCCGGCCAGGTCGCGCACGACGCGCGGGAACCGGCTGAACACGTAGTCCATCGGCATCATCCGGATCGACATCACCGCTTCCTGCAGGTCGCGCGCGTTGCGCTCCAGCTGCGCCATGCCATTGAAGAGGCGGTCATGCAGCGCCGGATCGAAGGTGCTCGTCGTTTCCGCGAGCATCGCCTGCGTGATCACCAGCTCGCCGACCAGGTTGATCAGCTGGTCGACCTTCTCGACGCCGACGCGGATCGAGCTGCCTTCGGCGCCCGATGCCGCCTGCGCGCCGTGACGCGCGCGCCGGTCCTCGTGATGCGGATTCGCGGCGGCCGCCGGTTGCGTCTCGGCATCGTGCGCGGCGTCATGTGCCGCATCGTGCGCGGGCTGCGGCGTGGCGGCTTCCGCTGGTGCGGGCGCTGCTGCCGGCACCGGGGCCGGCTGCGGCGCTGCCGCCGGCGCCGCGGCCTGGGCAGGCGCGGCCTGAGCGGCCGCATCCGTCGCGGCGGCCGCCTGAGCGGACGCGCCTGGCGCCGTGCCGCGGGCGATCCGGATCTGGCTTTCGTCGATCACGAAGCAGCACACCGCGATGATGTCGTCGGACGACACGTCCGATTCGAGCCACAGCGTCAGGTCGTCGCCCGATTTCTCCTGGCCGATGACGGTGCCCAGATTGCCCAGCTCCTCGGTGAGAAGCGCCTGATCCTTCTCGCCGACGCCGACCAGCGTGATCGTCAGATGCGGGCCGTCCGCCGCGTGTTGCGCGGGCGCGGCCGACGACGGATGCACGGCCTCCATCGCCTGATCGACGACGTGATCCGGCGCGCCGTTCGCGGCTGCCGCCGGCGCGGCAGCCGCGCTGACGGCGGCGGGCAACGGTGCGGCAGGCGCGGCGGCTGCCGCCGGCGCCGGTGCGGCACCGCCGCTTGCGGCCCTGAGGCGCTCGAGCTTCGCGCGGATCGCCGCAGCTTCTTCCGCATCCGGTTCGGCGCTCGCACGATAGTCGGCGAGCTGGTCGGACAGCACGTCCTTGGTTTCGAGGAACGCGTCGACCATTTCCTTGGTCAGCTTCAGCTCATGGTTGCGCGCGCGGTCGAGCAGCGATTCGAGGATGTGGGTCGTTTCGGTGAGTGCGGAGAAGCCGAACGTCGCCGCACCGCCCTTGATCGAGTGAGCGGCGCGAAAGATCGCGGCCAGGTCCTCGGGATCGGGCGCGTCGACGTCCAGATTCAGCAGCAGCTGTTCCATCTGCGCGAGCAACTCGTCCGCTTCGTCGAAGAATGTCTGGTAGAACTGAGTGATATCGAGAGTCATGCCGGTTCACCGGGTAAAAACGTCGCGTTCAATTCAGGAGGCGGCCGGCGCGGAAAGCGTCGCGACCAGATCGATCAGCACCTCCGGATCGAGAGGTTTCTCGATCCAGCCGGTGGCCCCCACTTCGCGTGCCGCCGCCTTGAACGCGTCGCTGCGCTCGGTCGTCAGCACGAGGATCGGCGTCGACTCGTAAGCGGGACGCGCGCGCAGCGCTGCGATCACGTCCAGCCCGCTCTTGACCGGCATGTGGTGATCGGTCAGCACGAGGTCGAAATCCGTCGACGCCGCTATGTCGAGGCCGATTTCGCCGTCGGCCGCGACGGTCACGTCATAGCCCGCCTGCGCGAGCGTTGCCTGCAGCAGCGCACGCATGGTCGCGGAGTCGTCGATGGCGAGAATGGTTCTGATCATGTCGGTCTCGGGGCGTCAGGGTTTGGGCGCGCTGGCCGCGGGTACCGCCACGGCGGAGCCTGCGAGCGCCGGACGCGCGGCCACCGGGTTCGGAACGAGCTGCTGCGCAAGCTTGGTGCCCGCCGCATCCGTCGACAGCGTGGTCGTCGTCGCATCGTCGTGCATCAGCGCATCTTCGGACTTGCGATTCAGCACGATCACGCTGATCCGGCGGTTTTCCGGATCGAGCGGGTCAGCCTTGTTCAGGTTCTGCGTCGATGCGAGGCCGAGCACGCGGAGCACCTTCGACTCGTCCATGCCGCCTGAGATCAGCTCGCGGCGCGACGCGTTCGCGCGGTCCGCCGACAGCTCCCAGTTGCTGTAGCCGCCCTCGCCGCCCGCGTACGGCACGGCGTCGGTGTGACCCTGGACGATGATGCGGTTCGGCACGTCGTTGAGCGTCTTGCCGATCTCGCGCAGGATGTCGCGCATGTACGGCTCGACCGCATCGCTCGACATCGCGAACATCGGCCGCTTCTGCGTATCGACGATCTCGATGCGCAGGCCCATCAGCGTCGAGTCGACGCGGATCTGCTGCTTGAACTGACGCAGCGTCGGATTCGCTTCGATCGCCGAGATCAGTTTGATCTGCAGGTCGTGCAGGCGCGCCTGCTCGCGCCGGTCGAGCGCCCCCTGGGCCTGCGACAGCGCGTTCTCGTCGTTCTGCTTCGCGGCGCGGTCCGCAAGGCTCGTCGAGCCGTCGGTGCGGCGCGTCGTGCCCGCTTCCATCGACGACAGGTCGCGCCCGCCGCCCTGCACGATGCTCGAGTCGGTCGAGTTATTGTCGCCGCTGCCGAACAGCGCGACCTGCAGTGGGGTGTTGAAGTAGGCGGCGATGCCCTTAAGCTGCACCGACGTGGCCGAACTGAGCAGCCACATCAGCAGGAAGAACGCCATCATCGCGGTCATGAAGTCCGCGTATGCGAGCTTCCATGCGCCGCCATGGTGACCCTGCTTCTGCGGGGCCATCCGCTTGACGATGATCGCGCGGTCCTTGCTCTTGCTCATGCTTCGCGCTCCGCGTTATTTCGCCTTGACCCGGCGCACGTGCTCTTCGAGCTCCGCGAACGACGGGCGCTCGGTCGAGAACAGCACCTTGCGGCCGAACTCGACCGCGATCGCCGGCGCGTAGCCGTTCAGGCTCGCGAGGATCGTCACCTTGATGCACTGGAACATCTTGGTCGATTCGGCGACGCGCTGCTCGGCGAGGCTCGCGAGCGGCCCGATCAGGCCGTACGCCAGCAGAATGCCGAGGAACGTCCCGACCATCGCCTGAGCGATCATCGCGCCGAGCACCGCGGGCGGCTTGTCGGCGGAGGCCATCGTGTGCACGACGCCCATCACCGCCGCGACGATACCGAACGCCGGCATTGCGTCGCCTACACGCGTCAGCGCGTGCACGGGACCTTCGCCTTCCGTGTGGTGCGTCTCGATTTCTTCGTCCATCAGGCTTTCGATTTCGAAAGCATTCATGTTGCCGCCCACCATCAGCCGCAGGTAGTCGGTGAGGAATTCGACGATGTGGGTGTCCGCGAGGATCCTCGGATACTGCGTGAAGATCGGGCTCTTTTCCGGATCGTCGATGTCGGCCTCGAGCGTCAGCGTCCCTTCCTTGCGCGCCTTCGCCAGCAGCACGTACAGGAGCCCCATCAGCTCCATGTAAAGGTCCTTCGTGTATTTCGAGCCCTTGAAGAGCGTCGGCAGCACGCGCAGCGTCGCCTTCATGATCTTGATGCCGTTACCGAGGATGAATGCGCCCACGCCCGCGCCGACGATCATCAGAATCTCGATCGGCTGGATCAATGCGCCCAGATGCCCGCCCTCCAGCGCATAGCCGCCGAAGACCGACAACAGCGTCACGAGTATTCCCACCAGAATCAGCACTGCCTGTCCCTCACGAAAGACCGGCGGGGGGACCGCCGTTAAGTGGTTTACGGCAGTCGACAGGAAAACTTTGGCACCCGCGGCGATGCCGCCGGGCGGTGTTAACCATCAATCCGCAGAAGAATGCGCGCGTTCGCGAATGCCCCTCCGCTCACAGGGGAAGCGCCGCCTGCCCGGCCTGCGCCGCGGCGGCCTTGCGCGTCTTGCCGGCGCGCGACGGCGGCTGACACAGACCACAGACGAAACCTTGATGCGGATCATGCGCGTGCGCGACGAAATGACCGCTGCAGCGCGTGCACGGGGTCATCTGCAGCATCCCGGAATCGAAGAAGCGCACGAGCGTCCATGCGCGCGTCAGGCTCAGCACCGCTTCGTCGCCGGACAGGTCGACGTGCTCCAGATACAACCGGTAAGCCTTCACGATCGACTGGATCGACTCACACCGGCCGTGGCCCCGCATGAAACGGTAGATGTTGTAGAACAGCGACGAGTGGATGTTCGGCTGCCACGTCATGAACCAGTCGGTCGAGAACGGCAGCATGCCCTTCGGCGGCGACGCTCCCTTGAGCTCCTTGTACAGCTTGACCAGGCGGTCGCGCGACAGACTCGTTTCTGCCTCCAGCAACTGCAGCCGGGCGCCCAGCTCGATCAGTTCGATGGCGAGGGTGATTTCCTTCACCTCGACGACGACGCTCTTGGTTGCCATAAGTGTTAGCCGTTCACTTCTCGATATCGGTCTCTGACGCCGGCACGCCACGACCGGCGCATGCGCGCGCCGGGAAAGACGCCAGGCGACAGAATTTAACGGATGCCTTCGACCGGCTGACCGGCCATCAGGATCGCGGAATGAGCTTGCGTGACCACGGCGCTGCGCCCCTTGTCGGCAAGCGACGCGAGCAGCACATGATCGTCGAAGCGAAAGCGGCACAGCATCTGGTTCGATGCGGCGAGCTTCACCGTCTGCGCGAGGGTGAGGCTGGCCAGTACGTCAGCCAGTTCCTCCGAAATCCCCATGCGGAACATACCCATCGCTTTGTCCTCGCGCAGCAGCCGCTGGGCGAGCAAGAGGTACGACAGATTGACCTCTTTGATCTCATTGAGCATTTCGCTGGTGGCGCTCATGACTACCCCGTAAAAATTTCCCAAGCCTTTGCTGTTATGAAAACGTTTGCTCGATTGCATGGTACGCGACGCGCAATCGGCACGTTTATGGTCTTACAGCGAATTTTGGCCAAACGGTTTTTATGCGGGTATCAGCGAAGTGGCGTGCTCCGCGCAAGATTTTTCTGTAAACCATGTAGGAATTTTTCCTACACGGAAAACTGAAAGGAGAGTGTAGGAAAAAGGCGACAAAAGCACGCCAAAGAGGCAGACGGAAGAAAGGGACAAGACGAAAAACGGGGAAATTATATGGGATTTTCACAAATTCGCAACAATACCCCTATTCATATCATTTTTCGAACCACCCGCCCCTACCCGCACACAAGCGTATTTCACCGCGAAACCGAGGTTAAGTGTTGGAAAAAAGCCTCAAATCGGCAGGACCGGTCCCGATCATGGGGACGGCAACCGCCCAAACGGCGCGCGCCGCCCGGGTGACTCGGCCCGGCGCGCGTGCCGGCGGACGTCTCCATTCGTGCGCCGGAGATCCCCGGCGGGCCGCCGCTGCCGCCCGCCCCGACAAACCTCGACACGATCGCATCCGCTTCAACGCCACGGCCGTGGCGCGGCGCTGCGCGGAAATCGGCGACACACCGCGCATGCCGGCCCGCCAACCGGCACTGCTCCGGGCACGGATCGCGGATGGAGCAAAAATCGCGCCGAAAATCCGCCCGAAAAAGCAAAAGAGCCACGTGAATCAGGTGACTCTCTGCAGCTATTGCCGATTCGGTTAAGCGATCAGAAAACGGTCGCGGTTTTTTCCGGCGATCCAGTTCGGCGGCTTGCCGCGTCCGCTCCAGGTGCTCCCCGTTTTCGGGTCGCGATATTTGGGCGGCAGCGGCGCCTTTTTCGGCGGACGACCACGACGCACACGCTCGACGAACCCCAGATCCTCCGCGGTCAGCCCGTACTCGGCGATCATGCGCTGCACGTCTGCAATTACTGCGGCGACTTCCTGGCGCCGCACGTCGTCAGCCTGGGCCTGCAATTCGGCAATCTGCGCCTTGATTTTCGCATATTGAGACATTTCAACTCCCTGTTTGAAGATTCAGCCCCGGCAATTCCAGTCCAGACACAAGGAATCGGTTACGCAATCCGCACCGACACTCTGTACGCGGCAGTAAATGTTGGTATTTTCAACCGGAACGCAAGTTTCAAGAATGCGGACTTATTCTAATTAAAAGGAAAGCCCCGGCCATTCAAATTTAACAATCGTTGACTCTTGTCACCCCGATTCGCTTCCTATAATCCAGACGGACCAGGTAAGGCAGCGTTAATCCGGACGCCGCGACCGGCACTCCCGGACACCGAACGGGGCGATCCATGAGCCTTTCACGGTGTATTGCAGCAAAAGTGTCCGGCACGTTCCAGCTCGCGCCGCCGACCAGTGCGGCAAATGCAAGGGGGCATGCATCCGCTTATTGCGGGGCGCGACGGGGCCTGAGGCCGGTACTGCCGGCCATCCGCTCGCTCATGCGAAAAAAACCACCACGGGGTCAAGCGAGCAAGGAGCAGCGAGCCTCTCGCTGTCTAACAAGACAGAGGCGAATTTCTTCAACGGGCGCCGCTGGCGCCCGTTTTTCATCGGCCGGCGCAGCCGTCTTCCAGACCGAACAGTGCGCGCAGGTGCCGGGCGACACCCGCGTCGAAGTGGTTGCCGATCCGGGGAATGTGCGGCAGACGGGCGATCAGGTCCGGATTTGCGTTACGCATCACGAACGCGTGGCCGGCCGTTTCGAGCAGGTCGACGTCGTTCATGTTGTCGCCGAACGCAATGCAATGGTCGCGCTCTACGCCGAGGCGCGCGAGCACCGCCCGCAGAGCGCAACCTTTGGACACATTCGCGGCCATCACTTCCAGGCAGTCGGGCAACGAATACGTGACGTAGAGCGCATCGCCGAACAGCGCGCCGAGCCGTGCGGCGACCTCCGCCAGATCCGCCGGCTCGCCGATGTACAGCACCTTCGCGATGTCCGTCCCGCCGTGCGACGTCATGTCGATCACGTCGTAGCTGAAACCGGAATCCCGATGGAAATCGAGCAGATGCGGGGCATCGCGGTCGATCAGCCATCCGTGGTCGGCGAACAGGTTGACGATCACGCGGCCGTGCGCGCCCGCGACGTCCGGCTGCACGATGCGCCGCACGACCGCCGGCTCGATGTCCTGCGCATGGATCATCGTGTCGTCCGGCGCGTGGACGCGCGCGCCGTTCGACGTGATCAGGTACGGCCGAATGCCGAGCACGTCCCGGATGCCGGTCACGTCCGCGTAGTGCCGGCCCGTCGCGATGACGAAATGCAGTCCTTCCCGGTCGAGGCGGCGCACCGTCTCGATCGTGTAGGGATCGAGACGGTGCTCGCCGTTGAGCAAGGTGCCGTCGAGATCGGTGGCGATGACGCTGTACATGAGGTGGGAAAAGAGGCTGGCCTGCGGCGCAAAAGCAGCATTTTATATGGGCGCGCCCGACCGCGCCCGGGGGCTCGCGGCCGCCCGCCGTCTCACCTGCCGTCCGCCGCCACCCGCAACGCCAGACGCAGCGCGCCGCGCGCGGAATCCTCCAGCGGCGCGCGCAGCCGCGGCGCATGACGCGCAGGCACCGCCGGCGCGAGCGCGTCGGCGAGCCCGCCGCACAGCGTGACCGGCAACGCGTGCCGCGGATCGAGCGCGTCGATCATCTTGCCGATCTCGTCGCCCGCCTGCGCGATCAGCGCATGCGCGAACGGGTGTGCGCGATGCTCGAAAACAATCGGCGCAAGGCGCGCATAGGCCGTCTGGTTCGCATCGCACGACCACTGCACGAGCGTGTCGCGGTCCGGCGCGCCGGTTTCGCCAAGCAGCGCATCCGCCAGCGCATCGCGCGGCACACGGCCGTCGAGCGCCTGCTGCGCGTAGGCCAGCGCGCGCATGCCGAGCCACGCGCCGCTCGCCTCGTCGCCCGACGGGAAACCGTAGCCGCCGGCAATGTGGCACTCGCCCGCCGCATCGAGTGCCGCCGCGATGCTGCCGGTGCCGAGCGCAACGATCAGCCCCGGCGCGCCGCCATGTGCGCCGAGCACGGTCGTATAGGCATCGCTTTCGACCGCGAGCGCGCCGAGCGGCGCCTGCGCGCGGAACGCGGCGAGCCACGCCGCATGATTGACGCCCGCCAGCCCGCAGCCGAGCGCGCAGCGCGACCAGTCGAACGCGAGGCCAGCGCGCGCGAACGCGTCCGCGCATGCCGCGCCGATCGCGGCCCATGCGCGCTCGATGCCGAGGCCGAGCCCGGACGGGCCGGCACGCCCCTGCGCCAGCTCGCGGCCCTGCAAATCCGCGAGCACCGCGCGCGTGCCGGTGCCGCCACCGTCGATGCCGATCACATAGAGTGTTTCCGTCATGCCTTCATCCCGCCGATTCGAACAGGCGCCAAGCTTACCCGGATCGGCGCCGCGCGCCCATCCGCCGTCTGGCCGGCTTTGCCCCTGCAGGGGGTTCCGCTATGCTGGTGCGATCCGGTCGGGACAACACACGAGGAACACGATGTCGCAGCAGCGGTGCAACTGGGTCAGGACGGAAGCGGACGCACACTATCACGATACCGAATGGGGCGTGCCGTCGCACGACGATCGCCATCTGTTCGAGATGCTGATCCTCGAAGGCGCGCAGGCGGGGCTGTCGTGGTCGACGATCCTGAACAAGCGTGAAGGCTACCGCGCCGCCTTCGCCAATTTCGACGTCGATGCCGTCGCGCGCTTCACGCCGCAGCGCATCGAGAAGCTGCTGCTCGATCCCGGCATCGTCCGCAATCGCGCGAAGGTGGCGTCGGCCGTCGCGAACGCGCGCGCGGTGCAGCGCATCCGTGACGAGCACGGCTCGCTCGCCCGGTTCCTGTGGTCGTTCGTCGACCACGAGCCGATCCAGAACGCATGGCGCTCCTATCGCGACGCGCCGGCGTCGACCGAGCGCTCCGATGCACTGAGCAAGGCGCTCAAGGCATACGGCTGCAAGTTCGTCGGCTCGACGATCTGCTATGCGCTGATGCAGGCGACCGGCATGGTGAACGACCACGAAGTCGGCTGCCCGTGCCACACGCGCTGCACGGCGCTCGGCGGCAAGCAGCCCGTAGCCGGGCACGGCGCGCAGTAATCGGAGGGGCGCGCATTTTTTGGGCGCGCCCCGGAATACGCGCCCCAAAAGCAAAACGGCGGAGCGGCTTCTTACGAAGCACGCTCCGCCGTTTCGCGGCGAACCGGGGAAGCTTAGTGGAGCTTCTTCGGCAGCATCTGGCTGCGCAGGCGCTTGTGCAGGCGCTTCACAGCAGCGGCCTTCTTGCGCTTGCGAACAGCGGTCGGCTTTTCGTATGACTGGCGTTCACGCAGCTCGGCGATCAAGCCATTTTTTTCGATAGCGCGACGAAAGCGGCGAATCGCCACTTCGAACGGCTCGTTTTCCTTCAGAAGAATCGTCGTCATGTATTTCCTAACTCAAATCGCTTGATGCGGTTCAATGGCGTGAGCGTCAAAGCCGCTCACGCGCCAACCCTCCTGTCGTCCAGCGCACACGGCTGAGACGAGAGGCAAGGCGGCCACGGAGGCCGGAAAAGAGAAGTAGGGGGTTCACTGCTGAACGCGGCCAAGCTCACCTTTCAGCATCGCTGCCTGACCGCCGGTTTGCGGCCGCCAACAGTAACGAACACGGCAACAAAACAGGCAAAGATCTCAATTCGCACAGGAGGATATCAGAAAAAGCTCCCGCCGGCTACAGTGCCATTGTTAGCCAATGGTGTGCTCAGCAGACGTTCCAGTTCGCAGCGCACCAGCTCGACCACGCCTGGCCAATCGTGCGCCGCAGGCTGCCTGAAAAGCCGTGCCCCCGGATACCACGGCGTGTCGGCGCGATCGTGCATCCAGCGCCAATCCGGAAAGTACGGCAGCAAAATCCACGCAGGACGCGCGAGCGCACCGGCGAGGTGCGCCACGGACGTATCGACGGAGATAACGAGGTCGAGCTGCTCCAGCAAGGCGGCGGTATCGGCGAAATCGGCCAATTGCCCCTCGAACGTGAGCACGTGCGAATGCCGCTCGAGCACCGGGCGGTCCATCTCGCGCACCTCCGGCTGCGGAATCACCCAGTCGATTCCGGGTAACGCGAAGCAATCTTCGAACGCCGCGAGCGGCATCGAACGCAGTGCATCGTTCTTGAAAAGCGGATTGCCGGCACAGGCGAGCCCGACCCGGATGCGTCCCGGCGCCGAGCGCAGCGCCAGTCTCTCGCGCCACCGCTCTCGCCTCACGGCGGGCGCTCGCAGGTAGGGCGTCTCGTTCGGAACGGTGTCGGCCCCCGTGCGAAAGATCCGCGGCAGACTCAAGAGCAGGCATTGGTGGTCGCCTTCGGGCCGCATCTCGCCGCGCGCCACGACCTCGACGTTCCAGTCCGCGGCCACCTCCTCGAACAGCGTGCGCAGTGGCGCATGCACTTCCAGGATCGTTCGCCCTGCCAGCCTCGACACCAACGGCGCGTAGCGCGCAAACTGAATCGCATCCCCCATTCCCTGCTCCGCCAGGAGCAGGATCGTCTTGCCATGCAGCGGCTGCTCGCCTGTCCAGCACGATGGCAAGGTTTCAAGCAACCGCTGCCCCTCGCGCTTGTCATATGCGCGCCAACCGTCTGCAAAATCGCCCCGCCGCAGCAATACGCCCGCCTCGTCGAGCCAGGCCTCGTCCCAATCCTCACGGACACGACGCGCCGCGCGGAGGCACGAAAGCGCCGCGTCGTCGGC
>Ga0335069_10007626_pt1 | contig 15594 bp, 12 predicted proteins | sample Lox_Sample_11_FD_206714 | JGI IMG/M metagenome (GOLD analysis project Ga0335069, IMG submission 206714) | Soil microbial communities from Loxahatchee National Wildlife Refuge, Florida, United States - Lox_Sample_1.1 | ecosystem: Environmental > Terrestrial > Soil > Wetlands | place: USA... | reverse complement strand
CGCCCGCTTGTTCTCGGCGTAGCGCGAATGGTCGCCGCCGTAGCCCATAGCCTGGTCCTGCAGGTCGCACTCGCCGCCCTGGTCGCAGATCGGGCAATCGAGCGGATGGTTGATCAGCAGGAATTCCATCACCCCGCGCCGCGCCTTGCGCACCATCGGACTGTCGGTGTGGACCACCATCCCGTCGGCGACCGGATAGGCGCAGGAGGCGAAAGGCTTGGGCGGCGCCTTCTCGATCTCCACGAGGCACATGCGGCAGTTGCCGGCGACCGAGAGGCGTTCGTGGTAGCAGAAGCGCGGAATTTCCTTCCCCGCCGCCTCGCACGCCTGCAGGACGGACGAGCCGTTCGGAACCTCGACCTCGATGCCGTCGACGGTGACCTTGGCCATCGTGCTACTCCGCCGCCATCGGCATCGCGGGCCGGGGCGAGCCGCGGCGCGCCTTGTAGGCGGCGATGCGCTCCTCCATCACCGGGCGGAAATGGCGGATCAAGCCCTGGATCGGCCAGGCCGCCGCGTCGCCCAGCGCGCAGATCGTGTGGCCTTCCACCTGGCGCGTGACCTGATCGAGCGTGTCGATCTCCTCGGGCTCGGCGCGGCCTTCGACCATGCGGTTCATCACGCGCATCATCCAGCCGGTGCCTTCGCGGCACGGCGTGCACTGGCCGCAGCTTTCGTGCTTGTAGAACTGCGAGAGCCGGGCGATCGCCTTGATGATGTCGGTGGACTTGTCCATCACGATCACCGCCGCCGTGCCGAGGCCGCTCTTCACGTCGCGCAGGCTGTCGAAATCCATCAGCACCGTGTCGCAGACCGATTTCGGAATGACCGGTACGCTGGCGCCGCCGGGGATGACGGCGAGCAGGTTGTCCCAGCCGCCGCGCACGCCGCCCGCGTAGGTGTCGATCAGTTCGCGCAGCGGGATGCCGAGTTCCTCCTCCACGTTGCAGGGCTTGTTCACGTGGCCCGAGATGCAGAACAGCTTGGTGCCGGAGTTCTTCGGGCGTCCAAGCGCGGAGAACCACGCCGCGCCGCGCCGCAGGATGGTGGGCGCGACGGCGATGCTTTCGACGTTGTTCACCGTGGTCGGGCAGCCGTAGAGGCCGACCGCCGCCGGGAACGGCGGCTTCAGGCGTGGCATGCCCTTCTTGCCTTCGAGGCTTTCGAGCAGCGCGGTTTCCTCGCCGCAGATATAGGCCCCCGCACCGCGATGCAGGAACACGTCGAACGCCCAGCCCGAGCCGCAGGCGTCCGGGCCGATCAGGCCCGCCTCGTACGCTTCGTCGATGGCGCGCTGCAGGTTCAGCGCCTCGTTGTAGAACTCGCCGCGGATGTAGATGTAGGCGGCGTGCGCGCCCATTGCGAAGCCCGCGACGAGGCAGCCTTCCACGAGCTTGTGCGGATCGTGGCGGATGATGTCGCGGTCCTTGCAGGTGCCGGGCTCGCTCTCGTCCGCATTGACCGCCAGATAGCACGGCCGGCCGTCCGATTCCTTCGGCATGAAGGACCATTTCAGGCCGGTCGGGAATCCCGCGCCGCCGCGTCCGCGCAGGCCCGAGGCCTTCATCTCGTCCACGATCGCATCGCGCCCGCGCGCCAGGATCGCCGCCGTGCCGTCCCAGTCGCCGCGCGCCCGCGCGCCCGCCAGAAACGGATCGTGGATGCCGTAGAGATTGGTGAAGATGCGGTCCTTGTCGCTGAGCATGGGATCGGCTCTCCTGCGCCTCAGGACTCGGGCGCGAAATGCAGCGTGGTCAGCGTGGTCGGGCCGCCTTCCGGCGCCGAGGTCTGGCGGCCCGCCATCGAGCCGGGGACGGGCGGTTCGTTGCGTTTCAGGGCTTCGAGCAGCGCCTCGGTCTTGGCCGCGTCCATGTCCTCGTAGAAGTCGTCGTTCACCTGCAGGATCGGCGCGTTCACGCAGGCGCCGACGCACTCCACCTCGGTCATGGTGAACTGGCCGTCCGCGCTCGTTTCGCCCCAGCCCTTGATGCCGGTGACGCGGCGGCAGGCCACCACAACCTCGTCCGAGCCGCGCAGCCAGCAGGGCGTGGTGGTGCATAGTTGCAGATGCCACTTGCCCACCGGCCTGGTGTTGAACATCAGGTAGAAGGTCGCGACCTCGTAGACGCGGATCGGCGCCATGCCGAGGCGTTCGGCGATGGTGTCCATCGCGACCCGCGGCACCCAGCCGCTGCCGGTGGCGCGCTTCATCTGCCGCTGCGCCAGATCGAGCAGCGGCAGCACGGCGCTCGCTTGGCGTCCCGGCGGATACTTGGCGATGATCTTCGGGATCAGCGCCTCGCTCTGCTCGTCGAAGGCGAAGCTCTCAGGCTCGGCGTGGGCGCCGTTCGTCTCGGGCGCGCTCATCGGTCGATCTCCCCGAAGACGATGTCGAGCGAGCCGATGATCGCCACCGCGTCGGCCAGCATGTGGCGCTTCGCCATGAAGTCGATCGCCTGCAGATGCGCGAAGCCGGTCGAGCGGATCTTGCAGCGGTACGGCCGGTTGGTTCCGTCCGCAACCAGATAGACCGCGAACTCGCCCTTCGGGCTTTCCACCGCCGTGTAGGTGGCGCCGGCGGGAACGTGGTAGCCCTCGGTGTAGAGCTTGAAGTGATGGATCAGCGCCTCCATCGACCGCTTCATCTCCGCGCGGGACGGCGGGGAGAACTTGTGGTCCTGCACCTTCACGGGGCCGGGCTTCATCTTCGCCAGGCACTGCTTGATGATTTTCAGGCTCTCGCGCATTTCGACCATGCGCACGAGATAGCGATCGTAGCAGTCGCCGTTGCGGCCGACGGGGACGCGGAAATCGACTTCCGCGTATTTGTCGTAGGGCTGCGCGCGCCGCAGGTCCCAGGGCACGCCGCTCGCACGGATGCAGGGACCGGTGAAGCCCCAGGCGAGCGCATCCTCGGCCGACATCGTGCCGATATCGACGGTGCGCTGCTTCCAGATCCGGTTGCCGGTGAGCAGCGTCTCCAGGTCGTCGATGAACTTCGGAAATGTCTCGGCCCAGGCGGCGATCTTGTCCTCGAGCCCCGCCGGCAGGTCCTTCGCCACGCCGCCCGGGCGGAAGTAGTTGGCGTGCAGCCGCGCGCCCGACGCGGCCTCGTGGAATTCGAGCAGCTTCTCACGCTCCTCGAAGCCCCACAGGCTCGGCGTGATCGCGCCGACATCGAGCGCGTAGGTGGTGACGTTGAGCAGGTGGTTCAGCACGCGGGTGATTTCCGCGAACAACGTGCGGATCCATTGGCCGCGCTCCGGCACCTCGATATCCAGCAGCTTTTCGGTCGCGAGTGCGAAGGCATGCTCCTCGCACATCGGCGAGACGTAATCGAGCCGGTCGAAATACGGCACGGCCTGCATGTAGGTCTTGTATTCGATCAGCTTCTCGGTGCCGCGATGCAGCAGGCCGATATGCGGATCCGCGCGCTCAACCACCTCGCCGTCCATTTCCAGGATCAGGCGCAGCACGCCGTGCGCGGCGGGATGCTGCGGGCCGAAATTGATTGCGTGGCTGTCGATCTCGACCGTGCGGGTCGATTTCTCGGGAACGGCGGTTTCGCTCATCCAGCTCAGACCTTCGGTGGCGGCGCGGCGGCGCGCTCCGCGTAGACCTTCTCGTCGCCCGGCAGCGTGGTCAGCGCCTCCCAGGGCGAGAGGAAGTCGAACCGGCGGAAGTCCTGCGTCAGGCGCACGGGCTCGTAAACGACCGATTTCCGCTCCTCGTCATAGCGGACCTCGACATGGCCGGTCAGCGGGAAGTCCTTGCGCAGCGGGTGCCCCTCGAAGCCGTAATCCGTGAGGATGCGCCGCAGGTCCGGCTGGCCGGAGAACACCACGCCGAACAGGTCCCAGCACTCGCGCTCCCACCATGTCGCGACCGGCCAGACGGTGTGGACGGAGGGAACGGGATGGGTCTCGTCGGTCGTGACGATGACGCGCACGCGCTGGTTCAGCGAAACGGACAGCAGATTGTAGACCACCTCGAACCGCTCGGCGCGATCCGGCCAGTCCACGCCGCAGAGGTCCATCAGCTGCTCGAAGGCGAAGCGGGGATCGTCGCGCAGCGTGGCCATCAGCGCCGGCAGCGCGTCGCGCCCCGCCGAGGCAACGACCTCGTTCTTCTCCACGCTCACGGCGATCACGCCCGGCAGGGTGGCGAGCCCGTCGGCAAGAATCCGCTCCGCTGTGGGCGGCGGGCGCGCCGCGTCCGTCTGCTCCTCAGCCACGCAGGATGGTTCCCGTGCGGCGGATCTTCTTCTGCAACTGCATGATCCCGTACACCAGGGCCTCGGCAGTCGGCGGACAGCCGGGCACATAGACGTCGATCGGCACCACGCGGTCGCAGCCGCGCACCACCGAGTAGGAGTAGTGGTAGTAGCCGCCGCCGTTGGCGCAGCTTCCCATGCTGATCACCCAGCGCGGCTCCGGCATCTGGTCGTAGACCTTGCGCAGCGCGGGAGCCATCTTGTTGGTCAGCGTCCCCGCCACGATCATTACGTCGCTCTGCCGCGGGCTGGCGCGTGGGATGATGCCCAGCCGGTCCAGATCGTAGCGCGGCATGTAGGCGTGGATCATTTCCACCGCGCAGCAGGCGAGGCCGAAGGTCATCGGCCAGAGGCTGCCGGTGCGCGCCCAGTTCACCACCTTGTCGATGTTGGCGACGATGAAGCCCTTGTCGGCGATCTCGCCGGTGATGCCCTTGACGACGGCGTCCTGCTCGGGCCCCGGCGGCAGATGGTCGCGGTTCCAGGCGATCGCGGTGCTGGTGTCGCTCACGGCCTCACTCCCATTCAAGCGCGCCCTTGCGCCACTCGTATACGAAGCCGACGGTCAGCACCGCCAGGAACCCCATCATCGACAGGAAGCCGAACGCGCCGATCTTCGACAGGCCCACCGCCCACGGGAACAGGAAGGCGACCTCAAGGTCGAAGATGATGAACAGGATCGCAACGAGGTAGTAGCGCACGTCGAACTGCCGCCGCGCGTCGTCGAACGGCTCGAACCCGCATTCATAGGCGGAGAGCTTCTCGGCATAGGGCTTCTGGCGCGCCACCAGAAGCGAACCGCCGACGAAAGCGAGCGAGATCACCGCGGCGATCGCCCCGAAGACCAGGATGGGGAGATACTCGATCAGCGAAGGCGGCATCGGCGGACCTCCGTACGACGGCAGGGCGGCGCGCCCGTCCGGCTACGCCGCAATGCAACACGGGCGGACATTATCGCCAACCCGTCCGACCCGCCATAGGTCGCCTTCCGCATACGGCACTTCGCGGTCGAACGGAGGGGAAATTTTCGCGACGAAGGATGCCCTTGCGGCCGTCGACAGAGCGCCTGTCACAGGGCGGTGGCGCGAGTGACGGGGCTCGAACCCGCGACCTCCGGCGTGACAGGCCGGCGCTCTAACCAACTGAGCTACACCCGCAAGACAGGGCGCAGCGTTTAGGCCGCTGCACCTGAGGCGTCAAGGCTGGCCGCCGCCCCGCTTCCGGCCCTGGGCGGGGACCGCGCCGGCCGCCGATGGAATGGGCGGTGACGGGTTCGAACCGCCGGCCCTCTCGGTGTAAACGAGACGCTCTACCGCTGAGCTAACCGCCCGATCTGGCTACCGGACCGACAGGAAATCCGGCCGCCGGGGTCGCCCCTCGTCATGGCCCGGGCCGGCGGGCCACCCCCGTCTTCCCCGCGCGATTCTAGAGCCGCGGATGGCCATCCTGCGCAAGCCCTGACGCGGATCGGATCAGGCACGCCGATCCGCGCAAGACGCCAGTCCCTCAGTTCACCGCGTCCTTCAGGCCCTTGCCGGGCTTGAAGCGGACGGAGGTTGAGGCCGGGATCGGCATCTCCTCGCCGGTGCGCGGGTTGCGGCCGGTGCCGGCCTTGCGCTTGGCGGTGACGAAGGTGCCGAAGCCCACCAGGCGGACTTCCTCCTCCTTCTTCAGCGCGCCCTCGATCGCCTTGAAGACGGCATCAACGGCTTCGGTCGCCTGCGCCCTTGTTAGGCTCGCATCGTCGGCGACCGCGGCGATCAGGTCCATTTTGTTCACGGGCATTGCCCCTCTATCCAGTTGCAAGAGTATTCGACGCGGCCGGACGCCCGGCCCCGCGGAAGCGGCGGAACTTGGGACGCGATCCGCGCCGCGTCAACGCGAAGCTGGGCGGGGCGACCCCGCTGCAACCCAGGTATTCCGCCCGCCGCACGTCGCGAATCGCGGCCCCATCGGCGCCTTTCGCGCGCCGATGGGCAACGAACGGGCGGAAACGAATCGGCCCGGCCGTCGCCGGCCGAGCCATCCGCTAGCGCGACGGTGCGAGTCGGGCCGCGCCGGTCAGTGCGGCAGCGACGCCCCTGCCGGCTCCCCGCTCGGCGCCGCCACCGGCTCGGGCGGCTCCTCCCAGGTGATCGGCTCGGGCTTGCGGACCAGCGCCTTGGCGATCACGTCGTCCACGTCGGCGACGGGGATCAGCTTCAGGTGCTTCTTCACGTTGTCGGGGATTTCCGCGAGGTCCTTCTCGTTGTCCTTCGGGATGAACACCGTGGTGATCCCTGCCCTGAGGGCGGCGAGCAGCTTCTCCTTCAGTCCGCCGATCGGCAGCACGCGGCCGCGCAGCGTGATCTCGCCGGTCATCGCGACATCGCGCCGGACGGGAATGCCGGTCAGCGCCGAGACGATCGAGGTCGCCATCGCGATGCCGGCGGACGGGCCGTCCTTCGGCGTCGCACCCTCGGGGACGTGGACGTGGATGTCGCGCTTCTCGAACACGGTCGGCTTGATGCCGAAATTGATCGCCCGGCTGCGCACGTAGCTGAATGCGGCCGAGACGCTTTCCTGCATCACGTCGCCGAGCTTGCCGGTCTGCTTGACGTTGCCCTTGCCCGGCAGCAGCACGCTTTCGATCGTCAGGATCTCGCCGCCGACCTCGGTCCAGGCGAGGCCGGTGACGACGCCGACCATGTCCTCGGCCTCGGCCTCGCCGAAGCGGAAGCGCCGGACGCCAGCGTACTTGTCGAGATTCTTGCGGTTGATCGCCACCTTCCTGGTCTTCTTGGTGACGATCTCCTTCACCGCCTTGCGGGCGAGGTTGGCGATCTCGCGCTCCAGGTTCCGCACGCCCGCTTCGCGCGTGTAGTAGCGGATCAGGTCGCGGATCGCGTCGTCCGACAGGGACCATTCGTCGGGCTTCAGGCCGTGCGCCTCGGACTGCTTGCCGATCAGATGGCGCTTGGCGATCTCCACCTTCTCATCCTCGGTGTAGCCGGGGATGCGGATGATCTCCATGCGGTCCATCAGCGGCTGCGGCATCCGCAGGCTGTTCGCGGTCGTGACGAACATCACGTCCGAGAGGTCGTAGTCCACCTCAAGGTAGTGATCGTTGAAGGTGGCGTTCTGCTCGGGGTCCAGCACCTCCAGCAGCGCCGAGGAAGGATCGCCGCGCCAGTCCGCGCCCAGCTTGTCGATCTCGTCGAGGAGGAAGAGCGGGTTCGAGGTCTTGGCCTTCTTCATGCCCTGGATCACTTTGCCGGGCATCGAGCCGATATAGGTCCGCCGGTGGCCGCGGATTTCGGCCTCGTCGCGCACGCCGCCGAGCGACATGCGGACGAAGTTGCGGCCCGTCGCCCTGGCGATCGACTTGCCGAGCGAGGTCTTGCCGACGCCGGGCGGGCCCACCAGGCACAGGATCGGGCCGCGCAGCTTCGGGCTGCGCGCCTGCACCGCCAGGTACTCGATGATCCGTTCCTTGACCTTGTCGAGCCCGTAGTGGTCGGCTTCCAGCACCTTCTCCGCCTCGACCACGTCGTTGCGGACCTTGCTGCGCTTCTTCCAGGGGATCGACAGCATCCAGTCGAGGTAGTTGCGCACCACCGTCGCCTCGGCGCTCATCGGGCTCATGGTCTTGAGCTTCTTCAGCTCGGTCAGCGCCTTGTCGCGCGCCTCCTTGGACAGGCGCGTCTTCTTGATGCGCGCCTCCAGCTCGGCGGTCTCGTCCTTGCCGTCCTCGCCCTCGCCCAGCTCCTTCTGGATCGCCTTGAGCTGTTCGTTCAGGTAGTACTCGCGCTGCGTCTTCTCCATCTGCCGCTTCACGCGGTTGCGGATGCGCTTCTCCACCTGCAGGACGCCGATCTCGGATTCCATGTGGCCGAAGACGCGCTCCAGCCGCTCGTTCACGCGCGGCACTTCGAGAAGCTCCTGCTTCTCGGCGATCTTCAGGTTCAGATGGCTCGCGATCGTGTCGGCGAGCTTGCTCGGCTCCTCGATCTGGTTGAGCGACACCAGCACCTCGGGCGCGATCTTCTTATTGAGCTTGATGTATTGCTCGAACTGCGAAACGACCGTGCGGCTGAGCGCCTCAAGCTCCTTGGCGTCGGTGTCGCGGTCGGGCATTTCCTCGACCACCGCCTCGAAGTAGCTGTCGGTCTCCTTGAACGCCTCGATGCGGGCGCGGCGACCGCCTTCGACCAGCACCTTCACCGTGCCGTCCGGCAGCTTGAGCAGTTGCAGGATCGTGGAGATGGTGCCGACGCGGTAGATGTCGTCGGTCGAGGGATCGTCCTGCGCTGCGTTCTTTTGGGCAACGAGCAGGATCTGCTTGTCGTCCTTCATCACCGCCTCGAGCGCGCGAACCGACTTCTCCCGCCCGACGAAGAGCGGGACGATCATGTGCGGGAAGACGACGATATCGCGCAGCGGCAGGACCGCGAGCACCTCGCCCGACGCGGCGCGCGCAGGGGCGGCCGGCTTGTCGGCGGCGGCGCGCGCAGGGGGCTTTTCGGGCTTCGGCTGGTCGGACTGCGACATAGGTGACCTCCTTCAGGACAGTCGAGGTGCGGGCCGCCCGGCAGCGGCACGGCTCACACCGGTATGGGGCGAACTTTCGGCCCGACGCCGCGACGGCGGGTGATCGGAGCGGCGCTGGGAGCGATATCGTGACCCGGTGCTGGCGTGACAAGGCTGGGCCGGACGCAGGGCCGCCCCGATCCAGGGGCGGCCGACGGCACGCTCACGCGCTGGTTTCCGCCCTTTCCTTGCCATAAAGGAACAGCGGGTTGGCGCGCGACTCCGCGACTTCACGGTTGATGACGACCTCCTCGACACCGTCCAGGCCCGGCAGATCGAACATCGTTCCAAGCAGGATCGCCTCCATGATCGAGCGCAGGCCGCGCGCGCCGGTCTTCCGCGCGATGGCGCGGGTGGCGACGGAATGCAGCGCGTCCTCGGTGAAGGAAAGCTTGACGCCCTCCATCTCGAACAGGCGGCCGTACTGCTTCACCAGGGCGTTCTTCGGCTTGGTCAGGATCTCGACCAGCGCCTGCTCGTCCAGATCCTCGAGCGTCGCGACCACCGGCAGGCGGCCGATGAACTCCGGGATCAGCCCGAACTTGAGCAGATCCTCGGGCTCGACCTCGCGCAGGATCGCGCCGGTGCGCCGCTCGTCGGGGTCGCGCACGTCGGAGCCGTAGCCGATGCCCGAGCCCTTGCCGCGCGCGCCGATGATCTTTTCCAGGCCCGAGAACGCGCCGCCGCAGATGAACAGGATGTTGGTGGTATCGACCTGCAGGAACTCCTGCTGGGGATGCTTGCGTCCCCCCTGAGGCGGCACTGACGCGACGGTGCCTTCCATGATCTTCAGCAGCGCCTGCTGCACGCCCTCGCCGCTCACGTCGCGGGTGATCGAGGGGTTGTCCGACTTGCGGCTGATCTTGTCGACCTCGTCGATATAGACGATGCCGCGCTGCGCCCGCTCCACGTTGTAGTCGGCGGATTGCAGCAGCTTGAGGATTATGTTCTCGACATCCTCGCCGACATAGCCGGCTTCGGTCAACGTGGTGGCGTCGGCCATGGTGAACGGCACGTCGAGGATGCGGGCCAGCGTCTGCGCCAGCAGCGTCTTGCCCGAGCCGGTGGGCCCGACCAGCAGGATGTTCGACTTCGCGATCTCGACGTCGTTGTTCTTCTGGCCGTGCGCGAGCCGCTTGTAGTGGTTGTGGACGGCGACCGAGAGCACCTTCTTGGCGTGCGCCTGGCCGATCACGTAATCGTCCAGGACCTTGCAGATCTCGCGGGGGGTGGGCACCCCATCGCGCGACTTCACGAGGTGCGTCTTGTGCTCCTCGCGGATGATGTCCATGCACAGCTCGACGCATTCGTCGCAGATGAACACCGTCGGGCCGGCGATCAGCTTGCGCACCTCGTGCTGCGACTTGCCGCAGAACGAGCAATACAGGGTGTTCTTGGAATCGCCAGACTTGCTCATGTGCACTCCAACCCCGGAGTCACCAGGGAGTAACGGATCAGTCTAGCCGCACCCGCCCCCCCGGGACAAGGCGGCAGGGGCGCCCGCCCGGGCGCGCCACCGCGCCCGACCGGTACCCGCAAGCCGCTGATCCGAAAGGGGAAAGAACGCAGGCCGGAGGCGGCCGGAAGGCGCCCCTCCGGCGTCGGGGGAGGCCCGCCCGCGCGCCGTCCGGCGGCCGGCCAGGGCGCCCGGGGCGTCAGCCGGCCTTGCCTGGATCGTCGGAGGTCGGCACCGGCCGGTTCTCGACGACCAGATCGACGAGCCCGAACTCGCGCGCTTCGTCGGCCGACATATATGTGTCGCGCTCCAGCCGCCGCTCGATCGCCTCGATCGGCTGGTCGGTATGGCGCACGTAGATCTCGTTCAGCCGCTTACGCAGTGTCAGGATCTCGCGCGCCTGGATTTCGATGTCGGTCGCCTGGCCCTGCGCGCCGCCGGAAGGCTGGTGGACCATCACCCGCGCGTTCGGCAGGGCGTAGCGCTTGCCCTTGGCACCGGCGCAGAGCAGCAGGCTGCCCATCGAGGCGGCCTGGCCGATGCAGACCGTGCTGACCGGGCTGCGGATGTACTGCATCGTGTCGTAGATCGCGAGGCCGGCCGAGACCACGCCGCCCGGGCTGTTGATGTAGAAGGCGATGTCCTTCGAGGGATTTTCCGACTCGAGGAACAGCAGCTGCGCGCAGATCAGCGAGCTGACCTGGTCGAACACCGCGCCGGTGAGGAAGATGATCCGTTCCTTCAGCAGGCGCGAGTAGATATCGAACGCGCGCTCGCCCCGCGCCGTCTGCTCGACGACCATCGGGACAAGGTTGTTGCCGTAAATCTCGACCGGATCACGATCCGCGATCATCTGCCTCTCCTGCGTGCCTGCACCGGGGCGGAGCGCGGGGCCCCGTGGATGCGGTCGACTTATCATCCGCCATGCACGGGGCGCGCCAATCGCGCCGTCATGGCGGTTCCGGTGATATGAGGTAGCGGTCCGCCCGCGTCCAGTCTCGCCAGCCGAATGGGCAGGGTGCGCCGCTGCCCCCGCGCCCGCGGCCGGCCGGGATCAGGCCGATGCGGGCGCCTCGTCGTCGTCCTTCGCCAGCTCTTCCGGCGTCACCGTCCGCTCGGTCACGGTGGCGAGTTCGAGGATGTAGTCCACCACCTTGTCCTCGAAGATCGGGCCGTGCATCGCCTCGGCGAAGCGCTGGTTCTTGCGGAACATATCCAGCATCTGCGCCTCCATGCCCGGATAGCGCGAGGCCTGCTCGCGCATCGCGCGGGCCATTTCCTCGGAGGTGACGGAAATGCCGTTGGCGCGGCCGATCTCCGACAGCAGCAGGCCGAGGCGGACGCGCCGGTCGGCGATCGCCTTGTACTCGCCGCGCAGCGTCTCCTCGTCCTTGGCCGCGTCCTCGGCATCGAGCCGCCCGGCCTTGCGGTCGGCCTCCAGCCGCTCCCAGATCTGGTCGAACTCGGCCTGCGCCATCGTCTCAGGGATGGCGAAATCGATCTGCTTGGCGAGCGTGTCCAGCAGCTCGCGCTTCAGGCGCAGCCGCGCCTGCTGATCGTACTCGCCCTGCAGCTGGCCGGTGACGGCCTCGCGCAGCGCGTCGAGGTCCGCGAAGCCCAGTTTTTCGGCAAGCGCGTCGTCGATGGGCGGCACCACGGGAACCTGCAGCGCCTTCGCCACGATCTCGAACTTCGCGGCCTTTCCGGCGAGGGCGGCGGTGCCGTAGTCCTCGGGGAAGGTGACGTCGATCACCCGCGTCTCGCCCGCCTTCATGCCCTCCAGCTGTTCGGTGAAGCCGGGGATGAACCCCTCGCCTGCCACTTCCAGTTCGGCGTCGGTCGCGGTGCCACCCGGGAAGGCCTCACCGTCAACGGTGCCCTTGTAATCGACCTTCAGCACCTCGCCCTTGGCCGCGCCGCGCTCCTCCGCGACCGGCTCCAGCGTGCGGTTCCGCCTGGCGACGTCCGCCAGCACCTTGTCCACCGTCTCGGCGGAGGCCTCGGCCTTCAGCCGGGTGAGCGCGATGGCGCCGAAATCGGGCATCGCGATCTCGGGCAGCAGTTCCAGCTCGACGTTGAACTGCAGGTCGGTGTCGGCCGAGGGGGCGGCCGAGACCACGTCCACCTTCGGCTGCATCGCCGGGCGCAGGCCGCGCTCGCTGAGCATCTGGCGGGTGGCCTCGTTGACCGACTCCTCCATCACCTCGGCGCTGACCGCGCTGCCGTAGCGCTGGCGCACGACGGGCAGCGGCACCTTCCCGGGGCGGAAGCCCGGCAGTCGCAGCGTCTTGCCGAGTTCGGTCAGGCGCGCCGTCTCGCGCGAACGGATGTCGGCGGCCGGGACCACGACGGTGAAGCCGCGCTTGAGGCCCTCGGCGAGCGTCTCGGTAACCTGCATAAGTCAGAAATCCTCGAACACGCGCCAGGAGGCTCGGCCCGGCGCGCGCCGGGGGGTGGTGCGGGCGGAGGGACTTGAACCCCCACGGCTTGCGCCACCAGAACCTAAATCTGGCGTGTCTGCCAATTCCACCACGCCCGCGCGCGGAAATCCGGCCTGGCGACCGTCCCGACCCCGCGACCGTGAGCGCGGGGACTTAGCGCAGCCCGCCCGGCCCGTAAAGCGGCGGCCCGGCGCGGCGTCCCGCCGAACGCCGGCCGGCCCACGTTCGGCGAGGCGCCCGCGGTGGCCGCAATCGGCGCACCGGTCAAGGCGGACGGACCCCGCATTCCCACAGGGCAGCATGAACTGTAACGCACGAGGATGTGGCGTGGGATAAGCTTGTAAGCGTTCCATACTTGCCGGTATGACTCACGCCGAAGCGAAAATGTCAGTTCGGGCGCCGCCGGGCTGCGGCAGCCATAGACCGCGCGGTTTCGCCGAAGGGGAGGAAATGCACGTGGACCACATCCCACAGTCCAGAAACGTGAAATATCCCACCCCGACGGAGCGCCGCGCATGACCCGGAAGGCGCCCCCCGCCCCGAAGCGCCGCGCCGCCACGCCGGCCGCGAAGGCCCCGGCCGCGAAGGTCAAGGCTCCGGCGCGTGGCGCCCGCCCCGCCGGCAAGCCGGATGCTGCAAAGCGTGCCGCCCGCCCCGATGCCCGCCCCGATGCCCGCCCCGATGCCCGCCCTGGGGCCCGCCCTGCCGCTGCGGCCCCGCTCCGCGCGCCCGTGAAGCAGGCCAAGCCCGCGCCCGAGACGCCGGCGCGCGGGGCCGGCATGGCCGGCGTCGAGCAAGCCTTCGACCTGCTCGACGCGCTGGCGCGGCTCGGGCCGGCCTCGCAGGCCGCGCTGGAGCGCGCATCGGGATGCTCGCAGCCGCTGACCGAGCGGCTACTTGCGGTGCTGGAGGCACGCGGCCTCGCGGTGCACGGCCAGGCGGGGCAGAGCTGGCAGCTCGGGCCCCGCTGGAACGTGTTCCAGCGGGCGGCGCAGTCGCAGGGCGCGCTGGCGGCGGCGTCGATGCCGTATCTGGAGGCGCTGGGCAAGGCGACCGGGGAGAACATCTACCTGCGCGTGCGCAACGGAATGGAGGCCGAGACGATCGCGGTCTACCAGGCCGACCCCACGCTGCGGGTCTACACCGAAAACGGCAAGCGCGGCCCGCTGCATGCGGGTCCGTCGCGCCTGCTGCTGGCGCATGCGCCGGAGGCGGTACAGACGCAGGTGCTGTCGCAGCGCCTGCCGCGCTTCACCCCGGCGACGCGCACCGACCCCACCTGGATCGCCGCCGACCTGCACCGGCTGCGTCAGCGCGGCTACATGATAACCGCCGACGAGGTGAACGCGGGCGCGGCCTCGGTCTCGGCGCCGGTGCGCGACGCGAGCGGCCAGGTGATCGCGGTGCTGATCCTGTCGGCGCCCTCGATGCGCCTGAAGCCGCCCCGGCCGCGCCAGCTTCTGCCGCAGGTAATGGAGGCGGCCGCGCAACTCTCGCGCGCCCTCGGCGGCCCGGCCGGCGTGGTCGCGGTGCCCGCCGCCAATGGCGGCCCGCTGCCCGACCAACGCCCCGCCGCGTCGGTGCCGACCTCGCCCGCGAGCCCGGCGGCCTGGATGCGGTGATCGCGGCCGCTTCGGCGGCTCTTCCGGCGGTGCGGACTTAGCAAAGACGTGGATCGCCCGCCTTCACGGGCCATGACGGCGAAGGGTCGAGAGGTTCGCTACGCCGCGATCCCGCCCAGCAGCGCCTGGGCGCAGGCGTCGAGGATGGCATCGGTGTCGATGCCATAGACGCGGTACAGGTCCGGGATGTCGCCGCTCTGGCCGAAGCGGTCGGGGCCCAGCGTCATCATGCGATGGCCGCGCACACCGCCGAGCCAGGTGTGGCTGGCGGGATGGCCGTCGAGGACCGTGACCAGCGCCGCGCCGGGGGCGAGGCCGTCGAGCAGCGTCTCGACATGCGCGCGCGCGCCGGCATCGCCCTCGCGCCGCAGGCGCTGGGCCGCGAGCCAGCCGGCGTGCAGGCGGTCGGGGCTGGTGATGGCGAGCAGGCCCGCGTCCGGTTCCTCGGAAACCAGCTCCGCGAAGGCGGCTTCCGCCTCCGGCGCGACCGGCCCCTGATAGGCGAGCGCGATCCGCGCGCCCGGCGCGGGCGGATGGACCCAATGGGCGCCCGCGGTCACCGATGCCGGGTCGATGCTGCGGTCGGGCTGCGGGAGCTGGCGGGTGGAGAGGCGGAGCCACACCGCCGAACCGCCCGGCGCCTGCATATGCACGAAGGCGTGGCGCAGCAGGATGGCGAGTTCGTCCACGTGCGCGGGCTCGAAGCTCGCGAGCCGGTCGGCGGCCATGCCGATCAGCGGCGTGTTCACCGACTGGTGCTGCCCGCCCTCGGGCGCGAGGGTCAGGCCCGACGGGGTGGAGACGAGCAGGAAGCGCGCGTCCTGGTAGCAGGCGTAGATCAGCGCATCGAGGCCGCGGTTGACGAATGGGTCGTACACCGTGCCGATCGGCAACAGCCGCGCGCCGGTGAGCGCGTGCGCGAGCCCGGCGGCGCCGAGCAGCAAGAACAGGTTCTGCTCGGCGATGCCGAGTTCGATGTGCTGGCCCTGCGGGCTCATGCCCCAGCGCTGCGCGGACGCCAGCTTGGCATCGCGGAAGACGTCGTTGCGGGTGTGCCGGTCGAACACGCCGCGCCGGTTCACCCAGGGGCCCAGGTTGGTGGACACGGTCACGTCCGGGCTCGTGGTCAGGATGTGCTCGGCGAGCGGCTTGTACGCGCCCTGCCCGCGCCCGATCTCGGCCAGGATGTCGCCGAAGCCGGACTGCGTGGACATCTTCCGCCCCGCCGTGCGC
>Ga0335069_10007625_pt1 | contig 15595 bp, 13 predicted proteins | sample Lox_Sample_11_FD_206714 | JGI IMG/M metagenome (GOLD analysis project Ga0335069, IMG submission 206714) | Soil microbial communities from Loxahatchee National Wildlife Refuge, Florida, United States - Lox_Sample_1.1 | ecosystem: Environmental > Terrestrial > Soil > Wetlands | place: USA... | reverse complement strand
TGCCAATCTGTTCACCTTCGGCTCCAATCACACGCACTTCGCGCGCGCGAATGCGCTCATTCATGCGGATAAAACGCTTATCGATTACCGTCCTCCGTTCGCTGGATGCGGGGGAAACTGCCTAGAAAGTATAGCATGCGGGCACCACGGGGACCTCCAACATGCCAGGATGTGTGAGAAACCCGGCGATCCAGGACTCTGCTGCTACGCCGTCCGTCGCATTTTTGCATCCAGCGCAGCCTTCACCTCGGGCCATTCCGAATCGAGGATGCTGAAATACACCGAATCGCGCACTCGCCCGGTCCACGTCACTACGTGTCGCCGCAAAGTGCCTTCCTCCTTGGCCCCAATCCGGAGGATGGCATTGCGCGAGCGTTGATTCAGGGCGTCGGTTTTGAGCTCAACGCGATAGCATTTCCACTCCTCAAACGCGTGTCGCAGCATAAGATACTTCGCTTCCGTATTGACCGCCGATCGCTGCCATGCCGGAGCGATCCACGTCGAGCCAATCTCCACACGGCGATTCGCGCGATCGATATTCATGAAGCGCGTGCTGCCGATCACGCGCCCCGAGCTGCGCTCCACGGTTGCGAAAGGCACGGACTCGCCCCGCTCCAGCTCTGTCAGTGCTTTCGCAACCACTCCCTCAAAGTCGTCACGCGTTTTCATTCGGTAAGGAATCCACAGGAAGATGTCGTCCAGGGAATCCTTCGCCACCTCCCAGAACATTTCTGCATGTTCGCGGGCTAGCGGTTCGAGGCGGACGACGGCGCCTTCAAGCGTCAGCGGGGTGACGATGTTCAGCGGTGGAGGGATCGAACTCATTGTTTGAAAGTAGGGTTGCCGGTAGCGCCTAGGCCACTGCTGTCCTGGGCGCACGCAGTCTCCGATAGAGTTGCAGATACTCATCGATCATGCGGCGCGCCGTAAATCGCTCTCTCGCGCGGTTGTAGGCGCGGGTTCCGTAGAGCCGCGTCATTTCACGATCCTGATCGAGCTGCGTCAGCAGTTCCGCCAGGCTGTCGGCATTGTTGCGTTCGAAATACAGCGCCGCATCACCCCACAACTCGCGGTAAACCGGGATGTCATTGGCCACCAGCGCGCAGCGCGAAAACGCGGCTTCAATCGAGCCCAGCCCGGTTGGATCGTATCGTGCCGTTGCGGCAAAAACCGTGGACTTGCTGTACAGGTTGCGTAGCTGCGATTCGGTTTGCGCGCCTTTGACGGAAATCTCGTGCGCGTCGGTAGAGACTCGAACGTCCGCGCGGATCGGCAGTGAAGGGGAGGGAATCGGATTATCGGCGCCCACGATGCAAACGGGCTGGCTGTGCTTGTGCTGGGTCAGCAGCGCCACCTGCTTTCCGGAATCCCACATCCGCCCGATCGCGAGCACCAGCTCTTCCTTGTTCACAAACGGGTTGAAGTAGATCGGGTTTCGTCCCGGTGAAATCGTATGCCCGACGAAATCACTCCCGTAAGCCAGCCGTAGCATATCGTTCATCCAGCGTGTCGCTGTGACGACAGCATCGGCCCTTTTCATCCCACCAACGATTTTCGCCCGATACCAATCCAGCCATGCGGAGGAAGCCGGTTCTTTCCCGTGAATCGCCAGCCACCAGGTCAGCATATCCCCGTGGGCCACGATCACGCGGGGAGTCGCGACTGGCAGTGCGCCGAAACTGAGTTGATTCAGATGGAGTACGTCGGGCCGTACGTCGCGCACAATTTCGCACAAGTATTCTTCGGCGGCCTCAAAATCCTGTTGCCCTTCCTGCATCCAGTCGAGCCGGAAGGCAGTGGGATGATATTCCAGCCCGTGCAAATTGTTCATCCAAGCCGTTTGCTCAGGAAGCGGGATTTCGCCAAAACTGACGAGGATGACTTGGGCGCCTTGCGTCACCAGTCCGGTCGCGAGTTCTCTGGAGTAAGTCCAGACTCCGCTGAACGTGTCCGTCGTGATGAAAACGCGCACAGAACCCCCGGGGTGGAACGGCGGGCCTAAGGGCCCGTCCCGGCCGAGTCAAGCCGGTTTCGAACAGTGTAGAGGCCCGAGTCACCGCTAGGGAAGGGTTTTTTGCGCGGGGAAGGCCTTTTTCTTGGATTTGCAAAAAGCCGCCGATGGCAACGGCTCTGGAGCAGGAAGGGTCGCAGGAAGTCCAGCTCTATGCAGGTGCACTTTGGTGCGCCGCCAGGCGAGTACACACCTTCTGGACCTCGGCGCGCACTACCGCCAGCTTCTCCGTCACGGACGGAGGCACGCCAAGAACTGCCGATGCCAGGTCGCACTCCGCCAGCAAGCGGCTAAGAGAGTCGCCCAGTTCGCTATGCAGCGCCTGCGCTGCCGCCACCCGGGCGTTATCCTCCTCGCGTTCCCTCCGGGCCAGAGCCGATCGGACTGCCCCCACCACTCGTTCAATACCGTTGATCACTAAGTTCATTTCAAGTTCCACTGCCGTTCCAAGGTGGGCGCGCACAGTTTCAATTTCGTTCGGTTCCACTTCCAGCAAATGTTGGTCAAGCAACACCAATACGTACTCCGTCGTACGCAGCAAAGTCATTGCTTGTACAAGGGATTCGGCGACGGCAGTCTTGTGGCCGGTGGCATTTTCCACTGCGGAAGCGCATTCTTGAGCGCGGCGCGCGGGCGTGATAAGCAGGATCATGCTTTCACGTCTGCATCTCGGCTACCATCCCGCCAGGTTTGTCTGCACCGGAAAGCCGTACTTTGAGCCTTTGAGCGCAGCACCTTCAGCTCCCAACACTAAGGCTCTTGGCGGTTAGCCCCGGCTCTTAGCAATCCACCTCAGCTCGAACTCGGTTCGCGCCAACAACGAACAGCCAACAGCTTTCCTACGGGCGTGCTTCATATTCCTTGAGCTTCCTATAGAGCGTGGTCTTTCCGATGCCAAGCAACCGGGCAGCCATCATCTTGTCTCCGTTGACGTGGGCCATGGCATTTAAGATCGTCTGTTTCTCAAGTTGTGCCAGGGGCACCACCCCATTGTTCGGTGCATGAGATAAGCCTGCCTGCTTTGCGCCCGTCAAATGGGTCGGGAGATCGCGAGCCTGGATCTCCCGCGAGCTTGAAACAACGCACGCCCGTTCCAAAGAGTTCTCGAGTTCCCTCACATTGCCAGGCCAGTCATAGGCGAGAAGAATTTTGAGCGCCTCGTCAGAGATCGTTTTTTCTGTCCCCGAGTCTTTGCCGATCCGTTCCAGGAAATGAGCGACCAAAAGTGGAATATCCTGGCGGCGCTCCCGCAGCGGTGGGATTCGCAGCGTAAGCACATTCAATCGGAAATAAAGGTCGCGTCGGAACGTGCCCTCCGTGACCGCCTGTTCCAGGTCGCGATTGGTCGCACCCAATATGCGCACGTTGATCGGAAGCTGTTTCACGCTGCCGACCGGTCTGATTTCTTTTTCCTGGATCGCGCGCAGGAGCTTCGCCTGGAGGTCCGTGGGCAGTTCGCCGATCTCGTCTAGAAAAACCGTGCCCCCTTCCGCGATAGTCAACAGGCCATCTTTCGCCCCCGTAGCTCCCGTGAACGCCCCGCGGACATGGCCGAACAGTTCGCTCTCGATCAACGTCGGCACCAGCGACCCGCAATCGACTGGAATAAATGGCCTGTCGCGCAGCGGTCCCGCAACATGGATTGCCTTCGCCACCATTTCTTTGCCCGTGCCGCTCTCTCCGAGAATCAACACCGGATGTGTACTCTGTCCTGCTTTCCCCAGGATCCGGTAGAGCTTCTCCATTTCCGGCGATCGGCCCACGATGTTCCCGAATCCGTGGCGTGACTTAATGCTTTCCCCCCGCAACCGGTTCTGTGTCTTCTGTCGGAGATGCGAGGCCACGCGCTCCAGCAGTAGCCTTAGTTCTTGCATGCCAAATGGTTTCGTTATGTAGTCGTATGCGCCACTCTTCATGGCTTGCACTGCGGATTGCACGGTCCCGTAGCCCGTAACGACAACCACGACGGCGTCGGGCCTTTCCCGCTTGATAATGTGCAAAACCTCGAGTCCGCCGTTGCCCGGCAGCCGAGTTTCCAGCAGGACGGCGTCGATGTTGGCCGCGTCGAGCAACCGATACGCTTGCTCTGCGGACTCGGCCATGTGGGTGCTGAATCCCAGCGAATGACCGACCTCGGTCGCGGTGTCCCGCATGCTTCGGTCTGCATCCACAATGAGCAGGTTAAGAAAATTCGCCGCCTTGAGTTGCGGCGTGGTGTTGAGGGCGGTTGCAGCTGACGTTAGCATTTGGACTCTCCGGTTTTTGCAGAGGATTCGGTGGTTTGAGAACTTGGGCCGGCCGGTCGGGCTGTCAGCGCGTGTGACGACTCCGTACGGCACCGTGGCAAAAAGACTTCGATCCTGGTGCCACAGCCGGGCTCGCTGGCAATCTGGATTTGGCCGCCAATTTCTTTCACGATGCGCTGCACGGTTGCCAAACCCATCCCCGTGCCTTGGCCAACGGGTTTTGTCGTAAAAAAAGGCTCAAACATTCGTGCGCGAGTTTCACCGGACATGCCGCAACCGCTGTCCTCGACGGCAAGCACGACGTACGAAGTGTGGGCTGCCATTCCGTTGTTTACCGCCTCATCCAGACTCTTAACGCTGGTGCGCACGTGGATCGTGCCGCTGGCCCCAATCGCATCCCGCGCATTGATGACGAGATTCATGAGGACCTGTCGCAGGTTTACCGGGTCCGCCAGGACGAGCGCCCCATTTACCGTTGCGTCGAGAGCGAAGACCAATTCAATTTGCTCGGGAATCAGCCGTCGGATGACGGCCTCGGTCGAGATCACGATCTCATTGACGGAGACGGGGAATGCCTCCGTCGGCTGCTTACGCGCACCCGCCAGCAGTTGCCGGGTAAGCGCTGCGCCTTGCTCGCCGGCAGCCCGAATCCCCTCTACGGCACGCCTGTGCCGATGGCCAGGTTCCAGTTCCGCAAGCAGTACGTCGCAATAGAGCAGTACGCCCGTCAGCAGATTGTTGAAGTCGTGAGCGATCCCCAGCGCAAGCCGGCCGATCAGCTCCATTTGCTCCGCTTGCTGCCGGCCGGAATCGGATAAGACCGGCGTGCTAGTTTTGGCTGTAACCGGGATTTGGGTCGTCGCATTCATCGAGACACCATCTTGCCTGGTGCGGCTCGACGCCCGAACGGTTGGCGCTCATCACGAAGCGGTACGGAGTGGACCGCAAATTGGTTCGGCGATCTCGCGGTTTCAAGCTGGGAAGACTCTTTCCGCGAATGGTTCGCTCGAACCTGATTGGGAAAAGTCTATGTCACATTGGCGATGCGCTAAGTGTCCGCCATCACATCATTTTTGTGATGAATCCGAATCAGCTGAATAGCGAAGTACCAAAACGGAGCCTCAAGCTAGGTCAATACGGAATCGCGGGAACGCGAGTTGAGCGGCCTACTGCAAATCGACGGGCTGTGCCAACCGGAAGGTCAGGCGTCGTTCCGGGGTGAAAACGACTTCGCTCCGGCCTGACGTTGGAGCTGATTCCCCAGCACTCTCTTGAGTGCTCTGCATACCCGTCCGTTCGTGGCTGCCGGCCTTGACGAAAATACTCGAAGTATCGATCAGGATCGTCTTGGTTCCGTTGCGGACGCTCATCAAGGTGATGCGAAGATAGCCGGGGTTTTGCGGTCCACCGCCCCGTTTCGCGTCAAGGACACGTCCGCTCACCTGCGTGCCACGTGCCAGCAGAGTCTGCTGCTCGACGACGACGGGATCGTCAAGCACGCCTTCGAACCTGTCGCCTGGCCGAGCCGAAATGCTCGAGAGCGCCTTTCCCAGTTTGACGACAAACGTCGTGCCTTCGGCCAGGCGCGCATTCGACGGCACAACGGTCTGGCTCGGCGAGATTCCGCTGGGCCTTGGTTCCCGGTCAAAGGGAACGCTTTGGGTGTTCGACGTCTCCTCGGGGACCCCGGGTGGCCGACCGCATGCCGTCGCGCAAAACAGAGCCAACGCAAACCAGACCCGCCGCAAATTGGTGGGCATGCCGCCGATTGTACTACGCCGCCCCCTTGCTTTTAGCTCTCAAAATGGTACAATGGTACCATGGTACATAAAAGTAATCGATACGAGATCGAGCGAGTTCAGACCGGCGTGCGCATGGAGAAGCGCATTCTCAAAGTCCTCAAGGGGTTCGCCGAATACCGCGACATGACTCTTGGCGACTTGCTCGAAGGCATTGTCCTTCACGCCTTTGACGGCAAAGCTCCGTTTGGCGCGGAGTCGCTGGCGCGGATTCGCGAACTGAAGAAGTTCTACGATCTCGACCTGGACTCTCGCGCAAGCCACCAACTTCAGGAAAAAGAATCCCGTGTCCGCCGGACTCCAGCGGGCAGGAAGAAACCGTGAACTCGAAGGCGAGCGCCGCAGCCACCAACCGTGAAATTGTCGCCGACTTTGAGCAGGGCAAAGTCCCCGGCGACTTTCATCACGCCGACCACGTACGTGTTGCCTTCGCGTATGTCGCCGAATTTCCTGTGTCCGAGGCGGTGGCAAGGTTCTCGTCGGCCCTCCGCCGCTTTGCCGCCGCCAAAGGAAAACCGAACCTGTACCACGAGACAATCACCTGGGCCTACCTCTTTTTGATCGCCGAACGTGTGGCTCGATCCGGTGGAACTCAATCCTGGGGGCAATTCTCCCGCGAGAATCCCGATCTCTTCGTGTGGAAGGGCAGCGCCCTCAACCGCTACTACTCCCAGGGCACGCTGGACTCCGACTACGCAAAGAAAAACTTTGTACTCCCTGACCTTGGCGTCAGCTCCGGCTCCTGATCCCGAACCAGCCTAAAGCACAAAAAAATGAGGAAGCCTCTCAGCTTCCTCATTTCGGTGCAGCTTACTTTCGGACTACTTCTTCACTGGTTTCTTGGCGCCCTTCTTGGCTGGGGCAGGTGCTGCCTTCTTGACAGCTTCCCGGCCGCCGATCAGGGTCAGTGAGTCGGTGGCGTTGAACGGATAGGTCCGGGCCGACGTTGCTTCCGTCGTCTGGCCAATGTTCAACGTGATATCCACCCGGCGATTGCTCGCCCAGATGATCGTCTTCATGTTGCGCAGTACGCGAGCCCGTTCTTCTTTCGTCAGCTCACCGTTCTGCTCAACCGAAGCCTTCACCTCGTCCGGAGTCAGGTTGTGTTCTTTGCCCAGCGCCTTGGTGTCCAGCAGCCCTTCGGGCACGCCGTTCTCCACCAGGAAGCTCTTTACGCGCGCTACACGGCGTTCGGAGAGAGCCTGGTTGTAAGCAACGGAGCCGCGCACATCGGCGTGGCCTTCCAGCGTCAGGTGAGCGTCGGGCTTGGCTTCAAGATACTTCTTGAAGTCGGCCGCGAGCGTAGTCAGCGTAGCCTGCTGGCTGGCGACCAGACCGGCGTTCGGGTCGTTGACCGGAGGCTTCGCAGTCGGGAAGTACACGCTGTGCAACAGCAGGCGCGCTTCCAGTTGCTTGTCGACGACCGGCGGTGGCGGTGGCGGATTTTTTACCGTTACCGGCGCCGTGGTCGAGGTCGTCAAGCCACGTGAGTCGGTACAAGTCGCGTTGACCGTGACCGAGCCGGGGGTTGCGCCAGTCGTATTCAGCGTGGCCGAGTTGCCGCTGCCGGAAACGCTGCCGCTGCTTGCACTCCATCCACCGATCGTGACCGGAACGTTGTCCGGGCTGGTGCAAGTACACGTGATCGTCGAGCTTCCGCCTACATCCAGCGTCGACGGGTTCGCCGAGCAGGAAATCTGCGGCGGGTTCAACGGTTTCACCGTGAATTTCGAAGAGCAGGTCGCCGTATTGTTCTTTTTCTTCTTCGCATCGGTGACCGTGGCTGTGGCTGCGTAATCGCCAGGGGCCGCGCCAGCGGTGTCAATGGTCGCGCCTGTATCCTTGCCCTCGATCTTTCCACCGGTGGCAGACCACGCATAGGTCAGCGGGTGCTTCGGATTGAAATTGCTCGCCGCTACCGTCGCATGAAGCGGTTCCCCGACCAGCACTTCCGAGTGATCGATCGTGCAGTTCGCCGCGACCGGTACTTCCGGTTCTCCGCCAAAGTTGAAGACCACGCCCGTGCGAAGCCTGGCGCCCCAGTAGGTGGGCCGACGGAGCGCGCCGTCTGCGGGCGAAACAACATCCGACCAGTTCTGCCGCGCAATGACCGCATCCGCCTCAAACAATCGTAGCGTCAGCGGCTTCCACAGTTTGATATCCATGCCGCCGCCAAGGATCGCGGCCGGTCCATTCGACGAACCCGCTGTCTTCGCCGACATGCGCTCGATACCGCCAAGCGCGTGCAGGAAGAAGGCGACGCCTTCGTTGTTCCGGAAGGTCAGCTTGGGGCCGATCGTCGCTGTGTTTATCAGCGCATTGCGATTTCCATTGATGCCCCAGTCGCCTTCCAGCGCCCAGTATTTGGTGAAGTTGTAGGCAAGAGCCGCACCGCCGCCCTGCGCAATGGAGGGCAGCTTGAACGCCAACGGTGGCGTGTTCCCATCCGGGATATTGCCGCCCGGATTTAACCAGTTATAGCCAGCGAAAATCTCCACCTTAGGCGGCTTCTGATCTTGGGCCACCATGACAGCCGGCAATGCGATGAATACAACCGCCAGGAAGAGCGCAATGGCCGCGGTCTTCCGGTACGAATGTTGACCAAGTGACATAAATTCCTCCAAATTCGAATCCAAAACAGAATGTCCATTAAAGCAGCGAGGCAAAAAAAATGCCCGAGGCAACAGCAAAAATAGCCTGCATTAGGAACAAAGGATGATACAGCAAGAGCCTGATTTTTCACAACATTAACTAACCCAAAGCGTGCTTTTGTTGGTGCTTACGCCTTTTGCCATGATTCTCAATTTGATATGAACGGCCTCGACCTGATTGAGTCTGGTTGCGGCATTGCCGCCTTCCTTGAATAATGACTATCGAGAACTTATGACACAGGAACGGGTACTCATCGTAGAAGACGAGGAGAACGAGCGCACCGGCTTGGCCGAAGTGGTCTCGAGTTGGGGATATCGCACGGAAACCGCCGGGGACGGCATCGAGGCTATGGAAAAGGTGGCCGTTTTCTCCCCGTCCATTGTCATTACCGACGTAAAGATGCCCCGCATGGGCGGCATGGAATTGGTCGAGCGCCTCTCGGAACTCACGCAGTCCATCGCCGTTGTCATGGTGACGGCGCAAAAGACGACCGAGAACGCCTTCCTGGCCGGCCGTCTTGGCGTCCAGGACTACATCGAAAAGCCCATCGATTCCCGCCGGCTGCGCTCCATCCTCACCAATATCGGGGAAATTCTGAACACTCGTAGCGAAAACGAGTCCCTGCGGCGCCGGCTCCGCGACAAGGGCGCGCTCGGCCTTCTTGTCGGTTCCTCGCCGCCCATGCAGGAGATCTTCCGCCTCATCGAGCTGGTCGCTCCCAGCACGGCGGCCGTATTGATTACCGGTGCCAGCGGCACCGGCAAAGAATTGGTGGCGCGAACCATCCATGACCTGAGTCCGCGACGCAACAAGCCCTTCGTGCCCATCAACTGCGCCGCAATTCCGGAAACCCTCATCGAGAGCGAAATCTTCGGACACGAAAAAGGTGCATTCACTGGAGCCTTAGAGCGCCGCACAGGCTGTTTTGAACTTGCCGAAGGCGGCACCCTCTTGCTCGACGAAATCGGTGAAATGCCTGTCGGTACGCAGGCCAAACTGCTGCGTGTACTTGAGGATCGAAAGCTCCGCCGCCTGGGCAGCAAAGTCGAGACCGCCGTCGACGTGCGAGTCCTGGCCGCCACTAACAAGGTTCCCGACGAGGCTGTCACGGCCGGCGAACTGCGCGAGGATCTCTACTACCGCCTCAATGTCTTCAACATTCACATGCCGGCCCTTCGCGAGCACAAAGAAGATATTCGTGACCTGGTCAAGAGCCTGCTTGCCGACATGAACCAGAAGCATGACCGGAAGGTGCAGGATGTCAGCGAGGCCGTACTCAACATCTTCCAGAGCTACTCTTGGCCCGGAAATGTTCGCGAGTTGCGCAACACTCTGGAGCGCGCCGTCATCGTTTGTGAGGGTGGTTTGATCGAATCAAAACATCTTCCCCCGGGCTTTGGCCAGACCGTTCGCGTCGTCGTCAACGATCCCGATGCAGTTCACCTCGGGGTCGGCACCACGGTCGAAGAGGCCGAAAAGCTGCTCATCCTGAAAACGCTCCAGGCCACAAGCAACAACAAGACAAGAGCCGCCGAGATTCTCGGCATCAGCCTCAAAACGCTTCACAACAAATTAAAGGAATACGGCCGCCCCCAGGACGCAGTCTTAGCGGAGGAATAACTGCACCAAGTTAACAGTTTTCAGCGCGAATGGCTCTAAGTTCTCTGAGGCGTGAGACCTGAGACGTAAGAGCTGAGAGCTTGGAGCTGCCTTTCCATGACCCGGAAATTCATCATCGTGCTCGTCATCACCACGCTGTTTACGGCGCTGGTGGTGGGTTTTTCCTGGCTCTATCTGTCGCAATTGCTTCGCCAGCGCCTCCTCTGGGCGGATGAAACCGCCTCCCAGCTCAGTAACCAATTGCAGTACGCTGCCTCCAAGTCGGTTCCCGATCTGACTAGCACCAGAATCGATACGGCGAATCCAAGAGCCATGCGCGCTGCCATTGCCGACGCTCTGCAGACTGATCCGAGCCTAAACGAGACCTTGGAATCGGTCGTCGGCAATTCGCCTATCATCTATGACGCCGCCATCATCGACACCAACGGCGTAGCGATCCTCAGCACAAATCCCAACATGAACGGAAAGCCCGTGCCCACGCGCCAGCCGCTCCGCGCACTGCGCGATGCCGGATTTCGCCGGCAACTCCGCATGCTCTTTGGCCCGGCCACCGTCTATGACGTCAGCATGGGAATGGAGATGGATGGACAGCCTTTCGGAAGCGTCCACGTCGGAGTTTCGACTGTCTTCTTGCGGAATGAACTGACCCCGCGTCTCCAGCAGGCTGCGTTCTTCTCCGTGGTTGCGATTTTTTGTTCGCTGGTGCTGGCGGCGGTCGTTTCCAACGTCGCCCTGGGCCCGCTGAAATCGATCGCCAAAAGCCTCGACAGCGCCAGCGTGGGCGACCCCATCCCAACCGAAGACTCCAGTTCCGACGAAGTCGGGCTTGTCTCGCTAAAAATTGCCCACCTCGGCCAGCGGATTCGCGATACCAACCAGATTTTCTCCGCCTTGAAAGACAACGTCGAGCAGGTCATGTCCAAGTTGCAGGACGGCATCATCCTGTTCACCAGCGACTCGCGCGTTGTACTGGTCAGCGCCTCCGCCGAAAAATTCCTGGCTCGGCCCCGTCGCGAGATTCTTGGCCGCACCGTCGAAGAGATCTTTTCCGACGGCACGGTTCTGGGGGCAGTCGTGCTGAGTGCATTTCGCAAGCACAAGCCCGTCGCGCAATACGAATTCGATGCCGCCGATCGCCGCCGTGTGCAGGTCTCCGTCGACTTTATCGAAGGGCAGGGAACTCAGATCGGAGCGCTGCTTACCATGCGCGACGCGGAATCGGTTCAGCGCATCGAAGACGAGATTGAAATCTCGCGGCGCCTTTCGGCATCCGGACGCCTCACGCGCGGTGTCGCTCACGAAGTCAAGAACCCGATCAACGCCATTGTCCTGCACTTGCAGCTGCTGCAGAACAAAATCAAGCAAGACGACCCCGATACACGCCGTCACATGGACGTCATCGGAAATGAAATCCACCGGCTTGATCGCGTGGTCCAGATTCTGGTCGACTTCACTCGCCCGCGCGACTTGCACCCGGAAGAAACGGACTTGAGGAAAGTACTCGAGGATGTCGCCGTTCTCGCGGCTCCCGACGCCGGTCGCCGCGGCGTGAAATTGGCCAGCGAACTTCCCGGGGAACCCCTCCTGGTCCGCGTCGACGCCGACCTGATGAAGCAGGCCATCCTCAACCTCGTCATTAACGGTGTGCAAGCCATGGCCAAGGGCGGCACTCTCACTTTAGCCGCGCATCGCGATGACGAGATGGTTGTCGCCGAAGTGCGCGATCAAGGCTGTGGCATTCCTCCGGAAGCGCAGGAAAAAATCTTTGAACTCTACTACACGACCAAAGGCGACCAGGGGGGCAGCGGAATCGGACTCGCGCAGACCTATCAGATCATGCAGTGGCACTACGGATCGGTCGAATTCGACTCGGTCGTGAACGCAGGTACAACCTTTCGTTTACGCCTCCCGGGAATCGCGAAGGCAGAGCGAAAAATCGAGATGACGGCCTGATTATGCGCGGGGTATTAATAATCGTGACGTTGAGTGTGGCGCTTGCTGCCGCTTCCCTGCGTGCGCAGGATGTGTCTTCGTCAAGTTCGCCGGCGGCTTCGCCGCAACCGCCACAACAGGAAAAATCGCCCTCCCAATCGACGCGCAAACCCTCTTCCAAAGCAAGAGTGCGTCGAAAAGTTGCGCCTCCTGCTGACGACAGCGGACCCAAGAGAATTGTCGTCCGCCAGGGTGGAGTGGATGAGCCTTCCGCGCAAATCGTGCCCGGCGTTCCTCCGCAGGAAGCCAGACGCCTGAGAGAGGAAGCCGAGGACCTCCTCAACTCCACGCGAGAGACGCTGCGCCAACTCGCCGGACAGCCGTTTACTCCACCGCAACAGGAAAATGTGTCGCAAATTCAGAACTACATGGAAGGATCGAGAGCCGCGTTAAAAGCAGGAGACGTTTCCAGGGCGCACACGCTAGCTCTGAAAGCCCAATTGCTGGCTGAGGATCTTACGAGAAAATAGCCGCGGAGCGGCGTTAGAATGCAGCCCGCAGCGCTGTGGGTGTGAGAGTGCGAAACGATTCAGCCCCAAAGGGGCATAAAAATCAAGCGTAGAGCAACCGGACAATTTCCTGAGGATCGCTGAGGCAGCGGCCGAAAATAGAACTCTTGCATGCTCCACTGATTCGCTTTTCATTCGCCTTTGTGTTACACTCACGGGCAATTTTCAGGAGCGAATTTTGCGCAAGGCCATCAACCACCTCAAAAAGTCCGATCCCATCCTCGCGGCGATCATCGACCGCATCGGTCCCTGCCGCATGCAGTATGGCGAACCTACGTTTCACAGCCTGGCCGAGTCCATCCTCTACCAGCAACTCAATGGCAAAGCCGCCGCCACCATCTTCGATCGTTTCACCGCGCAGGCCGGAGATCCTCTCACCCCAAAAGGCATCCTCAAACTCACCGACGCCCAGATGCGAACCGTCGGCCTCTCCCGCCAAAAGACGGCCTATTTGCGCGATCTCGCCGAAAAAACTCATGCCGGACTCCTCGAGTTCGAGCGCATGAGCGAGATGAACGAAGAAGAAGTCATCGCCCACCTGACGCAAGTCAAAGGCGTAGGCGTCTGGACCGCGCACATGTTCCTGATGTTCACTCTCCGCCGCCGCGACATCCTGCCCACCGGAGACTACGGCATCCAGGCCGCCATCAAGAAGCACTACAAAAAACGCAAATGGCCCAAACCCGCCGTGATGACCAGGATCGCCAAGCCGTGGTCTCCTTACCGGTCGGTCGCCTGCTGGTATTTGTGGAGAAGTTTGGATGTGAAGACGGTGGGGGAGTAGCTGGACGCTATCCTATGAATGGTCTGTATCAGGGCACAGTTTCCGAGGTTGCGCAAAAGCCCAAATGCCAACGCACCGTGGAAGTGCGGCGCTTGAGCGCCGCGTAAGCCGCTCCAATTCACTGCGGGCTTCAGCCCCTGCAGGTGCCCCAGGTTTCGTGCCTTTCGAAACCTGGGATTCCCCAAGGCCTGCATCTTGAGGTTTTGACTTTGCTCTTTCTGCTGCGGCGTTTCCCCACTCTCCTACCGGCTGATTAGATAACCCCGTCGGGCGGCTGCCCCCGCCCTCTCAAATTTTCCTGACCTCTTACGAACTGTGGCGTGCCCCAGTCTTTGCGTTTTTTGCAACGCGGCAACGAACACTTCACACACCATGAGATTGGTCATGTCGGCGGACGGAGAAAGAAATTCGGGAGAACCGTAGACTAGCCGGAAGCCAAAATCATCGAGAAATGGATGCCGAACCGGGACCAGGCCAACTTGATTCTGAGAACGTTCCCCTCCCGCACTCGCCACCGGCAACAAAAAACCCTCTCAACCAGCGAGAGGGTCGCGAACTGGTTTGGAGAATGATTAGGCCGCGGCGCGCACCACATTCCCGGCTTGGAAGCCTTTGGGCCCTTTGATCAAGTCGAACTCGACCATTTCGCCTTCATTGAGACTGCGGTAGCCGTTCTCCTGGATGGCGGAGAAATGCACGAAGACGTCTTCACCCGTGGAGCGCTGGATGAATCCATATCCCTTCGCCCCGTTGAACCACTTCACTGTACCCTTCTCTCTCACAAAAAACTCCTTTCGCCTCATTGTCAGTATTCGCTCCCGCGTTTCTTTGCTGATTGTTCCATTCGTCGAAACGACAAACGAAACACCCCCTTCAAAGAACGCAGGAATCAGGCGGCGTCACCGTGAGCAGACGCAGAGGGCGCAAACAGAAACAGCTCCCTGCATTTCGCCGAGCACTGGCCCGAGCCGAAACACAGTGGAGCTGAAAAGACGAAGCCGCGATCTCTACCACCCACACAGAAACGTCAACCGTTATGCTGATTCGCCAGCTGGGAGAGCTGACGAGCACCAGATCATAGTGAGGATGGTTCTGATTGGCAAGCCTAATTTCAACAAAGTGTTTCGCGTCAATATGACCGAGGGACGCACATGGCGGGATGGGGGTGCAGAAATCCAAAGCTCCAAGCTCTCAGCTCCAAGCTCTAAGGAAAAGCACATGATTCTTAGAGTTTCACGGCTTGTCTGATGCCGATGTGGTTTCTGACAAAGGACGGAAACCACGAAGGACACGAAGGAGCACGGAGGAACATGAGCCGAAGGCCTTCTGCCTTTCCTTGGAGCTTGGAGCTGAGAGCTTGGAGCTGCGCTTTGCTAAGATTTGAATAGACTGTGTCCTCCATCACCCCCATCCAACTCTCCGGCAAGAAGGGCGCCGCCGAATTCCGTCCCGCCCGCCGTCACAGTCTGGTGCGCTCCACCTTGCGCTACCTGCTGCGCACCGAAGTCCACACTTTCGCCTTCTCCGTCGCCGCCAACGCCATCCTCTCGTTCTTTCCCTTTCTTTTGCTCCTGATGACCCTGGTCCGCCGCGTCATCCGCTCGCAGATCATGTATGACGTCATCGAAAACCTCCTGCGCGACTATCTGCCTACCGGCCAGGAGTTCGTCATCCGCAACCTCAACGCTCTCGTCACTTCGCATCACCGTGCGCAGATTCTCTCCCTCGTGATGTTGCTGATCGGCTCGACGGGAATCTTCATGCCGCTCGAAGTGGCTCTCAACCGCGTCTGGGGATTTCCCAACAATCGCTCGTATGTTGGCAATCAGCTCATTGCTCTCGGTCTGGCGTTCGCCTGCGGATCGCTGGCGCTGCTCTCGATCGGCCTGACCGCCGGCAACGTGGCGGTGGTGAAGAGCGCGCTGCACGGGTACGGCGCCTGGTACGTGCGGCTCGTGGGATTCGCCACAATGAAGATGTTT
>Ga0335069_10007623_pt1 | contig 15596 bp, 11 predicted proteins | sample Lox_Sample_11_FD_206714 | JGI IMG/M metagenome (GOLD analysis project Ga0335069, IMG submission 206714) | Soil microbial communities from Loxahatchee National Wildlife Refuge, Florida, United States - Lox_Sample_1.1 | ecosystem: Environmental > Terrestrial > Soil > Wetlands | place: USA... | reverse complement strand
TATTCACGAGGGACGCGGGGGCTTTCGCCCGGAGCATCAGCGGTTCCTGCTGTTTCCCACGCGCTACCACCAGCAGCGCGAGTGCGTGGTGGCCAGCGCTCAGGCGCGGTTTGATGAGATGACGAGGCCCGTTTCAGCCGAGTCGGTTCGCGTGGAGTTCTGCGCTGAATTGGCGGAGGCGCGCCGGTTGGAAACTCTGGCGCAGGTCAAGGCGCTGCACGGCCAGCATATCTGGCGAGACGAGGTCGTTGAACGAAGATTTGACTGGGGTAAAGATCGGGGCATTCATGTGCTTGCTGTGCGCGTTCTTCGGTTGGCCCAGGCCTTGGAACTCCCGCTGACTACGGCCTACGCAGGTTGCCAATCCTGGATAAAACTGGAACGCGATATCGCCACGGACGGGGCCACGCCGGTACTGGAAGATGCAACGTTTGAAAAGAAGCTCGCAGAGTTCCACGCGGTCGGTTGAAGCCAATGGAGGCCCGAATGCAGAGAAACTACCACCGACCGCGGTGGAGCAGAAGCACAACGGCGGAGCCGCGCGGACCGTTGGGGCGGCGGTAGGTTAAGGGAGCGGCAAGATGCGGATTATCTCCCTCTCTCGCTTCTTGGCCGAGGCGCTTCGGCAGGCTCGGGACGGGCGCCTTTCGCTCCTCGCGGGGGCTGGAGTTTCGATGGTGCCACCGACGTGCCTAGCATCGGCGATGCAGCTTAAGCGGTTGGCCGTCTCCTCGCTATGCGATACACCGGGGCTGCGCCTCTACCGGCGCAAGGTCATGCTCTCGCCGAGGTTTGATTCGCTGGTGCTGGAGATACTCTTTCAGCGGTTCTATGAGTCATTCGGCAGTCGCCTGTTCTCATTTTTTGACGTGCTGGCCGACGCAGAGCCTAACCTCGTTCATACCGTCGTGGCAGAGCTTCAGCAGAAGTTTGCTATCCCGGTCGTAACGACCAATTTCGACACACTGGTTGAAAGGCAGCAGGAGTCACCCAGGCCGGTGCTGCATTTGCACGGGGAGTTGGGAGACAGGGAGCAAATGGTCGTTCGGATCAACCAGGTGGGAAAGGGCTTACCGACCGGCCTGGTCCGCAACGCTGGTCGGTGCATCCGGGGCCGTGTGCTTCTGGTGCTTGGGTACTCCGGCAGCGACGAGGATGTTCGGGTTCTGCTACGGCGGTGTCGGCCGGCGCGGGTGTTGTGGCTGGTTCGCGTCCGGGGCGATTTGGCGCTGCAAAACATACAGCGGTCTTTCAAGGGGTTCGATGTGGCGGTTGCATTTGGCGACCTCGGGCTTGTGAGCCGCCGCATAGCTGCCCGCGTGCGCGTAGAGAGTGCGCTCACGAGGCTGGGAATGCGGCGTGGTGGGGGAAAAATGCACTTTTCGTGGGGCCGGCGTTTGACGCTCGACGAACGTTACATGGCCCTTTCGGAGGTGATGATGGATATCGAAAGCTACCGACTCGCCGCCGAGGTGGCGCTTGCTGGGTATCGCCGGTGCCGGGTGCTGGAGAGACGAGCGAGGTTTCTAATTCAGGCGGCCGGTGCTTACAAGGTCTTGGCCGACACGCCTGCCGCTATAGGCTGGGCGAAGAAAGGTTTGGCGTTGGCGAGGAAGAGCAGGGACTCGTGGGCAATTGCTGCGGCGCTGAACACACATGGACTGGCTTTGCTGGAGCAGCACGAAACTGATCCGGCGCGCGCTTTGCCCTTGTTTCGCCGGGCGGGCGCCGCTATTTCATCGGCGCTCCGCGAGCGTCGGTCGCCCGAAGTCAGGGAACGGATGCGTGGCTTTGCTGCTCGCGTTTTTAACAACCTGGGGCTTGCCCTAATGCAGCTCCGCAGGGACGCGAAGGCGGAGCAGGCTTTCATGGGGAGCCTGGCGTTCAAGAGGCAATCCGGGGACATTATCGGGATGGCCACCACCGCGGCGAACCTAGCTCGCCTTAAGTACCGGCGACGGGAGCACGGGCCGGCGCACAAATGGAAGTGGCGGTGTTTGTACCTGGTGGAGCGGTATGATCGCAAGTTCACGAAGGCCTACCTCCTCCGCAGTTTGGGAGGGATCGCTTGCGAGCAGGGCCGCACCAAGGTTGGCATGAGGTCCCTTAAAGCGGCACTCGGGATTTACCAAGATCTGCTCGGAGACGGCCTTGGCGTGCGACTGACAAAGGAGATCATGGCACGGTTCCGAAAGCGCGGGGGGACGCGGTAGCGCTTCGTAGGCGGACGGTGCTCTGCGCGGTGGGCCTGCCCTGCCGGGCTAGAGGCGTGGCGTCGTTCGCAGCAGGGACGCCAGGCACTGCCGCCGAGAGCCGGTGACCGTGACCGTCGGAAGGCGGGGGATTTCGGTTCTAAGGAGCAACTGTAAGCCGCCGGATCGCAGTCGCTTGCGTCGAGGAGGGGGTGAAAAGTCGCCGAATTTCGGGCTTGTCCCAAAGCAGGTTTTGTGATGCAATGGCGGACGTTGGGAAAGATTCCGTTTGAGCTAGAGCTGAAATGGGATCGCGTGGCTTGCCGGTTTCTCTTCCAGCGTCTGAGCGTTCACACGAAATGAGTACCGAGATCACGTAATTGCGAAAGGACGAGAGAATGAGAAGAGGAACCCTTTGTCTTCTCGCCGCGCTTGTTGTGTCGGCGGCGGGAAGTGGTTGGGGACAGGTGAACAGCGGTAGCAACGGGAGCGATGGTGCGTTCAACCCCGCGACGAACGTCGTCGTCAACATGGCAGACCACCCGAGTGGCGTTTACCAGTACACGTTCGTCAATATTTCAAACGGTATTACGGTGACGTTTGTTCCAAACGCGGCCAACACGCCCGTGGTTTGGTTGGTTCAGAGCAACGTTGTCATCAACGGAACCGTTGACGTGTCCGGCCAAGCGCCGGGTGCGGCTCCGGCGAATGTTTTAGGCGGGGTGTGTGGCCCCGGTGGTTTCCGAGGGGGAAGCGGTGGGGACGGCGGAAGCGCGGGGCTTGGCCCGGGTGCTGGGGTGGCTGGGCAGGCCGCAGCTTTTGGAACGCTCCCGATAGCGTGGAATGGAAGCGGCTATGTGTTTTACACCAATGGAACGGCGACCTACGGGAACCAATTTCTTCTGCCGCTCATGGGTGGCTCGGGCGGCGGAGGGGTGGGTTCAGGTACATACGCGAACACTTATGCCGGTGGCGGGGGTGGCGGAGGGGCGTTGCTGATAGCGGCTTCTCAGATGGTTCAGTTGGGTGGCAGCATCGCGTCACGCGGGGGTCAGGGGGGATGGTACAACTGCGGTACCGGCTGCTATGGATATGGTGCCGGGGGTAGTGGCGGTGCGGTGCGGATCGTGGCGCAGAGGATTGAGGGCTCCGGCAGCATTGACACGTCCGGGGGACTTGGCCCGGGGTGCTGTTCGATCAGCGGTGGCCGGGGGTGGGTCCGGTTTGATGCTTATGAGAGGAATTTTGGCGGGACCGTAAGTGGCGCGTTCACGCAGGGTTTTCAGCCCGTCATTATTCCGGTGGCGGGACAGGGTCCTCAGCTCACCGTAACGAGTGTTGGTGGCGTACCTGTGGCTGCGCCGCCGTCTGGGGTGCTGGCGACGCCTGACGCGGTCCTTTCTGCGCAGCAGGCGACTCCTGTGGCCGTGGTTGTGCAGTGCGCGAACCTGCCGCTGGGTACAGCGGTTACGGTGACTGTGAGGCCGGTGGGTGGGGCTGGGGCGTCGGGCGTTGGATACAACAATACCGGAACCTTGGCGTCCAGCACGGCTACGGTCATGGTGAACATTCCCCGGGGCGGGGGCCTGATCTACGCGACCGCGGCGACGGGGAATTGATCGAGGAGGAGGGAAACCCTATGAGAAGCATGCGTATTTGGAGCGTTTGGATGGAGTTCGTGGTTGCGGCTTGCCTGCCAGCGGCGTGCTGGGCGCAGGTGAACAGCGGAAGCGATGGGAGCGACGGCGCCTTCAATCCGGCGACCAACACGGTCATCGACATGACCGATCACCCGACCGGCATTTACCAGTTCAGCTCGGTGTACATTCCGAGCGGGGTGGCGGTTTCCTTCCTGCCCAACGCGAGGAACACGCCAGTGGTCTGGTTGGTCCAGAGCAACTGCTTAATCAACGGGACTGTGGACGTGTCCGGGAAGAACGCGCAGGGCAACCAAGCTGGGGGTGGTGGCGTCGGTGGTTGGCGAGGGGGCGGGGGCATAGTCGGAGGTGAGGCGGGGCAAGGGCCCGGCGGGGGGAGTGCTAGCAGCGGTAATCGCGCCTTCGCTGCCGGTGGGACTTACCAGTACGGGAACGCGTTTCTCGTTCCGCTGCTTGGGGGCTCGGGCGGCGGGGCCTTTAGCCAAACGGTTGGGGGTGGTGGGGGCGGCGGCGCGATCCTGATCGCCGTTTCTGGACAGGTTGTGCTGAATGGGGCGATTCTGGCTAAAGGGGGAAACGCTACGTACTACCCGGATCCGAGTGCGGATTCAGCTTGGGGAGGCGGAGGTTCTGGGGGTGCGGTTAGATTGGTGGGGCAGACAATCGTGGGGACCGGTGCAATTTCGGTAGGCGGGGGAATCGCGGCGAACGGTGGCGGGTACGGGCGCGTTCGCTTCGATACCTTTGAGAATGGATTCACTGGAGGGATAACTGGGAATTTCACGCAGGGGTCTCAGTTCGTGGTGATCCCGGCGGCAGGCCAGGTGCCTCAGCTAAGGATCGCGAGTATCGGGGGGGTAGTTGTCGGGGCTTCGCCTGGCGGAATTATCTCGGTACCGGATGCCGTTCTTTCTGCGCAGCAGAGCAACCCGATTCCTGTTGTCGTGAGCTGCTCTAACTTGCCTCTGCACTCGTTGGTCACGGTGAGTGTAAAACCGGTTAACGGCTCTGCTGTGAGTGTCACTTGCTACAACGACAGTGGCACGCTGGCGTCAAGCACGGCGACGGCCTCGGTGAGTATCCCGCGAGGTGGGGGGATTACTTACGCGACGGCGGCGACTTCAAATTGAGGGCGGCTTCTATGAAACCCTTTGGAACGATGTTGATTGTTGCCGCCCTGTGCTCGGGGTTGTCGGCGGCACGGGCTGACGACGTGATCACGAATGTAATGTCTCCGGTGGTGAGTTTTCAGTTCCCGAACGATTTGGGGAGCGAGGCGCTGACCAACGGTGGTTTGCTTTCGCCGGTTGCCAGCTACCAGTATTTCGAGTGGCCGGGGGACAACGTTCTGCAGTTGGATAGCAGTCCGCTGGTGAGCTATTGGTATCCACTTCTCGGCGGTGTCGGTGGCGTGAGTGCCAACTTTTCTCAGGTCGGCGTCTCGCCCACTTCGCTTGCTGCGGACGGCCAGAGCACGGCGACGGTGACGGTGGCTTTGCTTGACGGAAACGGGAATCCCGTCAGCGGGAAGTCGGTGAGGGTAACCGTCGTGGTACAGACCTCCAGCGGGGCGGTGGCGCTTTCGAGTGTGACCCAGCCTGTGGCGGCCACGGACGGCAATGGCCAAGCGACGGCGAGCTTCAGCTCGGCGGTGGCTGGTAATGCTGTGGTCTCGGTCCAGGATGTGACGGACGGCGTTGCGCTGGCGCGGCAGCCGAGTGTGCGTTTCAACGCGGGCTTGGTGGCGCCGGGGGAAACTTTGGCCGGTGCGATTTCGGGCCTGGCCAATTCGAGCAGCAACCTGCTCACCCACTCGATTGATGGAATTGCGACTCAGGAGGGCGGTTATGGTGACTATTTCCAGACTCAACTCACGGCTGACAAGCGAGAGCAAGGGGTAAACGAGTTTGCGACGGGCGTCGGTGGCGTGCTGTCGCTGCTTCTGCCAGGCGGCACCGAACTGCTGCGCGAGGTGGCGAAGGATTTGGGGCAGGACTACGCGCCTGACGCGTTGTCGCTCATCCTGGATAGGGTCGCCGGAAGCAGCACGGGCCTGACGCAGTTTGGGCAGAAGATTGACGCGAACAACGACGCCTTGCAGGCCGGGGAGCTGCAGGCGGCGCGGCAGCTTTTGGCGGGGGTGCCGCCTGGGACTGCGAGTTATGTTTCCGCTTACCAGAATGACATGGCCTTGCGGGCGCAGGCGAATGAGGAGCTTCGGCTCATCCTGTTGTCGCAGCGGAATTTGTTGCTGGACTTGCAACAGAACTCAGTGGTGGGCCAAGCCGAGGCGAATCTCTTGGGGGCGGTCTTCAAGGATGTGAACGTGGTGGTCGTGGCGGCGACAACCATCGTGACGCTGTCGCCGATCGCCGGCAAGGCGGCGACCACAGCGCTGGGTGTGGCAGAGGGCCTGGACACGTACGCCGTGAATCAGCAGAATCTGAACAGCGACCAGCAGGGATATAATACGGCGGTTATATCGCTAGCCAACTGCTACTACGTGTCGAGCCTGATTGATGGTAACACGCGCGCGGCGTTCAACCAGATTGCGCGGGGGCAGGCGCCGAGTCCGGTTACTGGCGCGATCGTGAGTGCGGACTCGGTGACGACTTACCATCCGCTATCTGGGATCATTGGTGATCTGACGACCTGGGCCGGGCAAACGTTCGGGGGCACCACTTATGTTCACGTGGACAACGCATACTCTCTGCTCACGGTCAGGAACACCGGCACGCGGGCGGCCACGTTCAATGTTAACGCTTTCTACTCGCACACCTTCGCGCTGTCTGATCCGCTTTCCATCCACGGCATCTCGATTGTGGTGCCGATGGTTGCCTCGGTCGTGGCGAATATCGGAGCTGGTCAGTCGGCGGTGGTTAGGGTGGATTACTTTGACGGGGTGACCGGTGCGACGCCTGACGTTGGCTCTCCCGTCGTGCTGCAGGTCCTGGGCAGTGATGGAAGCGGCGGGTTGTTCGCCGTCGATCAAGCCTCATCCACCATGCGGTGGCAGCAGGCTGGGGTTGGTGGGTGGTTTGTCGGGGCGAAAGGCAGCAAGGGGCCGGTGCCGCAGGACGGTCCGCAGCCCGAGGATGATGGTTCCACGAACCTGTTTGGACTTGAGACGCCGATAAAGGCGTTTGTGTATCCTGACGCGACGAACCAAGTGTATCAGGGGCAGGTGTGGGTGGTGAATCCTTTCGCAATTCCGCTGGGAGCCGCGATAGCGCAGCCCGTGCCGGCGGGCGTTACGGTGCTCAGCACGGATGGCGCGGCGGGTGGTGGTTGGATTGTGTGGACCAACACCCTCGGCACGAATGGCGTGGTGGAGCATTTGTTTAGCTTCACGTTGTCGGTCATGCCTGGCGTAGAAACCAACCTGCCGCCGCCGACCGTTGTTTTCAGTGATGCGACCGGCACGAATAGCCTGACGATGACGGCGAGTGCGGCTGGGTTCCCGGGGCTCTTTCCGGTTGGCGTGAGCGGGTTTGTACCTGTTGGGACTTGGGGGATGGACACGCCGGCGCAGTTGGCGGTGACGAACTACACTGCGGTCAGCCAGGCGGGAACGCTGGCGATTGCATTGACTGACACAAACGGGGTCGTGGTGACGAACTTCTCTCTGCCGTTTGCGGTGGGTGGCTTCGCGGGCGTCAGCGTGAGCTATTCCCTGCCGGGCGGCCTGGCACCGGGGTCGTATGCGGTAAGTGCGGTGGCGGCCATCGGCGGAGGAAGCGGGCGATTGTTCTCAGGGACTTACGTTCTGGGCGTGTCGGCTGTGTGGTTTGGCTGGGGACCCGGAACCGGCGTGGTGCCGGATGGGTTTGCCATGGAGCTTCAGGGGACTGCGGGATACGGCTACCTGATTCAGTGCTCGACGAACCTGGTGGACTGGCAGCCGCTGCAATACCTGGCGCTGACAAATGGAGCCGGGTTCTTCACGGACTACTACGCGCCGAACTACGGACAGCGGTTTTACCGAGCTTCAACGGTGGCGCCGCCACAATAAGAGGGTCAGCGGGCAGGCCGGAGGTGGTTCAACGCCACCCGGTAGGCAACTGCGAGAAAGTGCTTGCCGTGCCTCAAAGTAACTTGCTGGTTCAGGTGTTGGAGAATTCCCGTTTCGGCAGAGCCGGCGGTGTCCGAGAGCACCGCCGGTTTGATATTTCAGCGAAGGAACAGGTTCCAGTCCTCAACCTGTGCTGGATTGCGGATCAAAGGCCGAAACCGGTAATTCCTTGGGCGCACGCGGATGGGGCAGCAGCCTCAGTCCAGCCTCATGCGGCAGACGATCGGCTTTGCGCTGATTCACCTCTTTGCTCTCATTTGGGGTGCTGTGCTTGAGCCTGGAAACTGACGTAGGTGCCTGACCAGAGAAGCACGAAGACGATAGTTGGTGGCAGGAATACCCAGCCGGTCGGCCCCGCTTGGTAGAGGAAGATGGCGAGGGCGATGAGCAGGAGGTTGGCAACGCCGCCAACTGCCAGCAACCGCAGGCTGCGCCGGCCCGTGAACGCGGTCCAGATGCAGATGGCGAAGTAAAGCAGGGGGTAGAGCATTATAAGGTCCTCCCGGCCGCCCGGTGGGGCGATTTTGGTCAGGAAGAACAGCAACCCTGCATAGCCGATGGCGGCGAGCAGGCTGACTATTGCGAGAAGGATTCTCATAGGCAGGCTCATATCAGGGCTCATATCATCTTCTCAGACAGGACATGGCAAAGAAGGAGAGCAGGCATGGGCTTGCGTGTTACGGCTGTGAATTTCGCGACCCGGCGGGATTTATTGCCACGACATAAATCCAAAGGAGCACCCACGGCGCGAAATAAGCTACAATGAAAACGGTAACCACACCCAACCATCCGTAGCCGCCAGTGCCGCATCGCGGGTGGCCGCGAAGAAAATCGCATAGGCGGCCAAGGCGCAAACGTGGGCGGACCCCGCCCAAATTCGCAACGCTCGCTTGGTTTTGGAAAGCAGCAATCCGAGAGAGCTTACGAAGAAGTAGGAGCAGGTCAGTACGACCATTATCGTGTCCCAAGAAATCACCGGCGAATCCGAACCGGCGGCAATTCCGGCGCTCATTCCCGCGGTCTTTTTGCCGTAAATCCGCACGCACCAGAAAAGGAGCAATGTGAGAAGTCCACCAGCGAGAAATGGCCATGAGAATCACTTCGTCATCGGAGCCGGGTTCACGGCTGTAAACTCCGAGAGCCGGTGAAGCCGGGTGGAGGTTATAGATTGTTGCATTCGCGGATCAGGGCGATTCTGGTGGCTTGGTGGTGGGTGGAATGCCGCTTGCCGACGGTGGCAGGCTCAGGTACACGCCTACCCAGAGCGTAATGAAGATAGCGGCGGGAAACAGGAAGACCCAGCCCGTGGAACCGGCGAAGCACATTCCGATTGCGAAGGCGGCGAGGAGCGCGTTTGCTGCGATGCCGGTCGCCAGCAGCCTTGAGCTGCGGCGCTTTGCAAAAGAATGCCAGAAGCAGGCTGCGAAGTACAGCAGCGGAAGGAACATTACGAGGTTCGCGGCTGCCCCTCCCACTGGGGCGCCCGAACCGTCGGAGAGCGAACCGACGCGAGCAGCCACGGCGAGCAGGCCGAAATAGGCGACCGCCGCGAGTGCGCTTACGATTCTGAGGAAAATTCGCATAGTTTTGTTGCGGCGGTCCTGGTTGGCGCGCTCAGGGCTGCAGGTTCCTTGAAGAATTCTGGTTCGCACGTGCCTGTACGAATATAGCGCTTTGACCGCTGTAATCCGCCTGGATTTCCATATGGACAGCGGCGAAAACGGTCCCGTTTCGAGTGGAAATGTAAAAATCCTTCGTCAGGGATGGTGCCCAGTTTGGCTGCTCCTGGTTCATTTGGATGGTAACCTTCGGCTGGTAGCCACTTGGCGGCGCCAGAAACGTCTGCTCGTTTGTCGTTTCCTGAACACCCCCGCCGATGGCCGAGATCTCCAGACCCCATGTGTAGGGTTCTCGCGTTCCTGTGATCTGCGAACGGTTGAACTTGATGACCAGGTCCCCTGTCTGATTTTCTCCTTCCGTTTTCTTCTTGGCAAGCAGGTCGAGGGTGTATGGCCGGCCGTCCGGTTGAAATCCGAAGAGTGTTCTGGTGGACACGAGCGGCTCGGCTGGACCGAGTTTCCACATGCGAATGATTACTGGGTTCTGAGGGTCGGGCTGAAAGATCGTGGCAGACTTGGCGTAAGCGAAAGCCCGTTGGGTTTTATCTGACAGCCGGTACCCCGGCTTCTGAACGGATTCCAGATTGAGCACGTCGCCAGAGGCGCCCAACAACTCGAAGCGTCCCTCGGAGTCCGTTGTAAGTTCGCGCTTCTCGTGGGTCGCATCGAGACTGTTTGGAGCCGCCGATGTCCATTGACGTGCAGCGAGGACGACGTTCGCGCTGGGAACCGGCTGGTCGTTCTGGTCGAGGACCTTACCCCAAAAGCTGATGGTCACGTTCCTCTGCAACATGTCTCGGGTGAACTGTTCGGTCAGCTGCTCGCGATTGGTTGGGCTTGGCGTCATGGCTGGATGCGGCTGGGCGGGCACAGCGGATTGCGCTGTCCCTGGCGGGGCGGCGGGGTTAACCGCAGATGCCCGCGGCGTTGGCGGTGGCTGATTGGTGGCGCTCTGCTCGGGGGCCGCGGCAGGGGACGAAGCGTCGTTCTCTGTTCTGTGCTTGCCGCGCTGCAGGAGGAGCACCAGAGCGCCGATTAAGACGGCAGCCAGGAGGACGTATAGAAGAGAACGTTTCATTGGGCCCTCATCAGGTTGTAGGCGAGCATCAGATGCTCCCAAAAGTACCAGCGCAGCATGTTATCCGAGCGGAATTGGGCGCTGTGTCCTTTGTGGGCGCTTCCGAACACGTACGGCGAGCCGGCCAAGTCGATCTGCTGGAAGGCTGAGCCTACCTTGAATGCGCCGCCGACGTTCGGCTGGGCTCCGAGCGCGAAGCAGTGGGCCTCATCGCAATAGGCGAATATCTCGTAGGTGTTAGTGGGAAAGCCAAGCGGCGTCGTAAGTACGTAGCCGCGATAGAATGAGTTTACGTCCTGCCCGGGGAAGCCACTCCACCCGTAGCCGAGGTCTGGTTTCATGTTCTGGTCGGACTGCCACCAGCTCAGGGCGTAGTCGAACTCATTTTGGAAGTTTACGAAGTGGGCTGCTCCAGCTATGCCATTGAAGTAGCAGGGCGAATTAGAGGTCCAGTAGTGGCCGTATCTATCCGGTGTGTACGACTCGTAGCTGCCGAGATCGCGGTTGGTGGTGGTGGGGTCGTAACACCATGCAGGTATCGCGCCCTGCATGGCAGCGTAGGTGTTAACGACCGGGGTGGCGCCGGCAAGGCGAAGGGCTTCGCCAGCGACGACATTCCCCATGCTGTGGGCCATCAAATAGACTTTGCCTGGGTACTGCGCGTTCAGGTTGGTCAACAGATTAAGCAGTCCGGTGGCGGAGGCCCAGGCATTGGATTCGCTGATGTCGTAGTTATGTGCATCGAAGACGGCGCTGATTGGGCCCGAGAATCCGTTTCCGGTCGGCCAGCGAAGCGAACCGAAGCGACCTTGGTAGCCCTGCCAGTACAGCCGCTTGAACGCCGTCTCCGCGAAACGATCCTTCTCCCAGGTTTGCATGTTCCAGCCGTGTACGTAGAGGATGTAGGTTGTGTTGGTGTCCTGGGGCGGGGTGAATTGCGTTGGCGATGCGCCGACTCCCAGACCCTCGACGGCGAGGACTGGCACGGTTCTTGGGGCCAGGCGCGCGTTGTCACCGAGGGTCCAGCGTTCGTAGAGTTGTTTGATGTCCACTAAATCGATGTAACTCTTTGTCTGAGCGAGGGTGTTGGTGTTACCATCAGCGATGGTGAGCGTGAGGGCGCCTCCGCCATACTTTACGCCGCACCAGATGAACTGGCTGTTGCGCCAAGTGGTCTTGGTAAACTGGATTTGCTGCCCTGGGCCCAGTCTGCCGATATACGGGCAGAGGACCGAGTTCGTCTGTTTCGCGGCGATTGCGTCGTCGGTTAGATACCCGGTGCCTCCGTCTTGGTCAGCGGCGGCGAACAGGTCAATCGTGGGTTCGCCTTCGCAGTCGGTCCAACTCAGCGTGAGTGTGCTGTTGGCCGGAAGAGCAGCGACGAGGTTCGAGGTGACGCCAGCCATCCATAAGCGGGCGAAGTCTTCGAGGTCGCGCGTACAAGGAATGACGCGCTGGCCTGACGCGTTGACATAGTTGCAGTCCGGCACGCGCTGGTAGGCTGGGAGTTTGGCGATTTCCGTCGGGCCAAGATCATCCTGCTCATGGTCGCAGTTGAGGCCGAGAACGTTGCAATCGACATCGTGCCATCTGTCGTAGTCATTGTTGACCCAGAAAACGTACGAGCCGGCCTGGAGAAAAGTGGCAGACAGAAGCAGAAATATAAAGATTTCTGCGAGCGGCAGGCGGCTTCGCTGTTTCGGCAGTTTCATAGGTTACATTCGGCCAAGTTATGCTGACATTCGCGTTGATTTACGTTCAGCGGGACTGATGGTAAATTCTATCGGACAGGGGGCAAGATTGAAGTGCAAGGAAGAGGATCCAACGGATTCAACGGCGCGACCCGGATGTTGGACGAAAGTCGGGGGACAAGCGTGACCGCTTGGCCATATGCGGTATGACTGTGTCCTTCGGGACAGCCAGGACGACAACGATGCACATAGCGATTTGTGTTCTTTCTGCCCAGCTGAGGAAATGGTCGTCCCGGAGAGGCGGCTCCCTCTCGTCTCGGAGTACCAGGCTGCCGTGGCCACATGCAGCCGAGCAATCTCTACCTCGCGTGGTCACCCCCCAGTAAAGGGAAGGAGTTGCTATCGTCAACATTTCGGATCTGCTGGCGGTCTTTGCCAGTCTCCCTCCATCGCGGCTTGCGTGTCTCAGCTACGGGACGAACAAAATCACAACATTGGAGCATGGATATCCGTAGCGTCCGTTATGCTGCGGTCCCTTGTCGGTCGGCGTGGACTCTTCGGTTCGCCAATGGAACGCGGCGGCATTTGCAGACCTTCTTGGAAATCCGCGAAAGGAGAATTAAAGGGCCAGGATCGGGAGCGACGCCTTCGAGTTCGGCCACTACTTTGCGGAGGGTCTTGCGTTGTCCCAGGGCTTTCTTCAAGAACTCAACCGAGACGTAAACTTCCGTCGCTTCCGTGTTGGTGAACTCCCATTTGGACAGGTGTTTCATCCCAGGCCGCCACCACTCGATTTGGCCACCATATTCGTGACGTGAATCCGTCCGTTTGACGAAGGCCAGCTTGTGCTCCACAAGGAACAGGTCGAGTTCATCAGTCATGTAGGGCGCCAGTTCGTTGTTGCACACTTTCAGCGAAGAGTTGCCACTGATCTGTTCGGCTTCCTTGCGAAGGCTTGCCTCATCGTCGCAGCCGCCGTATTCCCGCGTCATTTGAATGGCGAGCAGATGCCCCAACAGCGCGTCCAAGACCGCGGAGGCTATCTTGCCGCCGATCTCGTAGCGAATGGGGAAACGGTCAGCCATAGACGTGTCGATTCAAGGTTTCTTGGGGGTCTTCTTCCGGGGGCGAGGCGTATTCGGAACCAGATAGCAAAGGGCGCGACACTCGGGGAATTCCCCCGATGGAACTTCGCCGCCGGGCTCGACCCGCTGGAGCAGGTCGGGAATATCGGGAAACGCAGTCGCTGGTTCCCCAACCCAATTGCAGTTGGCGCACGCCGATTTCATGATTGCTCTTCAGTTTGGCGTGTTATGCCTCCGTATCGAGCCTGGCGCTCCCGAGCAATATCTTTGGCGGTGCAAACGCAATTCCTGCGGACCTGACGCAGACTGCAAGCTTCCGGGGATCCCAACGAGGCGCGCTGCTGGGAATCCTGCTTATGATTGCCGGCGGCATAGGAGCAGAGGATTCGGCCGCCCCGAACGACTTGAACCTCATAGCCCCATTGGCTGTACGCTCCAACGACAACCGCTTGGACCTTCGCATTACGAGTTGAGGCCATATTTCCGATATTCGCTGATGAGCCACGCCAGCCAGCGCTTGGCCTTTTCCGGCCCCGACCGCTGGTTGTGAGCCTTGAGGAATTCTTCATGGGCCTTTGGGCAGATCGTTTGCCAGCGGCAATCCGCCGGAATGTGTGCTCCGTCTTTGGGGATGTGGAACCGAGGCCGCTGTAGATCACCTTTAGGCCAACCCACAAGGCGGCAGTCCTCGGGCACGCTGCGAATGCTGTCGGTTTGCGCATCATAGCAGGCGCGCGCGAATTCGACATCGTTCTTGAGGTAATCGTAAACGGGAGCATCGCTCGGGCAGTAGAGTTCCACTTGAGGCGAGATGCGCACGGGCCGATTGAGCCGCCTGCCGAGTTCCTCTTCGGCGGCACGCTTGGCTTGTTCGAGATCCGTGAAAGGCTGCGGCGCCTGCCGGTTACGGCGCCAGACGGATTCCTGGCCGCATCCGTTGGCGAAGATTCTTTCGTGCCTTCCGCCGACGGCCAGGTCCAGAAACCAAGCGTTTCCCGACGGCACCGCCTGAATGATGAGGCTAAATCCGGGGTTGGAGTTGCCGGGGCCAGGTGTCATAAGCATGCGAGCCTGCGTGCGAAGCGACGCAGAAATTCCCTGCCGTTGCAGGGTGATGGCCAGGGGTGTTCGTGCGCTGATCATGGTCAGGCCGCTGCCGGCAGAGGTTGGCTGCTGCCGGCTTGCGGCAGAATCGCCGGAGCTTCCTGCTCGGCGGCGTCTGTTGTCGCCATTGCGCCCGGGGTGCCATCGGCCAATTGGAGAGTGTTCTTGGCCAGTACGTGGTTGAGGAGATTCTGATAAACGGGCAACTGCGTGGCTTGGAGAGCAGCCTCCTGCAATTTCTTGGCCGAGAACCGTGTGACCTCCTCGATCAGAGTCTTGGTGCCGGAAAACGCCAGCATGCTCTTGCAGTTCCCCTCGCGCTTCACGGGCTGCACGGCAAGATAATAGCCTCGCTTGTTGAATTCTCCCGAGAGGAAGCTCCTGCCGCCCGCATCGTAGTACACTTCAACATCCACAAAGCGGTTGAGTTCGGTCGTGGGCAAGCTGCGGATAATGATTCGTCGGCTCATGAGATTCGTTGGTTTGGCGGACTACTCGAAAATGAGCACTGGTTCCGGCTGGCACTTTCCTCGTCCAGATAATCCCTCAAAGCTGTCAGGCGTGCCGTAAACTCCAAGGGACGTACCCTTCGCAGGTCTTTCAGCCCCTTCATGCGGGGGCTGCCGGGATATGCGGAGCAGGAAAAGGAGCTTCACTGGCCAACCCTCCTCCAACCAGACATGAAGGGTCGTGTGCAGGCTGTACCGACGCTCCTGATACAGAGCTGTTCTTTGCTTTTGGTACCGCTGCCCCAAGTCCAACGAAGACGGGCCTAATCCAGATACGTTTAAGCAGGAGGAGGTGCGGGCCATGGCGTTGATTACGCCAGTGGCCGCGCCGCCAGTGGGCGTGTGGCGAGCGATGGGTGCCGGTTGGCGCGGGGTTCTCGTAGGTGATGCGGAAGTGTTCGCCGATCAAATTGGGTTTCCAGGTAGCGCGGCGGACAACCTTGCCGTTCTTCTTTTTAGCTGGGCGCAGAATGCGCTCACGGGTCACAAGTTCCGGTTCGGCGGTCATGCCCAGGAGGATGTTGATGGACAGATGCGCGAGACGGTTGACGGTGCGCTTGTCCTGCTCGTGAGTGGTGTCAGACCAGC
>Ga0335069_10007622_pt1 | contig 15596 bp, 17 predicted proteins | sample Lox_Sample_11_FD_206714 | JGI IMG/M metagenome (GOLD analysis project Ga0335069, IMG submission 206714) | Soil microbial communities from Loxahatchee National Wildlife Refuge, Florida, United States - Lox_Sample_1.1 | ecosystem: Environmental > Terrestrial > Soil > Wetlands | place: USA... | reverse complement strand
ATCGCCAGTCACCCAGCAATTGATGGTGGAGATGCAGTCGATCAAGAGCCTGCTGGAAAGGCAGTTGGCGGGCTTTGCGTGGGGAGAGATGTCGCGCCAGAGTCCGACTCATGCCATGCTGCTGGCGGAACTGCTCGACGCGGGATTCTCGAGTGCGCTGGCGCGTCGCCTGATTGACGAAATGCCGCCGGACAACACGCCCGCGGACGGACGCAAATGGCTGGCGAGCGCAATCAATCGCCGCCTGCGGACGCTGACGGGTGACAACGACATCATCGACAAAGGCGGCGTGTTTGCGCTCGTCGGACCGACTGGAGTGGGCAAGACCACGACCACGGCAAAACTGGCGGCCCGCTGCGTCGTTCGTTACGGGGCCGAACGCCTCGCGCTTCTGACCACCGACGGCTACCGCATTGGCGCACACGAGCAACTGCGCATCTACGGACGGATACTGGGGGTGCCGGTTCACGTAGTGCGCGACACCGAGGATCTCCGGCGCACTCTGGTGGAACTGCGCGACAAGCACATGATCCTGATCGATACCGTCGGCATGAGCCAGCGCGACCGCATGGTCGCGGAGCAAGCTGCAATGCTGACCCGCGCAGGGGAAGTCAAGCGCTTGTTGCTCCTGAATGCCGGCAGCCGCGGCGACACGCTGGATGACGTCGTACGGGCCTACTCGGGCGAGGACCTTTCAGGCTGCATCCTTACCAAGATCGACGAGGCTCCCTCACTCGGTCCCGCACTCGATGCCGTGATCAGACATGGCCTGCTGCTTGCGTATGTGGCGAACGGCCAGCGCGTCCCGGAGGACATGCATTTGCCCAACCGGAACTACCTCCTGCACCGGGCTTTCAAGCTGCCGGCGGAGTCCTCGCCGCATCGGCTAAAGCCCGACGACGTGGGCCTAGTGGCCGCGCCAAGAGGCACCAGGGCGGAGCCAGTTGGAGTCAGTCATGGGTGACCGCAAGATATGGCACGGCGATCAGGCGGATGGCCTGCGGCGCCTCTTTGGCTGCCAGGAACCGCAGATCGTCGCGTTCGCTTCAGGTCACGAAGCGTGTGGCCGCACGACACTGGTTGTACAAACCGCGGCGGCGCTTGCCGCTGCGGGGCATGGCGTTGTCATTGTCGATGAAAATGGTGGCCCGAACAACATCCTGGCCACCTTCGGAATTTCGACGCGCAACGATCTTCTGCACGTCGTGCGAAGAACACGAAGTGCGCTTCAGGCGGCGTTGCCGGCCGCGCCGCTAGTGCGCGTTGTGGCCGCAGCGAAGGCAGCGCGAGATCTGGACCACGAGGACGTTTCTAGTCGCGACCGGCTTGCGGCAGTGCTGCGCGAACTGCAGCAGGGGGCCAGTTTTGTCTTGATCGATTGCGCCTGCCGGCGCCCGGGGCACCTGTCAGCTGCTGCGGCGCTTGCCGGACACGTGGTCGTGGTCGTAGCTGCGCAAGGCACGGCAATCACGAACGCCTACGCGTTGATCAAGCGCATTGCGCAGGCCCAGGGTCGCGACCGTTTCCAGATTGCGGTTGCCCGGGCGCGCTCGCCGGAGGAGGCGCGCGCCGTGTACGAGAACATGCGCCGGGTTGCAAGCGACCATCTCGGGGTACGCTTGGATTATCTCGGCGCGTCGGCGGTACCGGTGACGGATCATCTTGCCGACGCGCTGATTCGGTACCTGCCATCAGCGCCGGAACTGGCGGGGGCGGAAGGCTTCGTCGCCACCGACCGATTTGCTGCGAGCCAGCCGGGCATGCAGATTTCGGTGTTATAGTTTCCGGACTCATTTCGCCGGATTCGCCCATGTACACTGCTCAGGGCGCACCTGACAAGGAAGACCTCGTTCGCCAGCACGCGCAATTGGTGAAACGGCTGGCCTTCCAGTTGATGGCGAAGCTTCCCGCCAGCGTGCAGGCGGACGATTTGATCCAGAACGGGATGATCGGCCTCCTCGATGCCCTCAGCAGGTTCGAGGAAGGCATGGGCGCGCAATTCGAGACCTATGCGGTCCAGCGCATCCGCGGCGCAATGCTCGACGGACTGCGCGAGAACGACTGGGTGCCACGTGGCGTTCGGCGCGAAATGCGGCGTGTCGAAGAAGCGATCCAGCGACTGGAACATCGGCACGGCCGGTCGCCCAGCGAAGGCGAACTTGCGGATGCCCTCGGCATGCCGTTGGCGGAATACCAGAGATTGCTGCAGGACGCACGCGGTCACCAACTGATCTATCTCGAGGACCTCGCGGAGGAACACGAGGAATCGTATCTGGACAGGAATTGCGCTGGTCCGGCCCTGGCAGACCCGCTGGCTCTGCTGGAAGACCTTGATGTGAAGAAAGTGCTGGTCGGTGCCATTGACGCACTGCCCGACCGCGAAAAGCAGGTCATGGCGTTGTATTACGATGAAGAGCTCAACCTGAAGGAGATCGGGGAGATCCTCGGCGTCACCGAGTCGCGAGTCTGTCAGTTGCATAGCCAGGCCGTGGCGCGCCTGCGTGTCGCGATGCAGGTCAGCGAAGGCATCCCTGTCGTCAAGAAGCGCCGCGGGCGTCGCCCGAAAAGCGAGCGGGGGGCCTGAGCACCGTGGATAACATCAGTCTGCTTGGCCTGCTGCTCGGTTTGATGGCCATTGTCCTGGGGCAGGTACTGGAAGGCGGGCATGTCAGTTCCCTGGTCCAGCCGACCGCTTTCCTTATCGTCATTGGTGGCACGCTGGGCGCTGTCATGCTGCAAAGTTCTCCGAAGTCGTTCATGCTGGGAATGCGCATGGTTCGGTGGGTCTTCTCGCCACCACGCATCATGGCAAGCGAACTGATCCGCCAGGTCATCCAGTGGAGCCACGTTGCGCGCAAGGAAGGCCTCCTGGCGCTCGAGGCACAGATTCCATCCGTACTCGATCCCTTCGTGCGGCGCGGACTGCAACTGCTGGTCGACGGTGCCGAACCCGACGGCCTGCGGGAGGTGCTCGAGGTCGAAATCGGCGCCTATGAGGCGCAGATGAAGCTTGGTGCGAAGATCTGGGAGTCGGCGGGAGGATATGCGCCGACCATCGGCATTCTCGGCGCCGTCATGGGTTTGATCCATGTCATGGAGAATCTTTCGGATCCGGCGAGACTCGGCAGTGGCATTGCCGTCGCGTTCGTGGCAACGATCTATGGAGTCGGTTCAGCGAACCTGATCTTCCTGCCCATTGCAAAGAAACTACTTGCCGTGGTTCAGCAACTGGCACTCGTGCGCGAGATGTACGTCGACGGATTGGTGGGTATCGCCAATGGCGACAACCCACGAATGATAGAGAGCCGCCTGCACGGCTATTTCGTTTGACGATGGCGAGACGACTGAAACACGACGACGAGCACGAGAACCACGACCGTTGGCTGGTTTCGTACGCTGACTTCATCACGCTGCTGTTTGCGTTCTTTGTGGTGATGTACGCGATTTCCCAGGTCAACGACGGCAAGTATCGCGTGCTGTCGGACACGCTTTCTTCGACATTCAGGCACGTTCCGGGGGCAACTTCCGGCGCGCAGGTCAATATCAATCCCAATTCGCCGATGCCGATCGCTGTTCCGTTCCGCCGGCCCAATCCCGGGATCAAGACGGACGATAACCAACGCTTGAAAAAGGAGAAGCTGCGGAACATGGCGAAGGAGATCAACGAAGCCCTGGCGCCGTTGGTCAAGGAGGGCCAGGTGCGCATCACGGAAGGCGCGCTTGGCATCACTGTAGACATCAACGCCAGCGTTCTTTTTGCGCCTGGTGATGCGCGGCTCGATCCCGGCGCCATCTATGCGCTGACAGCTATCGCCAAGGTCCTGGCGCCGACGGACTTCCCTGTTACGGTCGAAGGACACACCGACAATACGCCGATCAACACGGCGCAGTTCCCGTCCAACTGGGAACTGTCCGGCATGCGCGCATCGAGCGTGGTGCGCTTGTTCGTCGACAATGGGGTGGATCCGCGGCGCCTGACGGCAACCGGATATGCAGACCAGCGACCGGTTGACGACAACGCCACCATGGAAGGCCGCGCCCGCAATCGGCGTGTGGCAATCACCATTGAGTCGCGGACGCCGGACAATCCGGTCGAGGTCAGGCTGCCCTGACCCCCGGGACGGCGGCTGGTTTCAGGCCGATCCGAGCGAGCGTCCGCCAACCCCTGTCCGGGGTTGGCCATCCGGCCCGTAGGTCGCGGCGCGATCGACGGCCGCCAACAGAATGTTGATGCCCTGCTGGTAGTGCTGCAGGTGAACGGCGATCATTTGCCCGTTCGCCTCGTTAAGAGCCCGGGCCTGGGCGGCCAGACCTAACAGTTGGTCCCAGTTCCGTTGATTCGCTGCGCCTGCCGGTGAAACAATCCAGACATCCATGCCTGGCCGGCCAGCGGGCAATTTCATGCCTGTCAGTTCAGCGTCTCGCGCAGCGGCGAATGCGCCTAGTTCCTCTGCTCTCTTGGCCTTCTCGGCGGCCAATGCTGTGACGCTTTCCGACGGGCCGTCGGCGAGCAAAGTCTGCTCACGCTGCAGCAATGCGACGAAGGCCTCAAGGGCCCGAAGTTCACGGGCAAGCAACTCGCCGAGTTTTGTCGGCTCCGCGGTGGGCGTCACTCGACAACTAGCCTTGCTGGCGGCCCAGCATTTGGCGGACGCTTTCCAGGAGACCGTCCGCGATCTTCTCCGGATTGACCTTGAACTGCCCTTGGCTGATTGCCTGCTTGATTTCCGCGACGCGTGCGGAATCGACGACCGGCGTGTCCGCCATGGCGGCACTGGCCTCCTGCAACCGGGCGGCGAGAGACGACAATTCAACCTGTTCGCTGGCCGTCGCGGCCTGCTGGCCGGCGGTCGGCGTGGCCCGCTTTGGTTTCGCAGCGGCTTCGCTGGTTCCGACTGGTCCGATGGACGTGTTGATTTTCACGATGAATCCTGTTCCGCTTTAGGCGCTTGTCTGTTCTAACGGCCGATACCCGGAAAACTTGAGCGACTGTTCAACACTTTGATTCTACATCAGAACCCAACCTCAACTACCCCTCCCATGCGCGCGATTCCGCTCACCACCTGGCCGTTGGCAAGCCTTACGTTTACGACCTGGCCATCCTGGCCGTTGTTCAATGCGCGACCTTCGTTGGTTACCTGGAAGCCCGGTCCGCGCGACACGACCTTGACGGTTTGATTCTGCTGGACCACCAATGGTTGCCTTAGCATGTCCGAGCGGATCGGCCGCCCCGCGGCGATAGACAGAAGACTGGTGCGGCCTACCGCCTCGTGCTCTTCCGTCAGAACGCCTGCCGGCAGGTCCGACAAGTCTCCTTTCTGGCGCGATAGATCGCGCGACGATATGGTCTGGCCTTGTGCGATGGGCAGGGCCGTCACCAGATAGTCCGCAACCACGCGGATATGCACGGGCAGGAAGATCGTCCAGCCGCGTTCGGTCTGGCAGTGCACGGCGATCGTGGTTCTGCCCCAGGCCTTGGCGCCGGCTGGCAGCGCCACTTCCAGCGCCGAACACGGGGCGAGCTTGTTGTCCGGGTCGAGGCCGCCTGCGGTGTAGCTGACTTCGCCTGGCAATCCGCGAGTCTGTGATTGAAGGAACATCTCGACGGCATTCTTGACAGTCGCCGGATCCTGCCGGCCCCAGGCGAAGGTCGCCGAGACCGCGAACAGGACCGCCGCGGCAAGCACATGTGACGGGCAATGCTTCATGCAGCGATTCAATCACGGGGGCCTCATCCAGGCAAGCGTGTGCTTGCGCCGGCCGGTACGGCAAAGTTTGCCGCCGCCGCAGGTTCGTTGCCGGCAACACCTGCGACTGCCAGCAACTCAACGGTTCCGCTCGACGCCGAAGCCTGCGCCAACGGGCCTATGCCGAAGGTGGCACGATTGGTGCATAACGGAATGCGCCTGACTAACTTGAGACCAACATGTCCGACAGTTTCGACCAGCACCTGGGATCCTTGCGTAGCGTCGCCAACATGCGCGCCTACCGTCAGGAACTGCTGGCCACCAATATCGCCAACGCCGACACGCCGAACTACAAGGCACGGGATTTCGATTTCCAGGCGGCGCTTGAGAACGTCAAGGCAGGGCGCGGCAATTTCGCCATGGCGCGGACCTCGCCTCGCCACTTGAAGGGCGACAACGTGGGCGGTGCGGGCAACGTGCCGGCGGGTGTGAACGTCCTCTACCGCAGCGAGTTTCAGCCCAACGTCGACGGCAACAGCGTCAACATGGATGTCGAGCGCAGCGCCTTCGCCGAGAACGCGGTGCAGCTGGAGACGACACTGACGCTGATCCAGCAGGAATTCCACCGCATGCAAACGGCCATCCAGGGACAGTAACATGAGCCTCTTCAATGTCATGACCATCGCCGCCTCGGCGCTGACCGCGCAATCAGCGCGGCTCAACGCCACGGCCAGCAACCTCGCCAACGCCGAAAGTCTGACCGGGCCGGACGGCAAGCCTTATAAGGCGAAGCAAGTCATCTTCCAGGCCATGCCGGTGACGTCCGACGGTAGCGTAGGCGTGCGCGTGGCCGGCGTCGTCGAAAGCGCTACGCCCGGGCGCAACGTGTATGACCCGAAGAACCCGGCCGCGAACGAACAGGGCTACGTCGAGATGCCGAACGTGAATGTGGTCGAAGAAATGACCAACATGATTTCGGCGTCGCGCGCCTATCAAACCAATACCGAGATCATGAGCGCGGCCAAGACGCTGATGCTCAAGACCTTGGCGATCGCCCAGTAACGAAAGGGAACCACCATGGCTACCAGCTCGGTCAATTCCACGAACTACGCCCAGTCGGTGTACGACTCGCTCAACGCCAAGGCGAGCACGACGTCGTCATCCGCCTCGGACACGCAGAACCGCTTCCTGACGCTGCTGACGGCGCAGCTCAAGAACCAGGATCCGCTGAATCCGATGGATAACGCGCAGATGACGTCACAGCTGGCGCAGATCAGTACCGTCGACGGACTTGAGCGTCTGAACACGACGTTGCAGGCGCTCCTCGACAGCAGCTCCGGAAGCCAGACGCTGCAGGCGGCTTCGATGGTCGGTCACACGGTGCTCGTGCCGGGCACCTCGATGGCGCTCTCCAAGAGCATGGGTGTGGCGGGCGTCGAACTGGCCAGTGCGGCCGACAACGTGACTGTGACGATCAAGGATTCGAACGGCGCCGTTGTCGACACGATGAATCTCGGCGCGCTCAAGGCGGGCCTGAACGGCTTCACCTGGGACGGCAAGACGACCAATGGCAGCATTGCGGCGGATGGCAAGTACACGTTCAGCGTATCCGCCAAGCAAGGCTCGAACGACGTGACGGCGACGGCACTGGCGGTGGGCGTCGTCGGCGGTGTCACGCGCAACGGGCAGACTTTCAATCTCGATGTCACGGGGCTCGGAACTTTCGCCCTCAGCGACGTCCGCGAAATTCTCTGATAGGAGAGGGCAATGAGCTTCCAGCAAGGTTTGAGCGGTCTTGGTGTTGCGTCGCAGGCGCTCGACGCGATCGGCAACAACGTCTCCAACTCCGGCACGGTCGGTTTCAAGTCGTCGCGCGGCGAATTCGCCGACGTCTATGCGGCATCGCTGACCGGTGGCGGCGCAAGCCAGATCGGCATCGGCGCGTCGCTGGCGACTGTGTACCAGCAATTCACCCAGGGCAACATCACGGCAACCAACAATCCGCTCGACGTGGCAATCAACGGTGGCGGCTTCTACCGCATGTCGAACGCCGGTGCCATCAGCTACTCGCGCAACGGGCAGTTCCAGATCGACAAGAGCGGCTTCGTCGTCAATGCCGCGGGCTACCGCTTGCAGGGCTATCCGGCGAGCTATGCCAATGATTCGTCCGGCACGATCGTCCAGTCGACGCCGACCGACATCTTCATCGATCCGACCGACATCCAGCCGAAGGTGACCGGGGACATTACGGTCGGGCTTAACCTTGATTCGCGCCAGTCGGTTCCGACGGCGACCACGTTCGACCCGACCAATCCGCTGAGCTACAACTCGTCGACCTCGGTGACGATCTACGACTCGCTTGGCAACACGCACGTGGCGTCGATGTACTTTATCTACAATGGCGCGCCGGGTACTTCGGTCAATGGCGGGGTCAGCGCGTGGAGCGTGCGGTATGCACTCGACGGCATCGCCAACCCGACAACCAGCGGAACGCACGCGCCGAGCGCCACGACCTATATTCCGACGGGCGACAACCTGGAGTTGCAGTTCGACGCCAATGGCAAGTGCGTCGCGGTAGGTGGAGTTGCCGCAGCCAAGACATCAATATCATTCAACCTGGCCGGAGTGCTTGCGGCCCAGACGCCGCCGCAAACCAACAAGGCCACGACGCCGCTGACCATGACGGCACCGGGAGCGGGCATCGACTTCACGGCTTCCACGCAGTTCGGCAGTCCGTTCGGCGTCAACAATATGGTGCAGGACGGCTTCGCGTCGGGTCGCCTGGCAGGCATCGCGATCAGCACCGACGGAGTGATCCAGGGACGCTACTCGAACGGCCAGTCGAAGAAGATGGGCCAGATCGTGCTCGCCAAATTCAATAACCCGAACGGCCTGCAGTCGATCGGCGGCAACCAGTGGCAGGAGACGTCGGCTTCCGGCGCGCCCATCATCGGTGCCCCGGGCACCGGCGCCAACGGTGTCGTGCAGTCGGCGGCGGTAGAGGAATCGAACGTGGACCTGACCAAGGAACTGGTCGACATGATCACCGCCCAGCGCAACTACCAGGCCAATGCGCAGACGATCAAGACGCAGGACAGCGTTCTGCAGACCCTGGTGAATCTCCGCTAAGAGTCAGCCCTGACGGGACGCCATGGACCGCTACATCTACACTGCAATGACCGGGGCCTCGCAGACCATGAGTCGGCTCGCCTCGGTCGCGCACAACCTGGCCAACGTCACGTCTACGGGCTATCGTGCCGAAGAGCATCGCCTGCGCGCGGTGCACGTCCAGTCGACCAACACGCCGACGCCCCTGGCTACTCGCTCCTTCGTCGTCGATGCCAGCATCGGCACCGACTACTCGCCGGGGCCGATGCAATCCACGGGTCGGCCGCTCGACGTGGCCGTCCAGGGCCAGGGTTGGATCGCGCTGGCGCTACCTGATGGCAGCGAAGCCTACACGCGCAACGGCAGTCTCGAGGTATCCGCGGATGGCGTTCTGCAAACGCGCGACGGTACGCCGGTGCAGGGCGATGGCGGGCCGATCAGCGTGCCGCCGGACGTAAAGATCTCCATTGCTCGCGACGGCACTGTGTCCGTCATTCCGGAAACCGGCGCCCAGACTACCGTCAACAACATTGGCCGCATCAAACTCGTCAATCCCGACGAAGCCGATCTGGTGCGTGGCGCCGACGGCCGCTTTCGCCTGCGCGGCGGCGATGCGGGCCAGGTGGACGACAAGGTCCAACTCGCGTCGGGTTATCTCGAAGGCAGCAACGTCAATCCGGTCGAGCAGATGGTGTCCATGATCTCGCTCGGCCGCGCCTTTGAAATGCAAGTCAAGCTTCTGCAGACGGCCACGCAAAACGACCAGTCGGCAGCACAAGTCATAACCGCTCGTTAAGGGAGTCAACATGATCCGTTCGCTCTGGATCGCCAAGACCGGCCTCGATGCCCAGCAGACGCAGCTCGATGTTATCTCCAACAACCTCGCCAACGTCAGCACCAACGGGTTCAAGCGCTCGCGCGCCGTATTCGAGGACCTTCTCTATCAAACGCTGCGCCAGCCCGGTGCAGCTTCCTCGCAGCAGACGACGATTCCCTCCGGCCTCATGATGGGCACCGGCGTGCGGCCCATCGCCACCGAACACATCTTCACCCAGGGCAGCCTGCAGAAGACCGACAACAACCTGGACGTCGCCGTCAACGGCCAGGGCTTCTTCCAGGTGCAGATGCCTGACGGCACGCTCGCCTACACACGTGATGGTTCGTTCCAGCTCGACAGCACGGGCCAGATCGTCACGTCCAGCGGCTATCCGCTGTCGCCGGCCATCACCATTCCCTCCAATACGACCTCGGTGACGATCAGCCGCGACGGCATCGTCTCGATCATGACGGCCGGCAGCGCCACTCCGACTCAGCTCGGCAACATCCAGTTGGCGACGTTCGTGAACGTGGGCGGACTGCAAAGCGCAGGCGAGAACCTCTACATTGAGACCGCGTCGTCGGGCACGCCGACGCCGAACACGCCGGGCAGCAACGGCTCGGGCCTCCTGAACCAGGGCTACGTCGAAACCTCGAACGTCAACGTGGCCGAGGAACTGGTGTCGATGATCCAGACGCAGCGGGCCTATGAACTGAATTCGAAGGCCATCACGACCTCCGACAACATGCTGGCCCGGCTGACGCAACTCTGACGGGTGAAATCATGAAACTTGCAGCGGCTATCCTGACTGCGGCCCTGGCGCTCGCCGGTTGCTTCAACACCGTGCCGCCCACGGCCGTGCATCAACCCATGAGCGTGCGGCCGGCGCCGCAGGAAGCCGTCAGGCCGGACAACGGCGCCATCTACCATGTCGCCAGTAGCCGTCCGCTGTTCGAGGACCGTCGCGCACGCTTCGTCGGCGACACGCTGATCATCAACATCGCTGAAAAGACGCAGGCCTCGAAGATCTCCGAGAACAAGACCGAACGTTCGCAGAGCGTGGACGTGTCGGTGCCGTCCGTGGTCAACCTCCCGTTCAAGGGCGTGCAAGGACTGACGCTCGGAGCCGGCGACAGCAACAAGTTCGACGGCAAGGGCCAGAACAACTCGTCGAACGATTTCACCGGCACGATCACCGTGACCGTCATCGACGTCTATCCGAACGGCAATCTGCTCGTGTCGGGCGAGAAGCAGATCGGTCTCAAGGAAGGCGAAGAGTTCATCCGCTTCTCCGGCGTCGTCAACCCGGTTACGATCACAGGCGCGAACACCGTGCAGTCGACCCAGGTGGCGGACGCCAAGATCGAATACAAGGCCAACGGCTTCATCGATTCAGCCCAGGTGATGGGCTGGCTCTCGCGCTTCTTCCTGAGCTTCCTGCCGTTCTAGGGGCTGCCATGACCAAGACATCGAAAACCCTGCTGGCCGTCCTCTGGCTCCTCGCTGCGCTGCTCGTGACGGATGCGGCCCGCGCCGAGCGCATCAAGGACATGGCCTCGGTTGCCGGCGTGCGCAACAACCAGCTGGTCGGTTACGGCCTGGTGGTCGGCCTCGACGGTTCCGGCGACCAGACGACGCAAACGCCGTTCACGGTCCAGAGCATCGTGAACATGCTCTCGAACATGGGCATCACGCTGCCGCCAGGGCAGTCGCTGCAGCTGAAGAACGTCGCGGCGGTGATGGTGACCGCCGTGCTGCCGCCCTTTGCTCGCGCCGGCCAGCAGATCGATGTCACGGTATCGTCGATCGGCAATGCCAAGTCGATCAAGGGCGGTACGTTGCTGCTGACTCCGCTAAAGGGCGCCGACGGCCAGATCTACGCGATGGCGCAGGGCAACGTCGTGATCGTTGGCGCAGGGGCTTCGGCAGCTGGATCCAAGGTGACGATCAACCAATTGTCATCGGGACGCATCGCATCGGGCGCGACCGTCGAACGCGAGGTGCCGACGCCGGTGGGACAGGGCGAGTACGTCCATTACGAGCTGAATTCGACGGACTTCGCGACCACACAGCGCGTGGTCGACGCGATCAACAATGCGTATCCCGGAACTGCTGCAGCCGTCGACGGGCGCATGGTGCGCGTACGCGCACCAGCCAGTGCCAACGATCGCGTTGCGTTCCTCGGCCGCGTGGGCGAAATCGAGGTCGTGCCGGCGCAGGTTGCCGCCAAAGTGATCGTGAATTCGCGCACCGGGTCGATCGTCATGAATCGGACCGTGAGCATCGACAGCTGCGCAATCGCACATGGCGCGCTGTCCGTTTCGGTGACGGCCGATAATTCCGTCAGCCAGCCGCCGCCATTCTCGGGTGGGCAGTCGGTGCCGGTCACCAACGCGACCATCGAGATCAAGCAGGAGGGCGGCCAGCTCGCGAACGTCCGTGCCGGCGCCAGCCTGGCGGACATCGTCAAGGCGCTCAACGCGCTCGGTGCCAACCCCCAGGATCTGATCGCGATCCTGCAGGCGATGAAGAGCGCCGGCGCGCTCAGGGCCGAGCTCGAGATCATCTGAGCTTCCGCGCGCCGGGTATCGAATCGCGATCCTTTTGCCATCGTGTTCGCCCGATCCTGAGCCGCGCTTCGATGTGATCCTTCGACCGACATGAGCCCCGCCGACATCACGCCCTCCATCTTCGACAACGGCAGTCTCGCCGCGCTGAAGCGCCAGACGAAGTCCAACGACCCGGCTGCGCTGAAGGCGGCGGCGCAGCAGTTCGAGGCGTTGTTCCTGCAGATGGTGCTCAAGTCGATGCACGACGCAACGCCCCGGGACGGCATGTTCGACAGCGACCAGACGCGCTTCTATGAATCGCTGCTCGACCAGCAGATGAGCCAGGTTCTGGCCACGCGCGGGGGCGGCACGGGCCTCGCGGCTGTGATCGAACGGCAATTGACACAGCATGCCGGCGAATCGCCGCAAGGCGGCGCCACCAATCCCGTCCCGCCCCCGACCGGCATGATCGTCGGTCCGGCACGCAATGCGACGACGCCTGCTGAAAGTCAGCCCTCGTGGCACGCCGTGCAGAAGGTGCGCCCGGAGTCGTCGGACAGCCAGCGCGATTTCATGGACAGGCTCCGCCCGCACGCCGAAGACGCCAGCCGCGCCACTGGTGTGCCGGCCAATTTCATGATGGCGCAAGCCGCCCTTGAGACTGGCTGGGGGCGCGCCGAACCACGCAGTGCCGCGGGACAGCGCAGCTATAACGTGTTCGGCATCAAGGCGGGCCGCAACTGGAACGGACCGACCGTGGAATCGGCTACGACCGAGTATTCCGACGGCGTGGCGCAGGCGCGGGTCGAGCGCTTCCGCGCTTACGGCTCGTACGCGGAAGCGTTCAGGGACTACGCGAACCTGCTGTCTGGCGATCCGCGCTACGCCGGCGTGAAAGGCAGCGCCGACGCCACGGCTTTTGCCCAGGGGCTGAGTCGGGCCGGCTACGCCACCGATCCGGCCTACGCCGAGAAGCTCACCCGCATTATCGGCTCCCTGCCTCGCTCGCGGCCCATTGCAACCTAGTTGGCACGGGCATTGCTCGTTGTAATCCGAAAACTCAATTCCCGGCAGTAATTGCCGATATTGAGGCTATTCGACGGAGCCAACATGTCAATCTTCAGCGTCGGAATCTCAGCCCTGAATGCCGCCCAGGTCGGGGTGCAGACCGCCAGCCACAACATCGCGAATGCCTCTACGGCGGGCTATACGCGCCAGCAGATCATCCAGACCACCGCGACGCCGATGTTTACTGGCGGCGGATACGTTGGTCAGGGCACGGATGTCCAGACGATCCAGCGCGTCTACAACCAGTACGTCAATTCCCAGCTCATGACAGCGCAAACCGGCGCTTCCGAGATGGATACCTATTCGACACAGATCCAGCAGATCGACAATCTGCTGGGCGATCCGAATGCGGGCCTGACCCCGGCGTTGTCGGCGTTCTTCAAGGGCATGCAGGAACTTACCGCGAACCCGTCGTCGATCTCCTCCCGCCAGGCGGCGCTTTCGGCGGGGCAGTCGCTCGTCTCGAGCTTCCAGTCACTCAACGACCAGATCACCCAGATCCGCGACGGCGTCAACCAGCAGATCACCGACGAGGTCACCAACATCAATGCGTTGGCGACGCAACTGGCCGACATCAACCAGCGCATCATTTTGGCGCAGGCGACGGGCGCGAACCAGCCGCCCAACGACCTGCTGGACCAGCGCGACCAGATCCTGACCAATCTGAACAAGGAAGTGCGGACGCAGACGGTCCAGCAAAGCGACGGTACCTTCAGCGTGTTCATCGGCAACGGCCAGCCGCTGGTGGTCGGCAGCCAGGCGTCGCAACTGCAGGCCGTTCAGGATTCCAGCGATCCTCGCAGCACTACGCTCGCGCTCAAGGCGACTTACGGCAGCACGATGACGTTGAACGAATCGCTGATCACGGGCGGCAAACTGGGCGGCCTGCTGTCGTTCCGCTCACAGTCGCTCGATTCCGCGCAAAATGCCCTAGGCCGCATCGCCATCAGCCTTGGACAGAATTTCAACGACATTCACAAGCTTGGCCAGGATCTGACCGGGACGCTGGGGGCGGACTTCTTCAACATGACGACCCCGGCAACGTATTCCAGCGAACTCAATCCGGACAAGACGACCGTCAGTCTGACGGCCCAGTTCACTTCGACAGCGGCATCGGACCTTACGACCAGCGACTATCAGCTCATCTACAAGGGCGGGACTTACACGGTTACCCGGTTGTCGGACAACAAGACGTGGTCGGGCGGGAACCTGTCGAGCCTGGTCGACTCGAGCAGCCAACCGTTCGCGGAAGGTTTCACGCTGACCCTGTCGAGCGCGCCACCGGCCGACGGCGACATGTTCAAGATCGAGCCGACGCGCAACGGTGCGCAGGACATTTCGGTCCTCATCACCGATCCCCGCAACATCGCTGCGGCGCTGCCGATCCGGACCGTGACGCCGACCACGAACACCGGCACGGCCAAGATCGATGCCGGCAGCATCACGAGTGTCGCCAGCATGCCGCTGTCGAGCGATGTCATCCTCACCTACAACGGCGCTACCAACCAGTTCTCCGCATCAGGCGGGCTGACCGCGGGTCCGTTTGCCTATACCGCGGGACAACCGATCAGTTTCAATGGCATCACCGTCACCATCACCGGCAATCCGGCCGACGGCGACACCTTCTTGATCCAGAACAACGCCAATGGCGTTTCCGACAACCGCAACGCGGTTGCACTTGGCGCCCTGCAGACCGGCAAGACGATGGTGGGCGGCACGGCGAGCTATGCGGAAGCCTACGCGCAGCTGGTCAGCGAAGTCGGCAACAAGGCGCGCCAGGTGCAGGTTGCCGCAGATGCCCAGCAGGCCCTTGCCGACCAGGCACAGAGCGCGCGCGACCAGGTATCCGGCGTCAATCTCGACGAGGAGGCGGCCAAGCTCATGCAGTACCAGCAGGCTTACCAGGCTGCGGCGAAGATGATCGATATCACGAGCAAGTTGTTCGACCAAATTCTGGCCCTCAACAGCTAGCGAGGCACCAAATGATCAGAATCAGCACTGGAATGATCTATGACGCTGGCGTCCGGGCGATCAACGAACAGACGGCAGCGGCGCTGAAGATCCAGCAGCAGGCCGCCAGCGGGCGCCGCATCCTGACGCCATCGGACGATCCGGTGGCCGCGGCACGGGCGCTCGTGGTCAGCCAGGCGGCAGACGTCGTCACGCAGTACGGGGCCAATCAGGAAAACGCCAAGACGGCCCTGAGCCTGGAAGACACGCAACTCATGAACGCCAACGACGTGCTTGGACAGGTCCGGGACCTTGCGGTCAAGGCGCTGAACGGCTCGCTTTCCGCCAGCGATCGCCAGAGCATCGCGACGCAATTGCGCGCAAGTTACGACCAGCTGCTCGGCATCGCCAATTCGA
>Ga0335069_10007620_pt1 | contig 15597 bp, 11 predicted proteins | sample Lox_Sample_11_FD_206714 | JGI IMG/M metagenome (GOLD analysis project Ga0335069, IMG submission 206714) | Soil microbial communities from Loxahatchee National Wildlife Refuge, Florida, United States - Lox_Sample_1.1 | ecosystem: Environmental > Terrestrial > Soil > Wetlands | place: USA... | reverse complement strand
CTGCTTTTTCATTATTAGAAGAGGTACTTGTTCTTCGTCGGGGGCACATGCCCGGCTATGAGATTGCGCGGCGCACTGGCTTAAGTCCGGCTTCAGTCAGTCGCATCCTGCGCAGGGCGAAGCTGAGCCGCTGGCGTGATCTGAACCCACCGCCTCCCGTGCAACGTTATGAGCATCCACGGCCAGGCGACCTTCTGCACCTGGACATCAAGGGTATGACGCGTTTCGGCGAGGTCGCGCTGCGCGGGGATGGACGTCTGCGAGGTAAGCACAGCCATCCCGGGTTCCTGGCTCTGCACGTGGCCGTCGATGACCACTCGCGGATGGCCTTCACCCAGATGCTGCCTGACCAGAAAGCCGAAACCACCATCGGATTTTTGAACTCAGCCGTGGAGTTCTTCGCCACCCACGGCATCGGCATCCGTGCCTTGTTGACCGACAACGGATCAAGCTACCGATCCAGACAGTTCCGTCACGCCTGCCAGCAGATGCAGATCAGACACAGCCGCACACGGCCTTATACACCGAGAACCAATGGAAAGGCTGAGCGCTTCATCCAGACTGCTCTCAGAGAGTGGGCCTATGCAAAGCACTGGATCGACTCAGAGCAAAGAGACGCACACCTGCAGCCATGGGTCAACTACTACAACCGAGAACGACCCCATGGTAGCCTCAACTACAAGCCGCCCATCAGCCGCTCCGATCCCGGAACAACCTCTTGATCATCTACAGGCACCCTAGAGCGCGAGCGCGAGGACGGAATATGAGCGGGCCGGCAGCTTGACAGACATCTTTGCACCCACCTTCGGGCTTTCGAGCGTTTGCGGGACGACGCGCTTGGGATCGGCAAAGGTGTTGAGGGCCTTCAAAGCAGAGCCGGTGATGGTTTCAAACGCGGTGACGCGAGCAGGCGTCACGTCGCGCCAGTTGATTTCGAGGTCGCGCGCATTCTGCAGATCGCGATTGAGAATGAAGATGGCGGCGGCCTTCGCTTCGGAATCGAGTGTGGCGACCGCGTCGAGGTAGGGCACGTCTCCAAAGCCAGGAACAGGCACGCCGATGCTCTCGATGGGGCGACCGAGGGAAGCGACCTCATAGGTGGGACCCTGCGGGGCGAGGTTGAGTGCGCTGCCGCGGGCATATTTGAGTGCCCACGAATACGGGTAGTAGATGGTCTGGCGCAGGATGCCATTCTCATTGGTCATGATGGGCGCGATCACATTGACAAGCTGTGCCAGGCAGGCGACTTTCACTCGGTCGGAATGGCGAATCAAGGAATTGAGAAGGCCGCCGACGAGCAAGGCGTCTTCGAGATTGTACGGCTCTTCGAGAAGATGGGGCGCGGGCTTTCCGTGTCCATCGACGGCGTCGCCGGTACGGGCACGGTACCAGACGTTCCATTCATCGAAGGAGAGAAAGAGTTGCTTGTCGGAGCGCTTGCGCGCTCGAACGGTGTCGCAGACGGCGACAATTTCTTCGATCTGGCGGTCCATTGCGAGGTTCATCGCCAGATACTTTGAACTGTCGTTGTTGGTTTCTTCGGTATTGCCCCAATAGCGGTGTAGAGAGATGCCATCGACATCGTCATAGCACTCTTCGAGCACCGTTCGATCCCAGTCGATGTACGTCGGCATGAACGGTCCGCTGGAGCCGCAGGCGATGAGCTTGATGGAATGATCGAGGGCGCGCATCTGGCGAGCGGCGTCAGCGGCCTTGATTCCGTATTCGCGAGCCGGCATGTGGCCGATCTGCCAGGGGCCATCCATCTCGTTTCCGACGCACCAGTATTTGACGTTGTGAGGCTGGTTGTAGCCGTGTGAGCGGCGAAGCTCGCTCCACTTGGTACCGCCGGCAACGTTGCAGTACTCGACGAGAGCGGCAGCGTCTTCGGCAGTACCGGTGCCGAAGTTGAGCCCGAACAGGGGCTCCGTCCCGACTTGCCGTGCCCATGTGATGAATTCGTTGGTGCCGAACTGATTGGTCTCGAGGGTGTTCCATGCGCGATCGAGGACCGTCGGGCGCTTGTCTTTCGGGCCGACTCCATCAAGCCAGTGGTAGCCGGAGACGAAGTTCCCGCCGGGATAGCGAATGATGGGGACGCCGAGGTCGTGGACTTCTTTCATGACATCGGTGCGGAACCCCTTGGAGTCTGCGAACTTTGATTTGGGGTCGTAGATGCCTTCGTAGATGGCGCGCCCAAGATGTTCAAGGAAAGAGCCGAAGAGGTGACGATCAATCGGCGAGATCTGACGATCGGTATCGATGACAACCGTCGTCGCGCGCTGGCCCTGCGCAAGCGCAAACCGGCCAAATGTTGAACCTGCCGCTACACCCAGAGTTGCCTGGGTGGCTTTCTTCAGGAATCGCCTTCTATTGAGAGACTTCATCAGACACTCTCCTTCTTGGTTCAAGCGCAACGCATTTCTCATGCGAGAGCCCGTTGCGACCTTGTGGCCGGATTCTAGGATGACGGCATTTCGAGTAAGCGTTTGCTCGAAAAAGGATAAGAGCCAGCCGCCAGCCTGTCAAAAGCGATCACTTTCGCGCCTGTCTGCGCTCGGTTGTGCCTGATAGCATTTCTCTTATGCATTGGAATTCTGTTTGCAGGCCCTTCACCGGCACCTCGGTTGCCGGAGCAATTCTTTGTATTGGCGGTGCCTTTTGCCTTGCCGCGCCGGGGGTACAGAATGCGCCTCCCGCTCCAGTTGCGGACCGCTCGCATGTGGCGGATGTGCTGAAGGACTTGAACCGAGGGCGAACTATTGGCCAAGTGGCAATATCGCCAGACGGAAAGCGCCTTGCATGGGTGCTGGAAGCGAGCCGGGAAGAAACCCAGATCCGAGTGGCGCCAGCGGGAGACCTTGCGAAGAGCGAGCGCGTAACGGCAGCGACGCGGGCTGACCAAAGCTGCCGAGAAGACGAACTGACATGGTCGCCCGATGCGAAGTCGCTGGCATTTTTCTCGGACTGTGCGAACCCGGGAAATCAGGCTGACCTGTATTTGGTCCGGCTGGACGGCAAGCCTTCGCGACGGCTGACAACCCTCAAAGGATATGAGGATGCGCCGGAGTTTTCGCCGGACGGGACGAAGATTGCGTTCCTCTACGTGGAAGGAGCGACAAGGCCTGCGGGAGCACTGGCGGCGATGAAGCCGCCGGCGGGCGTCATCGGCGAGGACGGGCTGGAGGTTCAGCGGGTCGCGGTTGCGCAGTTGAATGGCGATGCTGCGGCTTTGGTTTCGCAGGCAACGCCCGCAAACCTGCATGTATACGAATTCAACTGGCGACCCGATTCGAACGGGCTGGCCTACGTAGCGGCGGATCCGCCTGGAGAGAACAACTGGTGGGTGGCGAAACTCTACACACAGTCTCTCGATTCGGCTCCCAAGGCGGTCCTGGCCCCTGCGGATGTGGCTGGTTCGCTGCATGGGCTACAGATTGCTGTACCGCGCTGGTCTCCTGATGGAAAAGCGATTGCGTTCATCGGCGGGCTGATGAGCGATCAAGGGGCAACGGGCGGCGACGTGTGGATCATCGACGCAAATGGAGGCGAGCCACGCGATCTGAGCAAGGGACGTCCGACCTCTTCAGCATGGGTGGAGTGGGGTGGCGACGAGTTCCTGTTTGCGAGCGAACTGGCTGGCGGCAACATTCAACTGATTCGCTATCACCTGCAAGGAGACCGCACCTCGCCGGGTGGAGCGGTCAGCTTCGGGGCTCCAATCTTCAGCATCCCGGGATCGGTGGGCGATGGACGGCTGGAATTGAGTCTCTCGTCGACGGCGGACCGGTCGATGTTCGCATTTGCCGCGACCACCTTTGAACGCCCTGCGGAGATCTACGCGGCGAAGCCCGGGAAAGTGATGACTTCGGGTCTGGAAGGCGTCATTCAGCTATCGCACATCAACGACGGGATCGAACCAGCGTGGGGGAAGGCAGAGTCGCTGAGCTGGAAGAGCGATTCGTTTCGCGTGCAGGGGTGGCTGCTGTTTCCGAAGAACTACGATCCGACGAAGAAATACCCGATGATCGTGGAGGTGCACGGGGGACCGGCATCGGCGCAGCTGGCGCGCTGGGGCGGCTGGGGATTAAGCGGGACGGCATTTTCAGCACTGGGATACTTTGTGCTTCAGCCGAACCCGCGTGGGAGTTTTGGCCAGGGAGAGGAGTTTGCGAAGGCAAACCGGAAAGACTTCGGGTACGGCGATCTGCGCGACATCCTTGCGGGTGTGGACACCGTGATCGCGAGGTATCCAGTTGATCCGGGCCGCGTGGGGCTGACGGGCTGGAGCTATGGCGGGTTCATGACCATGTTTGCGGTGACGCAGACAAACCGGTTCAAGGCGGCAGTCGCGGGAGCGGGGATTTCGAACTGGCAGAGCTACTTTGGCGAGAACTCGATTGACCAGTGGATGACGCCGTATTTTGGGGCATCGGTTTACGACGATCCGGCGGTGTATGCCAAGAGTTCGGCCATCAACTTCATCAAGAAGGTGCAGACGCCGACGCTGGTGGTGGTTGGCGACCGCGACGGCGAGTGTCCTGCGCCGCAGTCGTACGAGTTCTGGCACGCGCTTCGGGATCAGCATGTTCCGACTGAGCTTATTGTGTATCCGAATGAGGGGCATGGATTCGTCGATCCAGCGCACCGGAAGGATGTGCTTGAGCGGGCGGTGGAGTGGTTCGGAAAGTACATGCCGCCGGCTTCGTAGGCAGGGGTCTTGTGCTCGCCAACACTCCTGGCTGGAGTCTATGGAAACACGGGAAAACTGTGCAGGGAGGGCATGCCGGGCGACCACTCCGCCCTGATACACTTTTGTTTGGAGCAAACAGAGCGAATTTGTTGACCGGAGAGAGGGGAAGAAGCACCCCGAAGGCCGGTCGCCGGGCAGGTTTTGCTGCGGAATGCCGCCGGATGGACGAATGAACGCAGCGCTTTTAACCCATATTTTTTACCGGGATTTGGAGAGACCGTTCCGCGGCTCGAAAAGGCGGGGCGGGGAGGATTCATGCGGCGGTATTTGACGCTAGTCTTTTTGCTGTTTCTTGCAATTCCAGCGGGAATCACGTTTTCAGGATGCACACGCAATCCGGCTGCGAACTATTGCAACGGTCTCGGTTACGGCGTGAAGACAACCGATGTGTTCACGATCGATCTGGAGCCCAGGACAACCGGTGTATCGCTGGCGTTTGGCCAGACTCGGCAGATCAACGCTCCGACTGCAAAAACGTGCAAAGGCGATGATGCAACGGTGTCGTCGGGCTACACGTACGGCACGACGAATAACCAGCTGATAGACATCTCTCCGACCGGAAACATGTGCGCAGGGACCTGGAATCGCAACTCCGGCGGCGGCATTGCTGATTACACGATCTGCAATATTCCCAACCCGATTCCGAATACCGGCGGGCTGCCTTACGCATCGGCGTACATTACAGCCTCAGCAAGCTCCGTCACTTCCAATCCGGTTCAGGTTTTTGTCCACGCGCAGGTCAGTTCGATAGCGCTCGCTCTGAACAACCAGGGCAAGTGTTATTCGCAAGGGACAAGCGCCCAGCTTGATTCCGAAGCCTGCTTTGCTTCGAATGGCCAACAATACGAACTGTGCGCCCCGGCTTCCGTGACGAATTACAGCTGCCCGGGTGGGCTCCCCCCCGGAGCCAAGTCTGTTCCCAGCTGCTCCACCGCGGTGGGAACGTTAGCCTATAACATCGGCACATCTTCGGTCGCGAGCCTGAACAGCGCGACGAACGTGATCACAGCGCAGCAGCCGGGTACGACGGCAATCAGCGCCCAGGTGGCAGGCTCGGGATCATCGGCCGGATACTTCACGACATGTCCTCCACAGTCGATCTCAGTAACATTGAACGGCGGGACAGACGTGATTGTGACCAAGGGCGTCCAGCAGAATATGGTGACCACGGTGACCGATACGAACGGCAATGTGATCACCGGACTCACGCTCGACTACCAGTCGACGAATCCGATCGACATTTCAGTGGGCAACACGGGTGCCGTCAACCCGTCGTTCCCGGGCGCGACCTCGGTTTACGCGATCTGCCAGCCCGGCACGTGCAATCCTGCTCCAATTAACCAGGTAGGACTGTTCGGAACCGGACTGCCGATCACGAGTAACAATGTGACAATCACGACTCCGGGAACGGCGAGCGCGTATGTATGGTTTGGCGCTCCAGGGCAGTCACAATACTTTGTCCCCGTCGACCTGCTGAATGGGACAGTCGGATCGACGGTCCGCCTGCCCTATGTGCCGAATTCCATGGTCATGGACCAGACGGGATCGAACCTATATTTTGGTTCGTCGCACGCTCTGATGGAATACAGCACGGCCAACAACGCTTCGAGCAAGACGCCCGATACGTCGGTGCCTGGCGTCGTGCTTGCAGTATCTCCGGACAACAAGACGCTGTTGATCAACGACCAGGTCCGCAAGGTGTTCTATCTCTATGCGGCGACGTCGGGAGCCATCAGCGCGACGTTTACGGGAGTTGGCAATGCGGCCGCATGGACACCGGATGCAAAGACCCTCTATATCAGCGACAGCGCCGCGCTGGGAGCAAATCACTCTGATACGCTCTACGTCTACAACGTCAACACCGGCTGGACCACGTACGACCTGAGCTCGTCGGGTGGCGCGGCCAACCTAGCGCTGACGGTTCCAAGCGTGGGAGCTTACCTGGGCGGCGCCACTACGGTGGCGCACACGTGGTGCCCGCAAGGCAACGCGGCAGACTATGCCAGCCTGGTGTTCTATCCCCAAGGCGACTCGGTTGCGGCGAAGGCCGATGTGCTGGCAGCAACCAACGACGGCAAGCACATTCTCGGAGCGGCGATAGCCGGAGGTGGTGTGCAGCTTTCCGATATCGGCGTGACGATTCCCTCAACTACAGTCATTCCGCCCAATACAGGTACCCCGGTGCAGGCGCCAATTCCATGCCCAGCCAATGGAAATTCTTTGCAGGCTCTCATTCTCACGCATACGCTGAATCAGCTGCCGGTAAGCGGCGTGAATGCCACGCAGGTGAACCAGGTGGTTGCATCGCCGGCGTCAAACCTGGCGTTCATCACCTATAGCGGAACGACAGCCGGAGCGCCTCTGCCGTACTACGTTCCGGGCGCGAACGGGGGAGCGGGTACGTTGGGCAGCATTGCACTGGTCGGGAATGCATCGATCACCGCACCCTTGACTGGAACATTCAGCCCGGACGACAAGCTCTTCTTTGTGTCGACAGCCGGCGATAATCTGATTCACTTTATCGACGTGTCGACGCTGACGGACGTGAAGCAGATCAACCCGAACCTGCCGGCATGCGTGCCGGGCTCGGACCCCGACTGCAAGAATACGTCGCCGGCCATCAGCACTGTGCCTGCGACAGTCATTACCGTGAAGCCGAGGACGACAACATAGTCAGCTGTCATAAAGGTGAAGCGAGGGCCGGCTGAGTGCCGGCCTTCTTGCTTTTTATTCGCGCCCAATGCGGGCCGAGACGTGGCTCGCATCACGCAGGCCGCCCGAATCAGCAAGATAGAATCAGAGAATGATTAAGGGGATCTCCATCCTCCGCCCGGCGGGAAGCACAGCGACTTATGAGAAGCTGTCAAGCTTCTTTTCCGCACTGGGATTTGCGCACGGGGCCGGTTGGAAGGACGAGGTCAGTCGCGGAGCATCCTTTCTGGCGCCGCTCGGGAACCTGGAGTTTGTCGATGGGCAGTTTCCTTCTGTCGCGAACGTGATGGTGGAGGTGACCTCGCTCGACGCTGCTCATCAGGCTGCTGAAGCATGGTTGCGCGCGGACGGTGATGAAGGCGTAAAGCGCTTATCGCCCATTACAGAGACCGACTGGAAATCACGCCTCTTCACGGTGGAGCCGGAGCCCGGCCACGCATTCACGTTCTGGGCATGGGCCGATCCGCAAAAGGGCAAGCCCGTGGCAGTGGAAGGCGATCTCGGCTCGGAGGGGATGAAGTTCGCAATTGTCGTCGCGCGCTGGAATGCAGTGATTACGGATCGGCTGCTGGAGGGAGCGCTGGATGCTCTGCTGCGGAGCGGAACGAAGCGCTCGGACATCATCGTGGTGCGGGTACCGGGAGCGTGGGAGATTCCGGCCGCGGCCAGAACGCTGGCGAATGGCGCCCGGGATGGCAAGAGACCCCTGGACGCGATCGTGACGCTGGGATGCCTGTTGCGCGGCGAGACAGCCCACTACGAAGCGATCTATAACGAAGTTTCGCGGGGGATCGGGCAGTCGCAGCAGGAGACGGGCATTCCGCACAGCTTTGGCGTGTTGACCTGCGAGACGCTCGAGCAGGCGCTGAATCGCGCCGGCATCAAAGCAGGGAACAAAGGATTTGAAGCTGCCGTGGCAGCCATCGAGATGGTGAGCTTGCGTCGTAAGCTCACGGAAGGCGGCCCGGCTTGAGCGCAGGGACACGGCGCAAATCGCGCGAATTGGCCATGCAGATGCTTTTCCAGGCGGATCTCGGCAAGCAGGCGCCGGAGCAGGTGCAGGCCACGTTCTGGAGAGCAGGTGATGAAGTAGAACCGGAGGTTCGCGGCTTCGCAGAAGACTTGTTTCGCTCGGCGATCACGCACCATGAGAAGATTGATCAACTCATTGCCGCGAATTCTCGGCATTGGCGCCTGGAGCGCATGCCGGCGGTAGATCGCAACCTGCTGCGCATGGCGGTGGGCGAGATGCTGGCGTTCAAGTCGACGCCTTTTCCCATTGTGATCAATGAAGCACTTGAGATCGGCCGGCGCTATTGCGCGCCTGAGTCAATCAACTTCCTGAACGGAATTCTGGATGCCATCGCGCACGGCCTGCTGCCGAAATAGCGCAGGCACAAGAGCCAGGAGCTCAGGGGCTTCTCGTTGAGCGTTGTGGGCAATTCGCGTTGTGTTCCCAATCACGCAAGAAAGGCGGGCGGAGGCAGCCGGCACGGACAATAATGGTAGTGACGCATTTGAGGGTCCCTACTTGGGGGAGGGTGCAACCGTTTCGCTTCGAGCGCGCATCAGATTGGCGGAGTTTGAGAACCGACTGACCCTTGACCCACTGGTTGTTGGCCGATCGAGAGGTTTGCGGCGCTCAGGGTAATTTGATAGGCTCAGGCATCCAAGAAGCTGAGCAGGAGGAGACGACATCATGGCTGAAGATACTAATGGCGGATCTCAAGGCATTGCGTGGTTTCTGGCAGGACTTGGTGTGGGTGCACTCATCGGGATTCTTTATGCCCCCAAGAGCGGTCGTGAGACCAGGGAAGATCTCGCGCAGAAAGCCCGGGATGGACAGGAGTACCTACGCACCCGTTCCAAACAGGCTGCCGAACAGATGGGCCAGATGGTGGACAAAGGCAAGGAGCAAATGGGCCATTACATGGAGCGCGGGCGTGATCTCGCCGATCGGGGGCGGGCCCAGTGGCAGGATTTTGTCGAGCGGGGCAAGAATCTCGTCAACGAAAAGAGCAGCCGGGTTGGCGCGGCGATCGACGCGGGCCGCGAGGCATATCGCGCGAACACGGGCGCCACGAGCGGCGAACCAGCCGAGCCCACCGTCTAGAAGGAACGAGCCCGGGCTGCATTGCAGTCCGGGTTTCTTCATTCCCAGAAATTCCCGTTGACCTGGGGCTGGGTGCGAGTGAAGGATTAAGTGGGCGCACCGGTTCCTCGACGAGAGCGCTCAATCGCACGATGCGCTGAGGGTGTTTAGAGCGAAACCGGAGTTACTGGGCCCTTTCAGACGACATGCGGGTTGACGCTCCTTGATGGTCGCGTCAACACGGGTGCTGTGGCTTCAGGATACTTCAACTCTGGTTTTGCTGTAACCAAGCTCGCAGGAACCCTGCGCAAGATCAGGTCGGTGCCTACGATGAATCACGACACTCTTCTGGTTATTTTTGTCGGTCTCACGGGAGTCGCGCTCGTGGTGGAGGCCATTGTGATCGTGGCGGCCTTCTTCTTCGCTCGCAAGACCGTGAAGAAGTTGCACGCGGATGTGGACGAGCTTCGCGCAAAGGCGATTCCGCTGCTGAGCAAATCGCACGACCTCATGGAGAAAGTGTCGCCTCGGATCGATTCGATCTCGAGGGATATGGCCGATCTCTCGCGCCGCGCACGCGAACAGGGCGAAGGGTTCTCAGCCACGGCAAACGACATCCTGGGACGCGTGAACCGGCAGACGAGCCGCGTGGATTCGATGTTCACTTCGGTGTTTGACTCGATCGAACATGCCGGCAATGTTGTTGCCGACTCAGTGAGCAAGCCTGTGCGGCGCGCAAACGGAGCAATTGCGGCCATCAAGGCTTTCCTGAATGTAATGGCGAGCGGCGGTCCAGCCTCTGAGGAGGACAGACACGAAAGAGTGGCGCGGGTTTCAACTGACCAGGATATGTTTGTTTAGCGAGCAGAGCGCGATGAGCACCAGGATGAACTCCCTCCGAGCGTCGGCACTGCTAGCGATCCTGCTTGTGCTCTCCGCGATCGCGGTTGCGCAGACCACACCGAAGATGGCGCTTCTGATCCTGTCGAAGCAGGATCACACGCTGGCCATCGTCAATCCTGAAAATCTCAGCGTTGTGGCACGCGTTCCGGTGGGCGACGATCCGCACGAGGTGATAGCCTCGGCCGATGGGCGCAGTGCGTACGTGTCGAACTACGGGTTTGGAGCATTTCACACGCTGACGATGATTGACCTCGTTGCGCAGAAGCAGGCGAAGCAGATCGACCTGGGCCCTTTGCGCGGGCCGCATGGATTGACCTTTGCGCAGGACAAGGTCTGGTTTACGGCCGAGGCCGCAAAGGCCATTGGCAGCTACGATCCCGCGAGCGGCAAGGTGGATTGGATCATGGGAACCGGCCAGAACCGGACGCACATGATCTACGTGTTTCCCGATGCGAAGCGGATTGTGACCACGAACGTGAATTCGGCGACGGTGACAATCCTTGAGAAGACGGAAGGCCCGGCTGGCATGCCTCCTGGCCCGCCGCCGGGGATGCCTCCCGGCGCGCCACCGGGCGGCGGAGGTGCGGGGATGCCGCCGCGACAGATGCCAGGACCTCCCGGAGGCGACTGGAATGAGACGGTGATTCCGGTCGGCCGCGGGTCGGAGGGGTTCGATGTTTCGCCCGATGGCAAGGAAGTGTGGGTCGCCAACGCCTGGGACGGCACGGTGACGGTGATCGACGTAGCGACGAAGAAGGTGACCGATACGCTCAAGGTCAACGTACCGGGTGCGAATCGCCTGAAGATTACTCCCGACGGGAAGCTGGCGCTGGTGTCGGCGGGGCCGGACCTGGTGTTTCTGGACACTGGGACGCATCGCGAGGTGAAGCGGCTGGCAGTCGGCCACGGATCGGGAGGAATTCTCGTGCAGCCTGATGGCGCGCGGGCGTACGTGGCATTCAGCCCGGATGGTTTTGTTGCGGTGGTCGATCTGAAGATGCTCGAGGTAGTGGGCAAGATCAACGCGGGCGGCAACCCGGACGGGCTGGCGTGGGCAGTGGAGCGGTAGGGGCACTGGCTTCCCACTCATGACGTCGTCATGAATGGGACACCGAGAGTTGCTGTGGGTCAGGGTCTTGCAGGGCGTGATTGACGAAAAGTAGACGTCTTGCGAAGGATATGGCTGCGTTTTGTGGCGCGGCGGCTATGCTGTCTTGCATGCCTGAATTCGTCGTCAATCCCCAGCGATTCGATCCGTACAAGAACTTCAAATTCCGTGTGAAGTGGGACGGCAAGTACGTTGCCGGTGTCTCAAAGGTCTCGGGGCTGAAGCGCTCCACTGAGGTTGTCGATCACCGCGAAGGCGGCGATCCCAACACCAGCCGGAAGTCTACTGGGCTCACCCAGTTTGAGCCCATCGTGCTGGAGCGCGGGCTCACCCACGACACTGCTTTCGAGGCGTGGGCCAACCTGGTGTGGCAGTACGGTGCGCTCGGCCAGCCTTCGCTGAATAATTTCCGCAAAGATATCGTGATCGAACTGATGAACGAGGCTGGGCAGGTGGTACTGGCCTACAACGTGTACCGCTGCTGGGTCTCGGGGTACCAGGCGTTCTCGGAGTTGAACGCGAATGAGACGTCGGTTGTGATTGAGAGCATCACGCTACAGAACGAGGGATGGGAGCGCGACCCGGCCGTGGTCGAGCCGAAGCAGCCGTAACTTCTTCGGAGCCTGGAAGTCCGAGCCTCAGGTCACACCCTATTCTCCGGCAAAGGCTGGGTGACGGGCTTGTTGCTTCCCCACTCATGAATTCGTCGTGAATGGGGCACCCGGCGGAGTTCGTGGCATCCCACCCATGACGCGATACAACTGCGTCATGAATGGGCACCCGCCACCCAGTTTGTTTGCACGATTTTATTGCAATTCGAGTTCGATGACTTCGATGGTGAGGCCAGGCATGTTGTGCGAGAACTTCGCGCTCACGCCGGGCAGAGTGGATTCGACGGGCACGATCGTGCGCGGGGCGTCGATGGAGTTGGTGGCCTGGGTGCTGTGCGCGCTCAGGGTGGTGAGCTTTGCGGTTGAGGCGACCTTGGCTCCGGCGAGATCGATCTCAAGTGTCTGCGGAGCGGAGGAGCCGTTGACCAGCTTGAGATAGAGACGTTTCTTCGCTTTGTCGGTAGTGGCGGAGTAGAAGAGCTTTGGTCCGCCGTTTTCCAGTTTCGTCGCGACCGTGTGATCGCCTAGGTGCGATGCAAACATCACCTGTGCGTAGTAGGCAGGAGAGCCGTAGCTCTTCATCGTGTCGTATCCGATCAGGTCGGTCTCCCACTGCATGCCGCCGGGATTCACGTTGACGAGCAGAGGCGCATAGGCAGCCATCACGACGATGTCGCTGTTGCGCTCGAGCCCTGTCATCCATGCGGCATCGCCGAGAGCCGCGCCCATGTTCGGCGTAGGCGAGCCTTCGCGCGTGGCCCATTCGCCGACGAAGATCTTCGGGCCGTTGCGGTCGGTCTTGTCGTAGTGGGTCGCGTCCTGGAAGTTCTGCGTGGCGCGGACGTAGTAATGGTCGTCCTGCACGTCGGGCTTCATCTCTTTGAGAGGCATGGTCGCGATCAGTTGCAGGCCGGGGTACTTCGCCTTGATGGCCTTGTAGAACTGAGCATAGCGGCCCTCGTAGCTGCCGGAGCGATCGAACCAGTCTTCGTTGCCGATCTCGACATAGTTGAGCGCGAAGGGAGCAGGATGGCCGTCCTTGACGCGCTCTGCGCCCCACTTTGTGTCTGCCGCGCCGGTGACGTATTCGATTTCATCGAGAGCGTCCTGCACGTAGGGCTCAAGATCGGGGCCGGGGTTCACGTGCTCGGGGGCCATCGAGTAGCCGGCGTAGACGGCGAGCACGGGCTGCATCTTCAGGTCTTCGCACCATTCAAGGAATTCCAGCAGGCCCAGGCCATCAGAAGAGTGATAGCGCCAGGGGCTGGGATGCGTGGGACGGTCGACGAGAGGACCGATGGTCTTCTTCCAGTCGAAGCGCTCGGCGATGTGGTCGCCTTCAAGGTAATTTCCGCCGGGGAAGCGCAGAAAGGCGGGGTGCATCGCCGCAAGCTTCTCCATCAGGTCGATGCGGTTGCCATTCACGCGGTTCTTGTAGGTGGGCGGGAAGAGCGAGACGAGGTTGAGCCAGAGGGTTCCGGCGTGGCCGACAGAGAGGACAAGATGATTCGTCGCCGAGGGCTGTAGCGTGCCCGTCTTCAACGTGAACTCGTATTGCTTCCACGAGGTTGTGAGGCTGGGGACGGTGGCGGTAGCGACGGTTTTGCCGGTTGTGTCGTTCACGAGGCTGACGGTGACGGCGCCGAGGTCTGCAGAGCCAGCCTTCGCGTAGAAAGATCCCCTGTAGAGTGTGTCGGGCCGGACCGGTATCCCCCAGTAGCCGACGTTAAGAACACCGGCCTGGTTTTGCGCGTTCGCACGGGCAACTTCGAGCTTGAGGCTGGAACTGAGCGCGTCGCTGGGGCCTGTCTGATCGTCGATCGACATCTTTGCGCTGGAGTCGCCGTTTTCGAGGAGATACCAGTAGAGGATTCCGCTCCAGTCAGCGCGGAAGGTGCGGTTACGCACCAGTTCAGCGTAGAGTCCACCGTCATAAGAGAAGTTGATCTCCTCGGTCATGAGCCCGTAGAGGTTGGGGCTGACGGCGGAGATGGGCTGATTGGGATGGATGGTGAGGACGGGGTTTTGAGAGGAAGCGAGAAGAGCGGTGAGAAGAAGTGTGGTTATTGTTGCAAGGCGAGCAAACGTTTTCCCAGACATCAAGAATTCCCCCTGAAAAGGATGCCGAGTCAGTATATCGTGTGGTGCCGAGCGTAAATGCATGGGAACCGCCCCTGACCGCGATGCGCGCCCATATAATCTTGGTTTGAACTCGCAATCCAACCGTTCATCCACAAAGGCGCACGCGCTCGCCGTCGCCAGCGGCATTCTCTTCAGCCGGATCGTCGGATTGATCCGCGACCGGGCTTTCGCGCACTACTTTGGCAATTCCGACGCCGCTGACGCATTCCGCGCCGCATTTCGTATTCCCAATTTTCTGCAGAACCTTTTTGGAGAGGGCGTTCTCTCCGCGTCCTTTATTCCGGTCTATGCGCGCCTCAGGGCCGAGGACCGCAATGAGGATGCCTCGAAGCTCGCCGAAGCTGTCTTTGCCCTTCTGGCTTTGGTCACGACGGTGCTGGTGGTGGCGGGTGTCTTTGCCACACCGTGGCTCATCGATCTGATTGCGCCCGGATTCCATGGCGAGAAGCGCCTGCTTACGATTCAACTGGTTCAGATACTGTTTCCAGGCGCCGCTCTGCTGGTGCTTTCAGCGTGGTGCCTGGGAATCCTGAACAGCCACCACAAATTCTTCCTCTCGTATGCGGCTCCCGTGATCTGGAACGTGGCCATGATCGCAACCCTGATATGGGGCGGCCGCTACCACGCAGAATCGCGCCTTGCCGTGCTGCTTGCCATCGGATCGGTCATCGGCAGCGGACTGCAGTTTGCCGTGCAGCTTCCAACCGTCATGCGATTCCTGCTGCCGCTGCGCCTGCACCTCGATTTCGCTACCGAGCACATGCGCACGGTTGTCCGCAGCTTCTTCCCGGTCTTTCTGAGCCGTGGCGTGGTGCAGATCAGCGCGTACATCGACTCGTGGCTTGCCAGCTTTCTTGGCACGGGAGGCGTCTCTGCCCTGGGATATGCACAGACGCTCTACACCCTGCCGGTGAGCCTGTTTGGGATGGCGGTCTCGGCGGCGGAACTGCCGGCAATGTCGAGCGCGCTGGGCACTCAGACAGAAATTGCCGATGCACTTCGCCAGCGCCTCACGCAGGGACTGAACCAGATCGCCTTTTTCGTCATCCCGTCAGCTGTAGCCTTTGTCGTGCTGGGCGATGTGATTGTTGCAACCATCTACCGGTCCGGACATTTTCAGGGAGCGGATGTTCGGTTTGTGTGGGCGGTGCTGGCCGGATCGGCAGTGGGCCTGCTCGCATCGACTTCGGGTCGGCTTTATTCTTCGGCTTTCTACGCACTGCGGAACACGCGCACTCCGCTGAAATTTGCCGTGCTGAGGGTGGCTCTGACGCTC
>Ga0335069_10007619_pt1 | contig 15597 bp, 12 predicted proteins | sample Lox_Sample_11_FD_206714 | JGI IMG/M metagenome (GOLD analysis project Ga0335069, IMG submission 206714) | Soil microbial communities from Loxahatchee National Wildlife Refuge, Florida, United States - Lox_Sample_1.1 | ecosystem: Environmental > Terrestrial > Soil > Wetlands | place: USA... | reverse complement strand
ACCCGTACCGTCGAGTAGACGAGCATCGGCAGCGTCGTGTTCGCGGGGCCGGCCAGGAAGCTCGACGTGATCACATCGTCGAACGACAGCGTGAACGCCAGCAGCCATCCGGAGATGAGCGCCGGCACCGCGAGCGGCAGCGTCACCGTCAGGAACGCGCGCAGCGGCCGCGCGCCGAGGTCGAGCGCCGCCTCCTCGAACGAGCGGTCGAGGCCGGCGAGGCGCGCGTAGACGACCGAGGCGACCACCGGCATGCCGAGGGTCGCGTGCCCGGCGATCAGCGGCAGCAGTCCCTTGCTGAGCCTCAGCCCGGTCAGCGTCTCGAGCGCGACGAACAGCATCAGCAGCGCGAAACCGATCAGGACTTCGGGCACGAACAGCGGGATTGCAAGCAGCACGGTCAGCGCCGACCGGGCGCGAAACCGCGGCAGGCGCGACAGCGCATAGCCGGCGACCGTGCCGAGAGCGGTGGCGGCGGTCGCCGCCAGCGCCGCGAGCAGCAGCGAACGGCCCGCGGCCAGCCGCAAGCCCTCGTTCTCGGCCAGCGCCAGGTACCAGCGCAGCGAGAAGCCCTTCCACACACCCGCGACCGTGGCACCACTGAACGAGTAGACGATGATCCAGGCGATCGGCACGTACAGGAAGCCGAGGCCGAGCCAGAGCGCCAGCGGCCGCCAGACCGGCTGCCCCCGCCGGCTCACGCCGGCCTCGCGCCGCCGAGCGAGGCCAGCAGCCTGCGCAGGACGAGAAACGGCACCACCAGCAGTGCCATCATCAGGAAGGCGATGGACGCTGCCGCGGGCCAGTCCCGGTTCTGGAAGAACTCTGCCCACAGGATGCCGCCGATCATGATCGTGTCGGTGTTGCCGACGAGGTCGGGAATGATGTACTCGCCGACCGCCGGCACGAATACCAGGACCGAGCCGGCGAGCAGGCCGGGCAGCGACAGCGGCAGCGTTACCGTCCTGAAGGCGTAGAACGGCCGCGCACCGAGATCCGCGGCAGCCTCCAGCAGGTCCCGCGGCAGCCGCTCCAGGACCGCGTACATCGGCAGGATGAAGAACGGCACGTACGCGTAGACCATGACCAGCAGCACTGCCGCCGGGGAGTACAGGATCGGCACCGGCTCGTTGACGACGCCGAGCGCGAGCAGCAGGTGATTGACCGGTCCTTTGTCGCGAATCAGCCCCATCCAGGCGTAGGTCCGCATCAGGAAAGACGTCCAGAACGGCAGCACGGCGAGCAGCACGTACAGGCGCCGCTGCCGCTCCGGGGCCAGCGCGATCGCGTAGGCGATCGGATAGCCGATCAGGACGCACAACGCCGTCGTCTCGAGCGCGTTCAGGAGCGCGCTGCCGAACGCCGAGGCGTAGAGCGGGTCGGTCGCGGCGGCGGCGAGGTTGTGCAGCGTGAGGTGCACCGTCGGCCGGCCCGCTGCGATGCGCAGCAGGGGCTCGATCGGCGGGATCCGGTCCGCTACCTCGCCGAACGCGAGACCGAGCACCAGCAGCACCGGCAGCGCGACGCACACCAGCAGCCATCCCAGCGGGATCGAGACGGCGAGCCGCTGCCGACCGGTCAGCCGCGCGGTCTTCATGCGGTGAGCACCAGCGGCGCCGTGTCGTCGAAGCCGACGTGGACGTCGTCACCGGCCGCGAGCGCGCCGGCGGCCGAGCCGCGCAGATTCACGACCGCCGCTTCAAGCACGCGCCCGCCCGCGAGCCGTATGGACGCGCGCGTCACGTCGCCGAAGTAGGCGAGGTCGACGACCGTGCCCGCGTACTCGTTGGCAAGCCCGATCGACGCCCGCGACACGACCAGCCGCTCGGGCCGCACGGCCGCCGCACATGCGGTGCCGGCACCGTGCGTGGCGGCCGCGCGGACGCGGACCGGCAGCCCGTCCTCGGTCTCGATTTCGGCGACGCCGTCGCGCCCGCCCGTGACGCGGCCCTCGAACAGGTTGATGCGGCCGACAAAGCGGGCGACGAAGCGACTCGCCGGGTGATCGTAGATCTCGCGCGGCGGACCGCACTGGACGATGCGCCCGGCGTCCATCACCGCGATCCGGTCCGCCATCGACATGGCCTCGTCCTGGTCGTGCGTCACGAGCACGAACGTCGTGCCGACGTCGCGCTGGATCCGGACGAGCTCGCGCTGCATCTCGTCGCGCAGGCCGCGATCGAGCGCGGCCATCGGTTCGTCGAGCAGCAGCACCGCGGGCCGCTTGACCAGGCAGCGGGCCAGCGCAACGCGCTGCCGCTGGCCACCGGACAGCTGGTCCGGCTTGCGGCGGCCGAGCCCCTCGAGCCGCATGAGCTGCAACGCCCACTCGACCCTGGATGCTCGCTCTGACCTGGCGACCGCGGTGGCGCGCAGGCCGTACTCGATGTTGTCGGCCACCGACAGGTGCGGGAACAGCGCATAGCTCTGGAACATCATGTTGACTGGCCGCTCGTACGGCGGTGCCGCGGAGACGTCCGATCCACCGATCAGGATCGTGCCGGCGTCGGCGGACTCGAGCCCGGCGATGATCCTGAGGAGCGTGGTCTTGCCGCACCCGGATCCGCCGAGCAGCGCGAGAAACTCGCCGCGCTCGACGGTCAGCGAGACGTCGCGCAGCACCGGCACCGCGTCGAAGGTCTTCGACACGCCTTCCACGGCGACGCCCGCGGCGGCAGAATCGCGCTTGGCCGGCGCCGGCGTCTCCTCTCGGGATGTGGCCACGGCGCGTCCCGCTCAGTGCCCGGTCTTCATGCGCAGCCACGCGCGCGCGAACGCACGTTCCTCGGCGACCGTGTAGGGCCGTCCCATCGAGAAGCGCTCGCGGACCTCCGCCGGCGGATAGATCGCCGGGTTTTCGCGCATGGCGGCGTCGAGCAGCGGGATCGCAGCGGCGTTCCCGACCGCAAAGCCGATGTACGCAGCCGCCTCGGCCGCAATCTCCGGTCGCATCGCGAAGTCGATGAACTGGTGCGCCGCCTCCGGGTGCGGTGCGTCGGCGGGGATCGCGAAGCTGTCGACGAAGATGTACACGGTACCCTCCGGGTAGGCGTACTCGACCTTGATGTCGCCGCCGGCCTCGGCCACCAGCCGGCGGGCGACGGCCGCGTCGCCGGAGTAGCACATCGCGACGCAGCTCTCGCCTTCGGCGAACTGCTGGTAGTAGCCGGAGGTCGTGACGCGGCGGATGGAGGGCCGGATGGCCCGGTAGGCGGACGCCAGGGCCTGCAGCGAGCGCGGTTCCGCGGACAGCTCGCGCTGGCCGAGCCACGCCGAGAGCATCGGCAGTACGTCGACCCAGGAGTCGAGGATCGTGACGCCGCAGCCGCGCAGGCGCGACACGACCTCCGGCTTGAACACCATGTCGATGGCGGGGGTGCGGCCGGGCGGCAGCCGCGGGCCAACCATGTCCGGGTTGTACATCACGCCGAGCGTGCCCCACATCCATGGCAGCGCATAGGCGTTGTCCGGATCGACCCTTCGCAGGGCCTTCATGATCGCCGGGTCCGCGTTGCCGATGTTCCGCAGCCGCGTCTTGTCGAGCTTCTGCCACAGGTGCTTCGGGATCTCGCGCCCGAGGTGCGGCGACGCGTTGACCGTCACCAGGTCGAACCCGGAGTGCCCGGCCGACAGCGTGGTCTCCATCACGTCATTGGAGTCCATGACGGCGTAGTTGACCTTGATGCCGGTTTCGGCCTCGAACTTGCGCAGGATCGCCGGCGGGAAGTACTCCGCCCACGAATAGATGTTGACGACGGCGGCGGGCCCGGCCGAGGCAGAGGATGCCGCGATGGCGGCGACGAGCGCGAGTAGCCGGCGCTGCCGGCGGACCACCGCGGCACTCGGCATGCTCACTCCGCTCAGGCCGGCGGCTGCGCGTTGCCCGCGGTCCGCGGCTGGCCATCGAGCGACAGCAGCGGTGCGTACAGGTCCGGGCGGCGGTCCCGAAACGTCCCCCAGTTGGTCCGTTCGGAGCGGCAGCGGTCGAGATCGAAGCTCGCGGTCAGAACGCACTCGCTGTGGCGATCGGCCTCGGCCGCGAGCGTCCCGGTCGGCCCGGCGATGAACGATGAGCCGTAGAAGGTCATCGACAAGCCGTCGGTCGTCTCCTGGCCGACCCGGTTGGAGGCCACGACCGGAACCATGTTCGCTGCCGCATGGCCGCGCATCACCATTCGCCAGTGCTCCATGGAGTCGAGGGCCGGATCGCTCGGCTCGCTGCCGATCGCCGTGGGGTACAGCAGGAACTCGGCGCCGCCCAGCACCAGCGCCCGCGCGGCCTCCGGGAACCACTGGTCCCAGCAGATCGCGATCCCCATCGTGCCGAACGCCGTTCGGATCGGATGGAAGCCGGTGTCACCCGGCGAGAAGTAGTACTTCTCCTCGTAGCCGGGGAACTGCGGGATGTGGCTCTTGCGATAGTGGCCGGCGATCCCGCCGTCGGCGTCGACGACGACCACCGAGTTGAACATCGCCTCGCCGGCGCGCTCGTAGACCGACACCGGGATGACCACGCCGAGAGCCGCCGCGATTCGCCGGAAGTGCTCGACGGTCGGGTGATTGGCGAGCGGTGATGCCAGTTCGTAGAACGCGCGCTTCTGGACCGCGCAGAAGTAAGGCGTTTCGAACAGCTCCTGCAGCAGCACGATGTTCGCGCCCTGTGCGGCCGCCTGCCGGACGAGGCGCTCGGCGATCGCCACGTTCCGGGCGCGATCCCAGCTGCAGGCGAACTGCGTCGCCCCGAAGGTCACGTTGCGCATGCGCGTCGATCTCCCCTGATCAGGTTGGCGGCGCCGCGGCCGCCGCCGGTTGCTGCTGCGTCACGCAGTGGATGCCGCCGCCGCCGGCGCAGATTGCGTCGACCCGCAGCGGCACGATGCTCCGGTCCGGAAATGCCGCCTGGAACGCCGCGAGCGCCGCCGCATCGGAAGCGGCGTCGCCGAAGGCGGGTATGAGGACCGCATCGTTCAGGATCAGGCAGTTCACGTAGATCCCGCAAAAGCCCGGCGTACCGCGTGGCAGCTCGCGAGGCGCCTTCAGCAGGCCCACTTCGATGCGCCGCCCGCGCGCGTCCGTCGCGAGCTCGAGGGCGCGCGCCTGCTCACGCAGCAGATGGTAGCGGGGATGGGCCGGGTCGTCAGAGACTTCGAACAGCGCGGCCCCTGGCCGTACGAAGGTCATCAAACCGTCGATGTGGCCGTCCGTGATCGAGTCCCACCGCTCCCCCGGAATCCACACGACCCTGCTCGTGCCGAGCCAGCCGTTCAGGCCGGATTCGACCTCAGCACGCGTCCGGCCGGGATTGCGGTTGACGTTCAGCAGCGCGCTTTCGGTCACGACCACCGTGCCCTGCCCGTCCACGTGCAGTGCCCCGCCCTCGGTGATCACCGGAGCGGTGAACGAGGGCGCGCCGGCGGCTGCCGCGACGTGCGGCGCGAGCAGCTTGTCAGCGTCGTAGCCGTCAAACTTGTCGCCCCACCCGTTGAAGCTCCACGCGGTGGCAGCGAGACGACCACTGGGCTCGCGAAGAAACGTCGGGCCCGAATCGCGGATCCAGATATCGTCGACCGGGAGCTCGACGATCCCGATTCCGGGGCCGAGCGACGCGGCCGCCTCGTCCCGGTAAGCCGGCGATACGACCACCCGCACGGGCTCGAAGCGTCCCGCCGCGCGGGCGATGGCCGCGATCTCGTCGACGATCGTGGGTTCTGCCCAGCGCCGGGTCGTCGCGCCCGGCCAAGCCATCCACAGCCGCGCATGCGGCTCGAACTCGCCCGGCATGACGTAACCGAGCCGGGCCGGCGGCTGCGCGGAAGGCGCCGGCCGGACGACCGGGCGCCGCGGCGAGCGGTAGGTCGTTGCGGCGGGATCAGCGTCCATCGGAGTGGCCCGTCACGCCGGTTGCTGCTGGGTGACGCAGTGGAAGCCGCCGCCGCCCGTGGCGATTCTGCCGATCGGCAGCATCACGATCTGGCGGTCGGGGAACGCCCCGCGCAGCACCCCGGCCACTTCGTCGTCCGACGCACGCCCGTACGCCGGCGCGACCACCGCGCCGTTGACAATGTAGAAGTTCACGTACGAGCGGCAGAAGCGCGTGCCGATCTCGGTCGACCGGTCCGCCTCGGCGATCGCAACGATCTCGAAGGCGCGGCCGCGCGCATCGGTCGCGAGTTCGAGCGCCCGGCGGTTCTCGCGGAGAATCTCGAATCTTGGGTCCGCCGAGTCATCGTTGGTCTCGAATAGCGCCAGGCCCGGAGCGGCGAACGCCATCAGCCCGTCGATGTGTCCGTCGGTCTCGGTCTCGAGCGGATCGCCGGGCAGCCACACGATCTTCTGCACACCGAGCACGCGCTTCAGCTCGGCGTCGATCTCGGTCCGGCTCAGCCCGGGATTGCGGTTCGGGTTCAGCAGGCACGTTTCGGTCGTCACGAGCGTGCCCTGGCCGTCGACCAGGATTGCGCCGCCCTCGAGCGCGAGATCGGAGGCCGCGACGGGGACGCCCAGGTGCGCCGCGATCCGTCGCCCGAGCAGCGCATCCTGGTCGTGCGGAAAATACTTCTGGCCCCAGGCGGTGAAGCGCCACGCTGAGGCTGCCAGTGCGCCGTCGGCGTCCAACAGGAACACGGGCCCCGCGTCGCGAGCCCACGAGTCGTCGATCGGCAGCTCGACGACCACCACCGCCGGGCCGCACAGCGCGCGCGCCTCCGCGGCATCACCGGGCGCGGCGACCATCCGGACCGGCTCGAACCGCGCGATCGTCCGCGCCAGCCGCGCGTAGTCTCCCTTCACCTCGGCGAAGTGATCGGCCCAGATCTCGCGGCGCGTCGGCCAGGCCATCCAGGTTGCGGCATGGCGCTCGAACTCCGCCGGCATCCGGCACCGCGCGAGCCGTGCGGGATCGATCGGACGAATGCGCAGCTCGTGATTCAGGGCCGCTCCTCCCTCGTGCGCACCGCGTTCGGCCACCGGGTTCGTGCCCTCGCAGTGAGTCGCGGCCGGATCGAGTCGCTCGCCGCCTGCGGGGCATACGGATTCAAGCACCCGGCCTTTCGAAAGAAAAGCGATTCTTTCTTGACGTTTCGATGAATTTTCGTCTTCAATGGGGGGCATGCCCGCCACCCTGACGTCCAGCCTCAGCGCTCTGCGCGGCTTCGAAGCGGCGGCCAGGCTCGGCAGCTTCGCGGGCGCTGCCGAGGAACTGCACCTGACCCACTCCGCCATCAGCCACCAGATCCGGGCGCTCGAGCGGGAACTCGGCCAGCCTCTCTTCCGCCGGGTGGCGCGCTCGGTGGTGCTGACCGACGCGGGCGAGGACTTCGCGCGGACCGTGATCCGCGTCCTGCGGACACTCGACGACGGCGTCGGTCGCCTGTCGCCGTATCGAAATCCGCGTTCCGTGATCCTGTACACGAGTGCCGCGTTCGCCCGCGGCTATTTGCTGCCGCGCCTCGCGGCGCTGCGCGCCGCGCATCCCGAGGTGGACATCTGGCTGGACACGTCGGAACGCGCAATCGACTTCGACTACGACGAGGTCGACATCCTGGTCAGCGCCCAGGCGCGCCACACGGGACCGCATGCGCTGACGCGGCCGCTGCTGAGCGACTGCCGCCGCGCGCTCGCGGCGCCGTCGCTGATCGCCGCACGGGGCGGTCCGCCGGCAACGCCAAGCCGGCTCCTGCGCTGGCCGCTGCTGCACGACGAAGGCACCGTGACCTGGCGCAGCTGGTTCGAGCTGGCGGGCTTGCCGGCCGTCGATGCGGACGCCGGACCGGTGTTTTCCGACCCCGCGCTGGCGCTCGCAGGCGCCGCCGCCGGCCTCGGCCTGGTGCTGGGCTCGGTCGTCGCCGCGGACGACTATCTGCGCAGCGGTGCGTTGCGCCCCGTGTCGACGCTCGACGTACCGCAGCCTGCGCACCACATCTCCTGCGACAGCCGCCGCATCGGCGAGCCGCACGTGCGCCTGGTACACGACTGGCTGATCGCCACCTCGACCGGCACCGGCGCAGGCTAGCGCTGCGGCACCGCCATCGGCCGCGGCGGCAGGCTCTCGCCGAGATAGCGCACCAGCAGCCCGGTCGCGGCGAGCTTCGCGAGCCTGATATAGGCGGGCGTCAGCCGCCCGGCCTCGAGCATCGAGGCGGTGAAGACGGCGTCGACGAGTTCGGTCGCCACGTACGCGACACGCTCCTTGTCGGCGAACCGCGGCACCACGAACCGCTCTTCAACCACGCGCAGCGCGAAACCCGCGCGCTCGCGATCGGCGTCGCGATCGAGGCGCTTGATCTGCGGCGGCGTCGCACCACCGATCGCGAGCTTCGCGCCGACCGGATGCGCGCGGTGGAAGCGCGCGGCGCGATCGACGAGGCATCCCACGATCGCCTGCCACGAGCGCGTATCGCGCGCCCGCAGCGGCCTCATCAGCGCCGCATCCAGCGCCGCGCGGTTGGCCTCGAGCAGCGCGCGGAAGACCGCGTCGAGGTCGGGGTAGAAGTGATGCGCCGAGCTCGCCGGCACGCCGGCGCGCGCGCAGACGCCGGCGTAGGTCACCGCCCCGAGCGGCAGCCGCGCGATCAGCTCGCGCGCCGCGCGCAGCAGCCGCTCGCGGCGCTGGTCGCCGCGCCGCTGGGTCCGTGGCGCCGCGACGGCTCGCGACGGTGACGCAATTCTTGGCATGAGCTCCCCGTGTCCGGGCGCGAGTCTAGCCGGCCGCGCGCGCTTGGCAAGCCGGCTGCGGCGAGGTCGCATGAATTGTCGGGGAATCACCGAGTTAAACTCGGTGACCTCCGAGTTTGAGGTGACAACCGGGCGGCGACCCAGTATAAGGGGGCCGCGCCGCGATCGTCGGGCGCGGCCGTTTGGGAATTTCCGGCATTTCGGGCCGGCTCGTCCGACCGGCATCGCCACTGTCTTGATGCAAGATGGGCGTCCTGTGGGCGTCCGCGAAGGGGGTCTCTTGGTACTTCGAAAGCTGTTACTGCTCGCTGCCGGTGGCGCCTGCGTGGTTGCCGCTCCGTCCTTTGCGCAGACGACGGGTGCCGTCGCTGCAGACGCGTTGGGCGAGATCGTCGTCACCGCTCAGCGCCGCGAGCAGAAGCTGCAGGACGTGCCGATCGCCGTCCAGGTGCTGACGACCGATCTCGTCCAGAAGCACGCAGCCGACGACATGGCCGAGATGGACAAGTGGGTACCCGGCCTGGTGGTGTCCGGCGACAGCCCGACGCAGCCCCACTACCAGCTGCGCGGCATCGGCGCGAGCGACTTCGGCGTCGGCACCGATCCTGCGGTCGGCGTCTATGTCGACGGCGTGTACGCGGCGCGCTCCGGGGCGTCGTTCCTCGCCTTCAACGACATCGAGCGCGTCGAGGTACTGAAGGGCCCGCAGGGCACGCTGCTGGGGCGCAGCAGCGCGGCCGGCGCGATCTCGATCGTCACCAGGAAGCCGACCGACGTGCTCGAGGGCAGCCTCGACGTGCGCTACGGCAACGAGGGCAAGCAGCGCTACGAGGGCATGCTCAACGTGCCGCTCGCGGACGGCATGGCGCTGCGCTTCAACGCGGTCAGCAACAAGTCCGACGGCTTTCTCACCGACGCCGCGACCGGCCAGAAGCTCAACCCCGAGGACAACTGGGCCGGCCGGGCGGCGTTCCGGTGGGACATCAACCCGGATACCAAGCTGCTGCTCGCCTGGAACCACGACTCGCTCGATCAGCTGGCGCGGGTCGCGATCGGCCTGATTCCGGCCCCTGCCGGCGGCTTCACGGCGGCGTCGCTGCCGCCGTTCCCACCGGATCCGACCGGCGCATCGTTTCTGAATCCGATCACCGCCCCGATCTACAACGATGCGGTCGGCAACTCCGAGACCCGCAAGTTCGACGATTTCGTGCTGTCGTTCGAGAAGCGCTTCGGCAACGTTCAGTTCGTCTCGACGACCGACTGGCGCCAGTTCCGCACCAATAACCTCGAGTCCGAGACCGGCACCATCGGCCTCGCGACCTACTTCGACACCAACAACATCGAACACAACGCGGCCTGGTACCAGGAGTTCAAGCTGTCCGGCAAGAGCCCGGGGCTCGACTGGGTTGCCGGCATCAGCTACTCGGCTGAGCATGCACAGCAGACCAGCGCGACCCATGCGTACACCGATGGCCTCGACACGCTGTTGAACAACGTCGGCGGCGTGCCCGGCGGCCTGTTCGGCCCGACGAGCGACTTCCTCGCCGCGAATGGCATCCCGATCACCCTGATCGGCATGCCGTGGCAGGAGGACATGATCAACGATGGCCGGTTCAAGTCGCTCGGCGTGTTCGGCGACGTGATCTGGCACCTCACCGACGCACTGAACCTGACCACCGGCCTGCGCTATTCGCACGACCAGAAGGACTTCGCCTGGCTCGCGCCGCCGCGCAGTGCGCCGGAACTCGACGCTGCGCTCGCCGCGCTCGAACAGGCGGGGTTCTTCACGCAGTGGCCGGTGCCGATCACGGCGTACCAGCAGAATTTCATCTTCCAGTACGGGCAGACACCGGGAAACCCGTATTCGTACGCGACCTCCGGATCGTGGAGCGACGTCAGCCCGCGCGTCGTGCTCGACTACAAGCTCGACAGCAATGCGATGCTCTACGCGTCGGTTGCGAAGGGGTTCACGCCGGGCGGATTCGACGCCGTGCAGATCAACGGCAAGTACGACAACGAGGACGTCTGGAACTACGAGCTCGGGTTCAAGACGGCGTTTCCCGACACGCACCTCGTGTTCAACGGTGCGGTCTACTACTACAGCTACAAGAACAAGCAGTCGCTCGTCCTCACCCCGGTCCCCGGCTCCTCGGTACCGCAGTACACGGTGTCGGAGAGCGACCAGAAGGCTTACGGCGTCGATCTCGACGCACGTTGGCAGCCGATCACGCCGCTGACCTTCGCTCTCACCACCGCCTACATCGACTCGACCTACACGCGCTTCGTATCGCCGACGACCGGCGACGACCTTTCCGGCCAGCCTACCGGTGAGCCGACCTGGTCGTTCGCGGCGAGTGCCGACTACTCCGTATCGCTCGGTGACCGGGGATCGGTGGACTTCTTCCTCGCGCACAGCTATCGCGGCGAGACGCGCTGCAACGGGGAGTCGCAAGCCACGCGCACCTGCCTGCCGCAGGCGTCGTTCCCGCTCGGCGTCGCCGAGAACCAGACCGACGCCCGAATCGGCTGGCGCAGCGTCGCGGGCAAGTGGGGCGTGTCGCTCTACGGCACGAACCTCTTCGACAAGCGCTACGTGACCGGCATCAACAACATCACGGCCTCGACCTTCGGCACGCCGATCGCATCGGTCAACGCGCCGCGCCGGTACGGCGTCGACCTGCATGCGGCCTTCTAGAGCGACAGCGCTGCGCGCCCTGGCCGCCGCCGCGGTGGCGGCGGGCGCGGCGCTGGCGGCTGCCGCGGCGCCCGCCGCGGATGGCCGGTCGCTGTACACGACGTGCGCCGCCTGCCACGGCGCCCGCGGTGAGGGCGTGCCGGCAACGGGCGCGCCGAACATCGCCGGCGCCGAGGCCTGGTACCTGGAACGGCAGCTGAAGAACTTCGCGACCGGCCTGCGCGGCACCCGACCCGGCGACAGCTACGGCGCGACGATGAGGGCGGCAGCGACGGTGCTGGCGACTGACCAGGATCGCAGAAGCGTCGCCGCCTACGTAGCCACCTTGCCGCGCGCCCGCGCCGCCGCCGGTACCGGCAGCACGGACAACGGCCGCAACTACTACAACGCGATCTGCAGCGCTTGCCACGGCTCGAACGGGAGCGGCAACGAAGCACTCGGCGCGCCGCGGCTCGCGGGCCTGCCGGTCCCGTACCTCGCGCGGCAGCTTGCCGCCTTCAAGAGCGGGCAGCGCGGCGCGCAGGGCGGCGACACGGCCGGCGCACAGATGCGCGCGATCTCTGCGATGCTGCCGGACGCCCGCACCGAGCAGGACGTCATCGCCTACGCGGCGAACCTCCGGCCCTGATGCGCACCGGCATGCGCCTGCTGATGGTCGTCGCCGTGGCGTTGCTCGCCGCGCGCGCGTCGGCTGCGGCGTTCGTGCTCTCGTCGCAGTGCCCCGCGAGCTTCGAGAACCGCGGCGGGCGTTGTCGGCTGCACTCCGCCTACGACCAGTACGCCTCGCTGCGCGACGCCGGCGTCGGCGGCCTGAAGACCGGCCTGCCGGCAGTGCGCGACGGCTTCGCGCCGCGCGAGATCGACCTCGGGCGCTACCTGTTCTTCGATCCGGCACTGTCGGCGAACGGCAGGGTCGCCTGTGCGTCATGCCACGACCCGGGACGCGGCTTCAGCGACCCGCGCGGCCGCAGCCGCGGCGTCGACGGACGTGAGGTCCGGCGCAACGCGCCGAGCCTGTGGAACGTTGCCTTTCTGCAGCGCTTCTTCTGGGACGGCCGCGCCCACTCGCTCGAGGAGCAGGTCCAGGGCCCGCTGTACGGCGCGGCTGAGATGGCTACGACGCCCGCGCGGCTGGTCTCGACGCTGAACGGAGTCGCCGCGTACCGCGAGCTGTTCGCGCAGGTGTACCCGGATGCGGCGGCGGGGATCCGCAGCGAGCACGTCTACCGGGCGCTGGCCGCGTTCGAATCCTCGCTGGTATCCCTCAACAGCCGCTACGACCTGTACGCACACGGCGTCAGCGACGCCCTGTCGCCGCACGAGCTCGAGGGCCTGAACATCTTCCGCTCGTTCGTTGCGCGCTGTGCCGAGTGCCACACGCCTCCCTTGTTCACCAACCAGCAGATCGCCGTGATCGGCATGCCGGAGCCTGACGGACGGGCGCTGGATCCGGGTGCCGGCGCGATTTCGAATGAGCCGATGCTGCGCGGCGGCTTCAAGGTGCCGAGCCTGCGCAACGTCGCGCTGACCGCGCCTTATGGGCACGCCGGCCAGTTCCCCACGCTGCGCGAGACGGTCGCGTTCTATACCGGCGGTCGCGGCCACGCGGTGCCGCTCGGCGAGCAACTGCGCATCCATTGGCACATCTGGGAGCCGAAGCTCTCGGATTACGAACTCGACCGGCTGGTCGACTTCCTCGGCGCGCTGACCGACGAATCCTTCCGGCCGGCGACCCCCCCGGTCGTGCCGTCCGGACTGCCCGTTCCGCACTGAATTCAATCGACGGAGAGCGAAGTGAGCAAGAAAGCCCTGGTCACGCTGGTCGTCGTCGCGGCGGTCGCCGCCGCGGCGGGGTACCTCTACGCACGGCGCACGGTGGTGCATGCGCCCGAGACCGCGGCGCAGTCCGCGGACGCCGCGCTCGCGACGGCGCACCGTGGCGCGGGCGGCGGCTCGGCGGCTTCACTCGGCGCGGGGCGCCCGGCGGGCAGGATCATCGCGGTGAACCCCGGCGAGTCCATCCAGAGCGCGGTCGCCAAGGCGCAGCCCGGCGATACCGTCCAGGTGCTGCCGGGCACGTACCACGAGACCGTCTACATCGACAAGGACGACATCGCGCTGGTCGGCGTCGTCCATGGCGCCGACTGGCCGATGCTGGACGGCGAGGGCAAGCGCAACGATGCGGTCCTGTACTCGGGCAACGGGATCCGCGTCGAGAACCTCAAGATCGTGAACTTCAAGGGCAACGCGATCATGGGCCAGGCGGGCAACAACTTCATCATCCGCCACAACTGGATCGCCAACGCCGGCGTCTACGGCATCTTCCCCGAGTTCGCGCAGAACGGGCTGATCGAGTACAACGTCCTGACCGGTATCGAGGACGCGGCGATCTACGTCGGCATGTCCGACAACATCCACGTCGCCCACAACGAGGTCTACGGCAACGTCGCCGGCATCGAGATCGAGAACTCCCGCCACGCGATCGTCGAGCACAACCTGGCGTACGACAATGCCGGCGGCATCCTGACGTTCATCACGCCAGGGCTGCCGATCAAGACGACCTTCGACGTCATCATCCGTGACAACTTCGTCGTTTCCAACAACCACAAGAACTTCGGCGCGCCGGGCTCGATTGTCTCGGGCGTGCCGAGCGGCACCGGCATCATCGTCATGGCAGCCGATGACGTGATCATCGAGAACAACGTGATTCGTGACAACAAGAATGCCGGCATCATCGTCGCCGACCACAAGTCCTTCGCCAACATCACGCCGGACCCGGAGGCCGATCCCAACCCGGATCGCGTGTCGGTGCTCTGGAACCTGTTCGCGAACAATGGCTACGATCCGATCAAGGAGATCAAGGCGCTGATGGTGACGGCGCTGACGCGGGAGGGCCCGGACCTCGTCGCGGTCGGCGGCGGCACCGGCAGCTGCGTCGCGGACAAGGGCGCGCTCAAGACGCTCGGGCTCGGCGGCTGGGCGTCCGGTTGTGCACGCGCGAGCACGGCCGACGTCAGCACCTACCTGCTCGACAAGCCGGCGCCGGCGCGGGTCCTGAACGCCGGGGATCGCGGCAAGCTGATCTACTCGTCCGTCTGCGCCGGCTGCCATGCCTATAACGTGCGCATGATCGGACCGCCGACGCAGATCCTGCAGGCTATGTATGCCGGCAATCCGCAGGGCATCGCCGACTACATCGCGAACCCGACCAAGAAGCGCGAGGACTTCCCACCGATGCCGCCGCAGGCGCATCTCAGCCCGGAGCTGCGCCTCGCGGTCGCCAAGTACATGCTCAGCGTCAACCAGACGAAGCCGCCCGCTGCGGCCAACTAGCTCGTCGCGTCGGGGCGCGTGGACGGCCCGGGTTCAGGCGCCTCGAGCAACGCGCGCACGGCGGCGGAAGGGTTGCCGCCGCAGATCACGGCGGCGATGGTCCCGCCCTCGTAGCGTCTCGCGTTGCGCAGCAGCGCCGCGAGCGCGACGCCGCCGGCGCCTTCCATCGCCCATCCGCGCGCGTGCCCGTAGCGCATGGCCGCGAGGATCTCCTGCTCCGAGACGAGCTCGGCGCGATCGACCACCTGGCGACAGAGATCGAACGTGATTGATCCCGCTTCGATGCCTCCGGCCGTGCTCTCGCTCAGCGTCGGCAGCTCCGGCGCCTCGACGATGCGTCCGGCGCGCAGCGACTCGTAGAGCACCTTCGAATGATCGGCCCAGCAGGCGACCACCTCGGTCCGCGGCGAGGCGGCACGCAGCCAGCAGCCGATCCCGGAGACCAGCCCGCCGCCGCCGGTGGCGACGAACACCGCGTCGAGATCCGGCAGCTGGCGCGCGAGCTCGGCCGCAACGGTGCCCTGCCCGGCGACGACGTGCGGGTCGTTGTACGGCGAGACGTAGGCCCGCCCGGAACGCCGGGCGTCCTCGCGCGCGGCGGCTTCCGCATCGAGCGGCAATTCGCCGACCTGTCGCAGCCGCGCCCCGAAGGCCGCGATCTTCACGCGTTTCGCTTCGGCCACCTGCCCCGACAGGTAGACCTCGGCGTCGATCCCGAGATGCTGGGCCGCGGCCGCCACGCCGATCCCGTGGTTGCCTGTCGATGAGGTGATCACGCCCGCAGCAGCGCCGGCGGCGCCGAGGCTCAGCAACTTGTTGGTCGCGCCGCGCAGCTTGAACGAGCCGGTGTGCTGCAGCTGCTCGAGCTTGGCGAACGCCCGGGTGCCGGGCGGAAC
>Ga0335069_10007618_pt1 | contig 15597 bp, 15 predicted proteins | sample Lox_Sample_11_FD_206714 | JGI IMG/M metagenome (GOLD analysis project Ga0335069, IMG submission 206714) | Soil microbial communities from Loxahatchee National Wildlife Refuge, Florida, United States - Lox_Sample_1.1 | ecosystem: Environmental > Terrestrial > Soil > Wetlands | place: USA... | reverse complement strand
GTCGAGTGCAGGTCGAGAGGCGCACCGTGATGAGGGACAGACTCGCACTAATAATCCGTCATGTTCGCTTGCGGATAAAAAGCCCGGCTTCGATATGCGTGCTCACATTCCTCCCTCTATTTGCTTTATGTTGCACAGCGCAAGACGAGTCCCCGCTTGTCGCACCGAGTTCGGCAGTGAGTTTCCAATCAAGCGGTTCGCAGAGTTTTGGATCGGTGAATCCCGAAAATCAGAGGCCGGGCTTGTTGGATCTCTGGAAAAATCCCGTCACACACTGGCTGACCGAAAGACGCATTCGCGCTTATGGATGGGTAGACGGAGGATTCACTTACTCATCAGCAGGACATGGCTTGCTCTCGATCGCTGACGGACACGCTGGAACCGCGCCCACTCCCAACCGCTTCGGGAATGAATTCCTTTTGAATGGCGCCTGGTTCGTTGTTGATCGTTTGCCCTCGAAAGAAAACTGGGACTGGGGCTTCCGAGGAGACTTCTACGCGGGAAGCGACGCATCTCTGCTCTATCCCCTGAATGGATTCGGAGTTCATGATCCACATTTCGCCACGGATTATCGCCAGGTCTACTTTTCCTTCCATGCGCCCGTGCTCTCGAAAGGCGGAGTGGACGTCCAACTAGGCCGCCAAAACATGCCGCTCGGCTATGAGACCCTGATGGGTCCGTATCGACCGCTCTATTCCCAAACGTACTACTGGATTTACTTTCAGGTCGCGGCCACCGCAGCTACGGCGACCTGGCACGCCACAGATCGTCTGGATGTGCTTGGCGGAGTCGTTTTGAACTACAACACGATCTTTAAACTCCGCGGGCGTGCTCCCGCTTACATCGCGAAAGGCACATACAGTTTCGGCCGGGACCGGAACACGACATTAACCGGGGCTGTTTACACCGGTCCTCAACCAGTGCCGATCGCGTCCGGCCATCTCGGTTCCTGGCAGACCGTGGTCGAGTCTCACCTCTCCCATAACTGGTCCTCACGAATTACGCAGGTGGTTCTGGTCAATGGCTCGTGGGATGAGAATGACCCCGCCGCTTATCGCAAGAATTCCAGAACATATGGGGCGAACACGACCATGACGTTCCATTGGAACAGGCAACTCGACCTGAATACCCGGGGCGAATGGTTTCGCGATGAGCGCGGCGTACGCACTGGGCGGGCGGGAACGTTCAGCGAAGCGACAGTTGGGGTCACGATTATGCCTACGCGCCGGATCAATATTCGACCGGAGATACGCGGAGATTTCTCCTCCGTCAATGCTTATGGCCGCGTGGGCGGCGGTTCTCATAAGCCAAACGAACTATCGGCCGCCGTGGACTTCATCTTCAAATTCTGAGCAAAAAATGAAATTGCAAAAGGAGCAACAATGAGCACAAGCACTGTTACTGCATCGAGCACGAAAACCGGGGCAGACCTTTTAGTCGAGAGCCTCGAAGGCCAGGGAGTAAAGCACGTTTTTGGGATACCGGGAGCGAAGATCGATCGCGTCTTCAACCGGTTGCGCGATTCATCCATTGAAACGATCGTTTGCCGTCATGAGCAGAATGCCGCGTTTATCGCCGGAGGTATTGGACGCATGACCGGCAAAGCCGGCGTTGTGTTGGTCACCTCCGGGCCCGGCGTTTCCAACCTGGCCACCGGACTGGGCACAGCTACGTCTGAGGGCGATCCCGTGGTGGCGATCGGGGGAGCCGTAGCGGTTGAAAATGCGCTGAAACAAATTCATCAGAGCATGGACCAGGTGGCGCTACTTCGACCGGTCACGAAGTTCTCAGCGGAGATCAATTCTTCGAAGACGGTCACGGAAGTGGTTGCCAATGCCTTTCAAATTGCGGAATCCGGACGTCCCGGCGCCGCCTACCTCAACGCTCGCATGGACATCATGGTGGGAGAGGCCAGCGGAGACGTACTGACACCAGTGCAGCCGGACGTGCTTGGTCCGGCATCAGCCGTTGCAATCTCCGAAGCAGCCGAGATGATCAATGCGGCGGAACGGCCAGTGTTGTTTCTCGGCATGCTGGCGAGCCAACCTCGCAACGCGGAAGCCGTTCGCGAATTGGTGAGAAAGACAGGGCTGCCCGTGGTTTCCACGTATCAAGCCGCCGGGGTCATATCTCGAGATCTCTTCCATCTTTTTGCCGGACGAGTTGGTCTGTTCCGTACCCAACCCGCAGATCACCTTTTGGATGCTGCGGACGTAGTGATTACGGTCGGCTACGATCCCATCGAGTACGAGCCTGCACTGTGGAATAAAGGTCGAAAGCGCAACCTCATCCACATTGATGAAATGCGCAGCGATACCGATCGCGACTACCACCCTCAGATTGAGCTAACCGGAAACATCGCCGGCTCAGTTGAAGCCCTGGCTAGCGAGCTCACGCGTCGAAAGCTTACTTCGGAATTGGTTCTGCTGCAGGAAATTGCGCGCGACCGAGCGGAGTTTTCGAGGGTCGCCGCTGCCAAGACGGGAATGCCGGTCCACCCCATGCGCATCGTCCATGAACTGCAGAACCTGCTCACGGATGACACGACCTTGTGTTCGGACATGGGATCGTTCCACATCTGGCTTGCCCGCCATCTGTATAGCTTCCGTACGCGCCAGCTGCTGATCACCAATGGACAGCAGACACTCGGAGTTGGATTGCCTTGGGCAATCGCGGCGTGCCTGGTGCGTCCGAGCGAAAAAGTGATCTCCATCTCCGGTGACGGCGGATTTTTGTTCTCCGCGGCGGAGTTAGAAACGGCGGTCCGGCTGAAATGCAACCTGGTGCATATCGTCTGGATCGACGGCAGTTATGACATGGTCCGCTTCCAGGAAGTAGCGAAATACGGTCGCGCTTCCGGCGTGGATTTCGGACCTGTCGACCTCGTGAAGTTTGCGGAGGCTTTCGGTGCACAGGGAATGTACATCGACAATCCTGACAAGATCACCCCGACGCTTCAAAGAGCGTTGGAAGTACCGGGACCTGTACTCGTCGGTATTCCGGTCGATTACAGCGAAAACCTGCAGCTGACCAAAGACATGCAGCCTAACGCATTCTTCTAAACCAAAACTCTACCCGCTTGTCCGAGTGTCGTAGGGGCACTCGGATAAGCGGCGCTGGATGTATCTACACGAAGCCAATAGTCCGACTGAGGAGAGGCGATGTTCACGAACGAATCGGCCGTAGCTACAAAAGCAGGAGCGGCAGCAAACCCGCAAGGACAGGTCAAATATTGGGCGGCGGTGCTGGCCTGGTTCATCTGCGCAATGCTTTATTTCTACCAATACGCCGTACGCTCTGCGCCCGGGGTCATGCGTGGCGTCATGGCGGCGACATGGGGTAACGACCCGGTGGCGATGATGAACGCGTATTACTACATGGTGTATGCGTTCTCGGCTTTGGCTGCAGGGGCGCTTCTTGACCGCTACGGCGCTCGGAAAACGCTGCCGTTTGCGGCCGCTTCGGTAGGAGCTTTCTCTCTGCTGTTGGCGTCGGGGAACGAGCATTTGGCAATCGTGGGCTTTACACTGCAGGCGATTGGCGCGGTATTCGGGTTTGTGGGATCCGTCTATGTTGCCGCGAAGCTTCTGCCTCCGAGAAGCCTGCCGACATTCGTAGGCCTCGCTCAGATGCTCGGCATGGCAGGCGCGGCCGTTGGATCGAAACCTGTCGCCGAAGCCATTGGCCATAACCCTGGGCTGGGCTGGTCATGGCAATCGATTTGGGTCGTCTTTGCGGTTTCTGGCGTGGTTCTTGCCTTCGCGCTTTGGCGAATTCTACCCGCGCGCCCCACTTCTACAGTCCCGTTTTCGTTGAAGGGATTGATACGTCCCTACGAGGTTGTTTTTGAAAACCCGCAGAGTTATCTGTGCGGAATCATCGGCGGCCTTTTATTTGCTCCCACGACGATCGGAGTCATGGTATGGGCGACGAGCTTTCTTCATCAGGGTGAACACCTGAGTATTTCAAATGCCGCAGGCCTGGTATCAACCGTTCCGATCGGCTGGATCATCGGCTGTCCATTGATGGGCTTCATCTCCGACTGCATTGGGCGCAGAAAGCCCGTGCTGATCGCTGGGGCGGTCGCAATGGGTTTCTTGACGGTCTTCGCAATCTATGTCGAGCCGCCCATGGCAGTTCGCTACGTTGTGGCTCTCGGGCTAGGGATTGCTTCCGGCGCGGCGATGATACCTTTCTCGATGATCAAGGAGGCGAATCCTCCCGAAGTCAAAGGATCGGCTGCCGGAGCGATGAATTTCCTTTGCTTTGGCGTCACCGGAGTGTTGTCTCCCTTCATTGCGAAGATGCTCGATGCCGGACCGGGGCGGACCGAAACTCTGCCTGGTTTCCAGCACGGCCTGGCGACTCTTGCTTTCGGCGTAGCGGTTGCGCTGATCCTGACATTCTTCCTTCGCGAAACCGGTCAGGCGGGCGCTCGAGAGCCGAAGCATAACAAAGTCATGCCCGGTCGACCTGGCGCGGACCCCATCTATCCGGGTGCGCTCGAGCCTGCCGCCCCAACTGCCTAATTCAAATTGTGAAACCGGAGGACTCAGTTCATGCAGCAACTCAGTTGTGAAGTACGAGATGAATTGTGGCAACGTTTACAACGTCAATCGAGGGAAGGGGGTCAGTCGGTAGGTCAGATCGTAAACACCGCTCTTGCTGACTACCTCGATGTTGAGAACATCCATACGCTCTACCAGGTGTCGACCGCCACAGCCCTCGTGGAAGGGATCTATCAGGGAGCAGTGCGGATTAGCACGCTGCGTCAACACGGCGACCATGGTCTGGGAACTTTTGAAGAGCTGGACGGGGAGATGGTTATCGTGGATGGACACTTCTTCCAAGTTCGCTGTGACGGTTCGGTCCATGAAGTAGGTGATCACGTACTCACGCCATTCGCAGTCATCACGAAATTCGCACCTGATGCGGAAGTAGTGCTGGACCGGTGTCCTGACCTGCAGCGGCTTACGAGCCGATTCGATGGCCTCAGGGATTCCGAAAATATCTTCTACGCCGTCCGAGTTCACGGATTCTTCGAATATGTACGTACGCGCGCGATGTGCCGCACACACGAGGGCATTCCACTCGTCCAAGCGGCAGCGATTCAACCAGAATTCGAGTTTCGCAACCTCACGGGAACTCTGGTCGGATTCTGGACTCCAGAGTACGCGCGAACCCTGAACGTACCCGGATATCATTTCCACTTTCTCTCGGATGACGGGAGATTCGGAGGTCATCTGCTGCAGTGTACGGGAGCAAATCTGCGTCTACAGATACAACGTGAGGGCACCTACCAGATTGCGCTGCCTGAAACGGAGAACTTTCTGAAAGCAGACCTGCGACGGGATCCGAGCGAAGACCTCGCCAAAGCAGAGGGTGAAAGGAAATGACAAGTTCTGAAACCTGCTGATCGCGCCGAGGATCGCCAACATTCCCGGCGTTCTAGCATCCGGAGCGCTGATCGGGGGCGGGATGTCGCCCTTGGCAGGTTCTAACAAGGCCGTCAACGAAAGTGTTCCTTGCACGGACCCCAAGCAGGTGCCAGTTGCCAATCGAACCACGGGCACAGGAAAAGCAGTTTAAACGGTCCCAAACTCCGATCTGGACGTGATGAATTCCTCTCCAGCCTTCATCATGTGTTTCCACATGTCATAAGCGTGACCCAGTTCATTAACATACGCTGGCTTGTTCCCGGCTGATAGAGCAGTTATGTTTTTGGCCAATCGCAATACATTGGAGAAAGTTATTTCGGCCTTACTCGTGCTTGAGCCTCCTTCTCCCGCAGTGGCATCGCGCCCAACTCGCCTTGTCGTAAATTTCACGGATGCAAACCAACATCCGTACCCAGCATTACGAAGTTTGGCCATGAACCTACACGTTTGTGGCTGCTTCAGGCGGCGTTTTCCGATGGTTTGTTTTCAGGGAGTTCCGCTGGGCATGAGGCGACGCTTTTGTGGCCAGTGATCCCTTCCCAGCGCCCCTGATACATAGTGCGCCGACTCTAAGCGGCGACGATGTGGCTCCGGACGGCGTACTTGACGAGTTCGGCATTGCTCTTCGTGCCCAGCACTTCCATAATTCGGTACTTGTGATACGCGACCGTCCGGGTCGTCATATTCAAAATCCCGCCGACTTCCTTCATTACCTTGCCTTCCGCCAACAGCTGCAACACTTCCCTCTGGCGATCGGTCAGGCGCTCGTTTTCGTCGACGAGTTGCTTGTGCTGCCAGCGCAAGCAGTCAACTGCATTGCGGGAAAGCCCTCGCGACAGATACGTTTTACCCCGTAATACTTCGCGAACTGCCAGAACCATTTCCGACGAGGCGCAGGTCTTGAGCAAGTACCCTGCGGCGCCGCGAGTAAAAGCTTCCGCTGCGACTTCCGGGTCGGTGTTCATGGTCAAGTAAACCAACTTGACCGACGGCAACATCTCTTTCACTTGCCTTCCGGCGTCCAGACCGTTCAGAATCGGCATCGCTACATCTACGATAATGACGTCTGGCTTTAATTCGCGAGCAGCCCGCACCAGGGCGCGCCCGTCTCCAACCATTCCGACCACCTCAAACTCACTCTCGAGAAGTCTCTTGCACAGTTCGGCCACCAGGTTGTGGTCATCCGCAATAAGAATCCGGGATCGGTTGCTCATTATCGTCCTACCTTTTCTAGGATCAACCAGCAAGGATTGCTACACCACCAAACTGTTCTCCAGCAGGCGTAATTCGGGTTCCGGAATTGTGAACAACGTCCGTCCGCAGCCGAGGCAGACCTCCAGCGTTGGGAATGCCCAGACGGCAGGCCGGTCTAGGCCTTTTCGGCCGGGGACATGGATGTTTATCTCCGCCCCAAACTCTGTCTGTTTCTTCGATCCGCATGACTTACACGCCATGGTCATTTTCCCTCCCTCAGAAACGCCTGATCCTCTGCAATGGACTCGAAATGTTCGCTATCTTCGTATGCAAGTTTAATTAGGGTTTTGTGCCAGCCTCGACGAAATATGTCTGCGGATTAGTTTGGTTGTAGAATTGCTAGCGCTGACAGGCCTTTGTGAGCCATAGCGAGTTTCGTCTGGATCCCATCAGGTCCAAAATTGCCGAGCCGTTGTCATGGGCGCAGCTGCAGCGTCTTCCTGACGACGAGCTGATGGCCTGCCTTCGGGACGGACACGGCGATGCCCTCGCTGTCCTCTTCGACCGCTACCAGAAGCTAGTCTTGAGCGTCGCGCTGAAAATTGTCCGCGACCCGGGTGAGGCGGAGGACGTAACGCAGACCGTCTTCCTGGATATTTATCGCGCGGTGGCACAATTCGATCCCCGCAAAGGCAGTACTAAGGTATGGCTGATGCAGTATGCGTACCATCGCGCCATCAACCGCCGCCAGCATCTTCAAGGGCGGGAGTTATACAAAAGCGCGGAACTGGAGGAACTGGAAACTCGGCCTGTGGAAGCTCACGCAATCTTTGGCCTGAGTTCTCCCGAAACCAAGGCGCTGGTTCGCCAGAGTATGGACGCTCTATCAAGCCCGCAGAAGACGGTCATCGAAATGGCCTGCTACCAGGGTTTTTCCATGCGGGAAATTGCGGACCGGACTGGAGATTCGTTCGTTAATGTCCGCCACCACTATTATCGCGGGCTCCAGAAGTTGCGCTCTTTGATGTCGGGTGGCGGAGGCGATGGGAAACCGACTGCACAGGGAGGGAAGTGTGCCTGAGCATCAGCACAGACGGATGCCTGAGCATGAGCAGTATGAAGCGCTTTGTGCGCTAGCCGCCGGCGGACACATGGAGGGCGCGGAGTTGCTTGATTTCCAGGCCCATATAGAGGAGTGCGGCGAATGCCGCTCGGAGTACCAGGAGTTGTCCACTCTCCTCACGCGGGAGTTGCCGCAGACGCAAGGAATGCTCCGGCAGAAGCTGGCGGAGATGAGGGCTACCCCACTGCCCTATTCGCGGCAGCGCTTCCTTCGCCGGGCGCGAGCCGAAGGATTGGTCTTCTCCAGCGAAGTTGAAACTCCGGCCGAAACGCGCCCGTGGTCCTTTCGTCCCGTCGCGCTTGCTGTGGCTGCGGTGTTGGCAGTAGCTGCGGTGAGTCTTGCGGTTTACCGTCTCCGCGAGACTCCGGATGCTTCCTCGGCACAGCAGATCGCTGAGCTTAAACGGCAGAACTCCGCTCTTACGGCTACCCTGTCTCAGCTAAATGCGTCGGTTGCAGCGGGACAGCGCCAGATCCAAGATTTGCAGTCACAACTCCAGAACACTGCTGCAAGTACCGAGAACCTGCGGCGAAACAGTGAACAGGCACGAGGAGAGGTGGAACGGTCCTCCAGTCGGAATGCGCAATTGCTGGAGGAATCCCGTAACCAAGAGAAACTGCTGGCCGAAGCAAGAGATGAGGCGGCTCGTGCCAGTCAATTCCGCGTCAACGACGAAGCGACTCTGGTGGAGCAGCAGGCCCGCATTACCGAACTCTCCTACAAGTTGCGAATCGCGAGTGCCACCCTCGATCAGGAACGGCAACTCGCAGCGGCGGGCACGGATATCCGCGAGCTTATGGCATCCCGCCAGTTGCACGTCATTGATGTTCACGACACGGACGAGAATGGCAATCCCAGCAGGGCCTTTGGGCGCGTCTTCCTGACCCAGGGCAAAGCCCTCACTTTCTACGCCTTCGATTTGAATGAGGACAAGGTAGTTAATGCCAAGCGTGGTTTCCAAGTCTGGGCTGCGGTGCAAGCCGGAAGCTCGGCCCGCAGCCTCGGTTTCCTGCGCGTGGACGCAAGAGGACAAGGGCGTTGGGTGTTGAGAGTGGATGACCCAGAATTGGTGAAGCAGATCAGTTCCGTATTTGTCACGTTCGAACCCGCGGCCGGCGCCAAGCATCCGAGCGGACAGAAGATGCTCTACGCCTACCTGGGCGAAGCCAATCACCCCTAGCGAAGCGCTATGGCAGGCCATCCCCAGCCTGCCCCCCACCTGGCCTGCTTGCTTCTGGCCTCCCACAACACTATTCTTTCTCGTGTCTTAGCGCGTGCAAAGGAATTTGTGGCGTACAGTCACAGGGAAACAATCATGATGAAAGGCCCGAGGCTCATCGTGATTCTCCTTCTACTTCCGTTGGCAGCCTTCTCACAGACCGAAGGTGCCCGGATTTCCGGCAGGGTGACGGATCCCACAGACGCTGTGATCGCTGGCGTCGAGTGCAAGATCACTGACCTGGAGACCAACCTCTCGATCACCACTACGACTAACCAGGATGGGATCTATGTCATACCCAACTTGCGTCCGTCCACTTATCGACTGACCATCCAAAAACCAGGCTTCCGCAAGGTCATTCAGCCCAACCTGCAACTCTATGTACAGGATGCGATCAACGAGAATTTTAAACTCGCCCTCGGCCCGTCATCAGAAAGCATCACGGTCGTGGCCGCATCATCCGGGCTACAATCCGACTCGGCGGCGGTGAGCACCGTCGTCGACCAGCAGTTCGTGGCGAACATGCCGTTGAATGGCCGCAGCTTCCAATCGTTGATCGCGCTGACGCCGGGCGTCGTTTTCACTTCGCAAGACTCGGGACAGGGCCAGATCAGCGTAAATGGACAACGTAGCGACGCGAACTACTTCATGGTCGATGGAGTGAGCGCGAATTTTGGAGTGACTCCCGGATCTTCCATTGGTCAAACCGCTGGCGGGACGACGCCCGGGTTGACCGCTACAGGCGGCACCAACGGCCTGGTGTCGGTGGATGCCATGCAAGAGTTTCGCATCCAGACCTCATCCTATGCTCCCGAATTCGGACGCGCTCCCGGAGGCCAAATCTCGATTGTCACAAAATCCGGAACCAATCGCTTCCAGGGCACGGCGTTTGACTATCTGCGGAACGACATTTTGGATGCCCGCAACTGGTTCAACACGCCGCCAACTCCCAAGCCGTCGCTCCGCCAGAACGATTTTGGTGGGACTCTTGGCGGTCCCATCATAAAAGACAGAACGTTCTTCTTTTTTTCTTACGAAGGGCTGCGTTTGCGTCAGCCGCAGACGGCGACAGACTTGTTCTATACGGCATCCGCCCGCGCCGCGGCAGCACCCGCTTATCAGCCGTTCATCAATGCGTTGCCCTTTCCTACCGCTGCGCCCATCGATCCCACTTGCGATAACATCACTAACCCCTGCGTGGCGCCAATCACCGCCGCGTACTCGAATCCCTTCAGTCTTAACGCTACCAGCATCCGCATTGACCACAACTTGACCGGTAGAATCAGCCTGTTTGCGCGGTACAACCACGCACCCTCGCGGTCCGCAACCCGTATGTGGGAGGAAGTGACGTACAACGATGTGAATACCGACACGGTGACCGCGGGTGCAACCATTCTGCTTTCTCCCACCAAGGTAAACGACTTCCGCGCCAACTGGAGCCGAAACACGGGGAGTGACAATACCTCCCTTACCAACTTCTATGGCGCTGTGGTGCCGCCCGCCTCCGTTCTATTCCCGTCCCCCTATAGCTCTGCCGAAGGCCAGGCCCTCGTCAGCTTTCTTGACGGCAACGGCGACATGGAAGTGAGGGATATTTCCAACCAAGTCAATGTCCAGCGGCAGCTCAACTTTGTGGATACGTTCGCTTGGGCCGTGGGTCGGCACCTGCTTAAGTTCGGGATCGACTACCGCCGCCTGAATCCCTCACTCCCCGCGAACACCCAGTGGAGTGTTTTTCCCAGCGCGTTCACGTCGATCGTGGCTGGAACCGCCGACGTGGTCTTGTTGACGGCCCGCAATCCTCTCGCCTTGAAACTGAGCAACTATACGGTATTTGGACAGGATACCCGGAAGACCACGAATCGCCTGACGCTGAACTACGGGTTGCGATGGGAGATCAACAAGACTCCCGCCTCCGCGACTTCAAGCCGGGTGCTTTACTCCGTACAGGGAATCTTCGACTCGAACCCGCTCGCGGTGGTGCCTGGAGCCCTCTGGCACACGCGGTTTGGCAATTTCGCACCCCGCGTCGGCGCCGTTTACCAGCTCACGGCCAAAACGGTGATCCGGGGTGGTTTTGGTCTTTTCTACGATCTGGGCTACAGCAGCGCGGGAGCTGCTCTCGGCGGGTTCCCATACACACGCACCAGTCTCGCTTTCGGTGTGCCGTTTAACCTGACCAGCGCAGCATTCCAGCCTCCACCGTTTTCGACCTCCATCAATGTCGTGGCTGCGGGACAAGTCTTAGCCATCAACGCTTTCGACCCGAACCTCCGGCTTCCATTCACGATGCAGTGGAATGCAGCCATTGAGAGGGCGTTCGGAGCGAAGCAGACCTTGACGGCGACCTACGTCGGGTCCGACGGCAGGCGGTTGGTGCGGACCGACACGATTGTTCCTCCGCAGTTGAACGGCGCGGATGTCTTCGCAACGCGGAACGCCGGGTACTCGCACTACAACGCTTTTCAGATGAAGTTCCAGCGTTATATGTTGCGCGGTCTGCAGGCACTGGTGTCCTACAGTTTCGCAAAATCAAGCGACCTTGGTTCGACCGATAGTATCAATCCCACCGGGTTGAACGGTACTACTGCGGCGGCAAGCGTAAGCCAGATCGTGCTGCCACCACTCACGCCCTCCGACTTCGACGTGCGGCACTCCATCTCCGGGGCTGTCTCCTACGAAATTCCAGCGCCTGACTGGGGCCGCGTCGGCAACGCGATCCTGAAAAACTGGGCCCTGGACGGACTGCTGCGCGCAACCTCGGCACCACCTCTCAACGCGCAAATCGGCATGATCTCAAAGACGATTGGCCCCTACGTTACTCAGCCTGACAAAGTTCTCGGGCAGCCCTATTGGATTCCGGATTTGACCCAACCAGGAGGCAAGGCATTGAATCCGAACGCGTTTACCAGGCCAGCGCTTGGAGCGGTAGGCAACTTCCCCCGTAATGGGCTGCGGAATATATATTTCCTCGACCAGACCGATCTCGCGCTGCGCCGCCGTTTCAACCTGACTGAACGCGTTAAGCTCGATCTGCGGTTAGAGTACTTTAATGTCTTCAACCATCCGATGTTCGGCGCTCCAGGAGCGGTTTCGAGTCCGTACACCTTCTGGGGATATGGACCAACGGCGTTGCCAATTTTTGGCAAGGTATTGCCCGGATTTACAACGAACGTCGCCATGGGTGGCATCAACGGACTGACTACCGGACAGAGCGCACTCTACGCCGTTGGCGGTCCCCGCTCGGGGCAGGTCACGCTCAAGCTGATCTTCTAGACATGCCACAAGTGGGGTTGAGACACCAATCTATTGCTCCGAAGTCAACCACTCCCGCGGACAGGTCGGCTCCCGAACGGACCAGGACCGGAAATTTGCGCAGATTACTTTCGGCACGGGCCTGGACTACTCTCCTATGTCGGATCTTGGAGGAAAGGGAATGTACTTTGTGAGTGGCAGATCCTTCGGGTCGGTGACCGTGTACCATCTCCATTCCAAGGAATCGACGGGCATTGTGTCGGAGGACGCAACTCAGCCCATTATCTCGCCGGATGGAAAAAGGGGTCATGTACGTCACCGTTCCCGCACCTCAAAGCACCGAACTCTGGGTGTCGGACATTGACGGGGGCAATAAAGCTAAGATCGCCGCTGGAGAATCGACGATCGGGGCTCCACAGGTCGCCTTGAAGGTCCCGTTTGCATTTCCCGAGTACTACGTGAGTCATGCTGCCTACGATATTTCAAGAGACCTTTCCACCATCGTCTATGCGCATCCTGGTGGCCATGCCGATCTATATCTACTGAGTCAAAAGTAACATTCCTGATCTGAGGCTTGAGTTGCGAATTCCACGCTTTGCTCGATGGCCCTTTAAAGCGCTTGCCCGAACCAAGTCGTTCTTGTACGCAGTTTTTTCTCGCGGTGAGGTCACGATTTACCGTCAGTCTTGGAGAGAGGGTAACCGCACAACACCTACGATCCTCGGACCGACACCATTGTGCTCGACACAGAACGTGCGAAGCACATGTACAACTTCAGCGAGATCCCGAATGTGTTGATCTGGTGATTCGCAGATGTACCAGTGTCGTTCTGATTCTGGTAGTAGGACTCGATCTCGGTATGTTTGTTGAATGGAATGCAGCGCCCAGCGCCCGGTTGCCTCGCGCACGCAACGATTCTCCTGGGGCCAGTGGTAGAAGGTACATAGCAATGCCCTACACTCAATGGAAAGGTCTGGCTTTGGACCGGTTTATGAGGGTGGTCTTTCACTCACACAGTTGAGAGGCAGCATTGCGGAATCTGCCAGCTGGACGCGGGTACTAGTATTTCTACCAGTTGTTCTCTCCGACAAGCGCTCATATCTTTCCCAGGTGTAAAGCATTTGTGTTTTGGCTGTCGACTGACTAGCTGCGGTGGACAACCATTGCAAGACTGACTTGTCAGGGTGTTTCCGGTTACTGAGGAACGGCGGCTATCTATGAACATCGGCGCCGTGAATTGCCGAAGCTAGGGAGAAACTCATCGTGAGCCGCGGAAGGCTGCTGCTGCGAATGGAATTACGCAGTAATCCGGAAGTGCTCTGCGTGGTGCGGAGCGCCGTTACTCGGCTCGCCACACTTCTCGGATTCTCAGAGTCAGACAACAATCTAGTGATCCTCGCCTTGGACGAAGCCCTGACCAACATTATCCGACACGCCTATCAAGGTCAGCGTGAAAGGTACATCGAGGCGACCTTCCGGCTTCTGCAGGTGCCTGGCAGCGGAGTACCGCAGCAGGCCTTTGAGATTGTCTTAGAGGATGAGGGCTTGCCCGCAGATGTGAAAAGGCTGAACCCTCTACCGCTCCAGGAAACTCCGGTCGAGGAACTTAAACCGGGTGGACTGGGCATGCATTTCATTCGTACGAACATGGACAAGGTCGAATTCCGGCGCCGGGACGGGAGGAATGTGCTCCGTCTAGTCAAAGCGATTCCAGTTGCTGATTCGCATTAGCCTTTCGAAGGAGAAATGACCGTGCAGATTGATATTCGCAAGCTGGACCACATCACGATCGTAGATGCTGTCGGGGACATCGATTACTCGACCTCTCCGGAACTGCGGAAGATCCTGTTGCACCAGTTTTGTGAATTGAAGATCCCGCGAGTAGCTCTCAACCTGACCAGTGTGCAATACGTAGACAGCTCTGGCGTCGCCTCATTGCTGGAAAGCCTCAAAGCATCGCGCGATCTGAAGTCGCGCTTCATCTTGTATGGGCTGAATGCGAAAGTCACACAGGTGCTGCAACTGTCGAAGTTACTCACCATTTTCGAGATTTGTGAAAACGAAGAGCAGGCAGTGAAGCCCTGAGCCGGAGAAGGAGGGAAATCCGTTGAGCGCGGCAGAGTTGACAACACAAGTCGGGGCTTCCGTAACGAACGGCCTAGCTTACGTCGGATCGTTGGCAGGTCTTGGCGGACGGTCTGCTTACTATACGTTTGTCGCTCCTTTTAGAGGTAAATCCCTACGTTTGCAGCGCGCCGTTTCCCAGGCAATGGAAATCGGTGTTCGCTCGCTACCGATTCTCTCCTTGATCACATTTTTCTTAGGTTTGATTCTCGCTCTGCAGGGTGCGTACGAACTGCGCCAGTTCGGCGCCATGAACCTTGTCGCTGGCGCCGTCGCCGTCTCGATGACCCGTGAAATCGGACCGCTGCTCACGGCGATTGTGGTGATCGGGCGCTCGGGCTCGGCTTTCGCCGCCGAGATTGGCAGCATGAAGGTCAATGAAGAGATCGACGCCCTCAAAACCATGGCGATCGATCCGATTCAATTCCTGGTGACGCCGAAATTTCTGGCGATGATCGTGATGTTGCCCTGTCTGACAATCTGGGCCAACGTAATGGGCGTACTCGGCGGCATGGTGTTTGGCGTTGCCCAGGCCGACTTCACCGTCTGGCGTTACATCACGGCTTCGACGGAGTCGCTGTTTCTCCGTGATGTGATTACCGGCCTAATCAAGAGCCTCATGTTCGGAATTACCATCACCGCCGTCGGGTGCCAGGAAGGATTCGACACGGAAGGCGGTGCAGAGCAGGTTGGCCGCTCGACGACCCGCGCAGTGGTGTTGGCGCTTTTCATGGTGATCCTGGTCGATGTCATTTTCACCGCACTCTTTTATTTCCTGAGTGCATAAAGGAATTCTGGGTCCGCAATGGAGCAAGAAAACAAAGTCGCCGCGACACCGAATGCGATGATCTCAATACGCAACCTTCGCGTCGCCTATGGAGAGCGGGAGATCCTGCACGGCGTGACCTTCGATATTTACGACGGAGAGACCATGGTTATCCTCGGAGGCTCCGGTTGCGGCAAGAGTACCCTGCTACGCACCCTGGTGGGGCTGGAAAAACCGACCTCCGGGGAAATCTGGATCAAGGGAGAGAACATCGCGACGATCTCCGACAAAGAAATGGATAAGATCCGGAAACGGCTCGGTATGTCATTTCAAGATAGCGCTCTTTTCGGCTCGTTGAAAGTCGGCGAGAATGTCGCCCTGCCACTGCACGAGCACACGAAGCTGGAACAATCGACCATCGAGATCATCACGCGACTGAAGCTTGATCAGGTGGGTTTGTCGAAATTTGAGAACTACT
>Ga0335069_10007617_pt1 | contig 15600 bp, 16 predicted proteins | sample Lox_Sample_11_FD_206714 | JGI IMG/M metagenome (GOLD analysis project Ga0335069, IMG submission 206714) | Soil microbial communities from Loxahatchee National Wildlife Refuge, Florida, United States - Lox_Sample_1.1 | ecosystem: Environmental > Terrestrial > Soil > Wetlands | place: USA... | reverse complement strand
GTGCTCGCGCAGTCGCCGGTCTATAACGTGCCGTACATGCGCTACCAGGGCGGCTCGAGCGCGGTGATTCTCGATCCGGTCGTGGATGATATTGGACTCGCGATCTTCGCTGAGAACGACATCACGAACATCAAGCAGACGCTCGCCGCGGGACCGGCTGCGACTGACCGTTCGCATAGCACGGCTGACGCGCTGTACATCGGCGGCGTGCTCAACCCGGACGCGACGCAGTATGTGCAATTCCAGCCGGGCGGCGCGGGCATCAATATCGTTTCGCCGGGCGCAATTTCATTGCGAGCCGGATCGAGCGTGACGCTCACGGCCGGCACGACCGCACACATCACCGCGCCGGGCGGCTTGACGATTGACGCGAATGTCACGCTCAACGGTACCATGTCAGGGACGCACGCTGGCGCCGGCGCCTATCAGTTCGCGGGCACGATCGTCGCACCCGACGCGGTAATCAACGGCGTGACGCAAAGCACGCACATTCACGACGATCCGCAAGGCGGCGTTGTCGGTCCGCCGCACAACTAGCGCAACCAAAGGTCCAATTATGCAATTGTATAAATTCGTGTTCAGTTTGGTGCCGCCGGATGAAACTGCGGCAGATTGTTGGACGAAAGACCCTCATCTCAAACAGTGCTTCGTCGAAATCGAGCATGGTGACGAGATTGCGGGATGGGGCAAAGTCACGGCCTGTGCCATTCTTAGGTACCCGGGCTATAAGGTCATCCCGCGCTTTGCCTTTCCGAGAGATACGGCGCAGCCCGATTGATTCAGACTATCGCCATACGCTTGAGATTACGTTACACTCGCGCGTATGGCGACCACCAACGTTCCGCTCCCTACTTTCACCCCGACTGGCCTGCAAACGTATAACGAGCAGGCTATTCTTGCTGGCGTTCAAGCGGATTGGGTTTCGGCGTTCGCGCTCACTGGTAAGACGCTCAACACCGAACTGACGACGCCACAAGGGCAGCTCCAGCAGTCGCAATCGTACATGGTTGCCGCGTTCCAGGCTGCGCTCGCGCAACTGATCGCGAACGTGGACCCGATGACATCGAGCGGCGTGTTTCAGGACGCGCTTGGACGGATCTACTTCCTTACGCGACAGGCCGCGACCTACGCAACAGTTCAGGCGACCGTCACGGGTACGGTCGGTTCGACGCTCCCCGCCGGTTCGCAGGCGAAGTCCTCGGACGGCACGATCTGGGCGTCAACACAGGATGCCGTCTACGGCGCGGGCGGCACGGCGTCGGTGACGTTCCAGGCGACCGTTGTAGGCAGCGTGCCGGCGGCGGGCGTCAACGACCTGCGCATCTATCAGCAAGTCCCGAACTGGGTTGCTGTCTCGAACAGCGCGCCGTCGTCGCCTGGCACCGACACGGAAAACCGTGTCGAGTTCGAGACGCGCCGCGCCGCGTCCGTGCAGATCGGCGGTGTCGGCCAGGCCGCGAACGTGCGCGCCGCCATCGCGAATGTGACAGGCGTCACCGATCTGTTCGTCTACAACAACGGCGGCGACACGGCGGTCAACTACGGCGCGACGAACTACCCGATTCCGGCGCATTCAATCGGCATTAGCGTTACAGGCGGGTCAAATGACGACATTGCCGCCGCGATCAATTCGAAGCTCGATTGCGGCTGTGGTATGTCCACTACTGGCGGGCTCGGAACGCTCGTCACAGTGAATGTGCAGGACACGGTGAATTACGTCGCACCCTACCCGACCTACCCGGTCCGCTTCATTCGGCCGGCCAACACCAGCGTCTATATCACGGTCAACGTCGCGAATCTCTCGACGCTGCCGGCGGATTACGTGTCGCAAGTGCAATCGGCGGTCGCATCAGCATTCGCGAGCGGCTTCACGTCCGGAGACGGTACGATTGTCGTGCCGCGCGCGCGGATCGGCGGCCAGATCGTCGTGGCCGAATTTGCTGCGCCGATTCTGACGCTCGCGAACATCACGCCTGTCACATTGTTCATCGGCACAAGTCCGGCGCCTGCGAGCGGCGCATCGCTCACGCTCGGCATCGATCAGCAGCCGGTTTGTCCGGCGCTTAACATCACCGTCAACGCAATTTCCGTCTAGCCATGAGCGCGTATCTCGGCAAAACGGTAATGAAGCAGTTCAGCAATAGCGCGACTCTGCTCGCGCTACTGGACGACTTTGACCAGTGGGTCGATCTGACGCAATTCACGTCCGACTTTCTGGCGTACGTGTGGGATATCTCGACGGCGCAGGGCTTCGGCCTTGATATCTGGGGCCGCATTCTGGGGCAGTCGCGCTATTTGCAGATCGAGCAGACGCCCGGTGACAACTTCGGCTTCAACATCAACTCGACGCCCGGTACACAGTGGCAACCGTGGTCGCAGGCACCGTTCTACGGCGGGGCGGCGGCCGGCACCGTGTCTTTCCCTTTGCAGGATCAGTACTATCGGCAGCTGCTGCTTGTGAAGGCCGCGGCAAACATCGCGGCGTGTGATTGCCCGTCGATCAATGCGCTGATGCGCGCGATGTTCGGCAATCGCGGGCGTTGCTATGTCGGCTATGACATCGCGAATCCGATGCATATTGGCTATCACTTCGAGTTTTTCCCGACGCCGGTCGAAAAGTCGATCATCGAATCGGGGCTGTTTCCGCAGCCGGCGGGCACGACCGCTGAATACATTTACGAAGTGATCAGCTATTCACCGTTCGGTTTTGCCGGCATGAACACAGGCGCCGATCCGCAGTACGTGACAGGCTGGAGTCAAGGCCCGTTCTACTCACCAGGCGCGCCGACCGACACGATGCTGAACAACATCGGCGGCACATTCATTCTCGATCAGTCGCAATTGGGGTAATCATGAAACGCATATTTTTGTCAATCCTGCTGTTTGCGTGCGCGATCGGCGCAGCGCAGGCGCAGTTCTCGCCGAACACGGTGCTCACTGCGACAGCCCTGAACAACGCGCTAGCCGCACCAGCCATCACTGGCGGCTCGATCAACGGCTCGACGTCGATCACGACCAACGGCACGGTTACGCTAACTGGCGCTGGCAACCTCGGATCGCTCACGAGCGCAGCGACGCAAGCCTATCTGGACAATTCTACGCTGGTCGCGACGACGGCCTTCGTGAAGCGCGCGCTGCTCGCCGCGACGGCCACAATCCCGATGACGATCACAGGCGGCACATACAACTTCGCATCAGCGGGCTCGGGCGCGATCTTCGGCGTGACGACCAGCAGTGGCGCAATCGCGAGCATCACGTCGATCGTCGCCGGCGGTACCGGCTATCAGGTCGGCGACGTGCTGACGATGGTCGGCGGCAACGGTGACGGCCTCGTGTACGTGAGCTCGGTGTCGAGCGGCGTTGTGCAGACCGCGAGCGTGTTCTACGGCGGCACAGGCTACAGCGGCACGCCGCAGCTTTCCGGCCAGGCATTGCCGCCGGGCTCGCGCTCGGGCAATCTGACCGGCACGCTGACGAGCAACGCGCTCATCATTATTCCTGGCGGGACGCTGCTTTCGGGCGCACGACGGATCGGATTTCAGAACAACACGACGGGTAACTTCACGATTCAGGTGAAGTTGACGAACGGCGCAGGCGGTTCGATGGGTACGGGCGTCATTCTGCCGCAAGGCGTCGCGAACGACACATCCATGACGCTCTACACGAACGGCACGACTGACGTTTGGAATGAGACGGCAGGTACACGACCGCTCTACACGGCGGCCGGCGTCGTCATCGCGAACGCGCACACGACGCAAGGAAGCGCGACGCTATCCGGCGGCACCGCCGTAGTAACTTTCACGGCAGGCGCCGCTTTTACGTCAGCGTCAAGCTACATCTGTACCACGACCGACACGACGAACAATTCCGCCGTACAAGTGACGCAAAGTTCCGGCACGTCCATCACACTGACGGGGACGGGCACGCACGTGCTTAACTATCGCTGCACAGGTAACTGATATACTTCGCCTATCAAAATGGTGAGTTCGATATGACCGCACAATCTTCCATCCCGCTCAAGTGGTACGTGCCGTTCGCGCAGGGCGATTCGTCGCGCGTCGAGCTGCCCGTTACCACGTCCGACCCGACGCGCGCATCGCAAACGCTCGGCTTTCCGCCGCTGACGATGCAGCCGCCCGAATCCGGCGGCGTGCCGCCGCAGGGCGAGGATTTCAACGGCGGCATGAATCAGGTCGCGCGTATCTGCTGGTGGGTGCTCAATGGCGGTGGTTGGCCGTACGATTCGACGTTCGCGACGAACTCGAACATCAACGGCTACCCGAATGGCGCCAAGCTGCAATCGGCAGATTTCAAGGGTGATTGGATCAGCACAGCGGACAACAACCAGAACAATCCCGATACGGTCGGTACAGGTTGGGTGCCGGGTTTCCAGTACGGCACGACGGCCGTCACTGGCCTGACTGGCGGCACGACGACGCTCACGCCTGCGCAGGCCGCCAAAGGCACGATCACGCTCGCCGGCACGCTCGGCTCGGCGCAAACGATCATCTTGCCGACTTGGCTCAAGAATTGGACGATCACGAACAACACGACCGGCTCGTACGTGACGATCGTCAAGACGGCGAGCGGCTCGGGCGTGACGATTCCGCAGAATGGCGCACCGACGCGCGTCTCGGGCGACGGCACGAACATTTTGCAGGCGCCGGAAAACGTTGCGCCCGCGACGTCACCGACGCATGCCGTGCCCATGTCGCAGGCGGCCGGCGTCGTCGGAAACGCACGAAATGTTCGCATGTATGTATCCGCAGCGAGCGCGAGCGCGACACTGACGGCCGATGAGATCATCGTCGAGACTTCGCTCGGTGGCACGCGCTACTGCCTCGGGTCGTTCAGCCAGACGATCGACCTCGGCACTACCGGTGCGGGCGGCATGGATACCGGCAGCGCACCGACGAGCGGCTACGTTGCAATCTATGCGGCCTACAACCCGACCACCGGCACGCGCACATTGTTTGCAACAAACGCGACGAGTTCCGCGCAACCGAGCATTTACGGCGGCGCGAACGCGCCGAGCGGCTACACGGCGACGGCGCTCGTCGGTGTGTGGCCGACAAATAGCAGCGGGCAATTTGTCGTCGGTTTCATCCGCGAGCGCAAGTTTTCTTTCTTGAGCGCTACTGCGTTCAGCACTAGCACGCAGTCGGCATCCTACACGTCCTTTTCCGTCTCGTCGCTGATCCCGCCGAACGCTGTCCGCGTGCAGGGTATGTGCAGCACGCAATCCTCGACTGGCGGCGTGACTGTACAAGGCGCAATTGCTGCGGACTCAAACGGCACCGGCGGGATTTTTTACTCGAATGCGGCGAGCACCGCATATATACAATTCGCGTTCGACTTGCCTCTCATCACTGCACAAACGCTCTACCGCGCCGGCACTATCAGCTCGGGTATTTTCACGCAAAGCGTGACGCCTGCTAGCTACGACTTCTAAGGATCGGGTGCATGCAAATAGAATCAAGCAAGTGGTTCGAAAGTCTGTCGCAGGTTGCGCTGGCATTCTTCGGCGGCCTGATCGGCGCGCTGATGCGCAAAGAAGCATCGACCTGGCAAACCGCTATGCTGGGCGCGCTCGGCGCGGGTTTTGTCGGGCTGCTTGTCGCGAAGCTCTGTCATGCGGGCGGCGTGTCGGACGATCTGACATTCGTGTTCGTAGGCGTCTCGGGCTGGCTCGGTGCGCAGCGTACGATCGACTATCTGGAACGCCTGCTCGAGTCCAAGCTCGGCGTGAAGATCGAACCCAATAGCGGTGAAAAGTCTGACGAAACAAATAGTTACAAGACGATCAACGAAAATAAGGACACAATAGAGAGCACCGAGGGAAAGGAAAAGCCATGAATATTCATCTGATCCGAAACACGGTCACTCTGTTGTTGATTTTGACGCTCGCAAATCTGGCAGCGTCGTTCGCTGCGCTGCGCGCGGTACGTGCTGTGCGCGATGACGCGCAAGTGCATATGCAGCGCGTCGATGCGGCAATTGTCCAGTTGTCGGCGGTGACAGCGTGCCTGTGTGCAGAACACGGCCAGACGTGCGCAGCAACCGTTGCATCCGCACCTGTAAAACGACCATGACGCCTCAAACACTCGCAGCTGCGCTCGGCATTCCGCTGGGCCGTGCGCTTGATTGGGCAGATCCGCTATCCGCCGCAATGGCGCTTTGGGCGATCGACTCACCGCAGCGCCAGGCTATGTTTCTCGCGCAGATTGGCTGTGAAAGCGAGCGACTCGAGTATGTGCGCGAGATATGGGGGCCAACACCTGCACAGACGGGTTATGAAGGCCGCGCTGATCTCGGCAATACGCAGCCGGGCGATGGCAAGCGTTATATGGGTCGAGGACTCATTCAGATCACCGGACGTGCGAACTACGCCGCGGCGGGCGCCGCCCTGAATTTGCCGTTGATTGAGCAACCCGAATTGCTCGAGCAGACGTCGCATGCCGCGAGCAGCGCGGCGTGGTTCTGGAACTCGCACGGCCTGAACGACTTAGCGGATGCCGGTGCGTTTGAGACGATCACGCGCCGGATCAATGGCGGGCTGAACGGGTATCAGGAGCGCCAGGCATTGCTTCGCCTGGCGATCCGCGCGCTTACCTGAAGCAAAAAGGCCGCCCGCAGGCGGCCCGTCTTGCAGCAATCTCCCGACGATCACATGCCGGACGTGTTCGCGCTCGGCGCAGTGTCGGCGCTCGCGCCGTGGCTTGTGTTCAGCTCGCTTTCGAGTGCGGTGATGCCCGCGGCGACGAGCTGACCTGCGCCCGGAAGCGCCTTGTCTGCGGCCGCCTCGGCGATCGATTCACCGACCTGAAGCGCGGCACCCGCAACCGCCTTGGCGGCGTCCTGCGCCGTCTGTGCGCCGCTCGCGGCCGACGAGACAGTCGAGGCTATTGCTTCGACAATAGGAGCTGCCTGCGGGGCCGCGGCGGCCACTGCACTCGATGCTACGCCGGCGACTGCCGACACGACTTCACCCGCCGACGTTTTGCCATCTGCCAGCACGCTCGAAGCGGCCTGCACAGCGTCTGCGGCGACGCCTTGGAACTTCGCCGGAAGATGCTGCTGCGCAAACTGGATCAGTGCGGCCGTCATCGACTGGTTGAACGTAGCCAGCGCGGCGTCGGCGTAATTCGGCGCGATCGTCGATGCGGCCGGAGCGCTTGCGGCGCCCGTAGCGGCCGATTGCGCGGTTTGTACGAGCGTGTCGACATGATCGGCTTCGGAAACCGGGTGACCGGCCTGTGCGAGCGTATTAGCGAGCTGCGCGTGCAGCGCGTTCGCCGTGGCGTGCAGAACGGCTAGCGCGTCCTGTTTGAGGGAATCGAGAAACGACATTTAAATCTCCAAAGTGGATGAAAGGCAATCGAAACTTACTAGAATTTTAACAGATTGTCAATAGCGATAGACGAACGTGACGACGTGCGCGGCGCGCAATAGCGCCGGATATGGATTCCATCGCTGCGGCAAATTGTAATAGCGGTAGGACAGTGTCAACGCCCCGTGCGTGATGTTCGCGCCGGCGACCCACGACAGCTGCGGGACCGTCTTGTGTGACACGTCGATCCAATCGCCGGTCGGTGCGGCCTGTTCGTGCCAGGTCTCCCAAAATACCCAAGGCCCCGCCTCGGCACCAAAACGCCAGGCACCGTAGTTGTACCCTGCATCGAGCGTCGCAGCGATGCCCTGCACGTGCCCAGATCCTGCGAACGCCGATGTCGCGGCGTTCGGCTTGACTACCTGGTGCGCATGTGGATTGTAGTCGTCGTCGCTCACGCACTGACAACTAGCGCGTTGCGAGCCGAAATATACATAGTCGATGTGATAGCGTAGGTCGACTGCATCACTGCGCGCGAGTTCTCCGGTCGCACCGACCAGATATGCGGGCGAGAGCGCGTGCAGCGAACTTTGCGCGGCACCTTGCTGGTACCAGACGCCGTCATTCAGCGTCTGACCATAGGCCGCACCGGAACCGGCCTCGAACTGAAACCACGAAGCAGCGTGTGCATAGAGCGGTGCTATCAGGGCGATAGCGGCGATTAATCGTTTCATGTCGCACCTCGTGTGCAAGAGTTTGTGAGACTTTAAGACTCTTGCACGAGAATGTCAACATATCCTTTCTCAGTTGTCGCGACGCCACGCACGATCAGCAGCATGTCGATCTGTTCATCGTCGAGCCAGACGCGCTGCTTGGTGAGAAGGTCCATAGCGAGCTTTTCTCGGTTCGCGATATCCCACTTGCGTTTGCCGTAGCGCAGCGGCGGCGACAGCAGCAACGTGACGACGAGCCGTCCCTCGAACGGCGGCGGAACGCGCCCGCGCGGCATCGCGTTAGCTGCGGCCGTTGTCCACTCGCGCGCCGCCGCCGACAGCACGACGCGGCCCTGCACCGCGCGCCAGATGCGGTTCAGGGACGGCGGGAACGGGAGTCTAAGCGTCAAGCTTCGCATGCCGGCGTATCGCTGAAAATCCCCCACGCCTTGCGACGGCGCGCCATCAGATCAGTGTAGTTCTTGTAGGCGCTCGTCTTGGTCGGCGAGAAGCCCAGATACTTGCACCAGTAGTCATTGCGCAGTAGCGTCTTGCATACGCGTCGCCAGCTCGGCACCTTGCCGGCATTTTCGAGTTTCAGGTCGGCCTCATCGGGCAAGCCATCAGGATAGCCGCGGGCCTTCCACCACTGGATATAAACCGCGATCTTGTTTTTGTAGTGTTCGCGCGTCTTCGGCGGCGTGCTCGATAGCAGACTCATGGCAAAGCTTTCCCACGTGTGGCCGGCAGGCAAACTGATCGTGTGATTGCCCATAACATTGCCGCGTTCGCCCGAATACATTCTGCCCGTGTTTGCGCCGTTCGCGCGCAGCACGAGTTTCGCCCACGTCTGCGGCTCGACGACCTGATACAGCCACAAGCCCTTGCGCGATTCATCGCCAAACGGCTCGCAAATTCGCATTGAGTGCAGCGTCATGCCGGCCTGATGCATGCGGTCGTAGAGCTTGTTGTAGCTCTTGCCGGTCTTGCCGTGATAGCGCCAGATATCTTCGGTCTGCCAGTCGTAGATTGGGTAGACATTCCACACGTTCTCGACGACGTTCGTCGTGAAGGGTTTGCTCTGATACATCGGCTTGTCGCGCGCAAGCGTGCGGAACCGGTTCAGGCTTTCCTGCGCCCGGATGCCGACGAAGACCGCGCAAAGCTCACCCTGCGCGTACCACTGGCCGAACGTTGGCACGAACTCTTCGAACATGATCCCGTCATACCAGAACGGAAACGCGGCCGGGTCTTTGATTGCGAGGTCATCTTTCTGGCGGATCCACAGATTGCGCTTCGACTCGTCCCACGCGGTCCATTCGGGTTCGAATTGTGAGCACGCGTTCCATGTTTTTATCGGCACCTGAACCCAATACGGCTCGATACAGTCCGCGTACTCGGTGAAGATCGCGCGAGCGAAGTCGATCGTGAGCGAGAATTGCGCCTCCCAATCGAGCATGAAAAGCCCGACTTTCCGGCCGCGCTTGCGCGCCTCTTCGCACACGAGATGCGTCATGACGCCGCTATCTTTGCCAGCCGAAAAGCTGCAGGAGATGCGCGGGAAGTTATCGAACGTCCATTCGATACGTTGCTTCGCCGCGGTGAGGACGTCGATATTAAGGCAGGTTTTGGACATTTTGAGCTTCCCACTTGTCGATAGCTTGCTGGGCTTTCATGTTCGCCAGCGCTTGCTGTTGCGGCGTCAGGTAGCTCCACGCCTCCCTGACGATATCCTCGGGGCACTGGATCGCCAGTGCGACGGCGGCGTGGCCGATCCATGCTTTGCGATTCGTGCCGCGCTTTGTCAGATTGTGCCCACACGAGAACGGCCACTCCTGAACGACACGAAGCATCCACCGACCGTACAGCTCATGGTTACCGGTGAATTCGATCGCGCGTTGCAGCCAATCTTTGCGGTTCGGCACTTCGCCCCACATGTTGAAGTGCGTTTCCTCCCAGAACCAATACGGGTGCCAGATTTCCCAGGACTCAGGCGCGTTCGTCATCGCCCTCGACCTCGCGGAATGAATCGGCTTCCCATGCTTCGGAAAACTTCTGATCGGCAAAGAGCCCGGCGAGCCCGGTCACCTGTTGCAATCGCAGTACTTCGTCTGGCTCCATGCCGAGCTCGGTCGCGATCTTTTTGTCGGACCAGAAACGGCGCTTAAGCTCGATGACGATTTCTGCCATCGACTCGACCTTGTGCGCACCGCGGGCGCGGTTATGTCGGATAGTCGCCGCCATGCGGTCGGCCTTGTCGTGCCGCGTTTCCTTGATGAGCACGATCGGCAGGTAACCGTGCACACGCTCGCGCACCGCCGGGATTTCCTTCCCGACGCGGTGTCGGTGGAAGCCGTCGATCACTTCGTGCTGGCCGTCACCGTCAGGCATGCCGACGATCGGTTGCGTGTAGCCGTCCGACTCAATCGAGACGCGCAACAGCTCCATCTCGGGCGGCGCGACGCTGTTCGGGTTGTAGTCGTTCGCGTAGACGCTCGTGTTTTTCACCCATTTGACGAAATCGACGGGCTCTTGCCGGAATGGCGAGATTGCGTGCAACGCTTCGCGGATCGCGTTGATGGAGTCAACCAGGCTGTCCAGATCGGTCGTGTCGAGCAACGCGACGCGGCCGAGAATGTCTTGTGTGATCTGTTCGTTCATTTGGCGAATGTGTTGATTACGTCAGGCCAATACTAACACAATGTAACGCTAACGGGAAAGAAAAGGCCCGCCGTAGCGGGCCATACTTCACCAACCCATATTTTCGTCAGCGTAGCTTACGATTGCTGTGCGAACGGATTCGCGTTGCTCGCCGGAGCCGTCTGCGCGAAAGGGTTTGCACTCGCCGCGGCCACGGCTGTTTGCGGTTGCTGCACTTGCGTCTGTTGCGCGGCGAACGGATTGCCCGCGGGCGTTTGCGCGACGGTTTGCGCATTGGCGCCGAACGGTTGCGTCTGGCCAGCGGCCTTGCTCGGGTCGGCGTATTGCTGGAACGTGTTGACAATCACGCCCGCACCGATGTTCAGTCGTTCGCCGTCATCCGACGCCATCAGACCCTGCAGATTGAACGAGATGCCGCGCTTGCCCGTCGCCGGATAGGTCCAGAAAAACGCCGACAATACTGCGCGCACTTTCTTGCCCGCGTAGAACGTGGACTTGATGACACCGTGATTCGCCGGGTTGTTCTGGTCCAGATGATTGCCGGCGCCGTCTGCCACATATGGCGCGAACTGCGTGGACGAACGGATCACGAACCAGTCGCCGGGGATGCCGGGCAACGGCTTTGACAGTTGCGCGTTGGTCTTGACGCCGACTTCGAGCCCTGCAAAGTTCCCGCCCGGCGCGACAGCTGCGGCGATCGCTTGCAGATCGGCGGCAGCGGCAGGCGGAAACGCGATCTGGGCGTAGAACGAAGCTGGCTTTTGGGGGTTCAGACGGTTGACGCGCGGGACGTCGAGCGAGGAATGGGCGAGGATTGCGACGTGTTGATCGAGAGACATGGTTCGTAGTTTCCAGAAGAAAGGTTAAAGGCACGGCGGCGCGCTGCACCTCTTGGCCGTGCTGCAGACTCTTCCGCCTACACGTGCCGCCGTGAGACAAACTTTAAACGTCAGCTTTGCACCTTGTCAACAGGTTTTGCATATTTCGCGAATGTCGCGGCAACCTGAGACGGCGAGACTTCATCGACGAGACGAATCGAGCGGCCCGGCGCGCTCGAACAGATCAGCTGCGCTTTCCAGTCGTCGGGCAGGTGCGGCGCGCATTCCGACACGTTGCCGGGCTTGAGCAGATCGGTACGGCCGAGCGCGAGCAGCGTGAGCGCGGCGGCGTTCGGATCGGCCCACATCGCGCGGCCTTTCGTTTCCTTCACGGTGAGTCGCGGATTGCCGGCTTTCACTTCCTGCTCGACCAATTCTTCGACGTCTTCCCAGAAAGCCTTAAAAGCGGTCCGTGCAGCCCACAAATCGATCAGGGCATCTTTGGGTATAGACAGCAGGTCAACAAGCCCGCTATGGGCCTGTATTGCAGTCCCAAGGGCGTTGACGGTTGTCGGGCACTTCGACTTCCCCTTGCAGTAGCGGCAGTGCGAACCCGGATTGGGCGCGCCGGGCGCTTCGACGGCCGCGACCTCACGTGCGAGCGCGGCGCGTTCCGTCTGCAACCAGCCCTGCGGCAGCGTCAGGCGTTGCTCGGGCTTGCCGAACGTGCGCCGGGGCTGATAGACGGCTAGTTCGATCGAATCGGCGTCAAGCGTGCACTGATCGAGCGCGGCGACCGCGTAGGCCGACAGCTGCGCGTTCGCGCGAAGCAGGTTACCGCTCATGTCGAATTCGCCAATCTCGACCTCGACGAAACCGTACTTGTAATCGACCACGATCAGCTTGCGCAGGCGCGGCAGCCAGATCAGGCAGTCGGCCGTGCCGAACAGGTGTTCGCTGATCGACTTGATGCGCACCTTCTGTTCGAGCGAAATGAACGCCTGTTCGCCGGCGGGAATCAGCGACAGGATGAACGCGCGGTACGCCTTGCCGTGCGCGCGCAGTTCTTCGTTCCACTTCACGGCTCCCGCTTCCAGTTCCGCTGGCTTATCCGCGAGCTTCGCGAAACGATCCAGTTCCAGCACCGGTTTCTGCGGCGGCGCTTCCTGCAGCATCGCTTCCGACACGGGCGGCAGACCGTACGCCTCGCCGAGCTGGCGTACGTACCACTCGCCGACCAAGTGTGCGCGCGTGCCTTCCTCGGCGGCGGGCCCCGACTTGTCCGTCATGCCCGCAGACAATTGGACCGAAATCGGGCAGGCGCGCCAGCGGTCACGGCCCGAGAATGACAGTTTCGAGTGAACAACGACAGGATTCGACATTTCCTTAACGTCCTTACGTGTGAGTGTCGGGCGATTCTAACGCGAATCTTGCGGATTGAGCAAACGGGCTATGACAGAATGACAACTGACGGACGTGTTTTGAAAACTCTCTATAACTACAAATACTATATAACTAGAGGAATTAGATCACTTTTAGATCACAGAGAATAATTCATAATATATAAAGTCATGTCATTGTGTCATAGAGCGTCAGGCGGCAATCTCTCAGAAACGCCTCGGCGATAGCCACGCTCTATTAGCAAGAATCTGACAAATGCGACAAAATCTGTTGACCACACCGAACGGACCGCAGGAATGCCCACGATCACATTCACGCAGATCGCAGCGACCAACTGCGAACTGACAAAACGCTATTCGCTGAACCAGCACGGACAGATCGAATCCACCGCAATCGCGCACATGACGGAAGGCTTCGCCCGACTGTGCACGATCGACGACGTGACGAGCCTCGACGCGATTCTGCGCAACCTGACGCCACATCAGGCAATCACGTGCGGCGTGCCGCGCGTCGGTGACACCGCGCTCACCACACGCGCGGGCGTCGAATTCCGGCAAAACGCCGTCGCACGCACCAACGAAGCCTTCGATTGGACGACCGGCGCGGCGCTTTGCCCGATCGATGTTGACGTCGATGGCGGCGACTTCATGACTGTGCACGCCGTGCTCGACGCGCTCGAAGCGTGCCATCCTTGGCTGGCGCACATCACGCGCGTCGCGCGGCCATCTTCATCGTCATTCGTCGGTGGCCGCGGGCTGCGCGGCGTGCATATCTATTTCGCCGTGACGCGCGGCGTTGACATACCCGAGCTGGCAAAGCGCATGCAGGCCGAACAATGGTTGGCGAATCGCGGCTCGATCAAGATTTCGAAGTCGGGCGCGCTGCTCGTTCGTCAGCTCTCGGATGCGCTGGTGTATCAGCCCTCTCGACTGATGTTCGAAGCGAACCCGGTTTGCGCCGATGGCGTCGTGCGCGAGATCCCCGAGGATCAGGCGTTTGTCGTGCGCGCGTCGCGTCCGATCGGACCGCCACTGCGCGCGCGCTCGCCGGACGGATTGCTCGAAGTGCCGCTACTCACCCCCGTGCGCGAGATCGACTGGCGCCGCTACGAGACGATGAAACGTGACGCGAAGAACGCGCGACGCCGCGAAGCGAAGAAAATAGCGATTGACTATCAGCGCGCAAACGCGATAGCAAACGGGCTGGACGATAAGGAAGGCGAGCGCTACGGCCTGCTCGCGACGCGTGCGCTCGGTGACCATCGACTGCCGTCAACGTGGGTCGTGTTCGTGAAAGATATCGGCCGGCAGACCGTGCAGCAGATCGTCGATGCACTACCTGCGTCGCTCGGATTCCAGTGCGCGGACCCGTTTGACTCGTGGCGACCGGACCTTGAGCCGCGCCACTGCACGAAAGCGGAAATCGTCATGATTGGCGACAAGCCCGGCATCTGGTCGCACAAGTTGCAGGAGTTCTTCGAGTTCACCGATGACCGCGCCGCCGAGCTTGCATCGCCGCTCGATCTCGCTGCGGAAAAGCTGTGCGGGCTTGTCGAATACCCCGAGCCCGCCGGCAAAAAGTCCGCGCCGCTCGTCAACATTACGTTCGGCGTTTCGCTGCTTTTGCGTGAGATTGGCTGCGTGCCACGCTTCAATGCGAGCACCTATTCGATCGATCTGGACGACGTGCCCGATACGGGCGATCTGCTTGACGCGCTATCACGCATCGGCTGCAACAACGTCACGAAGAAACCGATAGAGGATGCGCTCGAAACCATCGCGCACCGCAACAAGATCGATCCGTGGAAAGACGCGATCCTTGCGCTGCCGCAATGGGACAAGGTGCCGCGGCTCGACACGTTCTTTACCGACCTGTGCGGCGCGTTTCCGTCCGACGCGTTGATCCTGACGGGACAGGTGCTGTTCGCGGGTATCGTCATGCGGCAACTCAAACCCGGTGCACCGTGCCCTGTCGTGCCCGTCCTAATTGGCAAGGGCGGTACAGGCAAATCACGCTTTGTGGATAGCCTCGCGCGCTCGCTAGGTTTCCCGCCGCCGCCGGCTATCTCGTTTGGCGATGAAATCAAGATGACGATGGCGGCGAGCGTCAGCGCAATCGCCGAGCTCGGCGAAATGTCCGGCATGGCGAAGCGCGACGTGGATGACGTGAAGATGTGGCTCACCGAGTGCCAGGACGTCTATCGCGGGCCATACGAGCGCCGAGCCGAGCCGCATCCCCGCCGCTTCGTGCTGGTCGGCACGGCGAACAAGCACGTGCTGAATCGCGACGAGGAAGGTAACCGCCGCCTGATGCCCGTGCTGGTCGAGCATCGCATTGATCCGAACTGGGTCGTCGAGGCGCCGCAACTGTTCGCGGAAGCCAAGGCGCGATTTTGCTCCGAAGATGGCGTCTACGATCGCCTGATCGAGCGCGCGGCCGACGCCGTGTTCGACCACAACGAACAGGACATGAAGCGCGGCATCGGAACGGAAGCGTCCGACATGGACGACATCCTGCCCGACCTCCTGCGCAACCTCGTGCGCCAGTTCGACGGGCGCGTGAAGGGCTCGCAGATTCGCGCCGCGCTCGACATGTCGCCGAGTGGCCGCACGATCAAGACGCGCGATTACACGAAATGGTTGACCGCGCGTGGCTGGACAACGGGCCGCACGACGAC
>Ga0335069_10007615_pt1 | contig 15602 bp, 16 predicted proteins | sample Lox_Sample_11_FD_206714 | JGI IMG/M metagenome (GOLD analysis project Ga0335069, IMG submission 206714) | Soil microbial communities from Loxahatchee National Wildlife Refuge, Florida, United States - Lox_Sample_1.1 | ecosystem: Environmental > Terrestrial > Soil > Wetlands | place: USA... | reverse complement strand
AACGAAGCGATTCAGGTGGGGATGGCGAAGGGGCTGCTGGAGGATGCGGGCATTCCCTATTACATTCTTGGGAAGATCACACGGCTGGTGAACGACGTGGATCCGTTCCTCAACAAGTGGGTCAAACTGCAGGTCCCGCGCGACCGGGAGGCCGAGGCGCTGGAGGCTTTGCAGCCGGTGCTGCATCCGGAGACGTGCGCTCCGCTGACGGATGAAGATGCGGGCGTGACGCCGTAGAGCGCGGCCGGCCGATATTTCAGTCGCATGATCGCGGAAATTGCGGGCGCCGTGTCACTGGCCGTGTGGGTGTACCTGCTGGTTGGCCGCGGGGGGTTCTGGCGTTTCCGCGAGGAGGCGAAGGCGGGGGCTCTGCCGCGGGAGGCGCCGTCGATTGTGGCGGTAGTTCCGGCGCGCAACGAAGCCCAGACGGTAGAGCGCGCGGTGGCTTCGCTGGCAGCGCAGCGGTATCCGGGGCCGTTCCACATTGTGCTGGTGGATGACGCCAGCACGGATGGCACGGCCGAATTGGCGCGGGCGGCCGCGCCGCCGGAGCTGCTGACGGTGATTCGCGCGGAGGCCCTGCCGGGCGGGTGGACGGGCAAGCTGTGGGCGGTGGCGCAGGGCGTGCGCGAGGCCGCGCGCCTGCGGCCGGACTATCTGCTGCTGACGGACGCGGACATCGAGCACCCGCCGGGAAACGCCGCGGAGCTTGCGGCGCGCGCGGAATCGGGCGGCTATGCGCTGGTTTCGTACATGGCGGCGCTGGCTTGCGAGTCGCCGGCCGAGAGGGCGCTGGTTCCGGCGTTCGTGTTCTTCTTCTTTCAGCTTTATCCGCCGGCGTGGATTGCGGACCCGCGGCGATCCACGGCGGGAGCGGCGGGCGGCTGCATGCTGGTGCGGCGGGAGGCGCTGGAGCGGATCGGCGGGATTGAGGCGATTCGCGGGGAACTGATCGACGATTGCGCTCTGGCGCGCGCCATCAAGCGCGGCGGCGGGCGAGTCTGGCTGGGGCTGAGCGCGGAGACGCGCAGCATACGAAGTTATGGGACGTTCGGCGAGATCTTCCGCATGATCTCGCGCACCGCGTTCACGCAACTGCGGCATTCCTACTTACTGGTGGCGGGAACCGTGGCGGGACTGGCGCTGACGTATCTGGCCCCGCCGCTGACGGCCTTCCGTCTGTCCGGCGGGCTGGCGTGGCTGGCGATGTGCGCGTGCTATTGGCCGGCCTTGCGCTTTTACCGGCGTTCGCCGTTGTGGGCGCCGCTGCTGCCGCTGGTGGCGGTGTTTTACATGACGGCGACGGTCCATTCGGCCGTCGCGTGGCGGCGCGGGAAGGGCGGCATGTGGAAGGGGCGGGCGCGGGGTTAGCGGCCCGGGTTTCGCGCATTGCGGCAAGGGGGGTGGGGGGAGGCAGTACAATGGCCCCATGTTGAGACCTTCCTTCGCGCTGGGCGCGGCCGCGTGTCTGGCGTGCGCGCTGGCGGCGCGTAGCCAGCCGGCGCCGGCCGCGCCGCGCACGCCGACCATCGAGGAGAAGACCGCCGGACTCCAGAAGCTGGACGGCTTTTTCCCGCTGTATTGGGATCAGCAGGCGGGCGAACTGTGGCTGGAGATTCCGCGCTTCGATTCGGAATTTCTCTACGTGACGGGACTGGCGGCGGGGCTTGGTTCGAACGACCTCGGGCTGGACCGCGGCGCGCCGGGCGGAGAGCACCTCGTGTTCTTCGAGCGGGTGGGGCCGAAGGCGCTGCTGGTGGAACCGAACGAGACGTTCCGCTCGTCGAGCGCCAACGCGGCGGAGCGGCGGTCGGTGGACGATTCGTTCGCGCGGTCCGTGCTGTGGGGTTTCACGGTGGCGGCGGAGAGCGGCGGCCGGGTACTGGTGGACGCCACGGATTTCTTCGTGCGGGATGGGTTGGGCGCCGCGGCATCGCTGCGGCCCGGCGCGTACAAGGTGGATAAGACGCGCAGCGCGATTTACCCGGCGCGCACCAAGGCATTCCCGTTGAACAGCGAGATTGAGGCCACGCTGACCTTCGCCAAGGAGGGTTCGAGCGGGGGCCCGGCCGGCGGCGACGATGGGGACGGCATGTTCTCCGGTTCGCTGGCCAGCGTGACGCCATCGCCCGAAGCGGTGACGCTGCGGGAGCACTATTCGCTGGTGCAACTGCCGGACGGCAATTTCCAGCCGCGCGCGTTCGATCCGCGCGCCGGCTACTTCGACCTGAGCTATGCGGACTATAGCGCGCCCATCGGCGATGCGATGGTGCGGCGCTTCATCGAGCGGCATCGGCTGGAGAAGAAAGACCCGAACGCGGCGGTGAGCGACGCGGTGAAGCCGATTCAATACTGGGTGGACCCGGGCGCGCCGGAGGATGTGCGGCGCGCGTTGATAGAAGGGGCGAGCTGGTGGAACCAGGCGTTTGAGGCGGCGGGCTACCGGAACGCGTTTCAGGTGGCGGTGCTGCCGGAGGGCGCGGACCCGATGGATATCCGCTACAACATGATTAACTGGGTGCACCGTTCGACGCGCGGCTGGAGCTACGGCGCTTCGATTACGGACCCGCGCACGGGCGAGATTATCAAGGCGAGCGTGCTGCTGGGGTCGCTGCGGGACCGGCAGGATTACATGATCTTCGAGGGGCTGACGTCTCCGTACGCGAGCGGCGATGAGAAGCCGGACGCGCTCTACCAGGCCGCGCTGGCGCGCATCCGGCAACTGGCGGCGCACGAGGTGGGGCACACGCTGGGCCTGGCGCACAACTACTACGACAGCTCCAAGGGCTGGATCTCCGTGATGGATTATCCGCACCCGGTGGAGAAGCTCAACGACGATGGCAGCATTGACTTATCGAACGCGTATCCGGTGGGGATCGGCGAGTGGGATAAAGTGGCGATCCGCTACGGCTACGGGCAATTCGAGGCGGGCGGGGAGGCGGCGGGGCTGAAGAAGGTTTTGGACGATGCCTGGGCGCAGGATCTGCGGTTTCTGACGAATCAGGATCTGGGTGCGCACCCGCGCGTGGACCAGTGGTCGAACGGCGTGGATCAGGCGGAGGAGCTGAACCGCATCATGAAGGTGCGGCGCGCGGCGCTGAACCGGCTGGGCGAGCGCACGATTCGCAATGGCGCGCCGATGGCGACGATCGAGGAGGCGCTGGCTCCCATCTTTATGTATCACCGCTACGCGGTGGAAGCGGCATCGCACATGCTGGGCGGCCTGGATTACATCTACGCGATGCGCGGCGACGGGCGGACGCCGTTGAAGTGGGAAGGCGCGGCGGAACAGCGCAAGGCGCTGGCGGCGCTGACGGCGACGCTGAAGCCCTCCGAGTTGGCGCTTTCCAGGCAGATTCTGGATGCGATTCCGCCGCGCCCGCCGGGCTATGAGCGGACGCGCGAGCTTTTCCCGCGGAACACCGGACAGGCGTTCGACCCGGTGAGCCCGGCTGCGGTGGCGGCGGATGTGACGGTGGGCTTCGTGCTGCAGGCGGACCGCGCGGCGCGCCTGGTGGATCAACACGCCGAGGATTCGTCGCTGCCGGGGCTGGAGGAGGTAATCGGGGGCCTGGTGAAAGCGACGTTCGATGCTCCGGCGGCCACCGGGTATGAAGCCGAAATCCGGCGCGCGGAGGAGCGGGTGGTGGTGGACCGTCTGATGGCGCTGGCGGGCAGTGCGCCCAACCAGCAGGTGCGGGCGGCGACTGCTTACCAGTTGAACCGGCTGGCGGCACGGTTGAAGGCGGAGCCCGGCGTGGGCGATGGGGAACAGGCGCAGAGGGCGCAACTGGCTTCCGAGATCAAGCGTTTTCAGGACCGTCCGGCGGAGGCGGTTCACCCGGCGGCGCAGCCGCAGATTCCTCCGGGAGCGCCCATTGGCGATCCGGAGCCGGATTGGCTGGCGAGGCCGAGGTAGGGGCAGGCCGCGGGGTTGTGAGCGCGGCGCGGGAGCAAGGGTGCGTCTGGCGGCCCGGCGCGGGGGAGTGGCGCGGTATCAGGCGAGGTGCTTGGCGAGGGCGCGCTCGACCTCGGTGGGGTCGATGCGCTCGCCGTCGTTGAGGCGGCTGAGGATGGACTCGACGATTCCCTTGGCGTCGTCCTTCCCCTGGTTCTTGAGGAAACCGTCGAAGAAATGCTCGCCGGCCAGCGCGCGGTTGATCTCGCTCTCCTTGTTGTGGTCCTGAAGTTCGGTGAAATAGACCACGCGGTACCGGCCCGTGTATTCGGTCTCCCGGTAGATCTCGAACATGATTTTATCCGCCTCAAAGAGCATAGGAATATGGTGACACAACTTGGGGCGAAGTTCGGCGGGGAAGCGGTGCTATAGTAGCGGCTGGTGACGCCGCAAAACGAACCAATCCTCGATTTGTTTCGCTCCAAGGGGGCCTACTTACAGGGGCATTTCCGGCTGACGAGCGGTTTGCACAGCCCTGAATATCTGCAATGCGCGCTGGTGCTGCAGCACCCGGAGGCCGCGGAGAAACTGGGCCGGCTGCTGGCGGAGAAACTGCGCGAACTGGCGGGTGGGAAGATCGACCTGGTGGTTTCGCCCGCGCTGGGCGGCGTGATCATCGGGCACGAAGCGGCGCGCGCGCTGGGCGTGCGCTTCCTGTTTACGGAACGGGACGCGGCTACGGGAAAGATGGCGTTGCGGCGCGGGTTCACGGTGAGCGCCGGAGAGTGCGCCGTGGTGGTGGAAGACGTGATCACCACGGGCGGAAGCACGCGGGACGTAGTGGAGGCGCTGCAGGCCGCGGGCGCCCAGGTGGCGGCGGCGGGCTCCATTATTGACCGCAGCGGCGGCGCGGCGGATGTGGGCGCGCCGCGCGCGGCGCTGGCCACGCTGCAAGTGGTGGCGTACCAGCCCGAGGCGTGCCCGCTGTGCGCGCAGGGCATTCCCGCGGTGAAGCCCGGGTCGCGCCCAACGTAATGCGCCGGATTCGAATTCAACTCGCTTACGATGGCGGAGGATTTCATGGCTGGCAGGTGCAGCCGGGCCTGCCGACCATACAAGGCGCGCTGGAAGAGATTCTGACGGGGATGGAAGGCGCGCCGGTGGCGGTTGCCGGGTCCGGGCGCACGGATGCGGGAGTCCACGCGCTGGCGCAAGTGGCCGCGTTCACCATTTCCAATCCGATTCCGCCGGAGAATCTGCGCCGCGCCATCAACCGGCTGCTGCCGCCGGCGATTCGCGTGACGGCGGTGGAGGAAGCGCCGCTCGATTTCCATCCGCGCTTTCAGGCCAAGGCGAAGACTTACGAATACCGGATGGTGCGGCGCGATGTGTGCAGCCCGTTCGAGTGGCCTTACGCGCATCATTTTCCCTATCCGCTGGACGAAGAGCGGATGGCGCGGCTGGCGCGGGCGTTCGAAGGGGAGCACGATTTCACGGTGTTCGCGGCGGCGGACGATCGGGACGCCGAGGGGCATTCCAAGGTACGGACCGTGTTTTCCTCGCGGGTGGAGAGCGCCGAGGGGCGGTTGATGTACCGCGTGCGCGGCAGCGGATTCCTGAAGCACATGGTGCGGAATATGGTGGGCACGCTGATCGAGGCAGGGAAGGGGAACATTGAGGACCTGGACTCGCTGCCGGCGAAGTCAGGGCCCACGGCGCCGGCCAAGGGGTTGTTTCTGGTGAATGTGGAGTATTGAAGAGGCAGCCTTTAGCCACCACCGTTCGGCCATCGGCACTGACGAGAACGTGATGTCTTGGCGCCACTCGTGTTGCCGGGATGCCTTGGCGCCGCCTTACGTCATGAACCAGAAGATGTAGCCGCAGTTCGCGCAGATGAAGTTCTCGGCTTCCTTGTTGGCCCAATCGAAGCGGAAGAAGGTGGCCATGCGGGTATTGAGCAGGGAGTTGCGCTCGTGGAAGCTTGTGCCGCCGCAGACGGTGCAGGTGAGCGGCTTGCCGGCGACGATGACGCCGATGGATCCATCCTGTTGCGGTAGTTCTTGAAAGTCCATAGAGCTAGTGTACCCGCAGCGGGAGGCGGCGGCCGCATTTGGCCCGCGCTTGGTTTGAACGAACCACACGGCGGTTGCTAACCTGGAGGAGAGCCGGCCGGAATGCGGGCGCCGCGGAGGTTGCGGCGGCGCATCGGCTGAAGGGCGCGGCGCCGCGATCGAGATCCGTCCGGCGCGGCGGCTGTTCTTCGCGAGCCCTTGGCAAGGCCGGATCGACCTGTGCCCACGAATCCCCAATCCGCCAACAACGAACGCCTGCCGGCGCTGACGGGCTGCCGCTTCGTGTTGGCGCTATGGGTGATGCTGCATCATTTGACGAACCCCGGACAGGCGCTGGAACCGGCGGCGCAAGCACTGCCGCCGGGCCTCTACGCGCTAATCCGCGCGGGCTACATGGCGGTGGCCACATTCTTCGTGCTCTCCGGATTCGTGCTGACGCGGAGCTACGCGCGCACGCCGTGGACGGGGGAGAACCTGGCGCGCTACCTGGTGGGGCGGCTGGCGCGAGTGTATCCGGTGTACCTGCTGAGCCTGGCGGTGGTGGCGCCGATCATTCTGGCGGACCCCACTCCGGGGCGCGGATTCTTCGCGGGCGCCTATGCGCTGCTCCTGCAGGGCTGGCTGGGGCGGCTGCCGATGAACTGGAACACGCCGGCGTGGTCGCTTTCCTGCGAGATGTTCTTCTATTTCACCTTTCCGCTGGCGGCGGCTTTTCTGGCGCGCGCCACCTGGCGAAGCACGCTGCTGGTGGCCGCCGGGGCTTGCTGCCTGACGCGCGCGCTGTGGGCGGTGGGCGTCTCCGACGACATCAAGCCGCTGATCCACCTTTCGGATTTCCTCATGGGCATCGCGGCGGCTTGCGCCTACGATCTGCTTTCGAAGAGCAGGCGCCGGCCGAGCGGCTGGTGGCTCTACGTCCCCGGCTGCGCGGCGGGGGCGGCGCTGCTGGCGAACCCGTCGTTGCTGCCGCGCGGCCTGGACCTGAATACGGCGCTGCGGCCGCTGAACGCGTTGGCGCAGATCGGGCTGGGGTTGGGCGGCGGGTACCTGGCGCGGCTGCTTTCGACGAGGGTTGTGGTGTACCTGGGCAAATCCAGCTATGCCATGTACATCCTGCATGTGCCGATATTGTGGTGGTACCGGAGGTGGACGCATTCGTTTTCTCCGTGGCTGTATGTTGCCGCGGTGATTGCGATTTCGGCGCTGGTTTATGGCGTGTTTGAGGAGCCGGCGAACCGGTATTTGAGGCGGATGTGGGGCCAAAGCCCAAACCGGCTATCGGCCATGGGTCATCAGCCTTCCGCTTAGAGAACGAAGGTAAAGGCGGCGCCCCAGCCTCGCCCTGGGAATGGACACGCTGCGCGAGGGGGCGGCCTACTGGTGGTTTCCCTTCAGGCCCAGCGCGTCGGCGTTCGCTTGCATCGCTTGGATGCAGAAGGCGATGTGGTCTTCGAGGGGGATGCCTAGCTCGGAGGCGCCTTGGGTGATCTCGTCGCGGTTCACGGAGCGGGCGAAGGCTTTGTCTTTGGTGTTGTTTTCAGTTTTACGACAACCCTTGAGAACCAACGCCGTACCTACTTCCCAACGGGGGTAGCCGGAGGTTGAGGCTGCTCATAGACCGATTCGGAAAGAGTAATGAACGAAGGTCCGGGCACGCCAACCGGCTGCTGGATTTGGATGGAGTATTCCTTGCGCCCGATGAAAACCGAAAGGGTGCGCCCCCGCTGCGGCATCTTCAGCATCTCGTACTCAGCTTCCGGCTGCGTATGGATATCCACCCGCATTCCGGACTTTTCAGCCTCCGAAATGACCATATAAAGGCGGTTCAGCAGCACTGCTGCTGTAGTATCCGTTGCTGTGTCCAGTTGGACGGTTGCCGTGTACAGCTTTTCATTGATAAAACCAATGAAAGCGCAATCCCACGGTAGCCCCACGAAACCTTTGGGCTGAACGCACCAGTGGTTGGCTATGTTGGGATCCTTCTTCAATGTGCTGCTCTCTGCAAGTCGGGCAAGGACTTCTGATTGTGTCATCCCAAGCTGAACGTATGTGCCATTAATTCTGACGCTATCCCAACCGCCATTCTGCGCCTGCGAAATAGCTGGCAGCATCGTTACCAGAAAGATCAACGCTCCAAGAGAGCGGCCATGTCTCATCGCCGTGCCGCAAGAATCTGGCAAAATGGACGCCCGAGAGCGAGTTGGCTTCATGCCTACAGTATGCATCAGAGGGAAGAGGATGGGCGCCCGTGCATCATCGACGTGGACCACACTCGCCGCTTCCCCTTCTCAAAGATCTTGGCCGGAATGACGGTTTGGAGCACTAGCTCCGGTGTGCCAACGGCTCAAACCAATCACGAATGCTCTGCCTCACGGTAGGCGTAAGGCCCTCCGAAAGATTGAAAATCCGAACGGCGGCTTCCCCCACTGTCGGGTAGGCGTTAATCTGGATATCGCCAACTCCCGATTGGAGCGGCGCTATCGCATACCGAACATGGTTGCCGTGCTTTGCAGCGATACCATCAAGCAACCTTTCCACATTCTTGGTACGTTCCATGTCGCACTCCCGAATCACGAAGTCTGGTCTTCAACGGATCAGCAGTTGCCTGGATGGGCAAATCGCCCGCCCTTTTCGCTACTCCAGGCATACACAAACGAACCGTCGGAGCGAACCTCCACGAAGCGGCCCCTATTCTTCGCTATCGTTTGAAGGGTTGACTTAAGCCTTTTTCGTTCTTGTTCGTCATGTTCCGTGATCCTTACCGCAACATCGTCTCTTCCCTCCAGAGCCCTCAGCACTTTGTCCCATTGGGAGCTGCCCGGATTGTTGCTTGCTTTTGCGACGGGATTTCGGGAAGGCACTCGTTCCAAGGGAATTACGTCGAACTGTATCTCCTTCCGTCTGGGCGGCGCAGTCTTCTGTTTAGACATGATTGAAGTGTATTGATTACAGCACCGCAAATCAAGCAAAGAGATTTCCAGGGTTCGCCTGCCCTACGAAGAAGCTCTCTTTAGCACCTGATTCACAGCGAGGCAGTCCCCTGCAATCCCAGCGCGTCGGCGTTCGCTTGCATCGCTTGGATGCAGAAGGCGATGTGGTCTTCGAGGGGGATGCCTAGCTCGGAGGCGCCTTGGGTAATCTCGTCGCGGTTCACGGAGCGGGCGAAGGCTTTGTCTTTCATTTTCTTTTTCACGCTGGCGACATCCACTTCGAAGACGCTGCGGGTGGGCTTGACGTAGGAGATGGCGGTGATGAAGCCGGCCAGTTCGTCGCAGGCAAAGAGCGTTTTTTCGAGGGGCGTGACGCGAGGCACGCCGGTGAAGCTGGCGTGCGAGAGGATGGCCCGGCGGATGTCTTCCTCGACGCCGCGTTCGGCCAGGATGGGCTCTCCTTTCACGGGGTGGTCAGGGAGCTGCGGGTGGATCTCCCAATCGAAATCGTGGAGGAGCGCGGTGACGGACCACTTGGGCTCGTCCTCGCCGAACTTGCGCGCGTAGGCGGCGACGCAGGTTTCGACGGCCAGCGCGTGCTTGCGGAGTCCCTCGGACCTGGTGAACTCGCAGAGAATATTCCAAGCCTCGTCGCGGCTGAGCATGGAGCCCATGATATCGCGGCGACAGCGGAACTTTCGCGCGGAAGCGGTGTCTATTGGGGTGAAGAAGGAGGCGCGGAATGTTCGAGACAGCGACAATTCCCAGCGCGCCGGCAGGGCGCAGAGTGTGGGGCGCGTGCATTGGCATGACCGGGCAGGCGGCGGCGCTGGCCGGCTTGACGCTTGCCTACATCTGGTTTCCGGCGGCGCTTCCGAAGACGCAATCCATCATGGCGTGGCTTACGGCGCCGGCGCCGCAGCCCCCCCGGCCGCCGGTTCCGGAGCACACGGTGGCGGCGCCGAAGATCAAGCCGTTTCAGGCTTTCGGCACACGGCTGGTTGAGCCGAAGCGCATTCCGGCGATGGTGGTCCCGATTGTGGACCCGCCGCTTCCGGCGGGAATGATGGTGAACGGCGCCATGGATGCCGTGAGGGGTATCGGGGATTTGGCCACGGGGCTCTTCGCGCCACCCGCGGCGCCCGCCGCGCCGGCGGAGTCACACGCGGCGGAGCCGGCTGCCGCGGCCACGCCGAGGAGATTCCGGGTGGGCAGCGGAGTGAAGCCCGCGGAGGTTCTGAAGCGCGTGCAGCCGGTTTATCCAGATTTGGCGCAGAAGATGCGCGTATCCGGCGCCGTGGAGCTGGAAGGCGTGGTGGGCCTTGATGGCCGCATCCACGATCTGCAAGCGAAAAGCGGTAACCCGCTATTGGTGGGCGCGGCGTTGGCCGCGGTCTCTCAGTGGGTGTTCCGGCCCACGAGACTCAACGATGAGCCGGTGGAGGTGGTGCAGAGAGTGACCGTCAACTTCATTCTGAAGTGACGGAGAGAAATCCGCTGACATTCTCCCAGAGGAGTTGGGGGAAGCTCTTATCCAGGTAGGAGCGGATGGACACGTAGCATTCGTCGCAGCGGTTGGAGCGGGTGAACTCTTCCACCATGCGCCGGCGCTCTTCGAGGGAGTAGCGCTGGAACTGCATGGAGCAGGGCTGGAGCGCGCCTTGCGCGGTGACCACCAGGAAGCGCAGGCCGGCCTTGCAGCCGGGCGTTCCGCCGTCTTGGAAGTAGCGGCGCGTGGCGTCCATGGTGCTGCGCGAGTTGACGATCCAGTTAGTCTCGTCGCGGAGCGTTTCCACGCGATCGAGGCGCGCGTTCAGCTCGGCGAGTTGTTCGGGGGCGCCGGGGAAGAGATCGCGCTGGCCGGTACGGCGCGCGGAGTAGGCGCTGTAGCAGAGATTCACGCCCCACTGGCGGGCCTTGTCCGCGATGGCCTCGATTTCACCTAGATTCTGCGAGGTGATGCAACTGTTGAGGACGATATCGTCGTGCCCGAGCTTGGCGAGGCGCGGAATCAGGTCTTCCAGATGGGAATAGAGGCCGGGGTAGACGCGGAAATCGTCGTGGCGCTGATCGGGAAAGTCCAGGCTTACGGAGAATTGATCGATGCCGGCTTCGCGGAGGGCGAGGTATTTCTCCTCGGTCATCAAGGACCAATTCGAGACCAGGATCGTGTACGGGAGGTGGGCGCCGTTCTTGATGGCGCGGACGATATCGACGACGTCGTGGCGCATGAGGGGCTCGCCGCCGGAGACCTGGACGACGCAGGGCCGCAGGGCTTCCATATAGCGGCGGTAGTCGGCGGGTTTCAGGTTGCGCGACTCGTCGCGCGGTCCGCCGTGGTCGCAGTGCTTGCAATAGCAGGTGCAGGCGTCGGTGACCTCAAACGAGACGACGATGGGGCGTTCGGCGATCCAATTGGCCGTGCCGCGGCCGATGATTTTCAGCGAATCGAGAAGGGGAACCTTGCGCAATACGACCTCTTTGACCGCCATAGTACCATGTGGCGTGAAAAAGGTCTGTTACTCGGTTATGGGATTGCGGAATTTCGCTCCCTTATCGCTTACACACGCCGGGCGTGCCCGCGGCCGGGATAGCCAGGCCGTGACATCAAGCGCGGACTTGGCCGGGCGCTTTGGAATCGGCGGCGCTACTTCGCGCCCAGGTTCTCTCGTTGAATCCGGTCAGCGATGGTGACATTGTGGACGGCCACCCAGGTGAAGCCGGCGGCTATGATGCCCGAGGTTCCAATGCTGAGCGCATCCGTCAAGGCGTCATCCACGCGCTTCTTGTGGAGGACGTAGGTGATGACGAAGGGAACGTCGGCCAGGCCGACCTTGTAGGTCCAGAACTTGTATTGGGAAAACGAACTTCCGCCGCGGCCGAGGAAGAGCGGGTTGGCTTCCTGAACGCCGGCGATGCCGATGCCGCGCTCGGTGGTATAGCCGTCCGCGCCAAGCGAGGCGGCGGCCGCCACGCCTTCCGCGAGGTAGACAAACTTGTGGAGCTTATTGGGACTTTCCATGCCGGCCTTGAGCAAGCGCGGCGAAATGGTGATGGAAAAATGCGCGGCGACCAGCGTGGAGCCGCAGCACAGGAGCAGGAAGAGTCGCTTCAGAAAGCCTCCGAGTGGGTGATGGTGGCAGCCACTATAACACAGGCCTTCAGTAGCTTGCCGCGGCTTGATTCCCCAGGGCCGGAGGGGCCATAATAGCCCCTATCGCCGCCTTTTGGCCGCGCGGTCCGAAGGCGCTTGGAGGCTCACCCATGGCTCGCACGGTTCGCTGTTCCCTGATCCAGGCTTCGAACGCCGCGGCTCCGGGCGCCTCGCTCGAGGCCACCAAGCAGGCGATGATCGAGAAGCACGTGGGGCTGATCGAGCAGGCCGCGAAGGCCGGGGCGCAGGTCGTCTGCCTACAGGAGATCTTCTTCGGCCCGTACTTCTGCGCGGAGCAGACCACCAAGTGGTACGACTTCACGGAGCCCGTTCCGGACGGCCCGACGGTTCAATTGATGCGAGACCTGGCGCGGCGGCATCGCCTGGCGCTGGTGGTTCCGGTGTATGAGGTGGAGCAGGCGGGCGTGTACTATAACACCGCGGCCGTGATCGGCAACGACGGAAGGTACCTGGGCAAGTACCGCAAGACGCACATTCCGCACGTGGGGCCGGGCTTCTGGGAGAAGTTCTATTTCCGCCCCGGGAACCTGGGCTACCCGGTGTTCGATTTGGGCTTCGCCCGGATCGGCGTGTACATCTGCTATGACCGCCACTTCCCGGAAGGAGCGCGGGCGCTGGGGCTGAAGGGCGCGGAGATTGTGTTCAACCCGTCGGCCACGGTGGCGGGGTTGAGCGAGCACCTGTGGAAGCTGGAGCAGCCGGCGCACGCGGTGGCGAACGGGTATTTCCTGGGCGCGATCAACCGGGTGGGCGTGGAGGCGCCGTGGAACATCGGTGAGTTCTACGGATCGAGCTATTTCTGCGACCCGCGGGGGCGGATATTCGCCCAAGCGTCGCGGGACAAGGACGAGGTTCTGACGGCGGACCTGGACCTCGATGCAATCGCCGAAGTCCGCAAGACATGGCAGTTCTACCGCGACCGGCGTCCAGAGACGTACGGGCCGCTGGTAGAGGGCTAAACATGACCAAAGACGAAATTCTGCTGGCAAATCGGGAGTTCCTGTTTCCGGCGGTATTCCACTACTTCCGCGAACCGCTCGTGGTGGCGCGGGCCAAGGACCAATACGTCTGGGATGCCGACGGCAATCAATATCTGGATTTCTTCGGGGGCATTGTCACGGTGAGCGTGGGACATTGCAACGCCGCGGTGAACGCGGCGATGCACAAGCAGCTAGACACGCTGCAGCACGTTTCCACGCTATTCGCCACGGAGCCGCAGGCGGCGCTGGCGAAGAAGATTGCGAGCGTGACGCCGGGCGGGAAGCTGACGAAGTCGTTCTTCACCAACAGCGGCACGGAGGCGAATGAGACGGCCATTCTGACGGCGCGCTGCTATACGGGGAACACGGAAATTGTGGCGCTGCGGCATTCCTACCACGGGCGCTCGGCCGCGACCATGACGCTGACCGGCCAGGGGTCCTGGCGGCTGGGGCCGCCGCAGGCGGGCGTGGTTCACGCGCACAACGCGTACTGCTACCGATGCCCGTTCGGGCTGACGTACCCGAATTGCGAAGTTCGCTGCGCGCGGGATATGGAAGAGCTGATCCGCTCCACGACGGGCGGGCGCATCGCGGCCTTCATCGGGGAGCCGATTCAAGGAGTGGGCGGATTCATCACGCCGCCGAAGGAGTATTTTCCGATCGTCGAACGGATCGTGAAGGACCATGGCGGCCTGTTCATCAGCGACGAAGTGCAGACGGGATGGGGACGCACGGGCGGCAAGTGGTTCGGCATCGAGCATTGGGGCGTGACGCCGGACATCATGACCGGCGCGAAGGGACTGGCTAATGGCAGCCCTATCGGCATGACCGTGGCGCGGCCGGAGGTGGCGGATGGGGTGACGGGGCTGACGCTTTCGACGTTCGGCGGCAACCCGATCACGGCGACGGCGGCCAAGGCGGTGATCGATTTCATTGAAGACCAGAACCTGATGGCGAATTGCGAGGAAACCGGCGCGTACCTGCGCGGGCGGCTGGAGGAACTGAAGGACAAGCACGAGATGATCGGCGACGTGCGCGGCATGGGTTTGCTGCAGGCCATTGAGCTGGTGGAAGACCGCAAGACCAAGGCGCCGGCGACGGCGCAGACCGCCATGGCGCTGGAGGCCGCGCGCGAGAACGGGCTGCTGGTGGGCAAGGGCGGCATGTACAGCAACGTGCTGCGCATCACTCCGCCGATGAACGTGGGGCGCGGGGACGTGGACCAGTTCATTGAACTGCTGGACCGCAGCCTGGCCGCGTGCGCCGCGACGACGTCCGGGAGGACTGGATGAGCACGACGGAGCTGCCGGTCCCGCGCAATCTGGAGCGCTTTCCGGAGCTGCACCCGGCGTTTGACGCCGCTTCCGCGCTGGCGGAAGCCAACCGGTGCCTGTATTGCTTCGACGCGCCTTGCACGGGCGCGTGCCCGACGCACATCGACGTGCCGCGCTTCATCAAGAAGATTGCCAGCGGGAACCTGCGCGGCTCCGCGCTCACCATTTTGGACGCGAACATTCTGGGGCTGAGCTGTTCGCGCGTCTGCCCGGTGGAAGTGCTGTGCGAAGGGGCGTGCGTGATGCACGGGCTGCACCGGGAGCCGATTGAGATCGCGCGGCTGCAGCGGTTCGCCATGGACCGGTTCTACGAGGGCGGAGCGCGGCTGGAGGCGCCGCGCGCGCCGGCGGGGGAGGCGGCCGCGGTAGCTTGCGTGGGGGGCGGACCGGCGTCGCTGGCGTGCGCGGCGGAACTGCGGCGGCAGGGCGTTGCGGTCACGATTTTCGACAATCGCCCGCTGCCGGGCGGCTTGAATACGTATGGGGTGGCCGAGTACAAGCTGCGGCCTTCCGACAGCCTGCGCGAGGTGGAACTGGTGCGGTCGCTGGGCGTGGAGTTCCGGCGCGAACAAGTGGGCGAGAGCATCTCCCTGGACGCGCTGGAACAACAGTTCTCGCTGATCTTCCTGGGACTCGGCCTCGGGGCGATGGAACCGCTGGGCATTCCGGGAGAGGACGCCGCGGGCGTGGTGGACGCGCTGCATTTCATCGAACGCTACAAAACATCGCCGCAGTTGCAGGTGGGGCGGAGGGTGGTTGTCATCGGCGGCGGCAATACGGCAATTGACGCCGCCAACGCCGCCATGCGGCTGGGGGCGGAGGAGGTGCATCTCTTCTACCGGCGCTCGGAACGGGAGATGCCGGCGTTCGGTTTCGAGTTCGATAACTCGAAGGTGGAGGGGGTGCGTTTCCATTGGCTGGCGCAGCCGGTGGAGATTGTGGCGGCGGAAGGCCATGCCTGCGCCGTGAAGTTTGTGGCTACCTGCCTGGGCGAGCCGGATGCGAGCGGCCGGCGCAAGGCCGAGCCGATGCCGGGCTCCGCGTTCGAGGTGGCTTGCGATATGGTGATACCGGCGCTGGGGCAATCGCGTTTTCTGAGCGTGCTGCGGGAATCGCGCGGCATTGCGCTGGAGCGCGGCTGCATCGCGGTAGACCGGCCCACGGGGCAGACGAGCCACGCGAGCTACTACGCGGGAGGGGATTGCGTGAACGG
>Ga0335069_10007613_pt1 | contig 15603 bp, 8 predicted proteins | sample Lox_Sample_11_FD_206714 | JGI IMG/M metagenome (GOLD analysis project Ga0335069, IMG submission 206714) | Soil microbial communities from Loxahatchee National Wildlife Refuge, Florida, United States - Lox_Sample_1.1 | ecosystem: Environmental > Terrestrial > Soil > Wetlands | place: USA: Florida... | reverse complement strand
ACTCCACGGACAGGAACTTTTCCCTGGCCCGCTTAACTTCGGTCCGGCAGCCCGCCTGGGAACCCATCCCCCAACTACCTCAACTCTGGCTCGCCGGGTCAGGCAATACCATAATCGCTCATCTTGCGATAGATCGTCGCCCGCGACATTCCCAAGGCTATCGCCGCCTGCAGCTTGTTGTTGGCGTTGTCCTCCAAGCTACGGACAATGGCATCTCGCTCAAGCGCCTCCATCTGGGTGAGCTTTCGCTTCGCACGCGATCGACACTCGGGCGGCAGCTTGTCGGCACCGATAACGCCTGAACGTTGTCGCGCAACGGTTTCCGCAACAACTCGCCGCAACTGTGCCACGTTACCGGGCCACGGCAGCCTACTGAGTTGACGCATCGCATCGGCGGCAAGGCGCACATCAGCGCCGGAGGTCAGCTCGTGCAGCAGGAACGGCACCAGTACCTCGATGTCTTCGATCCGGTACCGCAGCGCGGGCACCGGCACGGTGTGGGTGAAGAAGGGCAGCAGCAGCTCAATCATCGGTGAAGGCGGCGACGAACTCATCGTCGCGGCGATCCATCCGCGACCCACACGCGATTGCAACACCGGAACGACGGCTGCGAGCGTCTCCTCGTCGATGCAGTCCACGTCGGAAATCACCAAGGCAAAGTCATCGCCGTCGGTCTGGGTCACGATCTCGGCGACGAAAAGCGCTGGCGTCGGAAATGTTTCAGCCCGCATTACCCGCACCGTCTTTCCCGGGTGTACGTAGTGCGCGACAGCCTGCGCCAGCTTGGCTCGTCCGCATCCCTTCTCGCCTTCGAGCAGTACCCAATCTCGGTCTCGGCAACATCGCTCCACCTGCTGACAGCTGCGCCGCCATGAGCTGCTACGTCCGACGAGGCCAGGAATGTGCGGCGCGACCGATTGGCCAGTCCAGACACGCGCTGTCGCCTCGATCGACAGATGCACATGGAAAACGACGTTAGTCCGGCCACGGATGTCAGCATGGTCAACGACAGAGATGTTGGCCGCCGTTCCACTCGGCAGCACCGCCAGCGGATGTCGCGTGGCCGTGGTGTGAAGCAGATCCGAGGCGTGTTCGAGCAGAGCGATTTGATCATTGGTGTCGAGTCTCTGGCGCAGGTAGCGGTTCATCAGCAACACGTCACCGCCGATCGCCAGCACACCGAGTGGGAACCGTCGCGCCTGGTTGCGATACGCATCCAGAAGCGCGATCTCGCTCGCGTGGGCCGACTCTCTCATCCGGTCCTCGATCTGGCTTCCCAGGCTCTTGACCAGCGACAACAAAACCGGATTCGAGCGGCTAGCCCAGCAAGTGAGATCAACGACGCCGACGAGCTCCTGGGTTATCGGGTCACGAATTGGTGCTCCCGCACAGGCGAGCTCGCCCAGCGGCCCGACGAAATGCTCACCGCCACGAATGAAAGCGGGCCGCCCGGTTTCGAGGGCGGTGCCGATCCCGTTGGTGCCGGCGAATTCCTCAGCGTAGCTATAGCCGGGGGCAAGGCTCACCGAATCCAACGCCTTCATGAAGGCCCCTTCGGAGGCTGAGCGTTGGATGACTACACCATCGGCCGAGGTGAGGATGACTGACATCGCCTCGGTGGTCACGTCCTGCGTGGCCCCCTCTAGCACAGGCCCCGCGGCGTGAGCTAGTCGTGAGTCGGTATTCGGCTGCCGAACATAGGGCAAATCGAGCCGGTCGGGGTGAACCCGCATCGCCTGGGACCGACGCCAGGAGTCCAGCACGCTCGGGGCTAGGGTCTCCGCCTCCGCGGACCCCTCGCACAAGAACTGTTCCCTCACCCGGCGAACATCGGTTTGGACGTCGGCCCGCAAGCTCATCGACGCATGGACCTCGCTCCCCAACGCGCGGCGCCGCCCCCAATACAGGCGTCTCAGATTGAGACGCGCAACCCTGCTCAGATTGAGACGGCCAGTATACGCCCGCGGCGGTGTCATGGGTCACATCAGCAGATACACCGGACGGATCGGAAGAGAAACGGTGAGGCAGCAACGGCACAAAGCGTCGACCGCAACGACGGCTCGACTGTCAGGCGATCCGATGCCGGGCCATCTCAGCACGAGCCGCCCGGTGCGGCGCGACAACTACAACATCATCCAGCGGAAGGCATGGAGAAATGACTGTCTATCAGCTGACCGATCGCCTGCACGACGGCCGTACCGTACGCGTCCAAGCGGATGACATTGCGCCGACAGTGGCCTCATGGCTGGCCGAGTTGGGCGCGTGCAGTCCATTAGTAGATCTGCTCAGCCGGGCGGTGCGCGATGGTGAGCGGAATGCGACTGTATGGCTGACCGCCGCGGCATCGAATGGGCCGCCCACGTGCTGCTTCACGCGCCCCCGTTCTTCAAATCGCACCTACGTGCATCGACTAGCGTCGACAGCGTCGATCAGTCGGCATGTGGCGGTATCCTGGGGATCTTCCACAGCCCACTGCTAGGAAAAATACGTCTGGCGACACTGCGGTGAAGATGCGACTATCTGCATGCCATGGACCTGATCAACCGCCGCACTGAGTGCACCCTGCTGGACGGAGTTCTGCAGGCGGTGCGGTCTGGGGAGAGCCGAGTGCTGGTGCTGCATGGCGAGCCGGGGGTAGGCAAGTCGGCGCTGATGGACTATATAGCGAGCCGAGTGTCCGGCTGCCGACTGGTGCGCGCGGCGGGTGTCGAGTCCGAGATGGAGCTTGCATACGCAGCGCTGCACCAGCTGTGCGCACCGCTGCTGGATCGCCTCGACGATCTCCCGGCACCACAGCGCGATGCGCTGAGTACCGCGTTCGCCCTGAGCGCCGGGCCCACCCCGGACAGACTGTTGCTCGGGCTGGCGGTGTTGGGCCTAGTTTCCGCCGCCGCCGAGAATCAGCCCCTCGTCTGCATGATCGACGATCTGCAGTGGGTCGATCGTGCCTCGATGGAGGCACTGGCGTTTGTGGCCCGCCGGCTGGGCGCCGAAACGGTTGCCTTGATCATGGCGACGCGTACTGCCGACCCCGAATTCACCAAGTTACCGACGATGGAAGTCAGCGGTTTGCGCAATGGCGACGCCCGGGCGCTGCTGGACCTAGTGTGGACCGCGCCGCTGGATGAGCGGGTCCGCGATCAGTTTGTCGCCGAGACTCGCGGCAACCCGCTTGCGCTTCTGGAACTTCCCCGGGATCTGACCGACCACGAGCTGGCCGGCGGATTTGGGATGCCGAGTGCGTTAAGGCTTTCCGGGCGCATCGAGGAAAGCTTTCAGCATCGCCTTGCCAGTTTGCCCGAGCAGAGCCGCCGATTGCTACTCATCGCGGCCGCCGAGCCGACCGGTGATCCGGCACTGGTGGGGCGCGCGCCCCCACGCCTCGGAATCGGCGTCGACGCAGCGACACCCGTGATTTCCGACGGGCTGGCGGAGTTCGGCATCAGGGTGCGCTTTCGGCATCCGCTCGTCCGATCGGCGACATACCGATCTGCACCGGTTTTGGAAAGGCAGCTGGTACACCAAGCGTTGGCCGACGTGACGGATCCGGACACCGATCCCGACCGCCGTGCGTGGCACCGGGCCCATGCGGCCGAGGGACCACATGAGGACGTTGCCGCGGAGCTGGAGCGCTCAGCGGATCGGGCGCGGGCACGTGGCGGTCTGGCCGCGGCGGCCGCGTTTCTCGAGCGGGCCACCATGCTGACGCGCGCACCCGCGCAACGAGTGGACCGCGCGCTGGCCGCTGCGTCAGCCAAGGTCGATGCGGGTGCGTTCGACGTCGCACATGACCTGCTGGCGGTAGCCGAGGACGGGCCGTCAACCGATTTTCAGCATGCCCGCGCTGACCTCATCCGCGCCCAACTTGCATTCGTCACCGGCCGAGGCAGCGACGCCCCGCCGCTGCTGCTGAAGGCGGCTGAGCGGCTCGAGCCAATCGAGGCCGCTCTGTCTCGCACAACTTACCTGCACGCCCTGCAGGCCGCGGTATTCGCCGGCCGATTGGCAGTAGGCGCCGGGGTCGTAGAGGTCGCACACGCAGCGAAGACATCGCCGCGACCGTCGACTCCAACGCTCTCGGACCTTCTTCTCGACGGGTTCGTCGCGAACTTCACCGATGGTTATGCGGCCGGCCTGCCGGTCTTGGGCCGCGCTGTCAACGCGGCCCGCCGCGACGCGTCACATGAGGCGCAACAATTTCTGTGGCTGGCCGGTATTGCCGCCTTACACATCTGGGATGACGAAAGCTGGGACGCAATTTCGAAGCGCCACGTCGAGCTTGGCCGTTCGGCAGGCGCGCTGGCCGAGCTGCCGCTAGCACTGAGTTCTCGTGCGGTGATGCTCACCTTTGCCGGTGAACTCGCCGCCGCGAGAGCCCTCCATCAGGAATTGAAGACGGTGACGGAAGCGACCGGCGACAGCCTCGCAACCGACCCCGCCATGAGCCTGGCCGCGTTCTGCGGCAACCAGGTCGAGGCGTCGGCGTTGATCGAGGCCACCGCACGAGACGTCGTGCGACGCGGTGAAGGTATGTGGCTCAGCGTTGCCGAGTGGGTGGAGGCGATACTCAACAACGGCATTGGTAACCATCAGGCGGCACTGACCCCGGCCGTGCGCGCCGCCGAGCAACCTGATCTTGCCCTGTCGGCCTGGTCCACAATCGAACTTATCGAAGCCGCCGCGCGCGGTGGTGCGTCCGAAATAGCAACCGGCGCCGTCGCACGGCTCTGTGAAATGACAAGCGCCAGCGGCACTGATTGGGCGCTGGGCGTTGAAGCGCGTTCACGCGCGCTGATCAGTGACGCGGCCGACGCAGAGCCGCTATACCGCGATGCAATCGAGCGTCTTGGCCGTACCCGCATGCGCGTCGAACTGGCCCGGACGCATCTGCTCTACGGGGAATCGCTTCGCCGGGAGCGGCGTCTTGGTGATGCGCGGACGCAGCTCCACATTGCACACGACATGTTTGGCACGATGGGCATGGAAGCCTTCGCCGAGCGGGCCCGCCGCGAGCTTCTGGCCACCGGGGAGACCACCCGCAAGCGCACACCCGCCGCGACCGGCGCACAGCTGACGCCACAAGAAGAACAGATCGCGCGGTTAGCCGCAGAGGGGCTGACCAACCCGGAAATCGGCGCGCGGCTCTTCATCAGTGCCAAAACGGTCCAGTACCATCTGAGCAAGGTTTTCACCAAGCTCGGCGTCAGCTCACGCAGCCAGCTCCGCACAGCATCTCTCTAGTGTCGCTGTGCCACGCGCGAGTGCTTACCGTCGCATCCATCGCTCTGGTGAACGGCCTCACGCCGAACCACAAGTAATCGCATCTTCGCCGCGGATGTAGGTCGCTACGATTTTTGCTCGCTTTGGGGAGGCCCCGGCTCTGCCCAGTGAAAACGTGCATATCGTCAGGCGGTGGTGAATGGTGGGACTATTTGTGTGGGATGGAGCTGATCGACCGATTCACCGAGCGCGGCCTGCTGGACTCAGTGCTGCACGACGTCCGGTCGGGTAAAAGACGCGTACTGGTCCTTCATGGTGATCCTGGTGTTGGTAAGTCGGCGTTGATGGACTATGCGGCGCGGCAAGCCGGGGGCTGCCGAGTGGTCCACGCAGCCGGCGTCGAATCCGAGATGGAACTCGCCTACGCCGCACTGCACCAGCTGTGCATCCCGCTGCTGGATCGCCTCGACCACCTCCCTGCACCGCAGCGTGATGCACTGAGCATCGCATTCGGAATGAGCGCGGGCCAGGCTCCGGACCGGCTGGTGATCGGGCTGGCAGTGTTGAGCCTGTTTTCCGATGTCGCTGCGGACCGGCCCCTGGTCTGCTTGATCGACGACCTCCAGTGGCTCGACAATGCGTCGGCGCAGGTATTCGGATTTCTGGCCCGCCGACTGGTGGCCGAATCGGTGGCCTTGATCATGGCGACACGGGCCGTCAATCCAGAAATGTCCAAATTGCCAAGCTTGGAAGTCAGCGGACTGCGTGACACCGATGCACTGGCACTGCTAGATGTGGTGTTGACGGCGCCGCTGGATGAGCGGGTTCGCGATCAGTTCGTCGCTGAGACCCGGGGCAACCCGCTTGCGCTCTTGGAGCTTCCTCGCGGTCTCGCAGATGACGAGCTGGCCGGCGGTTTCGGGATGCCCAGTGCGCTAAGGCTTTCCGGTCGCATCGAAATAAGCTTTCAGCGCCGCATGGCCGCGTTGCCTGAGAAGACCAGACGACTGCTGCTGATCGCGGCAGCCGAGCCGACCGGTGACCCGATACTAATATGGCGAGCGGCCGCCCGGCTTGGCATTGGCACCGACGCCGCCGCACCCGCCGTCGAGGATGGGTTGGTCGACTTCGGCACCCGGGTGCGATTCCGACATCCGCTGGTGCGTTCGGCGATCTACCAGTCTGCGCCCATTCAACGCAAGCAGTCGGTGCACCGAGCCTTGGCTGAAGTGACTGATCCGGACACCGATCCCGACCGCCGCGCGTGGCATCGGGCCGAGGCGACCGGGGGACCGGACGAGGATGTCTCCGAAGAGCTCGAGCGCTCGGCTGACCGTGCCCGGGCACGCGGAGGACTCGCAGCTGCGGCTGCTTTTCTCGAACGCGCAACCATGCTGACGCTGGAACCTGCTCAACGGTCTGCGCGGGCGTTGGCCGCCGCGTCGGCAAAGGTGCAAGCGGGCGCCTTCGACGCAGCGGTGAATCTCCTCGCCCTGGCCGAGGGCGGGCCGCTCAGCGATTTCCAGCGTGCCCGCGCCGACCTGATCCGCGCGCAGCTGGCCTTCGTCACGAACCGCGGCAGCGATGCCCCGCCATTGCTGCTAAAGGCCGCCCAACGGCTCGAGCCAATCGATGGCGTTCTTTGCCGTACGACCTACCTGGAGGCGCTATCGGCGGCGATGTTCGCCGCCCGATTAGCCGTAGGTGGCGGGGTTCTCGAGATTGCGCGCACGGCCGAAGCGGCGCCGCGGCCAGCAACTCCGCGCCTGGCCGACCTGCTTCTCGATGGCTTTGCCGCATACTTCACCGGCGGATATGCGGCGGGTCTGCCAATTCTGCGACGTGCTGTCAAGGCTGCCCGCCGCAAAAACTCAGCCGACGACGAGCTGCGTTGGCTGTGGCTGGCCAGCCTCGCCGCATTGCACACCTGGGATGACGAGAGCTGGGATGTGCTCTCGGCACGTCACGTCGAGCATGCCCGTGCGGCGGGTGTCCTAACTGAACTGCCCCTCGCGCTGAGTTCACGGGCGTTGGTGCTGCTGTTCGCCGGCGAACTGGGTGCCGCCGAAGCCCTGGTTCAAGAGGCCCAGATGGTCACAGAGGCAACGGGCGACAGCGTCACCCCTTATGGCGCTTTGGTACTCGCTGCTCTTCGCGGCGACCAACCCTTGGTGTCCGAACTCACCGAAGCCATCACAAGGGATGCAATGTCGAGAGGGGAAGGCGTCGGAATAACCGTCGCCGAGTGGGCCAATGCGATGCTGAACAACAGCACAGCTAACTACGCCAAGGCGATGATCACCGCGCAGAGCGCCGCCGGACACGACACAGACATCGGCGTGTCGGCTTGGGGAACGGTCGAGCTCATCATTGCGGCGGTCCGCGGCACCATGATGGACACCGCGGCGCGGGCCCTTTCCCAGCTTGGCGAGATGACTAGTGCCAGTGGCGGGGATTGGGCGCTGGGCATCGAGGCGCGTTCTCGCGCGCTGCTCAGTGATGGAGCCCAAGCTGAGCGGTTGTACCGCGAGGCGATCGAGCGCCTTGACCGTACGTGCGTGCGCACTGAACTCGCCCGCGCCCGTCTGCTCTATGGAGAATGGCTGCGCCGAGAGCGCCGTCGCATCGATGCGCGGGCACAGCTGCGCACCGCGCATGAGATGTTCGACGCGATGGGCATGGAGGCATTCGCCGCGCGGGCCCGGCGTGAGCTGCTGGCCACCGGTGAGACGGCTCGGACACGCACAGCCGGCACGACCGGCCCGCAGCTCACGCCGCAGGAAGCCCAGATCGCGCGGTTGGCCCGCGACGGCCTGACCAACCCGGAGATCGGCGCGCGCCTTTTCATCAGCGCCAAGACAGTCCAGTATCATCTGAGCAAAGTTTTCACCAAGCTCGGCATCAGCTCGCGCAGCCAGCTTCATTAGACCTTGCCGAGCGACATAGGTGTGCATGGAGGCGCAAGCTAACGGCGATCCTCTCCGCGCGGCTGCATGCACTCGCCGAAATAGTCTGGGGTGCTGTCCTTTTCGATATTGGAATTGCCTTCCGGCAGAACTTCCCCGGCGATCAGCATCAAGACGCTGAACCGCTGTCAGATCCGAACACGGTCATATCGATCGGATCAAGCTAGCGCAGAACCGGCGGGTCATCCCCGAAGGGTTCACCATCGATGACTTCATCGTTGACCACGCCGGCCGCACCGCGACCTGCCCCAACGGGCTGATCCGCCCGATCAGCCGGGCCGGATGGGCCACCTTCGGCGCGGCCTGCGCGACCTGTCCAATGCAGGCCCGCTGCACTCGCAGCCGTGACGACAAAACCCTTCGGGGGTCAGCCCCACGTCGCCCGGCTACGCGCGGTCCCGGAATGCCGCCCGCGACCCGCAATGGCTGGCCGAATACCCGCCAGCACGGGCGATCTACCACCAACCGACGCAACGCTTACCGACGGCGGGGCGACCTCCATGTCGACCGCAAGGTCTGACTTCAACTCGCGCCAACGAGCGCCTTGAGGCGCCCGGCCCCAAAACCCACTAATTCAGGACATTTCTAGCCAGTCTGGCGGACGGCGACCACTGCCTAGTCAGCATGCTGGGTGCGCCGACTAGGCATCGGCCGATGCGAACGCGGAACATCCTGAGGCACCCTTTGCTCATTGACGCAATCCTTGCTCGAGACGGGGCATGAGGAATTGAGAAAACGATGATCAACACAGTTTTGGGAATGTTGACGATGTTGCCGGTGGTGTTCGGCGTCGGTGGGTACGTGTTGGTGAACCGACGACCATGAGTACGCGAAGAGACGACGGGCCGCCCGCCGACGGCCGCACGGCGTCTCACTTTGAGACGCGCATTCACCTCATGTTGAGACGCTCACCATTCGCGCGCCGCGGTGTCATGAGTTGCAGGAGTCTTTGCGTCGACGGGAAAAGAGGAGAAATACGGTGAGCGGGCACAGCGTGAGCGTGGCTCACGACAAGATCATGCGGTCGATGGCGCTGGGGCCCGCCAGCTCGAACGGGCACCGACGACGTGCGCCTGAGGTCATCACGGGAAACGCATCTGATTCAATAGGATCACCGCGATTGCCGGACAGAACGAGCCAGCCCGACCCCGCAGAGAACAACTGGGATGCCGACACGCCAGCGCCCAGCGACGGCGCGTCAACGCCGAATTTTCCGGCCCAGCTGCTCGGTTCAAGGGATTCCCGGAGTTCGGACATGACCGGCTCAGTTGGACGAAGCGACAACGGCGTCGGAGAAGCCGCTGCGCGAGCCGTGCTGCTCGCCACTAAGCTGCACGCTCCGGCAATCGGGGCCCAGCTTCTTCACCGGAACACCCTCCTTGACGTACTGTCCGCGGGGCGTCACCGCAAGCTGACCGTTTTGAGTGCGCCGGCGGGCTGGGGCAAGACGACAGTACTGGCGCAGTGGGCCGTGGCCGCGGACGAGGACCAGCGGTTTGGCTGGCTGTCACTTGATTCCTCCGACAACGACCCCGTGTGGTTTTGGATGTACGTGGTCGCCGCGCTGCAAAAGGTCAGTCCCGGGGTGGGGATCCGCGCGGTCCAACTCCTCGCGATGGGCGCCGACCCGGTGCAGGTCGTACTGCCTACCCTGCTGAATGATCTGGACACGATCCCTAGCCCGATGGTGCTCATTCTGGATGACTACCACCTGGTCATCAATCGAGCGGTTCATGAGCAGCTGGGATTTTTCATCAGCCGGTTGCCGGCGGACCTTCACTTGGTGTTAGCCACCCGATCGGATCCATTGCTGCCGTTGGCGCGGCTGAGGGCCAGCGGAGACCTTGCCGAGGTGCGAACCGACGATCTCCGTTTCGGGGCCAGTGAGGCAGAGCATCTGCTGAACAATGTCCTCGGGTTGGACTTGGCCTACGCGGATATTCAACTGCTGCACCGACGTACCGAAGGTTGGGCTGCGGGCCTCTACCTTGCCGCCCTCTCGCTTGCCGGGCGTGCCGACACCGCGGCGTTCATCAGGACATTCGCGGGCGACAACCGTCATATCGTCGACTACTTAATGGCCGAAGTGCTCGAAGGTCAGCCACCGGACCTGCGCAGCTTTATGCTACGTACCTCGGTCTTGGGACGACTCAGCGGTGCGCTGTGCGACGCGATGCTGCAAACGTCCGGCTCGGCCTCGATCTTGGAGAAGATCGAGCGCGAAAACCTGTTTGTGGTGCCACTGGACACATCGCGCCACTGGTATCGCTACCACCAGTTGTTCGGAGAGTTGCTGCGCACCGAGCTGCTTCGCAGCGAGCCCGATCTCGTCGCCGATCTGCACCGACGAGCCGCAACCTGGTTCGAGACCGAGGGCCTCATCGATGAGGCGGTCCGCCACCTGGTCGCTGGCGGTGACATCGCTCGCAGTGCTGATCTGATCGCCGCAGACTGGGTCGACGAATTCAACGGCGGCGGCGTGTCGACCGTCTCGGGCTTGCTTGATCTGCTTCCCGAGGAGACCGTTTTTCAAGATCCGCGGCTGAGCGTGGCTCGCGCCTGGATCGCCTTAAGCGTTGGTCAACTCGATGACGCCGCCATGTGGATCGAGGCAGTCGAGACCCAATCCCCGTCCGACACCGCAGATGGTGGCGCCATCGGTGCTCAACTCGTCGTGTTGCGCGCGGTTCACGCGTTCAAGGCGGCTGAAGTCGACGCGGCGCTTGAGATGGCTCGCCGGGCGATCACTCTCGATCTCGGCGAAGCGCCGCCGGGCCAATCGAGCGCCTACTGCATCTACGGATCCGCGCTGTACTTTTCGGACAGCACCCGCGAGGCGCAAGCCGCCTTCCGGCAGGCTGTCAAGCTGGCCGAGAAGGTGGGCGATCGTCGTGCCCGCATCTACGCGTTGGGCCATCTGGCGCTGATTTCGTTCGAACATGGCCAGCTCGCAGACGCCGAACGTCAGATCCGGCGGGCTTCCCGCAGCTCCCGCGACCTGGCGGATGCGGAACACCTTGTCGACGTGATGGTGTCGCTCGCCACAACCGAACTACTCCGCATGCGCGGTGATATGACTGCAGCGTTGGCCGCCGCTGACATGGCCGTCATGTCCGCACGCCAAGGAGGAGCAATCCTCGAGGTGGCCAAGGCGCTGTCGGTCCGAGCGGAGATCGTCGAGCAGCTCGGCGATCACGAGACCGCCAAGGCCATCCTGGACGAGGTCGGCACCCTACTGCGCGACCGCGCCAACCCTGGCATCGCCTCGAAGCGGCCCGCTTCGGCCGTGCGGAGCGCAGGCGCCGCGGTGACTTCGCGCCATCAGGGGAGCGCAATTACCGAGGAGCTGACCCCCAAGGAGCTTGAGGTTCTTCGCCTGCTCGCCACCCGGTTATCGCGACGTGAGATCGGCGCGCGGCTGTACGTCTCGCTCAATACCGTGAAGACCCACCAGCGCGCCGTGTACCGCAAGCTCGCTGTTGAGCACCGCGGCGCGGCGGTTAGCCGGGCGCGAGAACTCGGCTTGTTGTAACGCGCCTTCTCGCCTCGCTAGTGATGGCCGGTCACCAATAGTCGTGTCAGAACGCTTCCCCGTTAATAACCTGGGCGAGCAGACGTTTCGGGTTATGACGCGGCCGCCGCGGAGCCCGGGAGGGAAACCCTGACGTGCGGACGCGCTTTGAGACCAAGCGAGTCATGGTTATCGCGAGATGCCGCCAGATCGACCCGCCATCGTCGAAGAAGCTGTGCCCCAGATCCGTTCCTCGTCGGCATCTCACCCGGGTGAATTGCGCGCACGGACGAGGACAGCTCACCCACCGTGCAGAGATAGTGGTCGTTGATCTGAGCCGTGGCCGCAAATCGTTTGGACCAACATGCCGACCAACGGCGCCGCCAACGAAGGCGGTTCAAGCTCGGCAGCGGCCACGCGGTGTAACGACACATCCAGAACGGGAGACAGCATGTCACAGAGTGAGGCCACCACCACGTTGGCCGATGGTCCGGGAAAGCTTCGAACGACCCGCATCGCGCCCCTGATCGCACGGTATGGTCTGGTCATAGTCCTGGCCTGGTTCGGCGCCATGAAGTTCACTTCCTATGAAGCCCAGGGTATTTCACATTGGGTGGCCAATAGCCCATTCTTGAGTTGGTTCTACAACGTCATATCCATCGACGCCTTTGGTCGATTGAACGGATCAATAGAATTGATGACCGCAGCACTGCTGGCCGTCAAGCCGTGGTTCCCGAAGGCTTCCGTCGTGGGCGGCATATTCGCTTCGCTGTTCTTCGTGACCACGCTGAGTTTCATGGTCACGACCCCCGGCGTCGGCGAGGCGTCTGCTGGTGGCTTTCCCGTTTTGTCCGCCGACGGGGAATTCTTGATGAAGGACATTGCGCTGATCGGCCTGGCGCTGTGGCTGCTCGCGGACGCGATCGACGCAACGCGCCGACAGGCGACGCTGGCCAAACGGACTGCCACATTTCGCTGATGAAGTCGCGTGAGACTAGGGAGACGTGGTGGAGATGGCGTCTCCCACCCTGCTAGATGTGTCCCGTTGGCAGTTCGTCATCACGATCGTCTTCCACATGACCTTCCCCGCCATCACGGTCGGTTTGTCGGTTTTCTTGACGGTCGTTTATGGTCTGCACCTTCGCACCGGGAAGGCGGTTTATCTGCAGATCTTTCGATTCTGGAAGCGGATATTCGCGGTTGGGTTTGGGTTGGGGGTGGTCAGCGGAACCGTGATCACGTTCGAGTTGGGTTTGAACTGGGGGCGTTTCGCCAGCGCCACCGGGCCCATCTTGGGGCCGATCATCGGCATGGAGGTGGTGACCGCGTTCTTCGTCGAAGCCGCGTTCATCGGCGTGATGCTTTACGGCGACGGGCGAGTCAAACCGCGGACGATGTTGCTGTCGTGCGGCATGGTTGCACTGGGCACGGTGTTGTCGACCCTTTGGATCCTGGCCGCCAATTCCTGGATGCAGACCCCGGCCGGTTATCGCAGGGACCACGGTCGGTTCGTGCCCGACAACTGGTGGTCGATCATCTTCAACCCGTCGTTCTCACTCCGCTTTCCGCACATGTTGTTGGCCGTAATCATCTCGGCCGCACTGTTTGTTGGGGGGATCGCAGCCTATTACCTCGTCCGCAGGCGACACGACCAGTTCGCTCGGCGCACGTTTTCCATCGCGCTGGGAGTTCTTGCGCTGCTCATCCCCGTCCAGTTCTTCTATGGCGACAAGGTCAGCTTCATGGATGCCGACTACCAGTTGCCGAAATTCGCTGCGTTCGAGGGCGATTGGGACTCGACCAACACCGGCTACAACCTCGTCGTGATTCCTGACCAACCGCATCAGCGCAACCGGTTGCAGATCAGCGTCCCGAAGATGGGCAGCGTAATCAGCGGTGACCTGTCAGGCCACACACCGTTGCCCGGCCAACACCAGATTCCCCGGGATCGACAGCCCAATAGCTGGTCGGTGTTCTGGGGATTCCGGGTGATGTTCTACGCCGCCACGGTCATGCTGTTCGCCGCGGTCACCAGTGTCGTACTGCGACTGCGAGGCCGGCTGTTCGTGGCGCGCTGGTTTCACCGGTTGATGCTGTGGCTGACACCTTTGGGTGTCGTTGCGATCATCGGTGGCTGGGTGACGGCCGAAACGGGGCGCCAGCCCTACCTCGTGTACGGGATGCTGCGCACCGACCAGGGCGTCTCCCTTGTCGCATCACCCACGGTCCTCGCCTCGTTCTTCTCCTTCCTGGTCCTGTATCTGGCGCTGTTCGGAACCTGGATCGCCTATGTGGTGCGGACCGTGCGGCGAGGCCCTGACCCGCGTGACCTGGAGACCGGGCCGCCAGGTTCAACGTCCGACGCCGACGTGGTTGGCGCCATGGAGGCATGATGGCCGTGACGATTTGGTTCTGCTTGGTGCTCGTGATCTGCCTGGGCATGTACGTGGTGCTGGATGGATACGACCTCGGCGTCGGGATGCTGACCCTCACCGAACGGGATGTCATCACCCGCCGCCAGCTGATCGAGGTGGTCGCGACCGCATGGGATGGCAACGAGACGTGGCTGATCCTATTCGGGGTAACGCTTTTCGGGGGGCTACCGATCGCGTACGGCGCCGCGTTGCCCGCGCTCTATGTGCCGATCGTCGTGATGTTGCTGGCGCTGGTGTTCCGCGGCGCGGCAATCGAAAGGGTGTCCAGCACGGTCGGCGTGCCCCGAGGATGGGGCTTGGCGTTCGGCGTGGGATCGCTGATCGCAGCGTTCGCACAAGGCGTAACAATCGGCGGGGCACTTAGCGGGATCGCCGTCACCAATGGCCAATTCTCTGGCGGCGCTTTCGATTTCATAACAAGCTATGCCTTGCTGACGGGTGTCACCACGGTCGCGATGTACGGCGCCGCCGGCGCCGCGTACATCCACCTGAAGACCACCGGCGCCTTGCGGGCACGTGCTGCATCGTTGGGCCGTCTGCTTACCCTGGCCACCGGTGTTCTCACACTCGCCTGCGCGGCGCTGCTGGTGCCATTGACACCGGTGCGCATCGGTGCGGCGGGTAGGGCGACGACAGTGCTCGCAGTTATCGCAGCGATTGCGGCGCTGGCGGTTCTCGCCGCATCGCTGTGGGCGTTCGGCCGTCGCCCTGACAAGCGTCCGATGATGGCGATCGTCGCAGCCGAAGCATTCGGTCTGGTGGCACTGGCATTGCTGTACTACCCGACCGTTCTGCCACCCAGCCTCACTGTGGATCAAGCCAAGGCGCCAGCAGGCACACTGAACGTCCTGATGATCGGGTTGATCCTCAGTCTTCCGGTATTGCTGTTTTTCAGCTGGTACGCGCACCGTGTCTTCCGAGGGAAGTACCGCGAAGCGCCGGCCACTGCGGTCCCGGCCGGATCGGGCCGCGTGGCCTCGACGGCGGCCTACAGCCCTTCTCAACCCCGACGGCATCGCAGCCAGCGACCGAGAACGCTGCGCTGGGCCGCAAACCTGATGTGGATCGTTGCCGGGACCCTGATTGCCGCAGTCAGCGTCGGGGTCTTTGCCAAAACCCCAACCGGCGAGGTCATAACCCTCGTCGCGCTGGTGTTGATCGTCATCGGCGGATCCGCGGTGTGGTTGCGCGACGAGTTGCGGCACGCGGATGCCGAATAACGACGCCGTTACTAAAACCCGCCAGGATCAACGCATTCGACTGCACCGACTGGCTGCGCCGGGCCACGCCGACTTTCACCGGGCCGCCCTCGCCAAAGCGGTGACATCGGCACTCTTGGTGGCACAATGGGCAACTTTTGTCGCCGTCGCCGCTGCGGCATACCGTGGCGACGGACGAGGCGGGTTATGGGCTGGCGCGGCACTTTTTGTCGGCGTCGCCGTCGCCCGGGTCGCATCCGACACCTCGGCGC
>Ga0335069_10007612_pt1 | contig 15605 bp, 10 predicted proteins | sample Lox_Sample_11_FD_206714 | JGI IMG/M metagenome (GOLD analysis project Ga0335069, IMG submission 206714) | Soil microbial communities from Loxahatchee National Wildlife Refuge, Florida, United States - Lox_Sample_1.1 | ecosystem: Environmental > Terrestrial > Soil > Wetlands | place: USA... | reverse complement strand
GCACCAAAAATCTTGAACCCGCCTCCCATCAGCGCGATCAGAACTAAGACCGCCCCAAATGCAAATGCACCGATCGTGAGGCTGGAAGGCACTCGAAGCTCCTAACGAGTTAGACTATTTGATCTCGGACCCGAACATCAACAGCGGAACGTATTGCACTCCGAAGCTGGGCGTGCTCTGCCTTGGGTTCACATTCTATTCCACTGCAGAAGCGTTACAGACTTATCGAAATCCAACACGAAGGCCTGATGAAGACGAATAAGGACATCCGTAGCTACCTTCTCTTTGTACTCACTGCAACACGTTGTCTTGACGGCAAAACCGCAGAACGCCTGAACTTCAATAGGCGTTTCCATAGAGATCCCGATATTGGCCTTTCTGAATCAAGTCAGCAATTGGTGCCGAACACTAGCGATAATCGCGCGCGAGGGCGCGTGTTTGGATCAGAAGTTCCACTGCTCTCTGGTCGACCGGAGAAATGGGCTACTCTATTGGAGATTAGCTGCTCGGAGAGAGATTCTCTAGTGGAAGATTTATGCGGAAATAGCCCGTAAATCGGGGAGATCTGCGACATCTAAGTTATTGATTATAAACAGCTTGACTGGATGGCGGTGGTTGGAGTCTGCAGCGAACCGTTCTCCGGGTCAATTCCCTGCAAACAGGGAAATTTACAGGGAAAACCGCGAGTTTGGCCGTAAGATTCGACAACTGAGTCGCACTATAGCACTGAATCAAGGGCGGTTCTGATCATCCGATTGCCATTGATCTGATGAACCGAACAGGGAATCCTCACATCGGATCAGGGACTCGCTGTATCCAGATCAGGAGCGCTCAACGATGTAGAGAATGCCTCCTTTCGCTTGTCCGCCTTGAGATTTCGCGTTGCTCACGGCACTATTTGCGGGATGGCGTAAGCCTGCATTAACGCAATTAGCCCCAAAAGCCCGGCAAACAAGACGCTATGCCAGAAAGTGCTCTGCAGCACTTTTCCCTCCTGGCCGATGAGGCCAACCGTCGTGACGCCCACTGCGATGTTTTGCGGTGAAATCATCTTTCCTGCCACCGCTCCGGATGAATTGGTGGCCGCCAGTAGCAACGGGTTTAGGTGCAACTGGTGGGCCGCAGCTACCTGCAAATTCCCGAACAGCAGATTGGCTGCCGTGTCGCTGCCGCTCAGGAAGCACGCCACCCAGCCGAGATAACTGCTAACCAGCGGAAAGACCCCGCCGACGCGCGCGACGGCAGCTCCCAACGTATACGCCATGCCGGAGTAGTTGTAGAGATAGGCCAATCCCACAATGAAGAGAACGGTTAGGCCCGGTACCCGCAACTGCCGGAGTGTCCGGCCACCCGCTTCCACGAAGGACCTCGGGCGAACCCGGAACCAGACCGCCACAATAATCGTTGCCGCCAGAACGCCAGTTCCAGTGGCTAACGGCTGAAACGAGAAGATGGCCGTGTAAGGTTTCTGATAAAGCGTAATAAAGACCCCATTGTGCAGCATGGGAATTCGCATCAGGATCTGGCCCAACGCAGACACCTTGAATAGCGACCAGGCAACCATGACAAGGGCGAGGATGGCCCAGGGCGCCCATGCCGACAGCGCCGGACCGCTGAAGAGTCTGTCTTCAGGAACTGCAGAAGAGGGATGTGATTCCGCAAACCTACCCTCTTTCCCCGGCTTCCACACTTGAAGAAATACAACCAGAACGACAATCGAGACCAGGGAGCTGAGAATATCGGTGGCGTATGGTCCCCAGAAATTCGAGACAAGGAACTGCACGCCTGCGAAGCTCACCCCCGTCACAAGCGCTGGGGGCCAACTGCGGCGAAGTCCCCTTGGGCCGGCAACCACCAATGCGAGATACATGGGCAGAATCAGGCTAAGAAAGGGAAGCTGTCTCCCGACCATCGCCGACAGCTTCAGCACATCCATGCCGGTCACGCCCGCCAAGGCAACAATTGGAATCCCGACGGCGCCGAAGGCAACCGGCGCAGTATTGGCGAGCAATGCAATCACCACTGCCTTACGCGCTTCGAGCCCCAGTCCGACGAGTAGAAATGCCGTTACTGCAATCGGCGACCCAAACCCCGCGCTCCCCTCGAGCAGCGCCCCGAAGCAGAATGCCACTAGGATCGCCTGGACGCAGGCGTCAGACGAGGCATGGCGCTGAACCCACTGGCGCAGATTGTCAAATGATCCGGTCAATACCGTGAGGTTGTAGAGCCACAACGCACAAAGAACAAGCCACAGAATGGACCACGTGGCATAGGCAAATCCGTACAACACACTCCAGGACGCGAGCGCCATCGGCATGCGCCAGACTGCGGCAGCCAGAATGGCTGCAGTTCCCAAGCCACAGGCCGAGGCGACGAGGCCACTCTTGCGCAGCCCCCCCATCAGCACCAGCACCACGATCAGCGGAATTGTGGCGACGGTCGCGGAGAGCACGATCGAGTGAAGTGGATCTAGCGGCTGGGGCCACGGAGGAACATGGGACGAGAAAGCGATTGTCATCGGCTCCTTGTGCTGCCTAGTTAATAACTTCTACCGGTTTGGAAATGGTGGCACATGACGCTCAATATGTGCGATTAATACTAGTGTTACCTGTCCCGCGAAACTCCTGAAGCAGAAGATTATTGGGCCCCCGAGAGATTCTGAAAGCTAGCGATCGCTTCTGCAGGATCTTCGGGGATCATGAATTCGGGGCTTCAGAATCGATTCCCGCTCTTCGGCAGGTTAAGCGAGCCTGGCTGGTTGGTTCATAGGTCTTGAGCGGGGTCGAGGACTAAATGAACCCGAGAAGCTCGAGCGTCGGGTTCCCATTCCCAAGGGACTTCAACGTGCGAGCGGTTCAGCTCCGTCAATGACCCAACACCCAGCAGCTTAAGTGTGCGAATAACATCTCCACGCAGGATTTCAATAGCGCGGACCACTCCCGCCTCACCAGCGGCTGCCAGTCCATACGCATAAGCCCGGCCTAGCAGCACCGCCTTCGCTCCCAAACACAATGCTTTCACCACGTCGCTGCCGCGGCGAATGCCCCCATCGAATAGGACTTCAATTTGTCCGTTCACAGCTCGGGCGATCTCCGGTAGCACGCGTAGCGTCGGCAAGACGCAATCCAGCTGTCGTCCACCGTGGTTGGAGACCACAATCCCCTCAGCGCCTGTGTCGATCGCGCGCAGTGCATCGTCACTGGTCATGACGCCTTTGATCACGATTGGGCCACCCCAAACCTCGCGAATCCAGCGCAGGTCCTTCCAGGTCACCACAGCCTGCTCAAGCGCCACGCTAATGTCTGCATATTCCATTGGCCCGGTCGGTAGCACAATGTTTGGAAACTGCATTAACCCGCCATCGGCGAAGTAGGAAAGCAACCAGCGAGGATGTGTCACAAATTGCGACAAAAATGGCCCTACCGATGACGCGTTGCGCGCCAGTAGCTGTTTGATGTTGTTGCGGAAATCGCGCTCGCGCATTCCGGAAACCGGTGTATCAATGGTGACGAACAACGCATGAATTCCTGCGTTACGGCAGCGCTCAATTGTTTTTTCGGCGACCGCCCGCCCACCGACAAGATAAAGTTGGTAGCACATCGGGCCACGAGTTGCGGCCTTGGAATCTTCCAGCCGGTGCCCCGAGAGCGTGGATTGAATATAGGCTGTGCCAGCCTCCCCGGCAGCGTGTGCAGCCGCCATTTCGCCTCCGGGATGAAACAAGCGGCTGCTGCCTACTGGCCCGAGCAGGAAGGGCAGCTCAAGATCCATGCCAAGCACGCGCACGCGCACGTCGCATTCCGGGAAGGCCACCGCCCCCTTTGGACGGAACAAGACCCTGTCGTAGACCCGGCAAGCCTCTCCCAGGGTAACCTCGGCATCGGCACCGCCATCGAGATAATCAAATACGACTCGCGGAATTCGGCGCTCGGCAATCTGCCGCAGGTCCGAAATGTTTAGCACGCTTGGAAACGCGACTCTTCTTCGCTCAGATCTGGTGATCGGTTTTGGCATGCATCAGCTCCCAAAATATCTGTCGCGCGCGCGAAGCTGTCGGTGGAAGAGCCGTGTGTTCAGCCGTAAGAACTATTCTGATGCAACAAACTACGTTCTCGACGACCAGTCGGTCAAACCCCAGCAGTTCACGGCCACCTTGAAATTCGAGATTAGGGTGCTGAAGCCAAGAACGGGTGTGTGTGCTTTCATGCGCTCCCTCCTGAACGAACTCATCAGCTGTTTTTCAGTCTTTCTCTGGCGGACTGCATATAGCGGAAGTGGAAGGGGACAGATTCGATCGAGTCTCATTGTGGGCATTATCCTCTGGTGATTCGAGTCCAGCAAATATGAACCGGGCGTGGAAACCGAATACGTCTAGCTGTCCCAGGTTTAGACCGACTATATTTATCGTCTCGAAGTGATTCTGAGGGCAGGTTCCGAAATTCGGCGAGATCTGAGCGAAAGATGCATCGATCAGGTGCTAGGTCATTGCTGGGCATCCGACCTGAAGACCCCTGGCATTTATGAAAGGTGACGGGTATGGTTGTGGCGCGGCACTTCCAGATTCGCAGTTTCTTGGTCTTCTGGCTCTTCATGCTGAGCGCCATAGCGTTCCTTGATCGCACGAACATCTCCATCGCCGGAACGGCAATCCGTGACGAGCTGGAGATTAACAATCTCCAACTGGGATGGATCTTCAGTTCATTTCTGCTGGGGTATGCAGCCTTCCAGGTCGTTGGCGGGTGGATGGCGTGCAGGTATGGCCCGCGCCGTGTGCTCGCGGCTGGCGTGCTGTGGTGGGGAGTGTTTTCCGCGCTTACGACCGTCGCAAGCCCTCGGGTGGCGCATGCACTGCTGACCCTGATTTTGATTCGCTTTTCGCTCGGTGCTGGTGAAGCTGTGGTTTATCCGGCGTCCAACCAGTTTGTGGCGCATTGGATTCCTGTGGCCGAGAGAGGTAGGGCGAACGGCTGGATATTTGCCGGTGTGGGAGCTGGAGCTGGGCTTAGTATTCCAGCCCTCACATGGATTATCAGCCGCTATGGGTGGCGTGCTTCCTTTTGGTTTAGCGCGCTGGTTGGAATTCTGGTGGGAATCGTGTGGTATGCCATGGCCCGTGATTTGCCAGAACAGCACCCGCTCGTCTCAGAGGATGAACTGAACAAGATACGGGCCACACGATCCATCGAGGGAATTCGCTCGGGTAGGCTGCTCTCGTGGCGCGCCGCGCTCTGCAACCTCAACGTCGTGGCGCTGACACTAAGTTATTTCACCTTTGGATATGTAGCCTGGATATTCTTCAGCTGGTTTTTCATCTACATGGCGCAAGTGCGTGGTCTCAACCTCAAAGCCAATGCATTCATTTCGATGATTCCGTTCCTTGCCATGACTGTATGTTGCCTCTCGGGCGGAATCTTTAGCGATTGGTTTACAGGGAAGTTTGGATTGCGCCGCGGACGCTGCGGCATTGCGGTCGTGTCCCTTGTACTCACCGCTGTGTTTCTAATCGTGGGTTCCCATGCGCGCAGTCCCTATGCTGCGAGCATCATCCTCGCAGGAGGAGCCGGGGCTTTGTATCTTTCGCAAAGTTCTTTCTGGGCGGTAAGTGCGGATATCTCCGGTGAGCGCTCGGGGGTGGTTTCTGGCGTGATGAATATGGGATGCCAGATTGGCGGAGCTGTGACTGCTTCGCTAACGCCTTATTTGGCCAGCCGGTATGGCTGGAACGCCGCCTTTATTTTTGCGGCTCTGCTTTCGATTGCGGGCGGTGCTCTATGGCTGTTCGTCGATCCCAGCCGTTCGCACCGCCAAGAGTCTACGCTCAATCCTCGCGGGGAAGTCGCTTCGCTTGTTCGCCGATAAAATCGAACGCAAACTCCAAAAAATCAGGAGCATACTACTTGTGAGAACTGTGGAGGTCAGCCTGAGATGAAGTCGAATTATTCGCGAAGACACTTTCTCGGCGCCATGGGCATGGCAGCAGGCGCAGCCATTGCACGCCCTACAATCGCGTCAGCCCTGCAAGCGCCGGCAAGTCGTGTTGCAATTGGTCAATGTCAGGAATATGACCGGCAAGTTGTTGAAATACTCTCGACCATGTTCGACCAACTCGGTGGGTTGGAAGGGCTCGTGCGCGAGAAGACCGTTGCCATCAAGCTCAACATGACCGGCCCAACGAACGACAAACTGAACTCCATGCCGAATCAAATGACGCACTGGGTGCACCCACAGGTCATTGGAGCCCTGGTTTCGCTGCTGGGCAAAGCAGGTGCACGGCGTATCCGGCTGCTTGAAAGTGCGCCGGTGGGTGTGAAGCCGTTGGAGGAATTCATGCTTGCCGCCGGCTGGAGTCCGCGGGACTTTGCGAGTGCGGCTACGCGGGTGGAATTCGAGAACACCAACTTCCTTGGAAGTGGAAAAACCTATGCGCGCTTCATGGTTCCGGGTGGAGGCCTGATGTACTCGGGCTACGATCTGAACCATTCCTACAAGGACACTGATGTCTTTGTCTCTCTTGCCAAGTTGAAAGAACACCGCACGGCAGGAGTAACCCTCTCGATGAAGAACTGTTTCGGCATCACGCCTTGCACCATCTATAGCCGCGAAGCTCCCGAGGACGAGCCGAGCATTGTCCCGGTCGGATATCGCGAGCCGATGCATTCGGGTTCTCGAGTGCCCCCCAAGAGTGCGCCGCAGCCGGTGATTGAATCGAAAGATCCGAGCTATCGCGTGCCGCGCATCACGGCGGATCTGGTGGCGGCCAGACCAATACATCTGGCGGTCATCGACGGCATCTACACCATGACGGGCGGAGAGCTGCCGAATCAGCAGCGTGGGTGGATCCATAATCCGGTGCATCCGGGGCTGCTGATCGCAGGCATGAACTGTGTCTCGACCGACGCCGTTGCGATGGCGACGATGGGATTCGATCCGATAGCTGATCGCGGCACCGCTCCTTTTGAGAAGTGCGATAGCGCCTTGCGGCTGGCTGAGCATCTAGGCGTAGGTTCGCGTGACCTCAGCCGCATTGAGGTTGTGGGTACGCCGATTTCCAAGGCCCGTTTTCGCTTTCCTCCGCTTTCGCAGCTGACTACCTAGAGGTGCGACCGACTGAACATGCGATCTTCCGGAATTGAGTTACGAAGCGATTCACCACCGCCGGTCGTTCCGCTATTTCCTTGAGTGAAACGTCCGGTCTCCCATTTCAATAGCCCCGAATTCCGTCGAAGATTGCTGCCGTTTGTCTGGCAAAGACTTCCCATTATTGGGAAAGACTCTGCGGGACGCGCCTGGGCGTGTTCGGGAGGTAGAATTGCGTTTCTGTGATCGACTGAAAAACCATCCACGATGGACGGAGAGGAGCGTTGGGATGCCGATTGAACGGCGTGGATTCCTGAGGACTTTCGCAGGGTTGGGCGGCTTTGCGCTGGCTCCGCGCCTTGCAGAGGCAGAAGCACAAGTTGCGCGAGCAACGCGGGGAATGCCGGCGCCGCGCATCAAAGATATCAGCGTGATTGAATGTGAGCCGAATGGCGTACGCCTTACCGTGGTCAAGATCACTACGGATCAAGACGGACTCTATGGCTACGGCTGTGCAACATTCACGCAGCGTGCAGACCTGGTGAAGCCGGCGGTTGAGAAATATCTTAAGCCGTTTTTGTTGGGCAAGGCGGCCGACCGCATCGAAGACATTTGGCAATCCTGCTACGACAGTTCGTACTGGAAAAACGGCCCGGTACTGAACAACGCGATCAGTGGTATCGATCAGGCGCTGTGGGACATCAAAGGACGCCAGGCAGGGATGCCGGTTTACCAGCTCTCCGGAGGCAAGTGCCGCGAAGCAGCCGACACATACGCCCACGCAAGCGGCGCTGAGTTTGAGGAAGTTGTCGAGATTGCGAAAAAGTATATGGAACAGGGCTGGCGTCATGTGCGTGTGCAGGTTGGGCTGCCGGGCATGGCGGGTTATGGCTCGCAGCACAAGGAAGAAGGACGGCCGAAGGCGCTCCATGACAAGCCTCTGTTTGACCCGGCGGCACAAAGCCGGCGCGCCCTAAAGCTACTGGAAATATGCCGTCGCGAACTGGGAGACGAAGTTGAATTGCTGCACGATATGCATGAGCGCTTGACTCCGAATGAGGCGGTGCAATTCTGCAAGCAGGCAGAGAAGTTCCGCTTGTTCTTTCTCGAAGATCCGCTTTCTCCCGAGGACATTGGATACTTCCGGCAGATCCGCCAGAACTGCGCAACGCCGATCGCGATGGGCGAACTCTTCAACAGCCCGCATGAATGGCAGCCGCTGATCACCGAACAGTTGATTGACTACATTCGGGTACACGTGTCGCAGGCGGGCGGGTTCAGTGCCTCACGCAAGATTGCGATCCTGGCCGAGCAGTTTGGGGTCAAGACTGCATGGCACGGTCCCGGGGATGTTTCGCCTGTCGGACACATGGCCAACGTAACCCTAGATCTAGTCAGCTACAACTTCGGGATTCAGGAGTATTCGCCCTTTAACGAAAGGACCCAGACAATCTTTCAAGGTTGCCCCGAGATGCGGGATGGCTATCTGTGGGTCAGTGAGAAACCGGGATGGGGCATCGAGATTGACGAAAAGGAAGCTGCTAAAGCGCCATTCTCTCCCAGTCCCCTGAACGGCGGATGGGGTGAAATTCGCCTTCGCGATGGAACCGTGATCAAGCAGTAGAGGCCTGATTCAACTGAAAAGGGCGTCATCCCACGATTGCGCTTCGTCCCAAATCGGAGTCGGTTCAAAGTAGCCAGTGCCTGGCTTGAGGTGCCGCTTCAGTTCATCGTCGTTCAAAGTGATGCCCAGGCCGGGTGTTTCGGGGACCTTAATGTAGCCCTTGTTCACGATGGGTTTCTCGATTCCGGTGACTAGGTCCTGCCAGAACGGCACATCGAGCGAGTGGTTTTCAAGCGCAAGGAAGTTGCGCGTTGCAGCAGCACAGTGAACGTTGGCCATGCAACTGACCGGCGTTCCGGCAAAGTGCATCGCCATGGGCACGCCATGTTGGAAAGCCATGTCGCCGATTCGATGAGTCTGCAGGATCCCACCAGAAGTCGCCAAGTCCGGATGGATCTTGTCGACGGCATGTTCCCTGCACAGTGTCTCGAAGTCTTCAAACTTGTAGATGTCCTCGCCGGTGAGAGTGGGCGTGGGGCTTGCCTGTGTAATCTCCTTCAGCAGATCGGTGTAGTACCACGGAATCACGTCTTCCATCCATTCGAGATTGAACTTCTCGTAGGCCTTGCCGAGCCGGATGACGGACTTCACGCCGATGTGGCCTAGGTGATCCATCGAGAGGGGCATATCGTAGCCAATGTTGTCCCGCACGGCGGCCACGTATTCGCAGAGCCTGTCGATACCTTTTTCGGTCACTTCAGTGGCTATAAATGGGTGCGGCTGATCGCGTAGCTCCCATTTGCTCATGCCCGCGGGCTGCATCACGGTGCCAGTCATGCCATCAAGGACGTTGATACCCAGGTCCATCTTCATCCAAGTTAGACCCATCTCTTTGCGTTCTTTTGCTCGTCGCCCATATTCCTGGGGATCCATTGACTCAGTCGTATCGGCATAGATGCGGATTTCGTCGCGCCATTTTCCGCCCAGCATCTGATAGACCGGGATGTTGTAGACCTTGCCCGCAATGTCCCACAGCGCCATTTCGACCGCACATACGCCGCCAGCTTGTCGGGCACTGCCGCCGAACTGCGCAACTTTCTGGAACAGGTAATCAATGCGCAGCGGGTTCTCGCCAAGAATCCGGCTCTTGAGAACCATTGCGTACTGCGGACCCGCGATATCGCGCACTTCGCCCAGGCCATATACGCCCTGGTTGGTATCGATGCGAATCAGCACACACGGGCTTGGTCCAGGCTTTACGATCACGGCATAGCGCATGTCCGTGATCTTCAGGCTCGACGGGCTAGAAGCGAGGTTCACATTCCTAATTTCGGATTCAGCTTCTGCGACCTTGCCCATGGCACCGCCAGCAAGTAAGGCAAGCGAAGATTTGAGAATGCTGCGGCGATCCAAGTGAAGACTCTTTGCGTTTGACATTTCGCCGGAATTCCCCCAGGCATGCATTTTGACGCTTCATCTTACTCTAACGTCCACGGGCCTTGCCCTGTTCTCGATCTTCTTTTATGGACGCTCGCAAGAGGTATGTGGAAGAATGCGTACCCGTGGCCATTCTTGGTTCCTGCCGACTGGCTTAGGTTCATCCGCTGCGCTGTGCCGATCATTCACGCGGTCTGGCGCGGAAATCGGCTCAATGACATTTTCACGAGGGTTTTGATCATGAGTTCCATTCTTTCGCGCCGAGCTCTCATCAAAGGCGTGACCACGACCGTTTTCGTCCCCGCATTCGCCCCGGCGATTGGTGTGGCACGGGATGACAAGAAGCCGTGGTGGCTGGGTGACGGGTTGCCCCAGGAAGCTGCCTCTACGCCAAAGATTGCCTGCGCGATCGACCTGCGCGACGGAGTCACGGAGGAGGCCATTCGCGGTGTTGTTGAACTCGGCGTTTATCACGTGTTGTCCGGTGGACCGCCGATTCCCTGGACGGCCGGTGAGCTCCAACCAATCGTGGATAAGTTGAAGGCTTCGGGTGTGACACTCGGGAATCTCATGATTGGCGGCTTTCCCAAAACGATCTATGGCCGCTCTGGTCGCGACGAAGAGATCGACAAGATACAACAATCGATTCAAGCAGCGGGCCGGGTTGGGATTCCAGTAATCGAATACAACTTCTATGCGCACCGTGCAATGGAGGGCTACTACGAAGAGGTTGGCCGAGGTGGCGCTGGATTGACAGCCGTCGATTACGATCGGATGAAGGACCTTCCCCCGCTTCCCGAAGAGGGCGCGCATACTCTCGATGAGATGTGGGCCAACATTGCGTACTTCCTCAAAGCCGTCGTCCCCGTCGCGGAGAAGGCAAATGTGCGGCTGGCGCTTCATCCTAACGATCCGCCCTTTCCGCTCAGCCGTGGGTCACAGCAGATCATGGCGACTTTAGCTGGCTGGAAGCACCTGATCGAGATTGTTGACAGTCCCGCAAACGGAATTACATTTGACTGCGGGGTGACCCGAGAATTAGGAGAAGATCCGATCGCGGTATGCCACTACTTCGGGAGTCGCGACCGCATCAATCATGTGCATTACCGCAATCCGCACGTCTTGAAGCCCTATGTGAAATATGACGAGGGGTTTATCGATGAAGGCGACGTGAATATGTTTGCAGTGATGCAGGAACTGCTCAAGGTCAAATACACTCGAGAACTCTACCCGGAACATCCGCGTGCCCTCGACTACGACCGCACACGCGGTCCAATCCTAGGCTATCCCGGTGGCGGCGGCTATGCCGGCGACGTTTATGACATTGCATATGCGAAGGCCATGCTGCAGGCAGCGCTGGTCGTTGAACGGCGCATGTGAATGCGCCGCTTCGTTTGAGGCATGCAATTCATGCGGTCGAAGTTGCAGATGCGATCCCCGATCATTCCTTGTGCTGCTTGGCCCTGGACAGTAGCACGTCAAATTCACTGCGTGGCATTTTCAGCCTCTCAGGATGAGTGTTGATCCATTCTGCAAACGCGTCATATTTTTTCGACGTCCATCCCCCTTCGAATTCGGCCCCATTCTTTCCTTGTTGATTTAGCTCGAAGTTATAGGCATCAGTCAACGCGGTAAATTCCGCGGAACTGATTGCATCTTCTGCCAGAATGGCGGGAATGAACAGAACACCTTCAGGCTTGGCCAAAACGAGATCGCCCGGCAACACAATTGCTCTGCCAATTCGGATTGGAGCATTGATCGCGGTCAGTTCCATGTCTGCCCAGGCAGAGGGATCGTAGCCCCTGTAGAATCCGTTGAAGTTCGGGATCTCACGGTTTTCTTCCTGGTCGCGAATTCCCCCGTCGAATACGAAACCGGTGTGCGTATGCGCGGCTACCGCATTGCCTAGGTTCGAACCGATCAGCGTCCCTTCGATGATTTTCCCAAAGCCGTCTGCAACATAGACATCACCTACTTGAAGTTCATTGATGGGCCAGCTATTGTTGCCGCTGACCCGTCCCTCCGCTTTTCCCTCTGCACGGATGGCCCTCTCCATATCCGGGCGAGTTGGCATGTACTGCGCAGTCAGCGCGCGTCCGGCAAACGGCTTTTCGATATGCAGCGCCTGCCAGCCAGCCTCGAACTGATTTCTGTACCCGTGTTCGCGCAGATATTCCCAGAGATCTTCAATGGTCATATCCACTGCCCGCTTTAAAAGCGAGTCGGATAGCTTTGGCCGCCCATCGGGAAAGCGGTCGCCCTTCCACTCCGAGGTGTAGAAGAGGATTTGATCGTGCGTCATCTTCACCTGACTAAATGCAGGCGATGGTCCCAGCAGGATGCAAACAGCCAAGATCTTCCCAATTGCCTTTTTCACGCAGATATCCCTCTCAGTTTCATCTCTCTTCCGCACGCGCGCTCCCGTCCCCGACGACGCGTGCGCCGATCTCAAGTACCGCAAAACGGAAATCTCGTTGCATTCGGGACGGACATCAAGTCCACGTCGGGTGCACGAAGGGATTGCTCTCCCAGAGCATAGCAATTGTAGAACCGCATGGAGATTCTGGAGGAGAAACCCAGAGCGCCGAACCCATCCATCTCGGTCCTATCCAACTGCGTTGAGCCATCGCATTCACCGAATCTTCAGGTTGCCGAGTGTATCCTCGATTTTGCCAATGAGACACAATCAATGCTCGACTTGAACAGACCGGGTCGCCGGGAGAAGTCACTCACGGGAGTTACCACCATGTCCTGCAAACCGTTCGTTCTTGCTGCACTCGCCCTTCTGCTCCCATTTGCCGGCCTCGCCAAAGCACAGGACAGCGGCCCATACAACGTGGTCAAGATTCAACTGGTGGGGGGCAACGGCGGATTCGATTACGTGACTGCCGACCCGGACGGCCGCAATCTTTATGTTGCGCGCTCGGGCCCCGCCGGTCACATTGACGTGTTTAACCTCGACACTCTGGCTCAGGTGGGAGACATTCCGGGCGTCAGCGCGCACGGCGGAGCGGTCGATACCGCAACAGGCCACGGATTCGCAACTTCGAAGCCGGTCACCATGTTCGATGCGAAAACCCTTGCGATTCTCAAAAAGATCGATGTGGAGGGTGACCCGGACGGCTACCTGAACGACACCTACAATCACCACTTCTACATTCTCAGCCACTCGGAGCCAAACATCACGGTTCTGGACGATAAGGACGGCGCGATTCTCGGCACGATCGACATCGGCGGCGCACCGGAGCAGGCTGCTACCGACGGCCACGGCAGGATCTATGTTGACATCGTCGACAAGGCAGCCATCGCAGTGATCGACGCGAACACCATGAAGATGATCGGCCGATACGACCTTTCGAGCAAGGGCTCGGGCTGCGCGGGACTTGCGCTCGATGCAAAGAACGGGATTCTCTTCGCCGCGTGTCGCGAGAAGAACAATATGGTCATTCTGTCGGCTGCGGACGGGCATATCATCACCGATCTGCCCATTGGGGTCGGGTGCGATGGCGCAACCTTCAACCCCGCGACAATGGAAGCCTTTAGCTCACAGGGCGATGGCACGTTGACCGTGGTGAAGGAGGATTCGCCCACGAGCTTCCACGTGGAGCAGACGGTGGCAACACCAGCACGCGCCAAAACACTGACCTTAGATGAGAAGACCAACCAGATCTTTTTGATTACGGCCGAGTATGGGCCGGTTCCGGCCGCACCCGCACAGGCAGCCCCTTCCCCACCGGGAGCCCCGGGTTGGATGCGCCGCCCTCGCCCGCCAATGATTCCACACTCTTTCCAGATCATTGTGGTCGACAAAGACATGCCGATTCAATGAGCTCCTTGAATTGCAGAGCGCAAAAGATAACCTTGAGTTCGGTGTGACGCCAGGCTTCTGGGATTCGAAGGATAGCGGGAAGCGAATGGTGTCGTCGCGTCCCCAAAAGGCTGACAACGAGGTTGGGGAAGTGGGACTTCTCTTGTCAATCAATCCAAGTGACGCAATCACTATCACTCCCACTAGTCCTCGGCCTTCAGCTGTTTGCGCACTGGAACGGGCAAAGAGGATCGCTGCGGCAGTTTTATGCTTTAGATTCTCCTGAAATGGAGGTCAGTGGATTCCATGACGAAGAAATAGTTCGTGGTTAGCCGGATCCATTCCATCAGGCTCTGCCCTCTGAGATTGTCGATACCGCAAGCCCAATTACTTTCGCGCTTCCGTTGAAAATCGAACCGCCCGGACTGCTATGACTTATTGGAGAGGTCACCTGGAAATACTTGTGTCCATCCCGCGCGCGGATTCCGCCGGCAGTCTCTGGGAGCAGGAACACACAGCACGTCTCGGAAACATTCCAAACACGACAATCTCCTATGCACTCCGATGCAAAGAAGGTTGCAGAAGACTAGAGTGTAAGTGGGGCGATTGTTGAGCAATCTTCTAGTGCTGCAGAAATCATCAAGGTCCAACCAGAGAATACCTGCAAGACGGGGTGAACGATGTCCGAGTCGATTGATTGGCCTAAGCGAGCACAGCTGCCGCGACGTGGCAATCGCAAGTTTCTTTTTCTCGTTGTTGTCATTGCCATCATCTTCTTTGGAAGCCGGAGCGCATTGTCCTATTGGGTAGACCTGCTCTGGTTCCGGTCGCTCGGGTACGGGGACGTGTTCCTCCGGACGTTTACCCTGCAATGGGGAATCTTCACGGCTTTTGCAGTAGCCACGTTCATCCTCCTCTATGGAGCGTTTTCTCTTCTCAAGCGGGCACACCTCGACGATCGGCCTCTTGATCACAAGATTCTCTTCGGCGGACGGGAAGTGAATCTCTCTGTAAAGCCTGTCCTGCGCATCATCGCCATCGGCGTTTCGCTGGTGATCGCACTTGCCGCCGGCGGCGCTATGGCAGCCGAATGGCCGACTCTGGCGCTGTTTTGGTTCGCTCCAGGCGCAGCCGGTACCGTCGCCGATCCGATCTTCGGCAAGCCCCTGAACTTCTTTCTCTTCACTCTGCCCGCCTGGAACCTGATCAGCGGCTGGCTACTCACCATGGCCGTGATAACGTGCCTGGTTGCCACTTTGTTCATCCTGATCTCCGGCGGATCGCGTGTGTTCCTTGAGCGCAGCGCACGCTACATCACTTTGCCTTGGAGAGGACTCTCCATCACCGTTTCTTTCCTGTTGTTCGTCGTTGCCCTGCGCACATATCTTGGGCGATTCGCGCAATTGTATGAGCATCACACCATCTTTGATGGTGTCACTTACACCGACGCGCACGTGACGCTCACGGGCATGTTGGTCGTGTGCGCCGCACTCGTTCTGGGAGCTCTGATCGCCGCTGTCAACGCGGTGCGGGCGCCGCGCGGGCTCTGGCTTATTGCCGCGATCGTTCCGGCTGTAGTCTGCTACGCCGGTGTGGGCGTCGTTGGGTGGTACGTGAACAGCTTTCTGGTCAAGCCCAATGAACTGGTTCGCGAGCAACCGTATATTGCTCACAACATCGAAATGACGCGACAGGGCTACGGTCTGGACCGGTTCGCGC